>SDBU01005727.1_pt1 | contig 14789 bp, 21 predicted proteins | sample 2277071 | NCBI WGS metagenome assembly SDBU01 (sample SAMN10397929, study PRJNA504765) | marine sediment metagenome | isolation source: marine sediment core GS08_GC12, 126 cmbsf | place: Arctic Ocean: Gakkel Ridge, Loki's castle | collected 2008
TGATGTAATGGTATCACCTTTTGGATGTTGGGGACGTCCTCATAGAGCTTGTGAAAAAGCTGGTATTCCAATAATTGTTGTTAAAGAAAATACTTGTATTTTGGAGCATCCATTCGGACATTGTAATCCTATTTGGGTTAAGAATTACTTAGAAGCGGCAGGTTATATTAGTTGTATGCGAGCAGGCGTGTCTCCTGAGTCAGTTAGAAGACCACTAGAGAAAACGAAAGTGTTTAACAATGACTGAAAATAAAAAAGGCAGTGTATTTGTACAGACTTCAAAAGGAGTCTATCCTTATTCTGTATTGCAAAAAGCTGAGGTGAAGACATCTTCTAAACAGCTTAAAGAAACAGAAAAATGGATGACCTCTAATGATTTGATTTCTCCTCCATATTCTCCGGATGTGTTGCTTACTTTGTATGAGTCTAATTCGACGTTTTGGAGGTGTGTTCATCAGCTTGCGATTGATGTTGCTGGCCTAGGCTGGAACTTACAGCTCTTAAAAGATAAGAAGGAGAACAAAAGCGAACATGAGCGTTTGATGAGTTTGCTCAGCAGGCCTAATGCTGATGATAGCTTAAGAGCTATTCTAAAACAACTTCTTGTCGACTGGGGAGCTATAGGATGGTTTGGTCTTGAGGTAGTGCGTAATAACAAAGGAGATATAGCTGAGTTATATCATGTTCCTGCGCAGACTTTGCGTGTGCATGCATCGAAGGAGAAGTATTGTCAGAAACGTAATAATAAAAAAGTGTGGTTCAAAAAGTTTGGGCTTGAAAAGGATATCTCTTCTAAGGATGGCAAGGAGGGAACATTCTCTAATGAGATTAGAGCTAACGAGCTTATCTTCTATAAGAATTTTTATCCTAGGTCTGATTATTATGGAGTACCGAATGCAATATCTGCGATTGGAGACATAATAGGATTGATCGGACTGCGAGATTACAATCTTGCTTTCTTCGAAAACTATGGCGTGCCATCGGCTATGATTATACTAGAGGGTGATTGGGACGAAGGCTCTGATAAGACAGTATCAGAGTTTCTTAACAAAGAAATTAAAGGTACTGATAATGCACATCGCACTTTGGTAGTGACACAGCCTGATAATTGTACTTTTACTTACAAGCCTATTGGGACTGAAGTGAAGGAAGGAAGCTTTAGACTTTATGAACAGACACGTCGAGAAGATATACTGATTGCATATTCTATGCCTCCGGAGAGAATAGGTGTTCGTATTGTTGGCAAGCTTGGAGGTAATGTTGCCGAGGAGGCGACTCATATTTATGTACAGAGTGTTGTGGAGCCTTTGCAAACGGATCTTGAAGATATTATCAATCAGAAACTTCTACAGTCTGAGATCTATGAGTTTAAGTTTGAGAACATTGACCTGCGTGACTATGATATCGAGATTAAGCAAATGGGATATCAAATTGAGCGGGGCATGCTCACGCCGAACGAAGCGCGCAACAAGCTCGGTCTTAAGCCTTATTCGGAAGGCGATAAGTTCTACATCGCAAGCAGTCTGATAGAAGCCGGAGAGCCGACCGAAGAACTAAGTCAAGTTGAGAAGTATTTTATGCGCAAACAAGAGTAGTATATGATGTATATAGAAGATATAGAGTACGTTCATTGTATAAAAACACGTTCTCTTAGGACTGATGATTATCGTCGTACTGCAGGTAATGCTAGAATAAGTCCCGCACAAGATTCTGACCGTAAGAGCAGAGTGTTGTCTCATAAAAGAAGAATACAAAAAGTACTATGCAGATTGTAAAAGCTGAAAAACTAAATCAAATCCATACTAAGCTTATTTCGAGTATGAAACGTAACGAGCGTATACTTGAAGAGGCTTTGCGCAAATGGTTCGCGTTTACTCTTAAACAAATTCAACTTGATCTTACAGGAGGCTTTCAAAAGAAAATAATAATTAAAAGGAAAACGATTGCAGAAGGAAATAGAGAACACAAAAATATACTACGAACATTGCGAGATCCTGTATCGTCAAAATTAAGTTTAGATAATATGAACTTAATTTTGAAACCTGAAAATATAGATAGAAAGAAAGTGAATGCTCTTAAGGATGCAATCAAAGCAAAAACAAAATTAAAACCCTTATTGGTACGTAGAGTTGGTGCCAATAAGTTTCAGATTTGGGATGGAAATCATAGATATGTTGCTTATAAAGAATTATATGGAGCAAAACACAAAGTCCAAGTAGTAATGCCTGCAGTTGATAAGGCAGACACATCTGTTGTTCTTACAGATTGGAAATATCTACAACAACAAGGAGAAGACATTCTCAAGCCTGCTACTTTGAGTATTATGCAGAGCGGTGGAGGAGAAGCATATAAACTATTTCAAGTAGAAGGTGCGTTCGATATATTGAATCCTGAGTCAGTGAAGGCTGCGCAGAAATTTACAGCTGATATGGTTGTGCAAGTCAATGGAGAAACTAAGAAAGGCATACGTACTTTTATTACTGCGGGCGTTAAAGAAGGCAAGTCAATGCCTAAGATTGCTAAGGAACTAAGGCCGTTAATAGGTCTGACAAAGAATCAAACGCAGTCTGTCATAAACTATAAATCGTTGCTTTCTAACAAGGAGAAATTTCCAAAGCTTACTACTGATGATATAGAACGCAAAACTCAGAGATATGCTGATAAGACACATCGTCGCAGAATGCAGACTATCGCGAGAACCGAGACTGCTAGAGCGCAGAACATCGGCTACGCGACAGGTATGGATGACTTAGGTGTTACACAGTTAGAATTTAGTGCAACTATAGATGAACATACTTCTTCTGAGTGTATGTCTTTGAATGGTAAGAAGTTCAAAACGTCTGAGGCGAAAGGTATTATTCCTGTTCATCCGAATTGCCGATGCGCGATGCTGCCTGTAGTAGGTAATACTCCTGTCTGCAGGATGAGTAAAGGTTTGGAGAAAGCCGCTTGCATTCCTCCTGATGCTTTGCATGATGAACAGATAAAAGATCTAGTATCGCGATGGGATAGTGCAAAATCAGCAGGCAATCAATGGAACATAGCACAGAAGCTGAAAAAGTTTGGATATGATATTAGAACAAGAAAGCCTGTTGTTACGAAGCCTCCTATTGTTAAACCTCCTGTAATTATTCCCAAACCGAAACCGGAGGTCAAACCCGTAACACTGCGACCTTCAAAGCTACCCAATGCTGTTACTGTGGATGAGGAATACTGGCATGTCACGACTAAAACAGCGGCCAGAAGCATACAAAGAGAAGGCTTTAAGATAGTAGAAGCCGAAGTTGGAGGTAAGATTTACGGTAATGGTATATATTTAGGAAGCTACGCAGACACAAAGGCGTTGAAGTTCTACCGAGGATTTATTCGCGCTTCTAAACGGCAGGTAATGAAAGTTCCGGTTAGAGTTAACGAGTTATTAGAGATAACAGTAAAGCCTTATCAGATGCTTGGTAAAACTTGTGCACAAGCAGCTAGACAAGCGGGACTTAATGCACAATATCAAACAGCAAAATCTCGCATACTTGCTCAAAATAGTAAAATAAATCGTAATTTACAAAAACAACCTTTAATGAGTCGTAAACTAGAAGAGCAGTGGCTGCGGCAACAGGGCTTTATAGAATATCCTGAAGGTGCAGCTTTGCAAGAAGTCTTAACAAAGAAGGGATATAATGGTCTTAAGATAATAGCTAAAGAAAAGTTTACTGTTGATGTTGGTGGTAGTCAGATAGTTATATATAAACCTCAATTGCTTGCTAAGAAGGTATTAAAGCCGAAGCCTTCTGCGATTGCTCCTAAACCAGCGCCGACGGTGCCTACGCCTAAACCTGTAATGTTAGAACCTCCGACGAAACCAAAAGTAACTGTTGCAGAACAAAAACTTAAAACAGATCCAATTACATCTGATTCGCATTTAGGTGGCGGTACTAATGTAGTAAGAAAAATAACTACAGACGATTTTACCGCCATTTTCAAGCCTAAAGCAGGAGAAAAGAAGGGTATTACACGTGCTTTCAAGGAAGGAACGGCGCATAATAGAGAAGCCGCATCGTATCAAGTAGATAAGTTACTTGGACTAGACATAACACCAACCACAGTCATACGAGAAATATCGGGTAAGATTGGTTCGGTACAAGAGTTCGTAAAGGATGCACAAGTTTTGAAAAAACTGTCTGCTGCAATTAAACCTGTTGGTGCCGAGAAGATGTATTTCTTTGACATAGTCATCGGCAACGCAGACAGACATACAGGTAATGCTATGTATAGAGCTGCTACTAAGGGAAGACTGTCTAAAATGTGGGCGATTGATAATGCAGCTACTTTTCGTAATTATAAAGAATTAGTAAAAGGTGCGGTACGTCTTAAAACTAAAACACTGACTGATAGTGTGTATACTTATACCAGTCGTCATATCGCCGGGAAAGAGATTCCTAAAGAGTTATTATCTAAGTTGAAGGGTTTTGTAAAACAAGAGAAAGCTATTCGTAGTCAGTTGTCTCCTCTTCTTGAGGCAAGCGAATTAGACGGATTGTTTATAAGAGCCAAATGGCTTTTGAAGCAGAAGACGTTTCCAAAACGCGACACCGTGTATAAGTTGGGTACATATAAGAACTTAGACGTTATAGCGAGGTTTAGCTGATGTTATCTGAGGTAAAGCTTTTAATTACTGAAGAAGACGAAGGACAAGAAATAATGGGAAGAGTCCGCTTTGATGGAAGTAAGATAAGCTATGTAGGATTATCTAAAGAAACAATTGAAGAATTCGAGTTGTATGGAATACAAGGCAAAATGGGTAAAACTTATATGCCTTCTGATGGAATGTCTTTTCTAAATAATCTTCAGTTCGCATTCGCTGGTGGTGTGCTTCGTGCAACGAAAGCGAAGATAATAGTAAATGTATAAAAAGATAATACTGAAATACACAGCTTAGAAAGGATTTTTAGAATGGATCACTTTGGAGTTATCATGAGTTTGATTGGAGTTATGTTTCTCGCTATTATAGGCGTATATGTTTGGACTTACAAGGTATACAAGGACACAAAGGACAGTCTCGGAGACGTTTATCGAACCGTGAATGGTCATTTGCAAAACACTAAAGTTCATGCCAACGCTAATGATGGTTTTGTTTCTACGAAGTTGTGCACAGTGATGCACACCGCTCTTAAAGATACTGTAGACGAGATTAAGACTGATGTAAAGTGTTTGTTGAGAAAGACTGGTAGTCAAAGTGACGAAGGTTAGTTGTAAAAGCTGTAAAGATACTTGCTGTAATGACGTTGTTCTTAGATTAAGGGAAGGACAGAGTGGCATAGATCCTTCTAAGCTTGAGACAGGTAGTTGGCTCTTTGTGGCTGGTATTACATGGATGAAGAAGGCTGATGGAAAATGGAGGTGTCGTGCTTTTGATTGTGAAACACATTTGTGTAGGATTTATAAGCATCGTCCACCGTTGTGTCGTTCTTGGCAGTGTGAGTATGCAAAGAGAAAAGTTGGCAAACTTCCTGTTAATTATAAAAGCTGTAGTAGCGATCCTGTTTACAAAATTACATTTGTCAGAGGTCCGAAATGAGAATAGAAGAAATAGACAAAGTCAAACTCTCAAAAGCGTACGACAAAGAGCTTCTTATTCTTAAATTGAGGTTTACACAGCTTTGGGACAAGAACTTCAAGGATAATGACGTTGCTGTAGTCGGAAGTCTAAATCGTAGTAAGTTTCTTAAGCACTATAGGATGCTTTTGAATGAGATGAACTCGCGCAAGATAGAGAAAAGTACCAGTGCGATTGATAAAGCCGTTTTTAAGAAGGCTATGGTCGCCAATAAGTATGGTATTGATGTATCAGATCTTGAAGATATTGTCGTTGTATCTGATTGTGTGTTTGTTGATGCTTTTTCTGTGCAACCTGAAACAGTAGTAACTCTTGTTCAAAAGCAGCAGCTTGAGTTTGCTGATATGTTTGAGCAGCCGGATGATCCTGATGGTGCTTACATACCGTTATATGATTTAGTGCTGAAAGCAAAACAAGACACTGTTATTATAGAAGTATCAAAACCTTATCCTAATGAGCATTCAGCACGTTTGCAGGATCCCGGTAAGTTTGACCCAAAGAGTTTTCGTCGTACTAGCGATGGTGTATTATACGGATCTAAGAAAGTGCCTGCCACTGTATCTGTAATATGGGGCAAGTTGAAGAATAAAGCAAAACCATCTGATCCTCCAATAGCGCAAGCATTGAGGTTTCCTAAGAAGAGTTGGACTGCTGCTAAAGCTAAAAAGTGGCTCGCAGACAATGAGATAAAATTCACTCTGTTTGAGCCTGCTAAAAAAGTAACTAAGAAACTTCTGTCCAAGACTGATAAGACTGAGGTGGAGACAGAGGTTGAGTATAAAAAGTTTGAGAAATTTGTTTCAGTTTATACTATTGACAAAGCTGATAGTGAAGAGCATATAGTTTGTGGAATAGTATACGAACCAGACGTAGAAGACGCTCAAGGTGACAAAGCTAATGAGGTCGAAATCCGTAAAGCTGCTTATCAGTTTATGGAAGAAGTACAAACGTTTCGTGTAATGCACAAAGGTAAAAAAGTAAAAGTAAAAATCCTTGAAAGTTACATAGCTCCAGTAGATTTTGTAGTTGTGAACAAATCAATCAAGAAAGGAACGTGGGTCTTAACGGTCCGAGTGCTTGATAAGAAGATTTGGAAGGCTGTAAAAGACGGCGAGCTCACAGGATTTTCCATGGCTGGTTATGCTAAGACGTCTTAGGAGATAACTAATGGCAAGAGAATTAAAAGATATCGAGTTAAAAGAAGTTTCCCTCGTTGATAAGGCAGCGAACAAAAAGAAGTTCTTGTTTTTCAAACAAGAGGGAAAGCAAGCAGCACCAAAGAAGTTAAAGAAAAAAATCAACATAGTGATAGACAGTGACGGAACAATCGGTGGAACAAAGATTGTAATCAATAAGGACGAGATAAAGAATATGCGAGATTTCAACTTCTCCTTTTGGAGTAGCGACGATATCTCCAAAAATGTATCTTGTTCTTATTCGAGAGTTGTTGAAACCGAAGATGGCTTCAGCCGTTCTGAAACTTTCTATCTTTCCAAAGGAGATTCAAAGATGAATAAAGACATTGAAAAACAGCTGAAGGATTATTTCAGCGAAAATGAAGAAGTAGACTTTGAGAAAGCATCAGATGATGATAGTATTGCTAAAGCACTCGAGACGGTCAACGAGTACAAGGGAGATTTTCCTGATGACTTGAAAAAAGCTGTCGGCTTAATTGCTATGCAATCTGGTCTGTATATGCCTCAGAAGATTGAGAAAAAAGAGGATAAGAAAACAGACGTGGAAAAAGCCGGCGCAAAACTTTCCAAAGACACCTTGAAGAAAATTCAGGACGCCTTGTTGGCTTTGAAGTCGATTCTTCCTGAGTTGAAAGCAAACACAGAAAAAAGTTCTGGTGTCGAAAAGTCTGTTGAAGAGCTCAGAAAACAGATAGAGCAACTTGAGAATAAAGAAGACGATGATACAAAAGATGAGCTAACAAAAACACTTGCTGAGCTGACTAAGAGACTCGAGACAGTCGAGAAGGGCACCGGCGTCAAGAAAAGTATCGAAAGCCAAGACAATAACAGTAGTGACAACGATGGCAAGAAATGGCCCTCGTTTTCCGGTTAGAACATAGTTTGTAGTTTATAAGAATGTTAACGTGAATGTATTTTAAGTAAGACAAGGAGATTTAACCCATGAAAACAAATAAGCAGCTGTTGTCGAAAAGACAACAGATAGAAAAGATGGTCAGCTTGCCGACGATTACTCTGGCTGCAGAGGAGGCAGATCGTTTCATTGATTACATCACTGATGAGTCTGTTATGAAAGGCAAAGCGCGAACTGTCAAAATGAACAAGGCTACTCAGAATATCCGTATGCTGGGTCTGGGTACTGGAGACTTTCTTCATCCTGGTGACACGTTTTCGAGTTCAGAGTACAAGAAAGTGCTTAGTCATCAGAAGATTGAGCTTGCAAGCAAGAAGGTTCGTGGTTGTATTGCTATCTTTGATGATGATCTTGAAGATAACGTTGAAGCTGACGCCTTTGCCGACCATCTGATGAAGATGGTGGCCAAGAAAATCTCAAATGAGCTCGACATAGCATACTGGCTTGGTGATACCGGCGCTGGCAACGCTTATGGCGACACAGATATCAAAAGTCTGTGGGATGGCTGGCGTTATCGTATTGCGAACGGTGACACTGACGGCGACACCTACTTTAACGATGTATCCGGCGGAGCAACTGTTCTGGATGCTACTGCTAGTGGTAGTTTTAGCGTTGAAGCGCCGAGCAGAATCGCTATGGTTGAGAAAACCGCTCCCTACAATTGGGAGTTCAAGTACAACAAGATGCTGGCTACACTGCCGTCGAAGTATAAAGTGGGTGGTCTTGCGAATCTCAGTTTCTACAATAGCGATCTGATTACTCAGAATTATATCGAAGCTTTAGCAGCACGCTCAACTATTCTGGGTGACAGTGCTATTATCGGCGACGGTGCACTGAAGTATGGTATGGTGCCGATTACATCTTGTCCGAATATGCCTGCTACGATGGATGGTAGTACTCAAGCAACAGAGGCTTCGACCGGTGGTTCCTATGCTGATTGTTTACTTACGCCGAACGGCAACCTGATCATAGGCATTCAGAGAGACATCAAGATTGAGTCGCAGCGTGAAGCCGCTGATGAAGCAACTTATTGGTTCTATTCGATGCGAGCGGTGCCGGCGATTGAAAACATCAATGCTTGTGTTCTTTTGAGAAAACTAATCGTAACTGGAACCATGCTTGAATCGTAAAATTTGAAAGGGCTTGTTCTATGGCTAAGACATATAAAATTACGAATTATGGTAACACTCGGAAACTTCCTTACAAAGGTATGTATTACGAGCTTACTAAGAACTGTTCAATTACTACTGAGGATAAGAAGCTTGCTGATGCACTTGGAGAGTTTCAGTTTATTGATGTTGCAGTTATAGAACAGCCTGATGCTGAAACTGTAAAACAGCCTAAGAAGAAAAAGGCTGTTAAGAAAAAAAGAAAGTGACAACTTAAGACACACAAAAAGACAAAACGACGTAAAGTCAAAAGGAGAATAAAAAATGAGTAAAAGAAATCTCGCTACAATAGATACCGATATGTTTACTCCTATCGGTCGTCTGCTTCAGCAGGCAATGGCACATGGTATTGTCAATGACATGGTCTACGGTGGTTTGGAAGTTGGACAGACAGCTTTACAAGCAATACACGCTATCACCGCAACCCAGAACTGCCGAATTGGTTCTCGACGTGTTACTTGGGATGGAATGGTGTATCGCTATGGCGAAGCAGAAAGCACATTGAATACCGCATATCTGTGTGCAAGTTCTAACAGAACGCAGGAAGTTGGCTACGTTATAGTGTCAACTGGTGCTGCTGCAGGCGAAGACACAATCATTGTCACTGTAGGTGCTAGTGATGGTGATGGTAGTGGAAACATTGCTGTAAATGCTCTCAAAGATGGTATTCTTTGCGTTGACATGGGTCAAACGGGTGCTGTATACCAAATGCGTATCAAGAGCAACACCGTTCTTACAGGTGATGGCGGTGGTGCAATGACGATAGTTGTTGATGAGCCCTTCCCACTTGAGGTAACAACTTCGATGTATATTGAAGCCATGATGACTATCTACTCTGGTTTGATCAATAGCGGTGTGTCATCTCGTGCAAGTTATTTAGGTCTACCTCAAAGAGACGCTACTTCAGCACTTCCTTACAACTGGATTTTAACTCATGGGCCTTGTTGGGTAACTCCAAACAATAGTCTGGCCGTACACAACCTTGGTAACGCTAATTATAGTAATCAAGTGGTTGCACATCCCAGTGAATTTGGTGGTAGCGTAGGTCCACACGATGATGCTTATGCTTTGACTATATACCAGCAGCATGTTGGTTTTGTACTTTCATGGGCACAAGCAGGAACACAAGGCGCACCGTTTATAATGCTGGATATCTCGTCGTAGTTAAAAACTAAAGTTAAAACTTTTGTAAGGATGTACATTATGTCACAAGAAGAAAAAGACAGAGATTGGGCAAAGATTGGAATTGAACCTGCAAACAAAGAAAAAGCTGAGAAGCCCAAGAAAAAGGATAAGTAAAAATTAAAAGGCTTTGGGGCCTGTGCCTACAAACAGGCCCATATTTTGAAAGAGTTTTACAATGAAAGAAGATCCAAGAACAATAGACATATTAAATCCTGAACTGCGTGGTATGCCACAGGAGGATTACCTTGAAGAGTTGAACATCCGTTCTCATAAAGCAGGATATACTACTCGAGAAGGAAAACAAATTCCACAGAAAATTATGTCCAAAGGTTTTGGAAAATCGAAACTGAATGTATGGCCTCGTGACAAAGATGGAAATTTAATAGGAGACAATTAAAATGGCAAGAATACAAGAAATCACCCTCTTAACAAAACAAACTGAAGTGAATGGCGCTTTATCTTTGCTTTGTCCTTTTACTGCTGAAACTGCTGCTGCTAGTGCTTGGTTAGAAAGCGTTTTAGACGGTTTAATAAGTGCTTCTCGTGCAGGTAATTTCAAAATGATTCTGAGTGAGAATGGCAGTGAATTTATCACCATAGACAAATCAATGATACGCACCATTACGGTTAAGTTAGACGCTAGTCATCAGATTAGTTATGATGGAGGTACGCACGCTCCTGTAGTCGGAGAACTTATAGCGGTTAACGGAGCAGAAACTACCGAGTATGCTTATGTACAAGAGGTTAATATAGCAAGTGGCACTTTTAGTGGGACGGATGCTGCTGGTATTATTGTAGTGCACAAAGCAACTGATGCTTTTGCAGCTAATTTAGCGGATAATGATGTACTTGAAGACAGCGGCGGCACTGCTAATTGTAATGTTGTTGGCTCGATAGCAAGATAGTATTCTAAAAAATGAAAGGATAGAAACAATGAGAGCGATTATTACTGAAATTTCAGTCACGTGGTCGGGTGGAACTAATCTGTTGGCAGAATTGTGTCCGTCATCTTTGAGTGTAGGTGACTTCTTAACCAAGATTGCAGAACAACTCATCGCTCCTCGTCAAGGTACTACTAAGAAGATGACATTGCCCGGAACTACAATAGTGTATGATCGTTCCGGAATAACCGCATTCACAATCAGCACTACTTGGTAAGGAGATTTAATTATGATTGTAGAACTACATAAACATAGTGGTGCTAATGTTAAACTGTATCTCGCTTTATCAACAGACGAAAAGCCGACAGGAAAGATAGCTTCTGGTTCTGAACTTTTTGAGATAGATACCAGTGATGAGTTTATATTCGCAAACAATAACTGGCTTCAGATTGACAGGAAGCGTTCTCACTGGGATATCAAACTTGCTAAGCGACAAGTATGGCTTGAGACAGTTACCTATGGAATCGACGACGATGAGGATCAGATTGGTACTGTGCTTACTTTGATAAACCATGTACACTCTTTGGTGACACTGAGCGGAGAAAACACTGCCAATTTTGTATCTACTCCTGCTTTTGCCGGCAACACTTCTGCTACATATAAGCTTGAAGCTGTTTCGGTTCAAATATCCTATGAACCTCCTGCTCCAGATCCTGGTATGCGAACTGTGTTTAGATACCAGAAGAGCTCTTATTATCTCAATACATGGTCTGCTCCTAGTGACGCTGTTATATCAGGCGACGCTTGTGTTATTGATGGTGTACCGCTTTCATTTACTGGTGTTGAGATAGGAGATAAGTATCAATTTGTAGCTGGTGGAAGTTGGCATACTGCTGAAACAGGGATGCGTAGTCATCTTGCAGAATTATATATCTGTGCTTCGGAGGGAGTGACTGCTACACCGGCTCCAATTAGAGTCAATGTGTATGCGAATGATGCTTTTGTCTGGGGAACTGATGCTAATAAAGCAGTAGATAAGTTTTGGCAGCTTCCTTTTTATGCAAAGGAAGACGGCATGAACAAAACATTTGAAGTCAGATTAGCAGAGTTTGAAGCAGGAAAAGTCGAACGCATTACCTTGATTATGAAAGGATGGGACGAATAATATGGCTGTTCTAGAAACTTGGAAGCATAGCAGTGTTCCAACAATGCTTTTGTTCTGTCTGGAGGCAGATGTTAAGCCTACTACAGACTCAAGAGGTACTGCAATTCCTGCTGGATCAGAATCCATTGAGACAGACACAGGTGACAGGTATATATTCAATGGCACAAGTTGGACTCAAATACAACCGCCTTCTACAGACAATGCTACTTATGTAAATACAGTAATTACATATTCACATCATCAGGTACATGAAGGAAATCGTTTTGTAGTTAATGACGTACAAAATGTCAGCACTACAACAATGAAATGGCAGATAACAACTCCGGACAGTTTGGTATATACACACCTGTTTCTTGATATAGAAGGTACAGGTGAAATATCCGTTGTTGTTACTGAAGGTTCTGACAGAACCGATGGAACTGCTCTTGCCGAAATAAATCGCAACCGAGTTGGTACACCTGCGTCTGCGAATACAATTGTTACAAGAACACCTACTGGCGGAAGTACTGATGGCGCTACAACTATTTTCGCCAAAAGAGGTGGTGCTACTAGTCAAGGTAGTAAAACACTCGAAGGAGGCGGTCTTAGAGGAGAAAATGAATTTGTATTAAAGCCTAATACAAAATATGTTGTGTCAGTAGAAACTTTTGCTAATATCTATGTTTCATTTCGTATGAATTGGTATGAACACAACAATAAGGAATAAATAAAATGACATTACAAGAAGGAAATTACATCGTTGATACTGACATAGATAACTGGGCTTCTGGTGCTAGTGAGGCGCAGAAACTTGCCGCTATTCAGAGGACTGAAATTTTTATTGAGCAGATTACCCACGATTACTTCTATGCGAAGGCTTTCTCGGAAGTGTACAATGGCAATGGAAAAAATCAGTTATTCTTAGGCCTCATACCTGACATACTTAGTGTCACTGAGATAAAACTTAGCGAAGTGACCTTGAGCACAAACTTATTCGCTTACGATAAGAATAGTGTTTTTCAGGCCTCGCTTGCCACAGCACAATGTAATTCAATAGAGGGTGTTACGTTATCTGGTAGTGACCCTGTTTCGCTTAATGTCACTGCGCACGGTTTTATATCTAGTGAGACTGCTCGACTAGTATCAATGGTAGGCATTAGTCCTTCTTTGGATGGAGAATATGCGGTTACAAAAACAGATGCAGACAATCTCACTCTGAATGGAACTGATAGTAGTGATTATTCTGAAAGTTTTACATCAGGAACGTTATGCTTTGCTACCTTGGCGGAGTTGCACTATTTGACTGATGCTCCTGGTGGTTACTTTCCTAAGGGGACTAAGAATGTTGAAGTTACAGGTACTTACGGCTGGGCGAGTTGTCCTGTTATAATAAAACAAGTCGCGATCATACTGTGTAGATATGAGAATGATAACACACTGTATGACTCTTATGACAGTGACATGAAATCTGAAAAACTTGGTGACTACAGTTATACACGCAGTGACAAGACTATGAGTAAAAGTTCAACTGGTATTGCTCAGGCAGACAGACTACTTAAGAACTATATACGCAAAAAACCTATAATGGGTGCTATATGAAACAGTTGTTTAATTCTAAAGTTGATATTACAAGTGTCACTAGAATCAGAGACGGCAAAGGCGGCTATAGTGAGGCTGAAGTTGTTATATATAGTGATTTGCCATGCAGGATAAACTGGTCTAAGGGCGCTGAAAAAATACAGTTTAACAAAGATACTTATTACAGGGATGCGAAGCTGTATTGCAGGGTCATAAGTGTCACGGTCAATCACAGAGTCAAGTACGATGGTACAGAGTACGAAATTGTTAACGTAAGTAATGTGGACAACGTAGACAAATACATGATAATAGAAATGAGGTTAATAGCCTGATGTTAAAAGAAGAGAAGGAACTGATACAAAAACTTATTCGAGAAATTATAGTCTTGCGTGAAGATATTGCAAGTATAGAAAAAACATTAGTTCGTATAAACAAGGAAACTATTGAGCTGTATGAGAAGATGGACAAACTACTGAATGGCGGTTAGGAGAATAAAAACATGGCTGTTAATAGCACTGGCTTAGCAGGCAACTCAGTTGTTACAATTGATATACAAAATGAGAAAGAGATAGACCTGAATACAGTGTTCGATAATTTGAACATTAGTACTAGTGTTGCATGGACATTCGGTACAGGAGCAAATAAAGTAAACTTACTGTGGCATGATTCTCGAAGTACTGACGCTACTGGAGAAACTATAAATGTCTATAATGGTGGTACTGAAAAGAATGCATTCGGTGATGCCTTAACGATGGAGGCAATAAAACTTCTGTATATTAAAAACACTCATGCGTCACTGGTTTTAGAAATCTTAGGCGGAAGCTCTGCTGACATAGCAATCTGTGCTAGTAGTAGTGACATTATAGAAATAGTGCCAGGAGGATTCTTCTTGTGGGTTTGTCCGACTGCAGCTGGAATAGTAACAACTACAAATAAGAATTTGAAGCTAGCTTCTAAAACTTCTGGAACAATAACATTTGACATTGTAATGCTAGGACTTGACTAATGTACCGCTTATACTCGGGACGTCACCTCGGTGTCCCTAAGTAGAGCTGAAAAAGGTTTGGGTAGGATGGAGCTGCTGCTCTACGCTGAAGGCTCCTGTCCCGGGTATT
>SDBU01005728.1_pt1 | contig 14788 bp, 15 predicted proteins | sample 2277071 | NCBI WGS metagenome assembly SDBU01 (sample SAMN10397929, study PRJNA504765) | marine sediment metagenome | isolation source: marine sediment core GS08_GC12, 126 cmbsf | place: Arctic Ocean: Gakkel Ridge, Loki's castle | collected 2008
TTCGTAAATACAAGAACTATTTTGTTATTGTTGCTAATTTATTAAAGATAATTAACAGGCAGGAAAGCCTGTTCTACTATTTTATATTATGTTTTTATTGGGATTAAATTTAATTTAGCGAATGTTTATGAATTATTCAGGATAGGTTATTATTATAAAATAAGAATATTTTACACATTTATTATATTGTTTTAAAAAACTTTTTTTAAAATATTTTAAAACAATATAATTAACATTATGAAAATCTTAATTTACAGTTGGCTTGAAAATATCTTTTTAAGTAGAAATTTGGCTAAGTATTTAGAAGAAAATCACAAAGAATTGAATATTGAAAAGTTTACATTTTTAACAATGTACAACCATGATACTGAAACGGCTAAAACTATCCCATTGAATACCGAAAACGAGATAATCAATATTTATTCAGATTTCTCTTATGACAAACTGCCCAAAACTTCATTTGAAGAGCTAAGAAGATATGAAAAATTATACGGTATTCCAAATTTATGGCTTTATATCGTCACAGAAAGAGAATTTTTCAATCCTCAAATAAATGAATTATATTATAATAGATACAAAACTGTTCCAAAAGATAAAATTTATGATTTAATAATCTGGCATATAAAAGAATTTGAAGATTTGTTCGATAAAGGTAAGTTTGATTTTTTATTCACTATTGATTTTGCGGGATTTGAAAGTTTAGTCTTACATAATGTAGCAAAAATAAAAAATTGCACTTATTTTTATTATGGGTTTTCAAGATTTATTGACAGAATAAGAATTGCACAGGATTTCAGAGAAATTCCTCAAAGATTAGAAACTATTTATGATGAGCTTATGAATAGAAAATTAACTGAAAAAGAAGAAAAACAGGCTGATGAATTATTGTCAATTTATAGAAAAAAGAAGGCTAATCTACTTACCTTATCTGCAAAAAAGACTCGTATCTGGAATTATATGAACTTTAATAATCTCTTTAACATATTTGAAATAGCAAAGAAGAATAGACCGAGAATAGAGATAAATATATTTAAGTTTATTATATTGGCTTAAGAAAGCGAGCAAGAGTATTTTTGCTGAAACTTTTTAGAAAAATTGTATTTGATGAATATAATATCAAAGACAGATATTTTTATTACCCTTTACATGAACAGCCAGAGCTTGCGATTGATTATATAAACCCATTTTTACAGAACCAGATTGAATTAGTAAGTAATATTGCAAAGGCATTGCCCGCAGGTTATATATTATATGTTAAAGACCATCCTGTTTCATTTGGGGCAAAACCTCTCGACTATTATAAAAAAATTAAAAAAATCCCGAATGTTAAAATGCTTTACCATTTTTTAGACGGATACAGCATTATAGAAAATTGCGAATGTGTCTTTACCATTTATGGAACGGCAGGATGGGAGGCTTTTTTACTCGGCAAGCCGGTTATAACTTTTGGAGAAGTATTTTTTAATTTAGCAAAAAATTCTGTTTTTAATATAAATAATTTTTTTGAATTGGCTCCGATTCTCCAAAAAATCATTGAAGATTTTAAGCCGGATGAAGAATTGATAAAAAGACTCCTCTTAGCAAAATATAATTTTACTCACCCTGGAAAAATGTATCCATACTTTCCTTTGGAAGATGTTCTTTCAGAAGAAAATCTAAAAGATTTAAATGATGCTATTATATCTGAGTATAATAGAATTAAATCGGGAGTAGATAATAAAAAAGTTTGATGGATGAAAGATTTCGGATTACCAGGCAAATATTTAATACATTTTTCTACCGATTAATTGGCACCATTATTGCCTCTACAAGAGTTTTTATAATAGGAAAGGAATTTTCTACATTTGAGGCCGGTGCTTATGCTCTGGTATTGAGAGTTGTCACAATAGGTTTATATGTTTTTGGATTTTGCATTCACAGCAATATGATGCGGCTTGTGCCGGGGAAAAAAGAAGAAAGAAAGCTAACCTTATATAAAACACTGCTTCTGCTTGAAGTCTTCACCGCATTGATAATTATTGCTGCTATAATCCTGCTTAAAGGAGATTCTTTCTTTTGTAAAATTGTTGGCATCTCTCCTTATATAAATATTTTGAGATTAGGTTTTTTCGTAGTGATAGTCCAAATTATTGCAATGGGTTTTTCCCGTTTCTATTCAGTTGTGAAAGAAATCGAATTTTCAAATTTTATAGACTTCTTTAATAGTAGGATATGGATTATTTTTCTTTTAGTTTTATGGGGAATCGGTGTAAAGATTACCCTTACAATCTTTTTTCTATCCTGGGTCGGAGGGGCATTTATTACCATAATGCTCGGGCTAAAGAAAATGGGGATTTTACGCTTTATAAAAACAAAGTTTGACTTCTCTATTATAGGTAAAGCATTTTTGTTTGGCTCACCTTTAGTTCTTGCCAGTGTCGGTTCTAATATTGTTAATTCCTCGAGTGAATTTATACTTTCACACTATCATACTGCAAGTGCGACCGGTATATATTTTATCGCATATAGACCACTTACTATGATATATGAATTTGTGGCATCTGTTGGATTAACGGTTTTTGTCCCTTATATAATCGAAGCTCATAATGTTAATGACACAGAAAAAAAGAGCTTTTATTTCAGTATAATGACAAAATATACCTTTATAGCGGCAATACCTTTAGTTCTGGGAATATTGATTGGAAGGGTTGATTTAATCAAGTTTATTTGTAAACCAGAATTTTGGAAAGCCGAAAGCATTGTTCCGTTTATTGCTGCTATGCCTATCATATATATATTCATTTATCCTGCACATTATACACTTTTTCTTGAAAACAGAACTGTTCTCATAGGGGTAATTTATTTTGCAGTTGGTTTATTGAATGTAGGATTAAACATTTTACTAATACCAAACTACACATATTATGGCGCTGCTTCTGCCACAGTTTTCTCTTTAATTGTCGTTTTTATAATCTTTTATTTCCTGACTTATAAATCTCTTAATTTAAGATGGAATTTTATTAAGATGGGAAAAATTCTATTTGTGACTTTTATTTCAGCCATTATAGCAACAATTGTATATCAATACTTCGGTGACTTTTCGGTAGAATTTGTTAGATTGATATTATTGGGGATTATAATTCTAATTATTTATTTTCCTTTACTTTATTTCCTTAATGTTTTTGAATCTCGAGAAATAGAAAGTCTAAAACAAATATTTAATAAATATTTAAAAAAATAGCTCTTAAATAGCAGTCCACCCGCCATCAACCATAATTGTTGCTCCGGTAATATAGGAAGATGCCTCTGAAGCTAAAAATAAAATTACCGAAGCTATTTCCTCCGGCTTTCCCATTCGTCTCATAGGAACTCTATGTTCATAATTTTTCACAAATGTCAGCTCTTGATTATTAAATATCTGCTTGATTATTCGAGACCGCTCATCCATCAAATCTTTTATTTATCATAATTTTTTTTAACAATTCCATTATATTATCTGTTGCAGAACGTTTTACTTTAACTAGCTTTTCCTTATTTAAAACACTTTTCTGAAATCTTTCATCAAAAATCATTTTTTCTATTACTTGCTCAATCTCTTTTTTATTATAAATCCCCACACTTGCACCGACTCTATTAGTTACCAATAAATCACGTTTTTGTGAACCAGGCTGAATACTGACTGTTAATTTCCCTAATAAAACCGACTCAATAAGAAACATCGAACTCATTCCCACTATAAGGTTAGAAGATAATATCAACTTTCTTGGGTTTGTATTATCATTTATAATTAATCTAATATATTCCGAAGAAAACTCTTTTTTTATTTCATCAAAATTATCTTTTGTTTCTTTTGGGTGTAATTTAATAATTAAACACATTTTGAATTTTTTCTTTATTGAAATACTTTCTAATGCAGATAGCAAATCAGTTACAACTGTTTTTTCGGTATATTTAAGCTTGCTTCCATTTTTTTCAATCTCATTTTCTGAATTTTCCATTGGTTCAGAAGCAAATGTAATTAAAAATTCATCATCTCTTATACCAAACATTTTTCTATATTCTGTAATTTTTTCTTTATTAAATTCTTCTTTTAATAAAAATATATCATCAAAGTATGGATTACCTGTAATGACAATATTCTGTGATTTAAACCCTTCCTCAATCATCTCTTTTTTAGCAACATTATCCATAACACAAATTACATCTGGTATATTGTTTAAATCTGATTCATTACGGTTAAACCTTTGTAAATAATTCATCCATTGATCCAGAACAAACAACACAGGTATATTACATTTCTTAGCCGCTAACCGAAAACAATATTCATAATTACTTTTTTCACCAAATGAAGTAACAACAATCGCGGGATTTTCTTTCTTTATTATTTCTTCAGCAATTTTAATTTTAAAGTTTTCTGAATCATATCCTTTAAGAGAAACAAAAGAAATATTTTGTTTTAAAAATTTTTCTTCAGATGTTTCAGAAGCAAAGATTTTAACATTAATATTGTTTTGATTAATTAATTTCTTTATCACTGGAAATGCAACATTAACACCGCCCGGACCCGCGCATACAAATAATATGGTTTTTTTTTTCAATTTTCCAACTTTTTAATTAGGTAAATAAAAACGCAATATTCAAAGATCATTTTACATATTATATAAAGCATATAATAATATTATTAGCTGCTAAGTTCTATAATTTATTTTTTAAATCATCAATGTTTTCAAGAATTTTATGAAAGGCATTTATAATATCATCCATATCTCTTATTTTTAGAGGTGGTCTGCAAAAATCATTTATAAATATTTCTTTTTCGTACATTTTTTCTACATTTGGACATATAGCTTTTTTATAACTTACTTCTGCATTATAAAATTTGCAATTAAAAGGACACCCTCCATCACCATATGCTATTTTTCTCTGAAAAATCGGCAGTAAATATAATGGATAACCGTATCCTGAAATATGTTCAAAACCTTCCGCAGTAAGAGCTTTACAAAAAATATCGCGGGGTATCCCAATTTTATCTTCAAAATATCTGAGCGCATATCTATAATAAACATGCTTACAGTCTTTCAAGACTACAGGAGGTATAATTCCATCTATACCAGAAATCCCTTCGGTTAAATGATTTGCAAGTTCTATTCTCGGTTCGGTTAATGCATCGAGCTTCTTTAATTGTTCGGATGCAATTGCTGCCTGAATCTCGGTCATACGGTAATTCCATCCAAGTAAATTTACAATATTTTCCATTTTTAAATTCTGAATAACAATTTCTCCATGATTTCTAATCAACTGCAACCTAAATGCAAGCTCATCATTACTTGTAACCGTTACTCCTCCCTCACCGGACTGAATGGTTTTATAGCAATTGAGGCTAAAAATACCAATATCACCTATAGTCCCAACATATTTTCCCTTATACATAGCAGCAGGTACTTGCGCACAGTCTTCAATCACTTTTAAATTATATTCTTTTGCTATCTTCATAATCTCATCCATCCTTGCCGGCTGACCAAGCAAATGAACAACCATAATCGCCTTAGTTCGTGGGGTTATTGCTTTTTTTATACTTTCTGGACTAATACAAAATATATCCTCATCAATATCCGCAAAAACTGGAATTGCATTGTAAACGAGAACAGCGGTCACCGTAGCGCACATTGTAACAGGAGGAACTATAACCTCATCTCCGGGTCCAATTCCTAAAGCTCCCACTGCAGCATAAAGACCGGATGATGCAGAGTTAACAGTTACAGCATATTTTACACCAAAATATTTTTCCCATTCCCTTTCTAACTTCCTTATCATATCGCCGCCATAAAAATTATCTTCCCATGCTCCTATAAATCTGGAAAGGATTCCAGAATCAAGAACTTTCATTACTGCTCTTTTTTCTTCTTCTCCTATAGTATTATAAGGAGGAAACGGCTTTTCTCTAATAGGTTTACCACCTAACACTGCAAGTTTTGGACTCATTTATACCTCTATTAATATTTTCTTCCCTTGATTTTTAGCAGAATCTATTGCAGTCAATAAAACAGCTAAAGAATTTCGAGCATCTTCGCCTGAACATAAAGGTTTTCTACCTTTTTTTATGCATTCTAAAATATCACTTACAGCCCTGGGCATAGCATTATCAAAATAAGATACAAAAGGCGATTCAACCTGGAATAATTTTTTATAACCTGAAAACTTATCGCTTTCACCTACTTTATAATATTCGAATAAATATCCAATATCCTTTATATATATTCTTCCTTTTGTACCTATAATATCAAGCTCGAAAATTTGGAAATAATCTGAATTACAACCCACAAATACTCCGGATAATCCACTTTTAAATTTTAAATAAACATCTAAAGTGGGGTCACCCAAATTCTTTTCTTCATAAGAATATTCACTATATAAATATTCGATCTCCCCAAAAAAGTAATTTAGTAAATCTACAACATGAGAACCACTATTAAATATCCCTTTATTATAATAAATTGTAAATTTTTGAACATTACCAATTTCCTTATTAAAAATGTATTCCTTAACCTTTTGAAAACCTTTATCCCAGCGTCTTGTATGATTTACTGCAAGAACAATATTTTTCCTGCTGCATAATTGTATAATTTCATCTGCATTTTCGATATTATCTGTCATAGGCTTTTCACAAAAAATTGCTTTAATATCATATTTTACAGCCTCCTTAATAATAACATAATGTGAATCAATATGTGTACATATACTTATTATATCCAACTCTTCATTTTTTAACATCTCCGAATAATCAGAATAAAGCGCATCAATATTCAACTTTTTTCCAAAGGACTCTAATTTTTCTTTATCAATATCACATCCTGCCGCAATTTTGGTTTCGGAATTAGCATTATATGCTCCTGCGTGTGTATAAATCCCCTTTACAAGTTGGTCATCATCATAACCAATGGCAATTTTACCCAATCCAATTATTCCAACTTTATACATTTTAAATATATCTTAATTATTGTTCTTGAGTTTTCCTTTTATTAATCTCTTTAATAATAACATTATAAAGATTTTGTATATTTTCATCGGATATTACACTATTATTAAATGAAGATGGTATAATAGTACCAGGATATGTGCATAAATATTTTGCATAACAGATTTTTAAAATTTTCTCTTCATTGGGTTTAAAATTTGATATGATTTCTTGAAATATATCAGATAAGGAAAAAAAGTCTTTCACAAAAAATACACTATCTTCCATTGCATTATAAAATCTATGACCAAAAGTTACAACCGGTTTACCACACATTAATCCTTCCCATCCAGCAGTTCCGGTTATTGTTGTAATCACTGTACTATTATCGATAAGAGTATAACTATCAGTATCAGTTTTAATCAGTTTAACTCGTGTGATTTTACGTAGCCTTTTATAATATTTTACAGACCTAATACCAATAGAACCAGGATGTTCTTTGACATATAACTTATATTCAATAGGCATACACATTGCAATATTTTCTAATAAATATAATTGATCTCTATAAAATGGTGCGCATAAATCAATACTTAATTCTGGTTGAACATGTAAAGGGAAATAAAAATATTTTTCCTTAAAATCTGGTTCTTCAAATAATTTTTTATAGAAAGTTTTTACAATAAAACCTCTGAATTTCTTAACAAAAACTGCATATTTTATTACGTCACTAATAGTATAAATATTGCTAATTCCTTTAAAGAAAAAATTAAAACTTTTTCTGAAAATATTCATAGTAGTTTTGAAATAATTAATTTTAGCAGCTTTAAAAATTTCCATTGCTAAAGGAACTAATTTTTTACTTCTATAAAAATCAACTATCTCTTTTGCTTTTTGCAATTCTTCATCACTGAGGTCTCTATTAAGTAGCTCATTATATCTCTCTTTAATACCATTTGGAATAAGATATATACTATCAGAAATATAAATACGAGAAGGTTTAGGCAAGCTGGAGTTTATTATTTTTATATTTATAACACCCTGTACTTTTGCAATTCTCTCCATTAATCCGCAATAAACTCCGCCAACATCTGAAGCAATAAAAACATCGTTTTTACAATCTTTAAATAAATCTTCATAAAATTCTATATGCCAGTTTAATACCTTTAAAATCCTTTTTTCATTAAATCTCCTAAGAAATCTATCAGCTGTAACATAAAGCCACAGATTAGGGATTCCATATTTTTTTTCATATATTTTTAGTTTTTCTAAATCGGCGCTGTCTAATTTATTTACATTAAAATTTTCATATATATAAATAACCTCTGACTTATTCTTTGGAGCATTTTTTTTGATATAATCTATCCAAAGCTCTGATTCAACTAAAAAGTAATATCTATTTACATTAACATCATTATTCTTTTCTATTAACTGAGCTAATTTGCAGTAATTTTTACTATTTTCTAAAAGAGACAAAAAATATATATTCATAGTTAAATCTCATTTTTATTAAAAATCGCAAATAAAACAGAATCATGAAATTTGCCATTGTACAATAAGTGGTCTTTTAATATAGCTTCTTCAACCCATCCTATTTTTTTGAAAAACTTTACGGAAGCTTCATTTTTTAATTCTGTTCCTGCTGTAAGTTTATGTAAGTTTAAAATATTAAAAGCATGGTCTGTAATCAGTTTAAATGCTTCCGACATATATCCTTTTCCCCAGTATTCTTTATTACCTATTACCATAGCTAAATCTGCAAAACGATTTATCCAATCAATATGACCTAATAATATATTCCCTATATGTTTATCTTTTTCCTTATCAATTATCGCTAACAAAATGTTCTCTCTGTTTTTCTTTTCATTAACAAAACTTCTAAGATCATCAAATGTTGACGGAAAAGCTCTCCATCGCATATATTTAGTAACCTCGGGATCATTTATCCAGCTTAAGTATTCTTCGTTAATATCAGATTCTACAAGAGCTCTTAAGTAAATCTTTTCTCCTATTAAAAATGGAAATTTCATTTAATTTTCCTATATAATAATTTTGAACTTATAATTTAAGTTAACAAAATATTTTTTGGTTTTAAAATTTTCCAAATTATTAAATAATTAATATCTTGTTTAATTAATTATCAATTTACTTTTACATATTCAACTTTGATTTAAATTCCGGATCCTTTTTCAAAAATTCAATTACATCAAAAATAGAAAATTCAGGATTTTTTGGATATAAATTCTCAAATATCTTTTTTATCAATTCAAAATCTTCTTTATAATCTACAGATAATTTAAGATTTGGATACCTTATTCCTTCAGGTGTTTTAGCGCAATGTACTCTAAATTTTTCCGGGTGATTATAAATATATGGTGTAACATGTTCATGGTCCCACGGATCATCGGTTAAACTTGCTATTTCTTCAAGAATCTTCACTGAATATACTTGAACTTCAAATCCATTTGGAATTTCCGAATTTAATAGAATTGAGAAAATATCATTATTCAAATTACAAACACAATCATAATCATTGTTTAAATATTCTTTGACTAACATATCTACTATTTTCGGATCAATAAGTGCACAATCTCCTGTAATCCCAGCATTAATATCAGCATTCACACTTTTAGCAGCATTAAGAACTCTGTTAAGAACATCTTCTTCGCTTCCTCTGAAACATTTAACACCTGCTCTTTCAGCCAATTCCTCAATTACTATATCTTTTGGATTAGTCGTGGTTGCAATAACAATTTCATCTATTAATTCTGATCTTTTCAACCTTTCAATTAAAAGTTCAAGCATAGGTTTTCCAAGTATTTTCATCATAGTTTTTCCAGGAAGTCTCGATGAACCCATTCGTGCTTCAACTGTTGATACTATTTTCATACGAACAAATATCCTGTATTTAAAAAATAATCAAAAAAAATAATGTTTTTTAAAAATAGAAAATTAATTATTTTTCCCTGTAACATATTTTAATAATCCTTTTTCAAGTAAAACATCAGCTGTATCATTAATTTGCTTAAAACTCATCCCAGAACGAATTGATATATCTAATAGAGAATTCGTACCATCAGATAGATTCAAAACCCAAAACATAGCCATTTTATCAATTCCGCCTTCTTTTTGACCGCCAATCATATTATAAAGCCCCCTTTTTCCTAATTGCGGTTCACATTTTGGATTAAGATTTATATAGGTTCGATTATTTTCAAGAATAAATATAACTTCCATATATTTTTTTAATGAATCTTTTAAACTTTCTTTATCAACAAAGTCTAAACTATCAACTAATTTTATGAGAACGTTGCATAAATAGAAAAAATACGAAATATTCAGTTAAAATAACAAATTTCACCAGATTGCTTTGTCGCTTCGCATCCTCGCAATGATTCATATTAATAAATACTTAGAAGAGTATTCTCTGTCATTGCAAGCCCCGTTATACGGGGCGCGACAATCTCAAATAATAATTATGCAACGCTCTCTTTATGTTATTATATTAGGAGACTTCAGTTATGTGTTGGTGTTGTTACCTACACACAACTGAATTTAAATATATTTTTAATGCCTTAATCAGATATAAGATAGGAATTATTGTAGAAATTCCAAGCAAATTTTTTACTGATTATTAAAACTATTATTATTTTAAAATTATTTTTATAATGCCTCAGTTACTTATTTTTAATTCTACTTTTGACAGATAGCAAACATTCTGCGTCTCTACATTGGAATAATACAAAGTATTGTTCTTATCCAGGATTTTATTTTCTTAAAAAAAGTAAAATTACGAAAATTATGAAGTATATTATAACGATAAATCTGAATTTTACGAAATCCGAGATCGTTTAAAACAAAATTGAGTTCGTTTTTTGTATACAGAAGAATATCATAATTTAAGATCATTTTATTGTTGTTCTTCCCAGAGTCCAACAATGTTATTCCCAAGCTTTTCGCTTCTCTTACAATTAATGCATAAAGAACATTTGAATGAAATATTATAGGATTATCACCTGGTTCAATCAATAAAGTTCCATCATAATAATTTTGAGTTGAATATTGGCTCCAGAATTTCTTTATTTCTTCGTAAATTAATTGAGTATTATTTTTCATTTAATATTCCTTATTAATTTCAATGCCTCTGCATATTTTATTCCTGTTTTCAAACCCCAATTTTGAGCATTAAGTCTAATTCCATCTATTGATCTTGGATGAGGGTATTCTCTTATTTCATTCGAATATTCTTTCATAGACCGTATTTTAATATCAAGAGTCTTAGTTATATCAAAGAATGTATTGGGTAAAAACTCTGCAGTAAATGACCATTCTGATGAGGACAGTATCTCAAATGAATAAATCTCCTTTACAGATTCCAGGCTTAAGGGCCTTGTAGCAGTCATAACAGCTTCAAATACGATTTTGTGGTCAATGTTCAAATCCTGCGCATGGTGTGTAAAAACAGTATCAGGTTTGATCTCATTTTTCACTTTTTCTATGACCTTTATAATATCCAGTAATGCGACTGTATCAAACCTATTGTCGGGAAAATCAAAGGAGAAAACTCTTTTTACGCCTAATATATGATTAGCTTTTTGGGCTTGAGCTTTTAACTCAGAAATATCTTTTTCTATATCTTTTTCATCTCGTTTATTATCTCTAGAAGTTATTCCTTCTCCCAGAATCAGAGTAAAAACTTCATACCCCTCACTGGTTAATCTCGCTATCGTACCACCACAACCCAAAACTTCATCATCAGGGTGTGCGACAATTACTAATATTTTCATAAGAAAGACCTTTAGTTATTAATTGAATCTACATATTTAATGATCATATTATAGCAGATTCCGATTTCGTTAAGATTGTGAGCATCTGAACCTATATTAACCTGAGTACCGTAATTTCTACAACTTTCAAGAATGGTACCCAAATACTTTGCATGATATTTATAATTTATATCAAAAGCAATACCGTATTTCGAGAGTTGTCTTGCTATAACATCAAAACAAATCCCATCTAATTCACAATCATAATTCCGAATAGTTACTCCCAAGGGATGCCCTAAAACATTTATTTTGTTATCATTATTTATTAGGGCAAAAGAACATTCCAATTCAAGCTTTATTGCTTCTTTTAATGAAATGTTCTCAAATTTGATAAAATCGTTGAATCTTCTTGGAAAACCATGAACCGATCCGATAATCAAATCAATATCCTTTAGATATTCCGGAAGGCAATCAATCTGTCCATCCATATCGATTAATTTTGATTCAATACCAAGATATATTTCTATTTTCCCACTGTATTGATTCCGGAGTAACTTTATTGCTTCTTTAAATTTAAAAATCCATTTTGATCTACGTTGAACATGTTCCGTAAATACTATTCTTTCACACCCTAAAGCTAAAGCTTTCTCGATAATTTCAACAGGAGAGTTAATCCCATCTGTATAATCTGTATGAACATGCTGCTCAACAGGAGGAATCTTCTTCAAAAAAACATCCTCTATGTTAAAAACTAATGACTTCTGGATCATAATCTATATCTTTCCAAATCCTCAGTCCCATTCCATCGTGAGCGATTAGCTCTTCTGGCCAGACTTGTTTATTCAAATATATTTTTATTAAAATAAGTGGTAAACATAAACCACTCAGCATTGATAAACCAAGTCCTCCAGGTAAGCGTGGATTCATTTCAATAAAATACCCGTTTATAAACTGGACATTAGCAACTCCTGTAAGGCCCAGATATTCGCAGAATTTTCGTGCTTCATTAATTAAGGGATGCTGGGAAAAATACCTAGTTTTTACACATAGTCCATCTTTTACGGCATCCCTTCTTCTAGCCAAAGCTGATAAATACTCACCAGTACATCCATAACAGATATCTATAGTAAATTCTGGCCCTTTAATGTATTTTTGAATTATATAATTCTTGAGATTTTTGGAGCCTTTCTTTAATTCACTATGATTGTTTGCAACAAAAATCCCCTGAGATCCGTTCCCGCGAAGAGGTTTTACAATAACCGGAAAATCACTCTCAGATATACTCTTCTGGGAATTGAATATATCCGGAACTTTAAGGCCTGCATTTAACGCAGCCTCATTTGCTGAAATTTTATTGTCGCACTTATTAATAATCTTATTGTCGGGCAAAGCTACAATAATACCTGAATCTTCAAAACGTCGTCGGTTCCGGGTAAAAGCTAATAGCTCATCATCGTTACTGCATGGAATAATTAGTTTAATATTCTGCTCTAAACATATTTTAAGAAGTTCAGCCATATACTCCTCTTCCTTCCTGACCGGTGGAACTACATGTAGTCGGGAACCTAATCGGATTTTCGCATAGCAAAAAGGATTCATATCTACTGCATGAATATTAGGACAAATTTCAAATAAAGCATCAATTATATTTTGCGATGTAGTTGTGCCTGCATTTGTTAATAAAATATCTTCGTTAATAATATTATTAAAGTTAAATATATCTTTACTTTGTATAAATCGAGTTATCATTCCTTGTGTAAATATATTCCCATTTACCCTTCCATGATCAAGAAGTAGTGTTTGCGTGCCAGTTCCGACATAAGTTTTATTTCCTATAAATTTGATTTGACCAGATTCTAAATTATAATTTTCTTTTGATATTGAAACAGAATCCAAAATAAGTTTTTGATTTTTAACGAATGTAAAAGAACCAGGATACGGTGCGGAAGAGGCCTGAACTAAACGTTTAATGTATTTTGCAGATTTATCCCAAACAATTGCTCCATCCCTTGGTTTTCTCTGTTTAAAAACTGTAGCCTGTAAATCATCCTGAGGAATGCTCATATATGAATTATCATGGAGTTGTTTAATAACATTATTACAAATACGATTATAAGCAGTATATAATTTTTCTAAAATTAATTTCATCGAATCATCATCTTTTATAGTGATTTTTTCTTGCAGAATAATATCACCATCATCAAGATTTTTAGTCATAAAATGAGCTGTCACTCCTGTCTCTTTCTCTCCATTTAATATTGCCCAATTTAATGGAGTGCGACCTCTATATTTTGGCAATAAAGAACCATGAAAATTTATGCAACCTATTTTCGGACAATTTAAAATTTCTTTCCCAATAATATTCTTACAACCGATAGAAAAAATAATATCTGGATTTGAATTCATAATTTCAGACGTGAACTCATTAACATTTTTTACTATTTTTACAGGAACATTATTGTCTAAACAAAAATCATAAACAGAATCAAACCATATACCTTCAACAGCATTGTCTTTATATGTGTAAACGTTTAAAATCTCCACTTCCCTATATTTGAGAACTGATTTCAAAAAAATAACACCAGTATTATGGTATGCAAAAACAACGATTTTCATTTAGATTTCTCCATAATATTCTCCCACTGAACTGCTTCACCTGATCGTAAATCTTTATTTATTTTCGCCTTAAGAATAATATCTAAATATTTCGAAGGAATACCCGGCGGTTTGTTACCAGGTCTTAAGCAATCAATATTATCTATAGATAATATTGTTCCTTTTTTAATATTTTTAGTAGTAAAAATAGAACGATAGGCAAATCTCCGCATCTCTTCTTCCCATTTTTCAACTTTTTTTCTTTTAGTTCCAAAAGAAGTCTGGATTGCACGAATACCTTTAACCATGGATTTAAGTTCATTAGGTTCTATTGCAAATGCATGATCAGGACCATCTTGTGAACGATCTAAGGTAAAATGTTTTTCAATGACATTTGCACCACGAGCGATTGTCGCGTACGGAATTATATAAGGATCCATTGTATGATCAGATAATCCAACAGGAAAATCAAAAGCCTCCTTAAAAGCGTCCA
>SDBU01005729.1_pt1 | contig 14775 bp, 10 predicted proteins | sample 2277071 | NCBI WGS metagenome assembly SDBU01 (sample SAMN10397929, study PRJNA504765) | marine sediment metagenome | isolation source: marine sediment core GS08_GC12, 126 cmbsf | place: Arctic Ocean: Gakkel Ridge, Loki's castle | collected 2008
TAGTATTGCTTATCCATAGACAATATCTGCCCAGAGCTACATAGTCAGGTTGTGTTAAGAGATTGCTTCGCTTCGCTCGCAATGACAAGCTAACCTGCTCGCAATGCCATACCAATTATCTGTCATTGCGAGCGAAGCGAAGCAATCTCTGCACGAAGCACAACTCCCTCCCGGAAACTATATGGAAAAACCAAAAATGCTCCTCATTCCAGCCCTACCAGCCTATCCCGCAGCTTCATCACATTCCACGCCGTAAAAGGCTCTCCGTCGAATTCAACCTGCTTTGTCTCTTCCTCTTGCCGCTTGAGGTAGTCAGTCACGTTCATCCAACGGATCTCGCCGTCGGACGTGCGAATGACCAGCATCACAGGACAGGGCTGCTCCTGCCAGTACGTGGCATGACGCGGATTCTTGATGGTAAAGATCTCCTTGTCATCCCGCTTGCGCGTATAGAGGTAGGAATCGCCAGACTTAAGCTGTAAATAGACCCGCTTCCCGCTGGCGTTGCCTTCTCTGTCTCTAAACTCAATCTCACCATCAATGCCCCAGTCAGAGTTTGGCGTTGGTCGAAAGATCTGCCCTGCCTCGCCCGAGATGGCAAATGCATTACCCACCAGGATCAGTTCCCGGCTCTCATTATCCAGGTTGATCTTCGCCTGTTCGTCCAATGCCCGTACCTTCAGCAGGAATTCATCGGAGGCGAATTTTTCCTCGATCAGGTCGATGAGTGGCACGCGTTCCTCGCAAATAGTGCAGAGAATGTCTCTCAACCCCTTCCCGAGGCGGATCTGGATCGCCCGTCGGTTCTCCAGCGGTTCGTCGCAGTGCGGACATACATACGTCCGCACACGGGTCACGTCCTGCGCTCGTGCCAACAAATGCTCATGCACGTACTTGATGAAGGTGACTTTCGTATCATCCGGTACCTCAGCCTCAAAATACACCACGATCTCCGCTGTTCCCTCGCCCTTTGGATTCATCGCCAGCCCCACACGCTTGCCAGCGGGTGTCTTGAAGTCCGCAGCGTTTTTCCACAGTTGATCCCTCTCGAATCCGTCCGAGTAGTTCAGTCGAACCACCAGCGTAGCGTAAATATTATCCAGCGGCCCGGAAAAGCCGTAGGTCACAAACACGTTGGGATGCGCAGGCAGATCCGGCTTATCGCGCCGGAAGTAGGACGGAAACACCAGCATTGTTCCCTTTGGCGTTTCTTCACGGAGGCAGAGCGACCGGTCGAGGAATGTCTGCACCATAGCGAGCAGGAGGATATTTTCATCCATCTCGGGCAGGCGCTCCATCTCTTTGTAATCCAGCCGACCGTCCAACACCTGTTGTTCCGGCACTGTACCCATCTCGTCCACATGCTCCCGGGCCATGCGCACCACCACTGACGCGTATCGGTTGATCTGCTCCGGCTGAAGCAGTACAAAATCGCCGAAGTCCAACTTCTGCACCACGCCCTGGCCCTGCATCAGCCCCACCACAGCCCGCAGCTCCGCCTCGCCGATGGTCTCCATCGGCAGCATAAGCTGTAAGCGCTGTCGCAGCTCTGGAAACCGCACCAGCGGCGCGTCCTCCTCTGTGAGCTTTATGATGGCGTCTTTGAGGGTCTTGAACAGCCGTGTGGTGGCTGTCCATGGCAACCGATCCCAGGGGATGTGCCGGGCAATGGCCGCCTTCAGTTCTTCACAGCCGTCGCCGGTCTTGGCGCCGGTGCGCAAGAATCCGGCGAAATTGTGTTCCTTGACGAACTGATCAAACCGCTTCTCGCTGATGGTGATCCCGCCTCGGTCACAGCGTCCCGCCACCAGTAACTTGGCTGGCTCATACTTTGCTGCCACCTGTAGCGCCTTCTCCCAGTATCCTAGAGATTCAAACGGGTTGTCATCCTGCGGATCGAAGACCAGCACTCCCAGCGCGGTTTCATCCATGTAAAGCTGATGGATCAGCCGATAGTCCGGCTGTCCGGCGAAGTCCCACAGCCACACCTCGCGCTCCATGCCAGCCGGCCTGTTGCCCGGCGGCAGCTTAAGCGGGGAGACGACCATACCGTGTGTGGACTCCGTAGCTTCCCAGCGATCCTCGCACAGCCGCAGAGCTAAGCCAGTCTTGCCCACACCGGTTTTCCCAACCAGAACCACCTTGGCGTTGGTGTAGCGAGCTGTGCTAGTGTCTCTGATCAACGAAAGCGTCCAAACCCGAACTGTGTTGTCGTCGGAGCCAGAGATCGCCAATTGACCGTCCGCTGTCACCGCCACTCCATTCACGCCACCAGTATACCCCTCAAGAGTAGCAATATACAGCCTGGAGTCCAGATCCCACACCTTCAGGGTATTGTCGGATGATGCAGAGATGGCGAATCTGTTGTCGGGTGTCACTGTGACTGAGTTAACATATCCAGTATGTCCCCTAAGTGTGGTAACCTCCTTCCATGTTTCTAGATCCCATACCTTCAGTGTACTGTCATCTGATGCAGAGATGGCAAATCTGCCGTCGGGCGTCACTGTAACAGATAATATAGACCCAGTATGTCCTCTAAATGCGGTAACCTCCTTCCATGTTTCCAGATCCCACACCTTCAATGTGCTATCTCTTGATCCAGAGATGGCAAACCTGCTGTCAGGTGTAGCTGTGACTGAGTTAATATACCCAGTATGTCCTCTAAGTGTGATAACCTCCTTCCATGTTTCCAGATCCCACACCTTCAGTGTACTATCATCTGATGCAGAGACGGCAAACCTGCCGTCAGGCGTCACTGTAACAGACAAGACCCAGGAATTATGCCCCTTGAGAGTAGTAACCTCCTTCCATGTTTCCAGATCCCACACCTTTAGTGTACTATCATCTGATGCAGAGATGGCAAACCTGCCGTTGGGTGTCACCGTGACTGATCTGACCAAGGAAGTATGTCCCATAAGAGTGGTAACCTCCTTCAATGTCTCTAGATCCCACACCTTCAGTGTACTATCTCCTGATGCAGAGATAGCAAGTCTGCTGTCAGGTGTAGCTATGACTGACCATACGCGTGCTGTGTGACCTTCCAGCACCTTGGCTGATGTCTGCCCCTCTTCCATCTCACCTTCAGATTCTGCCACCACGCGCCCCTCGCACACCTCCAGCAGTTTCGCATACTCCTCGTCCGACTTCTCCCGCCAATCCACGTAGGCGAACTGCTTCAGAGTATCCCTGATCTCCGCGTCGTCCAACCGCAGAGGGACAAAACGCCGCTGGGCGTTGGTGGGGTCGCGGAACATCACCGTGTGGCGTTCCAGCGTTACCCACTCGGAAGCGAAGGCGTTGGCAGACATGACCAGTATCAACACCCGCGACTGCTCCAGCCCATGTTCGACCTTGGAGAAGATGGAATCGCCAGGGCCAATCTCCCATTCATCCAGCCACACGCGCAAACCATCCCTCTTAAGCCGCTCCGCCAGTTCCCGCACCGCCGGCTTGTCCCTGGAGCTGTGGCTGATAAACACGTCATATTCAAATTCAAAAGTTTCGCTCATCTCCCGTCAAACCTCCGAAATGTCTTTTGACTGCTGTTGCTACCATTAGAGATTGCTTCGCTTCGCTCGCAATGACAAAGTGTGTAGGCGTTTGATTTGGGGCTAAGTGAAAAACTCGTATCAGCTTTCGCTCGCAATGACAATCACATTCCTGTCATTGCGAGTGTAGCGAAGCAATCTCTCATGAAGGATCTCCCCACCCAACCCTGAAGAGCCTTATTTTCTCAATCTTCATCAAAAATCCGAGTCACATTTTGCAGCCGTCAACACGATATGTATAATGAAGACTATTGTCAAAGGGTATGCAAAACCCAGCGTCGCAAAAAGCGACACAAATGTTACCAAAATGTCACCAAAATGTTACCGTTTTCAGAATAACCAGCAAAAGTCGGAAAGCCAATTCACACCACGCGAAAAAAATATGGCTCAAACGCCGGTCAACAATTTTATATACTCCCTGGCAACCCTCAAGTCTTCCAGCGCCTCTTCTGATGTGCATGGCGGATCGACTTCGCACCTGATGGCGGTGACGAAATTGTTGGCCTGCTGCATCATGGCATGTACCCAGGGAAGCTGCGGCACGATCGTCTCTGGAGTCGCGCCGTCGCCGGGGTCGCGGAGGATTTCCACATGGCCCGGACGATTGCTGGCCAGCGGCGCTGGCAGATCGACTTTCACGTAGCCTTTCTGGAAGCATACCAGGGCTGATTCCTGCCAGTCAACTGTCGTCGAATAGGGTGTCATCTCAATGATACAGGCAATCCCGCTTTCGCTCTCCCCAACCAGCAGAACGCCTGACGGATCTGCATACGTCACCTTATAGGGTTCTCCCAGGAAGTAGCGCATGAGGTTGACCTGATGTATATAGTAGTTCACGAAAGCGCTGTATCTTTTATATGTCCCTTCGTCCATGTCGGAGGCTGGTGGGTCCCATTCCAGCGGCGGACTGGGGCTGTCATCACGGATCAGGTCGCTGAAGCCATTCTGTACCCAGTCGCCAGCCGGCATGAGGATGCGCACGTATGTCATCTTCCCAAGCTCGCCGGACTCCTTAAGACGGTCGATCTCCGCTTTGGCGTACATAGATGCAGGATCGCTACGCTTGTGATAGCCCAGCATGTGCCACGTGCCGCTCTCCTTCATGGCCTGCACGACTTTCTCGCCTACCTCGATAGAAGCGGCCAGCGGCTTTTCGGTGAAAACTGGCACACCAGCCTTGAGTATCTCAGGCACAATAACTCCATGACGGCTGAACGGCTGTGCTGCTACGATTCCATCCAGTTCCTCCTGCTCGATCATCTCTTTATGCGAGGGATAGACTTTTGGAACGCCGTAGCGGGCTGCTACTTTTTTACCAAGTCCCTCGCGAACTTCCGCGATAGCCACCACTTCACAGTCACTCAGGACAGCGTAGTTTTTCAGATGGGCGCATTGTCCCATGCTGCCAACTCCGACGAAACCGATCTTTATTTTATCCATGAGATTCTCCTTTGGTGGTCTGATCGCTAAATAACGTGAGTTCGACATAAGAATGCTTGTCATTCCAGCGGGGCCAAAAAGCGGTATTATGTGAATCTTTATATCGAGTTAGCGTTAAATAACACCATCTTTGTAGGGGTTGAGAACCCCCAGCTATCGGTGATTAGTATTGTTTTACAATGATAGACAGGACATCTCTGTGCCGCCTATCCGGGTACAAATAAATAGCGGAAAACAGTACAATCTTGCATCGTCCATAGTGTAACGCTTCACCACCTAACAGTCAAGGAAAAAGGCCAAGAAAAGCCTTGACATAAAATTCACGATGAGGTAGAATACGAATGGATATCTGGTGTTTTTCAATTTAACGCCAAAGATATTATTTGTTTCTCTGGTATCGTGACAAATGTCACAAATGCGCTGTAGCTCAATTTCACATCAAGTTCTGCGTTGCTTTGTCTTCGGTCCGCTATGAACGCCACGAGTTGGGCAAGGACCTTTTTTTAGTGTCTTTCCTAATAGATTGAGTTTCCAGAATTGGCTACGGACGCTGATCTTCTTGTATTTCAATGCATTGCTTTCCCATAATTGGCACTAATTTGATAGAAACTATGGGATAAAATACGGAGAACAAAGTGGAACTATCAACTAGAGCTAGATACGGGGCACGATTCATGGTGGACCTGGCTCGCCATTACGGAAACGGGCCGATTCCGCTGAAGGATATTGCCCAGCGTGAGGAAATCTCGGAAAAGTATCTCTGGAATCTAGTGGGGCCGCTCAAGACTATAGGCTTGATACGCTCAACACGCGGTTCTTACGGCGGATTTGGTCTCGCCAAACCACCTTCAGATATAAACATGAGAGAAATAGTTCGCGCCCTGGAGGGTTCGTTGTGCCTTGTGAAATGTGTTGACGATCCCGTCGTCTGTAATCGGGTTAAGATTTGCGTTACCCGGGACCTCTGGAGCACCTTATCTAATAATATCATGCGGACGCTGGAGGCGATAACTCTGAAGGATATGGTTGAGAGCTACGAGCGTAAGGTAGTACCAAATTTCATGTATGAGATATAGGCCTGACGCCAGAGATGTATGGAATAAGCAATATATTGTAGCGTCTCATCTCCATGGTAAAAGTTGAGGCCGTTCTACGTATCAACAAGCCAGCGACATGTTCTGCTATGTAAATAGCTACCGGGAGCGCGGTCTGGTGGTGAAAAATCCATAGCCCAGCTACGACAAGCCCTGCCATTACAGGCGTCTCAGCGTTTGCGAATGTATATATTACCATGCCCGGATGGCTTATAGTTAGCTGATATATACTCCTTGACTTTTTGGGGCAGAGCTTTGATAGCGCCGTCGTAAATAATGATCTTCGCCTGTTTTTTCTCCATGCTCTCAATCAGGTCATCCGACCGCTGTTTTTCACTGAGCATAGCGCGCATCTCCCCATGCAGGAAGAAATAGAAGTAAGCGTGATCTCGCAGGAACCCATATCCAGACCACCCGTCCAGAACGGCGTCATCTGACGAAGTTGCGTTCATGATAAATTCCGCCGTCGCCAATTGTCCACTGTTTTTGCGCAGTCTTTGATCCACCGTCTGCTCCAACGGGCTGGCTATGATTCCGATGGATATGACTAAAGCCGCGTACGCGCTCCGCTTGAAAATGAGGGCAACAATGGCAGAAACCAGCAAGAATGCCCAGAGAAGAAGATAATAGCTTCTGGAATCGAATATGGTGGGCTTGCTATAGCGCAAGGTGTAGAAAAGCCCCACAGTCAACAGAGCTAAGGCTATCAGAACAAGAATAAATGACAGCAATCGCTCTTGTGGTTTCCTGATACTCGACGTCAGAGAGCGGACGTCTATTGCGGCAATTTGCTTGAAAAAAGCGCCGCAGTACACAGCTAGAAGCGGCAGGAACAGCACGTAATACTGCCTGTATGGCACAGGCATTATAAAAAGACCTGCTATTAGAGCGTAAACAGGCAAAATGGGTATGAAGTTTCCGTTAATTGCCTCATTCTTTCTCCACATTCTGGCAGTTGCGATAAGAAGCCCCAGAATGCCTATGACAGAGATAAACGGGTTCTGTCGCAGCAGTTGCCTTATGTAATTGTAGGGCGAAAATCTCACCTTCCAGCGGGAGTTCATGATGAAATTATAGTTGATAAACTGCCATAAACCACGATGAGCGAGAAAGTATAGGCATACCAGCGCGATGGGTGTTATCACCCCGCCCAGGAAGACACTCGCCAGTTTCAGACGGTACTTAATCGAGCCACCCAGGCGCCTATCAGCAAGCATCCACAGTAACGAGAGGCATATCCCGCCGAACGCAAACAGGGCCTTCTGCGTGGACATTATAGCCATGCCCATGCACAGGCCGGAGAATAGATGCCACCGCAGAGAGGGCGAATCCAGGTTCCGCTGTATGCCTCTGACCATGAAGACGAGCGCAGCCAGCCAGAATGTAACCTCTGGCAGGTCGGGTCTGATCTCGATGGTCTTTTCAAGAAAGATTATGATATAGCTGAGAAAGAGCGTGGCGAATAGCCCTGCGTCAACGCCGTAAAGCATCGCCGCCAGAATGAAGGTGAGACATAGTATGGCCGCCGTAAAGACCATCATCAGAGCGCGTGCAGCGAACAGGATGCGTATTTTCTCGCCAAAGACAGGGTAAAATTTGGCCAGAACGAAATGCAGGAAAGGCGTGTGGTGCTCGAAGTAATCGCGGTAGGGTATATCTCCATGATATATCTGGCGCGCGCCATGAAGGTGTTGGAATTCGTCAGGATCGAAATATCTGACCTTCAGGATGGGAACTCTCAAACCAAAAGCCAACAGGATGAACAGGAGGATGATTATGCGATATATGCGAACCCATCTCTTAGCCATCATTTCTTGAGATTGAACCTGAAAACATGATAGATTGCCGCCAATCCGTCTTTCCAGTTTATCTTTTTCCCGGTGGCGTGGCCGCGGCCATGATACTCTATGGGCAATTCCACGAGTCTGACGTTCTTCTTAGCCAATTGGGCAGTGATTTCAGGCTCAATACCGAAGCGTTCTGACGTGAGTTCTATCTCTCTGAGGACGGAAGTCTTCAACATCTTGTAGCACGTTTCCATGTCAGTAATACTGAATCCGGTCAGCGTATTCGATATGAATGTCAGGGTTTTGTTCGCCACGAAGCTGCTGAAGAGTATCCCCTCTGGCCGCCCGCGTCCGAGAAACCGCGAACCGTAGACGACATCCGCTTCACCGTCGAGTATCGGCTTCAGTAACCTTACGTAGTCCCGGGGATCGTATTCCAGATCGGCGTCCTGCACTATCATTATGTCACCGGTCACGCTCTCGAACCCGGTACGCAAAGCGCCGCCTTTCCCGCGATTCTGCTCATGGAATATGACCTTGATGCTCTGTGGCCCTTTCACAGGCATTTTATCAACAGTTTCATCCGTATTATTGCTGATTTTCTCCAGAATCTCCCGCGTCCCATCCGTAGAGCAGTCATCCACCAGGATTATCTCCTTTTCCAGTTCGACGTCAACGCCGCTGACCTGCCCCAGAATCTCATGGATGGTATCAATTTCGTTATAAACAGGGATTACTATGGATAATTTTGAGTACTTCAAGATCTCTACCCTCGCTGATTTTTCCCGTGTTAAGCTCAAACATCCATTCCGCGTTAAGACAATTATACTAAAACTCATAACGCAGATCAAGTCTTTTGATGAGAGAACCATTATCAACCTTTTCATCTCCTGAATCCGTGGCACGCAGGCCTGCCCTCGTGTACGCGGGGGATTGCTGCCACTGTTCGTTCCTTGCGATATATCAATATATTGGTGCATACCGCCATACTATAGCAGAAAACACTGGCGAAAAGCACTCTATAACGTTTATAATATCCAGCGTAGGGGCGTATGCAATACGCCCCTACGGATAACACAACAGATTTGTCGATAAAACCATTTAAAATAGTTGCTGTGATTATCTATAGAATTTTCGATAAAGAGTTGAGGCTTTGAGATTGCTTCGCTTCGCTCGCAATGACACAAACAACGTATACAACCTGTCATTGCGAGCGAAGCGAAGCAATCTCTGTCAAACCTGAGAATCCTTTCCGAACTTTCTATAGCCATAAATTGCGTGAGGAAGAGATGGATATTAATCGAGTAGTCATAACAGGCTTGGGCCTTGTTACTCCAGCGGGGCTAACTGTTGAGGAGAACTGGGAAAAGATAGTCAATGGTCAGACTGCTATCAAACAGATAACCGCCTTTGACATTTCTTCTTTTCCTGCAAAGTTAGGTGGAGAGATTAAAGATCTCGATCCCAAAGAGTATGTCCAGAATAAAAGGAATATCAGGTTTTTCAGGAAGGATGTCCAATACTGTATGGCCAGCGCCAGGTTGGCTTGCGAAGATAGCGGGATGGATCTCTCGACAATGGATCTTTCTAAGATAGGCCTGTACGTAGGAAGCGGCGAATCTGAAACTCGCTACGATAGCTTTTTTGCTGCTCTGGACTGCTCCTCAGATGAAGACGGCGATCTGGACTATAAGAAATTTGGCTCCCTGGGGCTGCGGCGTATCTATCCCTCTTTTCTGCTCTTCGATCTTTTCAACAACGGTCTCTGCTACCTGTCCATAGAATATGGGATCACTGGAATCAACAATAATTTCACCTATGGAACCTCAGGAGGAAATGCTATTGGTGAGGCTTTCAAGGCTATTCAGATAGGAGAGGCGGATATTGTGATAGCAGGGGGCCATGATTCCCTGGTATCATGCTTTGAGAACTACTTCCTGTATTCTGCAACTGGCATGTTCACTCACGAGACATCTCCGCTGCTTGCTATGAAACCATACAGCGCTTACAGAGATGGCTTTGCCCCATCAGAAGGAGCCGCATTCGTTGTCCTTGAAAGCCTGGAAAGCGCTACGGAGAGAAATGCTCATATCAGAGGGGAAATAGTTGGATACGCCTGTAACTGCGACATTCATCAAGACCTCATAGATTCTGGACCGCAAGGCGAAGGTGTTTTTCACGCTATACGCGCTGCCCTGAATGATGCGAAAATAGATCACTCTCAAGTTGACTATATTAACTCTGATGGGAACGCTACATTAACAGGTGATTTGGGTGAGACAAGGGCATTTAAGAGGTTTTTCGGCGAGAGAGCTTATGACATTCCGGTTAGTACCATAAAACCGATCACAGGTCATACGGGAGCTGCTTCCAGCGCCGTAGAATTTGTCATTACCACTATGGCTCTGGAGAAAAGCGTTATCCCACCAACCGCCAATCATACTGGTGGCGACCCTGAATGTGACCTGGATTATGTGGCAGGCAGCCATCGAACGAAGGAAATGCAATACGCAATATCTGTGAATAAGGGTTTTGGGGGACAAAACTGTGTCCTCGTTCTGAAGAGATACACTGCATCATCCTGAGGGCCATTCAGTTTTACCATGTAGCGCCGGTTGAGTAGGGCGTAGCCCGTATCGAAACCAAGCGGAGTAGTTGAGCACACCCGTTCACTTGGTTTCGATACGGGCTACGCCCTACTCCGCCGGATTGAGTAGGCGAAGCCGTATCGAAATCAACCGGCGTTCACTATACCTCAAATGTGAAGAACTGAATGGCCCTCGCATCATCCTGAAGGCGCTTGCAAAGTCGGAATATGTGTGATAGTATATGGCTTGCATGTTCAGCATAAGCATCTACCTGGAACTGCTCTGCCAACATCGCGGGGTGTCCAGCAATAGAATAACGAAGGAGGACGATAATTATGTCCGATGTAATCCGCGTTACAGTATGGAACGAAGGTCGTCATGAAAAATCAAATGCGCAGATAGGCGAACTCTATCCCGATGGCATCCACGGTGCTATCGCGAAGCATCTAAACACTCAGCCGGATATAGAGGCTCAAACGGCTACTCTGGACGATCCAGATCATGGTCTGACCGACGAAGTGCTAAACAATACCGACGTCCTCACGTGGTGGGGGCACATGGCCCATCATGATGTACGCGACGATATAGTTGATAAGGTGTATAATCGCGTTCTGGATGGTATGGGGCTTATCTGTATGCACTCCGCCCATTTCTCAAAGATATTCAGAAAACTCATGGGCACAACGTGCAACTTGAAATGGCGTGAGATCGGTGAGAAAGAGCGTATCTGGGTCATCGAACCAGGACATCCCATAGCCGCAGGGCTGGGTGAGTATTTCGAGATTCCGAACACGGAGATGTACGGCGAGCGGTTCGATATACCCGATCCGGATACTCTGGTATTCGTGAGCTGGTTCCAGGGGGGCGAAGTTTTCCGAAGTGGCTGCTGCTACTATCGTAATCAGGGCAAGGTTTTCTATTTCCGACCGGGGCACGAATCCCTTCCCATATTCTATCAGGATGAAGTATTAACGGTTGTCACCAATGCGGTGCGTTGGGCAGCGCCAGTAGACGGCCCGAAGGTGGGATTCGGCAATAGAGAACCACTGGAAGATATAGCTGAATCGTAGCGAAGATTCCCCTGGGAGCGCGGACATCCTGTCCGCAGTGTTGCGGTCAAGATGACCGCGCTCCCAAGAACTTGCATTCAGGAGGGACTACAGTGTTTGCCATTGACTCGATTGACGATGGTCTCCGTCTGACGTGGGATGGACAGACCGTGTTGGAATATCATTTTCAGACAGGGGGCCCCAGGACGTACTGGCATCCACTTCGGCTGCCGGACTCCCCTGTGCTAACTATGGATCGCCCGGGAGACCATATTCATCATCAAGGTATGTGGGTTGCCTGGAAGAAGGTCAACGGCGTGAACTTCTGGGAAGAGCCGAAGCCCGACGCTGATCCCGCTGGATTCGGCCGCATTGCTCATAAAAACGTCCTGAAACGCTCCGCCGATTCTAAAACAGCCTGTTTCGTCACCAAAAATTCGTGGGTTGATTGGCAGGATGTAGTTCATCTGAACGAGACGCGGCGGACAGTGGTACATGCGCCGGAAGATGACCATCTGATTATGGATATCGCGCTCCAATTCCATCCAGTTGGCGGAAATGTAAAGCTGGATCTCAACAGAGGCGAACCCGGCAGAGGCGGACTTTTCTACAGCGGCTTGACCATACGCTTTGATAATGCCATGACGCCAGGGAAACTGCTGGACGCCGACGGTCGGACAGAAGCCGCGGAGATATACGGCAGCCAGAGTCGCTGGTGCGGTTTAGCCGGACGGCATAAAGAGGATGCGCAGGTCTATGGCATAACGGTCCTGGATAATCCGGACAACCCGCGCTATCCCACCGCGTGGTGGGTGCGTAATACTGAAAATTACGCGCTCATACAGCCCTGCCCCTGCTACCATGAACCATACGAAATAGCTGCGGATGACATATTAGAGCTTAATTATCGAGTCGTTCTTCACAAAGGGCACGTCAATCCGGATCTTGTTGAGAGGATCTGCCCTAAATAACGTTTTCGCTAGTTTTAGACCAATAAAGTCGCAATGTTGCCTCAAAATCCCCCTAACCCCCTTTTCCAAAGGGGGGACAGGAACTCGCTGTCTTAGTTCCCCCTTTGGAAAAGGGGGTTAGGGGGATTTTCTTATGTCGAACTCACGTTAAATAGAAAAAAGGTCGTCTCATCTCTGGACGACCTTTTTTCGATTCACTGTTTTTATTTCATTCAGGATAGCCAATAGACAGCGCAAGAACGGCGTATGCTGTGGTAAGGGTCGGTATGGATTCCATCCATCTGTCTTCCTCGTTGATCCATGAGCCATCCTCTCGCTGAAGTTCCATGACTTTGCGGGCAAGTTCCTCGTACCAGTTGTGCTGGACGCCATTGGAGTCGGTTATTGTGGCTTCGCCGTAGACGGACAGGGCCTTCGACATGGTGTGGTAGTAATAGAAAAGTCCCTGCGCGCCGATGGGAGGATTCTCTTCCAGAGTGTAGTTGTCCTTGATCCACCGGACAGCCGCCTGCACCCGGTCGTCGTTTTTATCCACGTTAGCATATATAAAGCTCAGAATGCCGTTATAGGTCATTGTTCCATAAGACTTCGTATCGCCGGCCATGCTGTTGCCCGGGTAGTAGACAAATCCACCGTCATCGCTTGCCCAGGGCTGATCGTTGGACTCGCTCCGGTTCTGGCAGCGTTCGATGAACGTTATCGCCTTTTCCCACACGTCGGCATCCTTCGGCACTCCACTATCTTTCAGAGCTTTCAGAGCAAACTGAAGGTTCGACATATCCGGTCGCAGGTCTCCGCCATAGCCTATCCCACCGTACATTTTGTCATCGGGATTATAGCCCACATCTTCGTCCGCCTGGAGGCCCATGAGAAATCTCTGCGCCCCTTCTATAAGGTCTTTATACTCGGGATTCTTGGTTTGCACCAGGGCCATCAGAGCCACAGAAGTGTTGTAGTTCGGCAGATCCTTGTCATAGATGGAGCCATCCGGCTTTGCCAGACCCACGATATATTTGATAGCATTTCCGACAAACGGCCCGTCGTCCTCTGCGTAATGCCTGGGGCTGCGCATGAAAGCTGAGACCACCAGCGCCGTCATACCCGGATGGTGCATGTAGGAGCCGTTCCCTTCCTGCTGGTCCCTTAAGAATTTTAGCCCCCGGTCGACGGATGCCTTGATCTCGCCTTTCAATTCCTTGTCGATTTCATCTGCACCGTATGCGGTAGAGTACGCATATATCGCAAATGTGACCGTCAACACTAGAGTTAGTAATCTCCAAATCCTGTTCTTTCTTTTCATCGTGTTCGCCTCGCTCTGAAGGTAAATTTTCCATGTTATTGTAAACACCAAGAAAATATGAGCAAATCTTGTGCCAGAGATCTATAAGCCTACATCCTATTCCTATAGACCTATAGACCCATAGACTTATAGACTTATAGACCCATAGACCTATTCCTATCGACCTATCTGTAAAAATAATGTGCATGTTATGGCTAGTGAATGTACAGCAGGGATCAGCAGAAGAAGTTCAGAACATCAGTGAGGGTATGTTTTAGATCTTTTCGGGAGACGATCATGTCCGTCATGCCGTTTTGGAACAAGGTCTGGGCGGCTTGAGCAGTTCCGTTTGGGTCTATCTGATTATTGGTGCGCGGTGCAGGTGTCTTTGATTCTGTGATCACAATGTCAGCTACACAAGCGAAACCGGGAAAATAACCGTGCGAATTGGAGTAAGAAAGTACAGATATATATAAGAGTCTCTCCTTGTCCAATCTACTCATGGCTGCGCTGATACTCAGTGTTTGCGCAGGAAAGAACGCGCCTTCCTGTGCTCCGTTGCTGCTTGTGTAAACCATCAACAGCGGCAAACGCTGATCGGCAGCCTGATTCACAGCCCTGACGATCCCCTCGCAGACGAATAGGCCAGTATCTCTGTCTGTAAAACCAGTATTGACCGCCGCAATCACCAGTCGATGCCCGGATAGCTCGGCTTCGCCAGTTATGAGCGTCTGGTCACAGATCTCCACATCAGGGCAAGTTGCCTGGTAACTATCTACGTCATATCGGACCAGGCTTTCCTCATCTGTCAGGATGGCTATACGATCGGCAGGCTCCAGAGGAAAGTAGTAATCACATTTGGAGCAGATCCTGAGATTTCTAATCAGTTCACCATCATAGACAATCTCGCCACACTCATTACATTTGGCCCAAAGTCCATCTGGAATATCTTTTCGTTTATCGGGAAACATAGTGCCTTGCTTTTACGCGTCCTTATACTTCACCAGTTTTACCTTGGT
>SDBU01005730.1_pt1 | contig 14774 bp, 10 predicted proteins | sample 2277071 | NCBI WGS metagenome assembly SDBU01 (sample SAMN10397929, study PRJNA504765) | marine sediment metagenome | isolation source: marine sediment core GS08_GC12, 126 cmbsf | place: Arctic Ocean: Gakkel Ridge, Loki's castle | collected 2008
AGATACCAACTATAGTCGAGGGACATTCACTTGTACCAATGATAAAGGATAAAAATTTAAAAGGGAGAGAGTTTGTAATTAGCACGCAACCAATTTCTAATGCTGGGACCATTATGCGATCTGTCGATGGTCTACAACGTGAATCAGCGGGTTCGGATACTACAATAACCACAAACGAATGGAGCCTTTTGTATAGTATTGAACCAGGACAATCCTGGCTTTATCATCTACCATCAGACCCTAAACAACAGAAAAATGTTATTAATGAGCATACAACCATAGCGCAGGACCTTCACCAAAAACTTGTTGAATTTATGAAAGAAACTAATTTGACTTATGAATTATTAGAACCACGTCTTGTACTCAGACTTGATAGCACCACTGAACTTCCTGAACCATGGAAAAGTAGGCTCGAGGGACATTAAATTTCTTAATGGTTCAAAGGAATTTTCATCAAAATCAGACACTGAATTTACCTTTCCGTTCCGAATTTCATGAAATTTGGGAGGAATTAGAAAGTTCTTCAAATATTATGAGGTTAACTTTCACATACTTTTAAATCCAAAGTCTAATTATTTTTTCTAGGTAGACTACTAACCAATATTTAATCGGTGTTTTTTCTAATAACACTTACGTTGGAAAAATATGTTTTCTGGGACTATTGAAGTCAACGGTCCCATGGAAAATGACCTCTTATAATTAGAAGTTCACCGGTTATATGATCAGATGCTGATGAACCAAGAAATAGAGCCAAATCTGCAATATTTTTGGGAACAGGAGGACGTAATAATCGAGGTACTGGTGTACCATCTTTATTTTTATCAGGAGGTAATATTCCCCACTTTTTTACTCCTTCGGTAGCTGTCAACCCAGGAGCAATACAATTCACATTAATGTTATGTTCCGCCCATGATGCAGCTAAATTATTGGTTAACATGATGACACCTGCTTTTGCTACTGAATAATGAATCATTCCTGGAGAACCTTTAACTCCAGCTGTTGAAGCAATATTGATAATCTTACCATGTTTCTGCTCAATCATTACCTTACCAGCAGCGATACAGCCAAGAAACACACCAGTGAGATTGAGAGCAATGATATCATTCCATTCTTTGATAGAAATCTCTTGTGGTTGAGTCGCGATCCCGCGACCAGCGTTGTTGATCATTATATCAAGCCGTCCGAAATAATCTACTGTTTGTTTGACCATATTGTCTACTTGTTCTGGAATACAAACATCAGTGGCAATTGCAAGAGACTCCCTCCCAAGTGCTTTAATTTTATCAGCAACTCTATCTATATATTTTTGTGTACGACTCGCAATTACAACATTTGCACCTGCTTCGGCATAGGTTAGAGCGATAGATTTACCCATACCTCTGGAACCACCAGTTACTATAGCTACTTTTCCATCTAATACTCCCATTTGGTTCACCTATGAGTTTTTATATAAAAATAAGTTATTTTTATAAAATTTTGTTTTATATTAAGTAAAAGGAAAATCCAATTATTATAATTTATGTTCTGTCCTGGCTATAATACCGTCCTGAAGTTCCTTGGGAAGGGTTACAAAATAGTCACTGTATCCTGCTACCTTTACTATAACGTCTCGGTATTGATGAGGCTCCTTCTGAGCAGCCCTCAGTGTCTCTGAGGAAATAACGTTAATCTGAACTTGAAATATTTTTTGATCAACAAATGTCCTTATCATGTCCATACACCTTTTTATACCATCTTCACCTTTAAAAATCTCAGGATCCAACCTTATATTGAGTGTTACACCGCAAAGTAGTTCAACATGGTCAATTTTTCCATGAGATTTAAAAACTGACGTCGGACCGTTCAAGTCAGTTCCGGCACAAGGCGACCAAGCATCTGATAACGGCTCCCCAGCCAATCTTCCTGAGGGGAGTGCACCTGTCGCTAAACCCGCATATACATACATTTGCATGGGTGCTCCAATCGTAGTACCAAAACCACCACGGGGATTCTTGAACTTTTTTACCTCCTCAGCGAACACATGGCTTACCCAGGCTACTTGCTCATCGACATAGTCGTCATCATTTCCAAATTTGGGTTCCTTCGACAATAACTGGAGTAGATTATCATACCCTTCAAAATTCTTATCCAAAGCATTGCACAATTGGTCCATAGTGATCTTCCCCTTCTCGAATACAAGCTTTTTAACAGCTGCTAAGGAATTTCCCACATCAACGGCTCCAGTCCCGATTACCATTGGAGCAAAATTATAACGAGCCCCGCCTGCTTCCCTACTTAACCCTTTTTCTATACAGTCTTCTATGAGTGCCGATTCGTAGGGTGTAGGGCATAATTCTACAAGGGTTTGCTCTACGATTTTTTCAACTAACATTATATCCTTTACCAACCAAGCCACTTGACTTCGAAACGCTTCCTGCAGTTCTTCAAAAGATTTGAATTGTCGGGGGTCACCGGTCTCCAACCCCATTATTTTCTGATAATAGTGATTCCATCCATTGGACATTACAAGCTCCATTATTGAGGCTAGGTTCATAAAACCAGCTGGAAGATCACCAGCATCATAGCCTGCTATTACCGGCTCGTAGCATCCAACCTGTGAGACTGTCCTGGCGTGCTCCAAAGGTATTGCTCGTGCTAGCATCTGCATAACTTGTACATCATTATTGATAAACACCGGATGACCAGTCCCAAGCGATAACAGCTGACAAGCCTTTATTAGTAGACTGTCAGGAGTTTTACTATGTACCATTACGCTTATAAAGGGCTCTACTAATCTCACATGTGCCATACCTTCAAGAATCATGTATGAAAGGTCATTAGTGGCATCTTGTCCATTCGATTTGACACCACCCACACCGACGTGGTCACCGTGACCCGAATGGCTAAGTTTAATAAGAAAACAATCGATTAACTCTTGAGTTTCTTCTTGAGTTAATTTTCCTTCCTTAATGTCTGTCTCATAATAGTTATTTAGGAATTGCTCGATTCTCCCTACCGAGTGTGAGACACAATGGGATGTTTCCCACATTACCAACATTCTAGCAAAATAAACTGATTGCAGTGCTTCACGGAATGATCTTGCAGGATTTGCTGGTACCCAATCGCAAACATCAGCTATCTTCAACAGTTCTTCTCTCCTTTTGGTGTCTTTCACATTTTCTGCCAATTTTCTTGCTCTTGCTGCAAATCTTTTCCCTATCTCGCTTGCTGCCTCCATAGCAAGAATCACACCCTGAAGAAAGGAAGCCTTTTTAAGTTCATCATGATTAGTAAGGTCAAGTCTCGCTAACCTCTCTTTAGCATCTCTCTTTACCCCTAGAAACCCTTTTTTCAACACCTTATTATAACCAATCGAATTATGCCCAATTTGCCAACCCTCGACTAAACCACGCCCAGGTGTGTAAATCAACGACATTTTCGGAGGAATCTCTTCAGGATCCTCAACCATAAGGTTAAACATCTCTGGTGGAATGAGTCGATAATTACGACCGTGTCGAGTTTTCTCCCAATCTCCTTCCCCTTTCCAATACGGTATGAGTTCTTCTTTCAATATTTTTCGGTCTTCATCAATAAGGCTCTTATTATAGTTTTTAAAATAATGATCCACTTCTACACCTGCATCAATACGTTCAAGCTCTTCAGGGTCAATATAACGACATCTTGGATTATTCCCTGCGCAACCCACAATCAACTCGTCTGGAAATATACCAATTGGTAGTTCCCTGGCATAGGCTGCAAAAACTTTCGCTCTCCTTATTTCTATAGGCTCACCTTCTGTTTCCTTCATTGATCTTGTCTCTATACGCATTTTTTCAATTGAAACAGAGTATCTCCGTTCCAGATACATGTTCCTAAGCTTTTCTATTCTAGGTGTCGTTTCTATAGTCACAACACTAGCTATCCTTGCCTTATCCCTGTGCAATACCTCAATCGATGATTTCTCAAATTCTTCTTTAATAACCATAATCTAGACCTAAGATCATTTTGTAAAAATATAAATCTTACTTTAAATAAAAAATAAAAAAATTAAAATGCTGTTATTTTAGTCTAAAAATATCAATTATTTGTTAGTACCCGATCCAGAAATAAAACCTTTTTTTTATATTCTTCATTTGATTCTGTAGGTAAAATTAAACAAATAATAATAAATCATACTAAGGTATAGTAAAAAATGTTGAAAAATAACTGGGAATTAGGTCATGTTTGTCTTGTTATTAGGGACTGGAATAACACTTTGCATTATTATCAAAATACAAGAATGGGGGTGAGTGTTGGTCCTCAAGTAATGGGGCTGGATTACCAGAAGAACCCCCCATATTGGGAGGAGGATGAAATCCCTAAATTCTACAAAAATGATAAAGTTCCAGTGACAAATGGGGGCACAGGACCGGAAAAACCAATGAAAGTGGAATCCAAACGAGGAAGAGAAGAGATGTATAAATTTGTAGATAAAGACTGCCAAGTTGGGGATCTACTACTTGAGATTGGGCAAAAAAGGGATATCCAATTTGAGGGTATTACCCATATTTGTTTCAACGTCCCAGATATCAACGCAGAGACAAAAAACCTGCTGGAAAAAGGTTGCGCGGAAATGTCGAATGTCATGCAAGGTGATCTTATTATGGAAAATCATATTGACACTCGTAAGTATGGAAACGTGGATATCTCATTCAGACCTCCTTTACGCAAGCATGAAAAAGCATGGATGGATCATAATCGTTCGCATCCAAATCTAAAAAATTGGAAATTCCAAGGAATTGGCATTGGTGTAAGGAATCTTGATAAAGTGGTTGAATACTACGAGATGCTGGACATTATTGATTTTCAAGACGAAACTAACCTTGATAGCAACTTGCTTGACCCAATTAATGTATCCAGTGAAATAATGGAATTGAGTTTCAAGACGAGAGCTAGAACTGGTCTGGTGAGTTCAGTAGCTTTTGAGTTTATTCAACCCCTTGAAGGAACTTCAATCTATCAGGAATCTCTTGATAGTAGGGGTGAAGGTGTTGCTGAAATGGCCTTTACAGTAGCCGATTTAGAGAAAGAAGCTGCAATCATGATACATAGGGGTATGCCCGTAGTACTCAGCGGTAAACCTAAGAAGGGTCCTGCATTTGCTTGCTTTGATACTCGTAAAAATAGCGGTAATATTGTGGTAAAATTAATTCAAAGGAACTAGCTGCGCTATCTAAAAACACCCAATTTGGATTTAGGAAAAAAATTACTATTTTTAACTAAAAAATCCAATTGAGTTATGATAAAATAGAAAATTTTCTAAAACAAAGAATTATTTTCATAAAAATGGATACTGAAAAAATATGGAAAGAAGGTGAATGGACAAATGAAGCACGTCAGATCGTTGCTGGGCTTAAGAAGTTCCCTGATAATTCTAAAATAATCTTAATTCTAAGACATTCCCACCGAAATGAACCAAAAGCATTAGAGGGAGGTCAAAAATTAAGATTAACTCCCCAAGGTCATGCAATTGCAAAGAAATTTGGTGAAAATTTACCTAGTAGCAGACCTATAAGAATTTTACACAGCATTATATGGCGATGCGAAGAAACAGCTCAAGATATACAAGAGGGATTCAACAACATTGGCGGAGTAAGTGAATTAAAGGGTGTACTTACATCTCTTGTAGATATTGGAATTACTGACAGGGAGTTTTATTTCAAAACTTTTAATAACACTCCTGTGCTTGACTCATTTTATAGATGGGTAGTTGGTTATTATAATCCTATTTATTGGAAACCGTTCATCGAGTATTGTCAATCAACTGCTCATATTTTTCTGGATCAAGTTAAAACTTCTCCTGAAAATGGGTTAAATATTTTCGTAACTCATGACTTTAATGTATTGGCTCTTAGATTTGGATGGTTTACGATTAAACCAGACAAATGGGTGAAATTTCTAGGTGGATTTGCATTCACAATAGAAGAGGATCAAATTTTACTTCTAGATTATGGTGAGTTAAAATCAGTGAAAATTCCATATTGGTTAAAAAAATCGTAAGAGTTCTAAATTATTACAACTCAATTATCACCGCAACAATTTATAAACCTAAATCATAATCTTAGTAAAGTCTTAAATTTATAAGCAATTTACATAAATAGGCATATTAAATTAGATGTAATCTTAATTAAATTTTCTAAAGATTAATAGGGTTTAAACAATCAAATGAGTATAAATACTATACCTGATAAACTTCCTAAAAAATTTTTAATAAGGTTAAAAAGAGGTAAATATGATGATGCTCTTCTTTTTACATTAGCTGTTTTTGGACCTCACAAACTTAACGAGCTTGTTAATGACCTTAGTAAATCTATTATTCATAGGATGGATGAGGAGTTATTTCGTGATTGGGTTAGTAAGTTAAAGAATTATGGATTCATTGAAGAATATAAAAAAAATAACGACCACTATTTTAAAGCTACGGAGAAGGGTAAGGATGAATTATTATCCAGAGTAGAAAACACATTTATGATACGGTATTTAAAAAAGTTTTTTTCCCAGTGGCTGGGACCAATTGAACCTGAAAAAGAAAACAAATCATTGTATGTGTTAAAATATAGAGATGTCATATTTGGTCTCTTATCTGTATACTGGAGATTATGTGATTTCTTAAATGCTGCAAAAAAAAATAAGAAAGTTGGACCAGATGATTCTATCTCTCTTGGTAAGCGTCTAGAATATAATGCAGAACAATATTCTAGTAATCCCGCGATTTATTATGAAGATGTCATGTATACATATAAAGAATTCAACGAGAATGTTAATCAGTATGCTAATTATCTTCTTTCTTTAGGTGTTACTAAAGGAGAAGCAATTAATATTTTCGTGGAAAACAGACCTGAATTGTTGTTTTTAATTGGAGCAATGTCAAAAATTGGGACTATAGGAGCTTTAATTAATACAAGACAAAGATCTTCAATATTACAGCATAGCTTAAAACTAAATCCAGTAAAAATCTATATCATTGGAGAAGAACTTATAAAACCTTTTGAAGAAATAAAATCAGAATTGGGCTTAACTGGGAAGGAAAAACTCTATTTTTTGAAGGATAAGGGTAAAATTGATATACCAGAAGATTTTGTTGATCTTAAAAAAGAGATTGATGATGAAAATAAAGAAAATCCATCAATTAAAACAGAAATAAAGGGGAAAGATACCCATATTTATATTTTTACTTCTGGAACAACAGGACTTCCAAAAGCAGTACATATTCGGAATATGTATACGGTAACCTCCATAGATGCCTGGAGTGAAACAATATTACATATGATACCTGATGACATTATGTATATATCTCTTCCCTTGTTCCATAGTAACGCGATCCATATTGCATGGTCAGCCGCTATTGGAGGTGGATCAGCAATAGCTATTGCTCGAAGATTTAGTGTTCGAAATTTCTGGAAAGATATAATAAAATTTAATGCTACATGTTTTAATTATATCGGAGAAATCTGTCGCTATCTTTTTAATCAACCACCATCTCCAGAGGATCGAAAACATAGAGTTTACAAGATTTGTGGGAATGGTCTTCGACCCGAAATATGGAAAGAATTCAAAGAACGATTTGGTATAAGAGAAGTCTATGAACACTACGGAATGACTGAAATGTGGGGAGCATTTGTTAATTATCTTAATTTAGATTGTACTGTGGGATATAACGCTGCTCCATATGCTATTGTAAAGTATAACATTGAAAATAATGAACCTGAAAGGGGTAAAAATGGTTTTTTACAAAGAGTTGAAGAAGGTCAAGCAGGTTTATTGGTTATACAAACAATATCTGAATATATTTTTGCTGGTTATACGGATAAAACAGCATCAGAGAAAAAATTATTATATGATGTATTTGAAAAGGGTGATGTTTGGATGAATGCAAGTGATGTAGTACGGAATATTGGATATAACCATGCTCAATTTGTTGATAGACTTGGTGATACATTTCGTTGGAAAGGAGAGAATGTATCTACCACCGAAGTTGAAGATATAATCTCATCTTTTGAAGAAATCGACCACGCTTCTGTTTATGGAGTTGAAATCCCAGGGTATGAAGGACGGGTTGGTATGGCATCAATATTAGCAACTATTAAACATGAAAAATTTGACTTTAATAATTTTGTAAAAACGCTACAAGATAATTTGCCTAAATATGCCATTCCCATATTCATACGATTCTTATCTCAATTAAACACAACAAGTACTTATAAAATCCAGAAATATGATATGAAAAAAATAGGATTCAACATCAAAAAAACAAACAATCCTATTTATGTTTATCTCCCAAGAAGCGCTAAATATACACTTCTCACAGAAAGGATTTATGAAAACATTCTAAATAGAAAATATAGATTTTAAAATAAATGGTAATAATTATGCCTTGGATGTTAAATGAAGGAAAGTTCAATAATAATACATATTTATTTGATTCATTTCAATGTGATGCCGAGTATAGTATGGGGTACTATATTTTGCAGGGAACTAAAAAGAGAGCGCTTATTGACACATCAGGACCCATAGAAGCAGAAAGATTTGCAAAAAGGATTAAAAATCTGGATCTAATACCTGATATCCTTATATTAACGCATTCCCATTGGGATCATGCTGGTGGAACCACAATTTTTCAAAAAAAATTTCCAAATATTGAAGTATTTGCAGCAAAACCTGCCATAGAATCGTTAAAAAACAATTCAAAATACAATGAAAGCTTCTCAGAGATAATTACAGATTTAGAACCAGTAGATAATATTATTCCTGTAAAAGAAGGAGATATAATTGATCTAGGCGGAATGGAATTGTTAATTTATGAAACTCCGGGTCATACAAATTGTAGTATTTCTATATTAGATCAAAAAAATATGATATTATATATAGGGGATGCTTTAGGATATTTATGGGAGCATTTTATTGTATTACCACCAATTATGCCTCCTGAATTTTCTCAAGAGAAGCTATTATCTACTTTTAATAAAGTGAAAAAAATCGATTATTCTGTAATTGCATGTGCTCATTATGGTTTATTAACTGAGGATAGAGCAAAAATTCTTCCTAATTACGCCAAATTATGCTATATTTTTTGGAGAGATTTTTTTATTTCATTATTAGAGAAAAATCATATAACAGAAAATGTAGTTAACAGTTTTATTGATAAATTACATGAATTAAATATATTTGATCCAGAAGGAAAGATCACACACAAAATGATAGGTAGCTGGATAATAAAAGGATTAAAATCAGCAGGTTTGATTTAACCAATAGATATTAAAATTGTTTTATAGTTTCTTTTTAGAAGACTAACTTAAGAAAAGATTAATCATTTAGAATGATATTGTTGAAAAATTCAATATTTTATAGATCTAAAAAAAAAAATTATGATGCGAGCAGCGATAGTTGAAGAAATAGGAAAAATTAGCATTAAAGACGTACCAAAACCTACTCCAGGACATGAAGAGGTTTTGGTAAAAATATCTACTGCGGGTGTTTGTCATTCGGATATACATATCATGAAAGGGGATTGGTTTGAAGATAAAACACCTTTTCCATTGGGACATGAAGCTATAGGAATAGTAGAAGATTTAGGTCCTGGTGCTGAGGAATTTGTGAAGAAGGGAGATAGAGTTATATTAGGTTTAGGAGGGAATGCAGGAACATATTGGTGTGGTGTGTGTGAACATTGTCTTGCTGGTAAACCCATGCTTTGTGCGCGCAAGAAGCAACTACAAGGAGTTTTTGGGGAATATTTTGTTGTATGGGCGAAGGCTCTGGTAAAACTACCCGATGAAATCGAAAATAAAGAGGTGCCATTGGCTTGTGCTGGCTTAACGGCGTACAGTGCAATTAAAAAGCTTGCGAACTTCAGGATTCAAGCAGGGAAAACCGTAGCCATTATCGGAGCTGCAGGAGGACTTGGCCATTATGGTATTCAGATAGCTAAAACTTTCGGGTATAAAGTCATTGGAATCGATATAGGCTCTGAAAAATTAGAATTTATAAAAAAAATGGGAGCAGATTTTGCTGTGGATGTGAGTGAAGCGTTAAAAACAGTGAAAACACAATTTAAGGGTGTGAACGCATGTATAGTATTTGTATCAAAAGTAGCTGGTATTGAACTCGGTTTGAAATTACTCAAGCGTGGAGGAGTACTAATAGCTGTAGGATTACCGGCTTTAAGTGAAGGTTCATTTTCAGTAAATCCATTTAGTTTCATATTGAAAGGTCTTCATGTAACTGGATCTATAGTTGGAAACATTGAAGAAATGAGAGAATTGATTCAGTTAGCTGCAGATGGTAAGGTAAGAACTCATGTTGGAAGAATCGCGAAACTCTCCGAGATAAATGAAGTTCTTGAGGAACTTGAACAGGGAAAATTTGTTGGAAGAGCTATTCTTGAGATTCAATGAAATAAGCTATATAAGTAAGATGGAATTTAACTATATATTATTGAAATAAATTAAAAAATATGAGTTTCATATGGTAAATGGATATAATGGAAATATTTTGAGAGTTAATTTATCAAATGAAAAAATCTCAATTGAAAATTTAGATGAGATATTTTGCAGAAGATATATTGGTGGAGAAGGTTTTATAGTATATTATCTTCTAAATGAATTAAAGGTTGGTATTGACCCTTTAAGTACTTGAGAATAAACTTATTTTTGCTACTGGCCCTTTAACTGGATTTGCTATACCAGGAACAGATAGAAACAGTGTTGGTGCTAAGTCTCCTTTAACAGGTGGTTTTGGTGAAGCTGAAGTTGGAGGTTATTGGGGGGCTGAATTGAAACATGCTGGATTTGATGCTATCATAGTTGAGGGAAAGGCTAAAAATCCTGTATATTTGTGGATCACTGATGGTAGAGCAGAGATTAAAGATGCAACTCATCTTTGGGGGAAAATCACAGGTGAATCTCAAGAAACTATACAAAAAGAGTTAGGAGATAAACTAATCCGTGTAGCTCAAATTGGGCCAGGCGGAGAACGTTTAGTCCGTTATGCATGTATTATTAATGATTTACGAAATGCTGCGGGCCGTGGTGGGATGGGGGCAGTTATGGGTTCTAAGAATTTAAAAGCTATTGCTGTTAGAGGGCATAAAAAACTTGATGTTAATAATAGAGAGAAATTGAGAGAAAAAATTAGAGAGTATCATGAGGGAGCGTACAAAACATATGCAGGTTATTTTGAGTATGGTACAGGATATGGTTTAATGGAGAGATTTGCTAAATCAGGGAATCTTCCAACACGAAATTTTAGAGATGGTAATTTCCCTGGAGCTAAAGCTTTAGATCCTGGTATTATGAAAGAGGAAATTAACCTAACAATGGATGCTTGTTATGCTTGTTCAATTCGGTGCAAAAAAGTTGTAGATATTAAAGAGCCTTGGGAAGTCAACCCTATCTACGGAGGTCCTGAATATGAATCAATAGGTGCTTTTGGTTCCAATTGTGGAATTGATGACATAAAAGCAGTGTGTAAAGCAAATGAACTATGTAATAAAAACTCATTAGATACTATTTCTACTGGAGTTTCTATAGGATTTGCAATGGAATGCTATGAAAGGGGAATTATTACTGATAAAGATACAAATGGAATGAAATTAAATTTTGGAAATGCGGAAGCTATGATTCAAATGGTAGAAATGATCGCTAAACGTGAAGGATTAGGGGATATTTTAGCAGAAGGTGTAAAAAAAGCTGCTGAAACATTAAAAAATGGAGCAGATAAGTTTGCTATGCATGTTAAAGGGCAAGAAATTCCAATGCATGAACCTCGATTAAAGCCAGGATTAGGTGTTGGCTATACAGTTTCACCTACTGGTGCGGAACACATGGCCAATATGCATGATGATTCTTTTAGAAGTGATAGAGCATTAGCTCTTCATAAGGCTATAAGGATTTTAGAATCATTAGAAATGGATGATTTAGGAGCAAAGAAAATTCGAATTTTAACCTATTATAGTAATTGGCGCAATATCTCGAATGCGTTATTGATATGTTACTTTTTACCTTGGGATTATATTGATATACCTGAAATTGTTAGGGCTGTAACTGGTCGGCATTCTTCTTCTTGGGAATTAATGAAAGTTGGAGAAAGGATTACTACTATGGCTAGGGTTTTTAATATAAGGGAGGGTTTTTCTAAAAATGATGATTGGTTACCTGAAAGATTTTTCCAACCTCATACTTCAGGAGCACTTGTAGAAACAAAAATTGACCCAGATAAATTAAAAGATGCAATAACGATGTATTATAAGATGATGGGATGGACAGAAGAAGGAATCCCTACAAAAACTAAGTTGGATGAATTAGATATAGATTGGGTTTCTCAATTTATCTAAAAAACGACTCTAAAATTAAATTAGGATTTAACCAGTCGATTAACAAGCAGATCTTTAAAAGCTTGAACATCTTTCCAAGAAGTTGCGAATCGTATATTATTTCCTTTTTCACTTATCTTGGTAATCCCTTTCTCAGTGACTTTAATTTTTAAATCTTCAATATTTAGTAACTCTTCAGAGAAACCGAGGTAAATCGCCACCGTATCATATAGGATCGATGTTTTTTTATCTTCAGTGATCAATTTGGTTAAACTTTCTTCCTTAGCCCATATTTTAAAGTTTTCCTTGATTAATTTGACAATTGTATTATCACAATTCATAATACGTTCAAAATTATCACCCGATAACACGATATTTCCACACGTATCCAATGGAGTGATGGTTTTCTTCCATGGTGCATGAAACACCTCTCTACACGATTGAGTATCATGTTTCACGTTATATTCGGGGAAAAGAGAAGATGCACCTTGGTATCCAATTCGAATGCTTCCGTGCATTCCTACAAATCGAGCATTCTCTGTGATATTAGGATTCATTTTGAGAGCACCTGCTACGGTTCCTAAAGGCCCAATAGCAATAAGCGTTATAGGGTCAGGAGATTCCATTATCGTGGAGCAAAGTACCTTCATGCCGTTTTCATGGACAGATCCAGAGTATTCGGATAATTTATAATCCTTAATCCAACTATACTGTTTCCCCTTTTTACGATTTTCTGAAGGACCAATCCCTATAGGAATGTCTGTGCGCTCAGCAATCTCGAGAAATTTAGCAACAAGCTTGGCTTTTATCATAGTATCGTCTGTTGCAGTTGTAATTAATTTAACATCGAATTCGGGACACTTCAATAAAAAGCCCAAGGCCCACGTGTCATCAATATCCTCCCCTATATCAGTGTCTAGAATTACTGGAATTTTTTTGCTGCTTAAATTTCTCACCGCATCTTTTTTCTAAGCCCTATTTACTTTCTAAAAGGTCCATACAAATTAAATCTTTCAAACTAGAACAGTTGATTTTCGAAGATGATATTAAAAAATAATATATAGAATCTGGGTATATAAATTATAAATTATCATCGTCTAAATCTTTGTTTTCCTCTTTTTTAATAAATATTTGAAAGAAAGTCACAACTCTCTCAATATCTTCTTAAAGATCTGTTCGTTTAAGCCCAATTGAAAAATATAATTTATCCAATGGCACTAAAGAGATTATACCTTATTTAACTATTTGTATTTATTTTTGTAAGGCTTACAAATCCACCAAAATTGTTAACTTTTATTCCCGCTTCTGATTCAGCATTGACTATTTTAGTTATTATCCCCTGATTTTTCGCGATCTGTAGTATTCGATGAATTCGATTTTTCTGCCGGGAATTCTCAAGATATTCGGCTGTAAGTATAATAAAACTAGGCTTTATTTCATAACTTTTCCATTTTTTATCTATTTCTTTTTCAATTTCTTTAACCGTATAAAGTATTTTTGAATAGTAACTGGGCTTGTTTATTAATTTATCTAGATCTTCTAATAGTAATAATCCTTCTTGATTTGATGTTTCTTCAACCGCTTCTTTAAAAAAATCCTGCCTTACAAGATAATTTACATTTTTTATGGTTTTTGCTAAACCTATTATTTCAGTAAAAACAGCTGTATATTTTCCTTTTTTTAATAACCATAAATGGTGTTTATTAATATGATAAAGAAATTCTTTAGAGTAATCTTTTTTTGGAGGTGATGCAATTAAGATGCTTTTGATGCCTTCTTTTATAATTGGTCGTAAATTATCTACAATAGCTTCATGAAAATGGTATACTTGCTTGTCATCTTGATTTTTTCTTTTTCTTCCCCGCTTAATGATAATATCTGGTTTTATTGATTCGCTAAAAATTCTCCAGAATACGGCGCTATCATCTGTTAAACCGATAAGTAGGCCTATTGGATGTCCACGCCTTTTCCGAATTTTTCTTTTCTTTGACATAAAAAATCCTTAATATATATCTAAAAAACAGTCACAGCAAAAAAATTCATTGATTGGGTTAATTCAAAGACACTTTTTAAAACAATCAAAACATCTGAAGATCTTTACCTGAAACTACTTTTCCATAATAGTTATTATTTACCTCAGATACGAGTTTCTCCTCACTAGCACTCCAAAAAAGCTGATTATAAAGAATAAAGAAATCAGATTTCACCTTAGAAGCAATATCTGCGAGCTCGTAAGAGGAATTTTATATTCTCGAATGATATTTAAATAATCATTTTATTGCTTTTTCGAATTTCCTTTATTTTATCTCTTAAAAAAGCCGCATCCTCAAATCTAAGCTCTTTTGCTGCCATAAGCATCTTATTTTCTAGGTATTGAATTATAATATCAATATCTCCTTCAGTTTCCAATTGTTTTATCTTGTTATGGACTGAATGTTTTAATCTT
>SDBU01005731.1_pt1 | contig 14772 bp, 14 predicted proteins | sample 2277071 | NCBI WGS metagenome assembly SDBU01 (sample SAMN10397929, study PRJNA504765) | marine sediment metagenome | isolation source: marine sediment core GS08_GC12, 126 cmbsf | place: Arctic Ocean: Gakkel Ridge, Loki's castle | collected 2008
TATTCCGCCTGCGTCAGACCGCTCCGTTCCCACGCCGCCACCTGGGTCGCCCAATACTTCGCTCGCTCTGTCATGCAACACCTCCGGCCGCATCATCGCACCGGAGGTGAGCCGTTCAAGATGTGCTTCGTCGTAGGTTTACTTCGCTGTCGTCACGGCCGATTTCCGGATGCCAGGGATGGATGGCATTGAGTTCCTGCGGGAGGCACGCCGTGTCAGCCCCGATTCCGTCGCTTTGATGCTGACCGGATGCGCACAACTTGATGTCGCCGTCTCCGCCCTGCATGACGGCAACATTTATCGTTTCCTGACCAAGCCATGCCCGCCTGATTTGCTTGAGGCGACGCTCGCTGATTGCGTCGAGAAGTACCGGGCGGTGGCCACCGAGCGTTCATTGAACGCCCAATTGAGGCGTGCCAACGAGGAGCTGCGCGCGCTGAACGCGACGCTAGATCGGGCCCGCGAGGAGGCTCTTGCGGCCACCCGAGCTAAGAGTGAGTTCCTCGCGAACATGAGCCATGAGCTACGAACGCCTATGAATTCGATCATAGGCTTCACTGAGCTAATGATCGATGATGAGCGGGATCCCCCGACCGGGAAGCGCGCTCGACGTCTGGAGAAGGTACATCGCAACGCCCGAAACCTGCTGGCACTGCTCAACGACGTCCTCGACCTGTCGAAGATTGAGGCAGAACGACTCACGCTCGAATGCGTAAGCGTCGATGTCGCTGCTCTTGTGCACGAGTGCGTCGAATCAACGCGACCTCTCCTGCAAGGCGATCAGGTCAAACTAACACAGCACATTCAGAGCCAACTCCCTCCGTGGGAAGGAGACCCGGTGCGTCTCCGCCAGATCGTCACGAACGTTCTCAGCAACGCTGCCAAGTTCACCGAGGATGGCTGCATCGCGGTGCGCGTTGACACGCAGGATAGGTGCATACTCATCGACGTTGAAGATTCAGGTATCGGAATCTCCGCCGGGGACTTGCCCAAGGTGTTTGACAAGTTTGAACAGGTGGATTCCTCAAGTGCGCGTCGCGCGGGCGGCACTGGGCTTGGCCTGGCCATTTGCCGCAGACTGTGCGAACTCATGGGCGGTCAGATCACGGTCAAGAGTGAACCGGGCGCTGGGTCCTGCTTCACGGTAAGGCTGCCATTGAAACAAACCGCGTCTCACTTGGAGGGTGAACCGTGCATGGCAGGACAGGGCTCGAGCCGGAGCGTCGCCCGTCAGTCGGCCCAAGCCGTTGGAGGCGAGCCATGAGTACGATCCTCGTGATAGAAGACAACCAGGACAATTTCGACTTGATCGCCGACGCTCTCGGAGATGAGTACGATCTAGTTCACGCCCGGACGGGCCCCGATGGGTTGCGTCAAGCTGGAAGGATCAAACCGGAATTGATTCTCCTAGACATCGGCCTGCCGGATATGGACGGCCTGGAGGTAGTGCGACACCTCAAGGCGGACGCCTCGCTGGCTCACATTCCGGTTGTAGCCATTACCGCACATGCGATGAGCGGAGATCGCGAGAAGTGCCTGGATGCTGGATGTGACGACTACATGAGCAAGCCGATCAACGTGCGGGAATTGCTCAGTCTTGTTGAGCGGTGCCTCGGGGTGGAGAAGGGTCCGGTCATTGGCGGTTGAGCACCTCGTATTCAGCAGGTAGTGCATTGTGGTCTCGGCCACCGTGTGATCGGCAAGACACACGAGCCGGTCGACTCGCCTGCGTTTCGCAGCTTCGGTAAGTGTCGTGGGACTGTTTCGATCCGATAATCCGCATGACGGTCATGCCCCGAATCCCCGAGTAATTACGGGTACGCGATGAATGCCAACCACGGTGTCTGCTCCCCGCCTGCGCGCACGTCACAATGGTTACGAGGAGTAACATACCGTATTCGCGTCCGAGAAACCCCAACGCCCGATGGCGCAAACCGGTGTCCGATAAGGGTGGCACGCGCCGGCACTACCCGATTTGCCGCTCCCACCCGATGCCGGAGTCTCGGTTTGCCGATTAGATTCTGGTGAGAGAATGCTGGGCTTTACAACGCTTGGCCAGAGTCTGCGAGGAGTCCCTTATGATTGACATCGATAATCCCGCCCATCAGCCCACGGTCCTGTGCGTGGACGATGAGGAGAATGTTCTCAAGGCCCTCCAACGGGAGCTTCAGAGGTACGGCTGCCGGGTCCTGCTGGCCAACAACGGCAAGGATGCGCTCGACTTGTTGGAACGGCAGCAAATCCAGGTGCTTATTTGCGACTACGCCATGCCGGGAATGCTCGGCACCGAGGTGTTGGAACGGGCGAAGGAGGTTTCGCCCGGGACCATGCGAATCCTACTCAGCGCTCACGGCTGCGAACCGGACGTCGCCATCCCGGCGGTCAACGAGGGGGAGGTTTACCGCCTCCTTCTCAAACCGTGGGAGGAGAAGGACATCCGGCGCGTCGTGGCAGATGCTTTGGGCCTCGAACCGAAGGAGTGGCAACAAGTGCAGACTCGGACTCTTGAGCGATTGCGCGGAGCCACATAGGCCACGGAAGGGACGGGCTTCGCATGGCCGTGCGCGAACCACCGGATCTGATTCTGCTCGATGTGAACATGTGCGCTGCACTATCAAACGAAGAGACTCGCGTGATCTTCAGGGAATTGACCATGGAAAGAGCAAATCGCGTAAGATTGGGCTTGTTGATTGCGATCATGTCGGCAGTGCTGCTGATTGTAAGCGGCATAGCGATCTTCTCGCTGTACCGCACCAATCTTGCGGATCAACGGGATCGATTGACGGAGATGGCTAGAAGTCACGCTCGTCTAATCGAGGCAATCGGTGACTTCGATGCCGCCCACAGCCAGCATGACCATCCCGCCGGTGCGGTCGGCGCAACGTTGTCGCAAGTCCAGCGCGCTCACGGAGGTTACCCAGGCTTCGGTGAGACAGGAGAGTTCACGCTGGCGCGGCGCGATGGAGACAAGATCGTCTTCTTGCTAACTCACCAACACGGCAACAAGGCAACGCGAAGAGAGGTTTCCAGGGGATCGAGCTGGGCCGAGCCGATGCGCCGTGCGCTTGCCGGCGAGTCGGGATGGATCATAGGGCCTGACGACCACGGTGAGATGGTGCTGGCGGCTTATGAACCTATTGGGGGCCTGAAGTGGGGGATCGTCGCCACGAAAGAGCTGAGCGAGATTCGCTCGCCGTTCATCCGGACCGGCGCGTTGATCTTTGGCGTTGGATTCACGCTCGTCGTCGGTGGCGTCCTCCTTTTCATTCGTCTGACCAACCCGTTGACCAGGCAGTTGCAGGAGAGTGAGGAACGGTTAGAGCTGGCGGTTCGCGGCACGTCAGATGGGCTGTGGGACTGGAACCTCGTCACCAACGAGATGTGGTGTTCCCAGCGGTACCACGAACTGCTCGGTTATGGAGACGGCGAGTTTCCCGCTAGCTACGAGGGTTGGGTGTCGCACCTGCATCCCGATGACCGCGCCCGAACACTCGAAGAGGTTCGGCTGCATCTTGAGCAGGATTGCCCATACGACGTCGAGTACCGACTGCAGACGAAGAATGGCGATCACCGTTGGTTCCACGTCCGCGGCAAGGCGGTGCGTAATGAAGCCGGGCAACCGGTCCGAATGGCCGGCGCCATCCAGGACATCACCGAGCGCAGACGGGCGAAGGAGGAGATTGAGCGGCAGAATCGTTTCCTGAACATCGTGCTGGAATCCCTGGACCACCCCTTCCTGGTGATCGACGCCAAGGACCACTCGATTCTCATGGCCAACAAAGCGGCGCGGCGCCACACCCCCAACGAGCCGCGGGCTTCAGCCCGCGCGGATGCACCCATGACCTGTTATGCCTTGACGCACCACAGGGACACGCCCTGTGATGGGGTGGACGATCAATGTCCCCTTGCCGAGGTCAAGCGGACAGGGAGGCCGGCAAAGGTAGAGCACGTCCACTACCAGACGGACGGGAGCCCGCGGAACGTTGAGGTTCACGCCTATCCGGTCTTCGACGAGAGCAAACGTGTCGTGCAGGTGATCGAATACTCCCTGGACGTCACCGAGCGCAAGGAGGCGGAGGAAGAGCTGAGGGCGGCCAAAGACGAGGCTGAGAAGGCCAGGAAGGAAGTAGAACAGGCAGACGCCCAGTTGCTGCAATCGGCCAAGATGGTATCGATCGGCCAGTTGGCCGCGGGCGTCGCTCACGAGATCAACAACCCTATCGGGTTCATCTCCAGCAACCTGCATTCTCTCGGTGAGTACGTCAATGACCTCAAGCGTGTCCTGGCTGCGTATGATGAGCTCTTAAGCGAGTGCGGCCAGGGCCATTCTGATCTTGAGCGCAAAGCCGCAGAAGTGAGCAAAGTCCGGGATGACTGTGATCTCGAGTTCATTGTTTCTGACCTGGACAATCTTCTCAGCGAGTCGGTAGAGGGAACGAACCGTGTGCGGAAGATCGTGGCGGACCTGCGCGATTTCTCGCACGTAGATAGCCCGGATGCAAGCGAGGCGGATATCAACGAGCTGCTCGATAAGACCATCAATGTGGCCTGGAACGAGCTGAAATACAAGACGGAGGTCGTGCGGGAGTACGGCCAGATCCCGGCCATTCCCTGCTACGGAGGCAAGCTCGGGCAGGTGTTCCTCAATCTGCTGGTCAACGCGGCGCACGCCATCGAAGAGCGTGGAACAATCACGGTGCGTACCGGCCGGGACGACGGCCACGTCTGGATTGAGGTGGAGGACACCGGGTGCGGGATGCCTCCAGATGTCATGGACCGCGTCTTCGATCCGTTCTTCACAACCAAAGAGGTTGGCAAGGGAACCGGCATGGGGCTGAATCTAGCCTACAACATTATTGAATCTCACGGGGGTCGGATCAGCGTCGAGAGCCGCGTCGGCGAAGGTACGACATTCCGCATCGAGTTGCCGGTCGCCGGTCCGCCGGTAACTCAGGAGAACAAATGTGAATCAGTCGCTTGAAGTCCAAGAGCAGACCGAGAGCGCCAAGCAGGACGATTCGGCGAACCGTGAGACGGGCCCCGCCACCGGCGCCGAAAGCTCAGAGCGCCTCAAACACAAAGTGCTGATCGTAGACGACGAGGCGAGTGTCCTCTCATCGCTTCGTCGATTGCTCCGGCGCGAGCCCTATGACCTGATCACGGCCGGTTCGGGCGAAGAAGCACTCCGGCTGCTCGAGGAGCAACGAATTCCAGTCGTAATGTCGGATCAGCGCATGCCGGGCATGACCGGAATCGAACTGCTTGGAGAGGTCCGGAATCGGTGGCCCAACACAATCAGGGTGGTTCTCAGCGGGTACTCAGCCGTCCAGACAATCATCGAGGCGATCAACGAAGGCGCGGTATACAAGTTCCTCAGCAAGCCGTGGAATGACGAAGAGCTCAAGGGCAACGTCCGGCAAGCCTTGGAACAGTACAACTTACAGGCGGAGAACCGGCTGATGAGTCGGCAAATCGCCAAGCAGAACGAGCGCCTGCGGGAAATGAACGCGGAGCTGGGCCAGCGCGCCACCGACGCGACCGCCGGCCTCAGCTCCATCCAGGACCTGCATGACGCGATCGCCGTCGGTGTGATCACTTTCGATGAGTCCGAACTCATTGTCGCCGCGAACCGTCTCGGAAGTCAGATGCTGTCCACCGGAGCGGAACTCTTTGGCATGCTTGCCAGGGAGGTTCTTCCGGATGAAGTCTATCAGGCGTTCTTTCCGGAGGGGATCGACGGCAAAGACGCAAGGTCGGGGCGGCTGGAGTATGGCGGGCGAAAGCTGCAATGGCGCATTCAACCGGCCGGTAGTAATGATAGTCAACGCGGAAAAGTAACCACTATCTGGGAGGATGTCCAATGACTGTCACTGTCACAGCGGAAACGGAGTTTATCAAGAAGATCGAGACCCTGCCGCCGCTGCCGACGATCGCGCATCGCATCCAATCGCTGACCGAGGCACCCAATGTTTCCGCGGAGGACGTGGCCAAGGCACTCCGCCACGACCCGGCGATTGCATCGAGGATCCTGCGCGTGGCCAACTCGCCATTTTACGGTGCAGCCCACAAGGTGACCCAGATCAGCCGGGCCGTGGTGCTACTGGGAGGGCGCGCCATTCGCAATGTCGTGCTGGGTTTGTGCGCGCGAAACTCACTGGTTCCTTCGACCAGGCAAGCGGCGGAGCACATCGCCCTCTGGACCCACTCTGTTGCTGCCGCCGTCGCTTGCGATCTGATCACCCGACGAATCCGCTTCAGCCCTCCCGAAGAGACCTTCCTGGCCGGCCTGCTGCACGACGCTGGCAAGCTGGCCATGGCAGGCTGCGATCCCGACTTCATCAGCGCCTTGCTGCGCAAACATCTGCCAGAGACTCAGAGTTTGGATCAAGAACGGGAGCACTTCGGGCTTGATCACGCTCAAGCCGGTCGTGAGATCCTCACGCGCTGGGGTCTGCCGGGTGTGTTCTGCCAGGTGGCCGGGTGCCATCATGCCCCGGAGATAGAGGTACAGGATGACTCGGATCGGTTCCTGGCTGTTACGATGATCGCAAACGATGTCGTTCGGATCATCGGTTACGGCGCGGACGTGCCCGCCGGTAGCTTCCATCGTGTACAAACCGCCGCGGCGGCGCTGGGCCTTGGCGATGACGACCTGGCAAACCTCTTCGTCGGCCTCGACGAACGCATCAAGGATGCAGTCGACATGTTCGGTGGCACCGGGGGCGAACAGGTCGCCTTCCCAGTGATATGGAGCTTCTCGCGCGTGCTGTGGATGTCTGACCGAAGCCCGGCCGGTGTCAACATTGGCCACGTATTTCTCGTATCCAGGGGCTGTCAGATCCTACGGACCGCGCCCGGCGATTTGCCTGACGATCTATCAGAAGAAGACGTTTTCTTCATCGACTCGGACTCTGACGATTCCAATGCCGCTGTCCAGACCGCAACAAGCCTTACGAAGAACGGTCACCGGAAGGTGGCGGTACTCATGGAGCCCCACGACGGGATGGCATGTCGACGGCGTGACGCGGAGTCCAGAGTATGCTCCATTCCTCGTGTCTTCACCGTGTTTGACCTCCAGTGGGTGGAACAGCAGTGGCGGAAATGACCCATGCCATTCTCATCGTCGACGACGAGGAGCATGTGCTCCGGTCGATCAAGCGACTGCTGCGCCGCGATGGCTACGAAATCCATACGGCCAGCGGCGGAGCTGCAGCCCTCGACATTCTCGCCAAGGAAGACATAGCCGTCATCGTCTGCGATCAGCGCATGCCCGGCATGTCCGGCGCTGAGGTGTTGGCCGAAGTCTACCGGCTTCGCCCGGACACCGTGCGGATCACCCTTACTGGATACACCGACCTTGCCGCTGCCCAGGCTTCGATCAACGAGGGCCATGTCAATCACTTCCTGATGAAACCGTGGGACGACGAGCACCTTCGTTCGGTCGTTCGTGATGGCGTCAGGGCTTACCAGTTGATCCTGGACAACCGCCGACTTGAAGAACTCACGCGCAAGCAGAAGGAAGAGCTCGAGGCCTGGAATCATCGGCTTGAGGAACAGGTCGAACAGCGCACCGAGCAATTGAGCACGCAAAACCAACGGTTGCAGCAACTGCAACGTGAACTCGAGCAGTCGCTTCGAGATACGCTGCATGTCATGGTCGCAATGTGTGAGGCAAGCAATCCCAACATCGGAATTCACTCCAAACGCGTCGCCGAACACGCGCTCACGCTAGGCACACAACTCAATCTCACCGGCGACGACCTTCGGGACGTTGAGTTCGCTGCTCACCTTCATGACATCGGAAAAGTCTCGAAGCTGCACACCAAGAAAGGGCCACGTTCAGGGCGCGGTCGTGCCCGCAGCGACCGCTGCTCCCTGCGGCATTCTGATTCGGGCCACGCGATCCTTTCTCATGTTAGCGGGTTTGAAGCGATAGCGCATGCCGTTCGACATCAATACGAGAACTACGACGGGACCGGGTATCCCAACGGCATGAAGGAGGATGAAATACCGCTCATATCGCGGATCATTGCGATCGCGGACAGCTACGACGAGGCCGTGTTCTCATCAACGAACCCGACGGCCACCTCACGCGCAGCAGGCAGGAAGGTGCTCCTCGCAGGCCAAGGCAAGCGCTTTGATTCCGCCCTGGTTGAGGTGTTCATCGAGCAGTTCGACAAGGAGCCCGACGAAACATGTAGCGACAGCGAAGTGGAGCTTTCGCCGACGCAACTGAAGGTGGGGATGAAGTTGTCCCGCCCGCTAAAAAACAGGGAAGGCGTGCTTCTGTTGAAACCAGGCACCGACCTGACAGCGGAAATGATCGAGCACGTCAAGCTGGCAGCCAACATCGATCCGGTGCTCAGCGGCGTTTTTGTCAGGTGTACGCAAGACGTCGCCCGGGTCGATGTCGGAGGGCGGGGAATCGAAACCTCCCATCACGCGGTCTCGAAAGGCGGGCCGGATCGGGTGGGCACCGACCCGGCGGCGCACAGCCCACGGACGGTGACCTCGGCGGGCTCTACAAACCGCGGGCCGAACACGGGAGGTGACGACGGCTCTACCGTTGAGCAACAGGAGAACCGGAAACCGAGAGTCTTGATCGTTGATGATTCAATCACAATCTGCAATGCACTCCGGCGAGAGCTTCGCATGAGCCGCTTCGATACGGTTGCCACCAACAGCGGGCACGATGCGCTTGCTCTCATTCAACGCGAAACGTTCGACGCGGTAATAACCGATGTGATGATGCCGGCAATGGGGGGCGAGGAACTGATCCAACGCCTCGGCAAGCTCGCGCCCAAGTTGCCCTGCATTGTGCTGACAGGCAACGCAAAGATGGACGAGGTTCGCCGGATCGCCAAAGCGCCAAACGTTGCAGGCATACTCGTCAAACCCTGGGACAAGAACAGGCTGATGGATACGTTGAAGTCGGCTATGGCCCGCCGGGAGGCGGAACCGGTAAGGGCTTCGTAATGGCTCCCAAAATCCTCCTTGTCGACGACGAGCTTCCCATTCTCAACTCGCTGAAGCGTGTCCTGCGCAGAGAGGGACACGAGATCCTCGTTGCGCAGACGGGGCAAGACGCCCTCGCCACCTTGCACCAAGCGGAGGTGGCAGTCATCGTGTGCGATTACGGGTTGGGATCAATGACCGGAACCGAGGTGCTCGCCAAGGCCGCGAAGATTCGCCCCAATACCGCGCGAATCATGCTGACCGCTTCCAACGAGCTCAAGACAGCGCAGGACGCGATCAACCGGGGACGGATCAGTCAATTCCTGCTCAAGCCGTGGGAAGACGACCACCTCCGCACGGTGGTTTGCGAAGCGGTGCGCCACTTTCAGATGGAACGAGAGATCCGTCGGCTTCACGAGGAGACCAAGCGGCAGCGGGATGAGTTCGAATCATGGAACCAGCGCCTCGAAGAACAGGTTCGAGAGCGGACCGCCGAGCTGCATGCTGCCTACGAGGATACGCTGAACGCCCTGGTTGTGGCGTTGGACCGCCGTGAGCATGCCACCGCCGGCCACTCGCGTCGTGTCGCCGCCTACTGTCTCTATCTAGTGTCGGAACTGGGTGTTCCCCACGACGGATTTGAGAACATTTACCGCGGAGCCCTGCTGCACGACATAGGTAAGATCGGAGTCCCAGATGCGGTGCTCCTGAAGCCCGGCGCACTCACCACTTGTGAACGGCAATTGATCGAGCAGCACGTGCCGATCGGCTGTGAGCTTCTTGAAGAAATCGGCTATTTGCGGCCGGCACTTTCAGTACCCCGTTACCACCATGAACGATACGATGGGTCGGGCTACTCCGAGGGGCTTGCCGGTGACTCAATCCCAGCCGCGGCTAGGACCTTTGCCATTATTGACACGTACGACGCATTGCGTTGCGAGCGTCCGTACAAAGCCGAAATGGCGCATGACCGCGCGTGTCAGATCATCGCCGATGCTGCCGGCGGGCAGTTTGATCCAGCCATTGTATCCGTGTTCCTCGACATCCCCGAAGCAGCGTGGCAAGAGCTCGCAGCCAGGACCGAGACGACAAAGCGCTTTCACGATGCGCTCTCTGCATGCAAAACTGTAAGGGTGCAGGCGGCCTTGAGTGTTGCCACAGCTTGACCTTCATCCTGGCTATGTGCCTGATACGGTCATTTGCTCATTGGCATCGTGACAGCGATCGGATATGTCTCGTAAAGGTATTGGCAAGTTTGCGCCGCAGATCCTTGCTGAAGTGGGCACCGGGTCGGACGGGGGGTAAGGGTGGGCATATCGATAAGGGGTAAAAGATGCACCGGAGTTTATTGGGCGCCGGCCTTTTCTGATGGGGCGTCCTTTTTCTGGGGTGCCCCCAAGAGTCAGGCCTGTGGATCGGCCGGGCGGTGCGATGACCGAGGCTGGTCCTCGGGGAAAAGGCGATCGATGTAGAGCTGCCTTGCCGGCTAGTTTGTCGGGTTCAGAGGAGGCATTCGCTGATCGTATGGCACATCAGTGCCGCAGCCCGTTGACCTGCACCTCTCCGGGAGAAACAAGCGGCGTGGCTGCGCGGCCTCCTTCCGACCCCGCATTCTCGCGGATCAGGCGGTACGACAGAAACATCACTTTCTGGCGTGTCGATTCGCGGGTTGAGACGCAAGGATGCGTGTTCTGCGACGGCGATATTATCGACCCCGGCGGGGGTGGTTTTTGTCGCTGTGCCTCAGCCGCCTCTGTACCGTCCTGATGCTGACATTGAAGTGGTCGGCGATCTGCTGCATGGTTTGCCCTGCGGCACGGCGTCGGCGGGCATCCTTAACGTCGATCTCCGTGACCCTTCGGCCGAGCTTCACGCCTCTTGCCCTGGCCGCGCGCAGGCCGGCCCTGACACGCTCGCGGATGGCGGCCCGCTCAAGCTCCGCCAGGCCGCTAACCAACGCGAACATCAGTGCCCCGTATGGCCCCTCGAAGCTGATACCGTCAGCAAGGGTTATGAGCCTCACATCGTGCCGGCGTAGCTCGTCCAGCACATGCACCGCGTCGAAGAGCGACCGGCTGATGCGATCTAGTCGGTAGCACAATAGAAGGTCGAAACGCCGTCGGCGGATATCGGCCATCATGCGCAGGAACGCGGGCCGGTCGATCCTGCCGCCGGAGTGGCCGACATCCTCAAACCACCGGACCCGCTTCGGCGAGCGTGTCTTGAGGTATGCCTCGATCTCGGATCGTTGGCTCTGGACGGTCTGCTCGTCCGTCGAGCATCTCAAGTAACATGCTATGCGCATTTCCATCCCCCCGGCTTACGGCGATGAGGACCACCCAGGTCCCTCTACCCCTCCCCTGGCTGCACCGACGTCGCGTTGCCGGAGCATGGTTCGATAACCATTTCGCGCGGAAGTGCACTTCCGCGCGTAGTACCGGCGCGGCTGTGCCTCCGCTGACATGCACTGCTATCGGTTGTCAACTAATCTTGTTTCCCGTTGACAGTCGCTTGGCCTGCGGAGTTCCTCAATCAACCACGACTTCCGGCAGCGGCATCCTCGTTACCGCCTCGCCGCCCGCTCACCGCGTCCGGCTGTCGGGATCATCGGGGATAACCGACTCAGCCCTCATTCTGCGCTCCGCTTCAAGAGCGACGCCTACGACTTCGCAGATGTTACGCCGTGAATCCATATTCCAGTCCCCGATGCTCGGCCGCCCGTACCTCTCTCTGACAAGCTCCGTTATGTGCCGGAAGTAGGCCCGAAACGGGGCAGAACCTTCGGGAAACGCGCAGAAGCCGGCGCCGTATATGCTCCACGCACACACACGCGAATCGTTCGGCGGGATCATGTCGCCATCGGAGTTTTCGGCCAACAACATGCTCCATCCACGCCGGAGTAAACCCGAGGGCATGATGGGCTTCGGAGGCTCAGGTCCACAACAAGCGGCGGTGCCATCCAGCGCCGGACAGTCTGGCAACGCACTTTGCGGTGTTTCAATGCGTGTGGCCCTGTGGACATCGCCCGACGACACGGGGCCTGCGTGCGAAGCGCCATTCCGCTCGGGGCGAACCGACGGGTCTGCTGACGCCATTCTTTCGCCAGGCCGTGGCCAGCCACAACGAGGACAATACGACCAGTGCCGATTCTCGGTCGCCACTCGCCGGCGTCGAATTGCACTCACCAAGCGAATGACAAACCACCCAATCAGAATGACGCTGAGCAAGTACACGACGTTACGCATGTCCGTTTTAGACCACTCGGCAATCATGGCAGTTGCACAAGATGGATGGCGTGTAGCTCGCCGGCTTTGATCACGACGGGAATCTCGGCGTCGGTGTCATACAGCCCCACGATGTCGAGCACGCGAACCAGATCCTGCGTTGCTCCGGCGTTTGCCAGTGCCGGCTTGCCGTTCTCGTGCTCCAATTCCGCGAGGTCGTCGGGGCCGAACATGAGCATCTCGTGCGACCCCTCTTCGGCAGTAAGCACGATCAGTTTTCTGGTCGCCGTGCCTCCGCGCCAGGCCAGGTCGGACATGAAGTCCAGACAATCGGGGACCTCGCGCTGCAGGGTTTCTCGAAGCTGTGCGCAGATTTTACTTGTACCGTTTTCTGGCACCCACACCCGAAACGTATCATTCATTGCAGACCCTCCCGACCTGTCTCACAGGTCGTCACGCTTGTGTTGCCCGAGTCGGAGATCACATCAGCCCCATCTGTCCGAGCGTCCCCCGAATCCTGCATGCGAGCATGCGCAGCTTGTTCTTGGCCGGCCATTCATTCGCCCCGTGAAGGTCCGCTTGTTCTTGGATCGCTGCCGTGATCCTCTTCCCTTCCAACACACCGTCCTCCCCGAAAAGGAGTCGTGAACCTCTCAGTCGCTTGGCCAGTTCCACCAGGTCGGCGGGTTCGGCGGGAACCTCGCACTCCTCGGCCCACGCGAAGATCGCCTGCGTCGGGGTGTCGGCTCGCTTGGCCGGAACCGGAACCAACGAGACGCAGTTGCGATCCATCCGCCGAAAAACGGCGGCTGCTCTTATGCCCAGCCGCGGATCGGATCGAGGAGTGGCCTGCTCGTCCGTCATTCGTTGCCTCGCTTCGTCGTCAGGTTTCCGTTCCATTACTTTTTCCCTTTCCGTTCTGACAGTGTCCACCCGTAGAAGCCATCGAGGAGCCTCTCCGCCTCGATGAGCACATCTTTCGGTTGTTTTCCACTCCAGCGACGGATTGCGTCCCGGGAGGTTCCATGTCGCAACGCCGCCGCTTTCGTATCCTCGATCGCGGCCCGGAACAGCGACGCATACTCACTGGATCCCTCCGGTGCTCGCGGGCGACCCGACTCGTCGAAGTACCGTGCGAACACCGCGTCCATCGGGACTCCCGCCCGAATGGCGCACAGCGCAAGTCCGGCAAACTCGGCTTCAAGTTCCTCCAATTGGCACGCGGCATCCGCCATACGGGTTCATTGCTCCCCGTTCCGGCTGCCTACGGTTGGCGTCTGAAAAGAATGTGCTATAGGACCCACGACTGCCAAGGAATGACATAGCGATGCCATTTGGGCCGCGATGACCGATCCGTTCGGCACGCTTCTGGCTGCGCGCCACCCACATCACGGTGACGAAAGCACGATTCGCCCTGGTGTTCTCGCCAAAGCGGTTTTCGCTGGGAGGAGCGAACACAAAACAACCTGGCGCCATCCGAAATAAACTCCCATGCATCAGATAACGCCCTCAGCACCCTGTTTTTTGATTGAAATCGGGGGTGCGCTTTGAATTGTCTTGCGGTGTTAAGACCAACACATGGCCGTCACTCGGGGGGAACCGCCCGTTCTAAGTGACCAGGTGGTATGTAGGTGGCGACCCGTGAGGTTGGTGAGCGAAATGCCGAGGCCCAAGCAACCAAGATGCAAGTTGTGCCACTCCGACAGGCCCTTGCCGTTTGGTGTGGACACATGCGAGACCTGCAAACGTGTCTGCGGGTGCGGTAGACTGATTGAGTATGACGGCAGGGGCCAGCCGCGAAAAAGATGCGAGCGGTGCAACGAGCTTCATCCTGCTAAACCTCGCTGTCCGTGCGGGCAGGTGGTGCCTCGGGGCGGGAGGTTTAAGTATTGTAGCCATAAGTGCCACGAAGAAGCACGGCGGATAAGGGCGGGTTACACTCCAAAGCTCAACTGGCAAGCGGACATCGCCGGCGTCGCGGCACTGGAGGACAGGCACCAGCGAGCGACAAGATTCGTCCTGGCTTGGCTACGGCTCCGGAGCGGCCGACCACTCACTGAAAAAACGAACTCGATATGGGAGCGGAGATCGCGCATCTTCGAGGTGCGGCAAACAATACTCGATTTTTCACGGATAAGAGGAACGGACTTCGGTGGCCTTCCAGAATGGGTGCCGGTAGACGATGAACTGCGATTCTCCGCATTGCGGCCGCCACCGGTGGCCTATGTCCTCCTGAACAGCAGGCGGACTGCGATGCTGACCACGAGTGCCGAGGCGTACAGAGTGGCGACGTGGAGGCACGAAAAGATGTGGGTTCCCCGGTACAACGATTGGGAGACCGTCCTGCTGGCGCCGAGGAGGGATTGCAGCATACAGGCGCTCAGCCTCGACGGGCTACGCAATCCGTTCGATGAGTTGACGCCGACGCACTGATACGCGGTGCAAGAGCCGCGCTGCGATGGAGTGTGGCCATCCCTGGCCTTCCATTGCCAGATCTTGGCCGCCCTGATACCACCCCCGAGGTTAGTCATAGCCGAGCCGAGCAGCCCGCAGGAGCTCGGCGAGGCTCGGCTGTGAGTAACTCGGCGGCGCG
>SDBU01005732.1_pt1 | contig 14771 bp, 12 predicted proteins | sample 2277071 | NCBI WGS metagenome assembly SDBU01 (sample SAMN10397929, study PRJNA504765) | marine sediment metagenome | isolation source: marine sediment core GS08_GC12, 126 cmbsf | place: Arctic Ocean: Gakkel Ridge, Loki's castle | collected 2008
CCGTATGTACAAGTCCTGATCCAGTCTGGTTAGCCTTTCACGGCCTCCTTTGGTAATAAGGTACGTGTCCTCGACCCTGCCGAGATGTTCAAACGGTATATATACTGAGGGTTCCAGGTTGACAGTCATATTTTCCTTTAAAACAACATCAAGTTGACTCCATGCAGGTGGCTCATTCATCATGATACCAATACCGTGGGTTTGTACCATGTGGTACCTATAATTCTTAAAGCCCATTTTCTCGGTTTCCTGCGCCATGTGTCTAAACTCGTCATACACTGCTGCCATTGCAACACCGGGCTTGAGGACATCAGCCATAGCTTTATGCATACGGAAGGCAGCGTCGAATACCTGTCTCTGTGTTTTAGATGGTTCACCTATCACCACGGTTCTAGCCGTATCACCTACATATCCTTGGTACCTTACGGCAACATCAATGTAGAACATGTCTCCTTTTTTCAGTTTGTAGGTGGTCGATTCGAATGGCCTATTTCCTCCTCCACAACTGGGGTGACGAAAGTTGAAGTGCATATGCGATCGACATGCAGCTTCCGAGCCTCCTTCCCATGCAGTACGGTAATATGCCAAGGCAACCTCATATTCTCGTACACCATCTCCGCAGGCGTCTATAGCACTCATAAGGGCGTCTTCCATCAAATCATTCGCCTGCCTCATCATTTTGATATCGTAATCGGTTTTTACCATTATTAGATCAAATATGAGGTCTGATGCCTCGACGAAGAATACATTTGCGCACCCTTCCTTAATAGCTTGATAAGCTAGGTGTGGAGTAATATCTCCCCAAGATCCTTGAGCTCCCCCATGAGCGAAGCCGACCTTACGCCCTGCAAGCTTTTTCTCTTTGAAAATACCCTGCAATAAAGGTGGCAATGCTGCCCATCTTGTGGAAAGTGTTCCTTCTCCCGTGCCCTCATATAGTCTCATATCCTTCATAGGGGATCCTTCCCTTGCAATTTCCACGAACTGTGGCCAGTTCATAATCCATGTTGGTTCACCTTCAATAGGTATAATTATGTAGACCTCGTCATGCCAAAGAGGACCCCCACCTACCCAATTTGTAAAATACCTTGCCCATTCCTGACCCCCTACGTAGTTTCCATTGGTATATATGAGCAGGGCATCGAGTCCCCTTCCTTCCATCAGCTTTCTACACCTTCTAATCCTATCCTCCCATACCTCCCTAGGCAATTCCGGGGCTATTCCTCTGCCGTATCTTTCTGCCATTTCCTCATAATTTTCAGGTTTCGTAAAGAATCCCATAATTTACTCCTTCATGTTCTGAGCCCATCTAACTTATGTCCCAGAATAGATTTGGCTTTGGTGATATGAAAACATTTCGCCCGTAATTCATTTATTTGGGCACATCACCTCCTTCTCTTTTTTGCCAAAAACGCTGCTTTGTTTACTAATATAGCAACACTGTGATAGTCCTGTCAAAACAATTTCTGATTCTTTTTCTTATTCTAATTCATTCCCGCATTATTCCGACTCATAATCTGGAGCTCTTTTGAACAGACTTTTATAGTAGGGATTCTTCAGGTATGAACATGCATCGCCACACGCTTTTAGAAGACCGCATTTGACGGTGAACTTCCCATCATCCCATTTAAGAACGAAGGCACTAACATGCCGTGTTGAGCAGTGGATACGGCGTCGTTCAACCATTTTGGCCATCTCTATTAGTGTTTCTTTCCAAGAAGTGAACTCAATTTCGTTTCGCGGTTCCCCCTTTTCCTGGTTATTAGCATGAAAGTTCTTGGAACATCGGCCATTAGAGACTTTGATTGTTCAGCCGCATCAGAGTAAAACTTTACCATCTTCTGTTCTATCTCTGCAACCTTATCTAAGGCATCAGAGTAGCTTGTCTTCTGTGCCAGTTCAGTCTTAAACGTATACTCATCCGGGTCTATGTTAAAAGCAAAGCAACCCTCGACTGCATCAGTGATAGCTTCGTAGTATGCTCTTTCAATTTGTACCACATTCTCCCTATTCTCTTTAACGAAAGAGAGGAAAACATGCTTATCCGTAGCGTATTTCTGAGACAAATCTTCGTAGAACTTGGCCGATTCATTTTCAAGCTTCTTAGCAAAGCTAATTACCTCAGAAGCTGTATGTAGCTCCATTTATGTTTGCCTCCCTCTTTATAACCACCTTTGGATGACAACTTTGCTTTCGGTGAAAAAACGAGCAGCTTCTTGGCCTTGTGTATGTAATACTCCAAAGAACGAATCCTTCATTCCACTGAATGGGAAGAATGCCATAGGCGCTACTATTCCGATATTAATACCAACATTACCGCTGGTGACCCTGTATTGGAATTCTCTGGCAGTTTTACCACCTGAGGTAAAGATAGCGTGAGCATTACCAAAGGGGTTGGTATTACACATCTCTATTGCCTCATCCAAGTTTTTGGCTCGCATAACACTCATTACTGGCCCAAAGATTTCCTCACTACCTATTTTCATATTAGGTGTAACTTCTTCGAAGATAGTTGGGCCAAGAAAGCATGTTTGGGGGTAATCACCAACGGGTTTAATGTTTTCTCTGCCATCAAGTCTGAGGTTTGCTCCTTGTTGTATACCACTTTCTATATAGCCTATGATTCTCTCTTTTTTCTCTTTGTCACGTAGAGGTCCCATCTGAACTGATTCATCAAGTCCATTACCAATGATTATCTTACGTGCTGTATCGATGACCCCATTCATAAAGTTACTGTAGAATCCATCATCTTCACCGACAATAACAAGATTGGCCCCTGATAAGCATCGTTGACCGGCATTGCCAAAAAATGATGTCATTAGAGCTGGTATAGTTCCTCGTACATTACAATCTGGCATTATTACCATAAAGTTCTTGGCGCTACCCTGAGCAATAACTCTCTTGCCTGTTTCGCCGCACCTCTTATAAATGACCTCTCTCGCTGTTGAAGTGCGCCCGACGAAAACTATGCCCGCAATACCCGGATGGTCTAGCATTTCATTTACAACAGTTTTTTCGCCATTAACTACGTTCCACACACCTGGTGGGAAACCAGCTTCATCTACTAATTCAGCCAGTCTTGCTTGACTGATGGGAACCTCGGGTGAGGGTTTGATAACGACGCAGTTTCCAGTAGCCACGGCATATGGTGCCGACCAGAGTGGAATCATAAATGGGAAGTTAAAGGGGCTTATTATCCCAAAAACTCCTAGAGGCTGTCTAATGACATACTCATCTATGCCTGTTGCAATGTCCTCTAAGTTATAGCCCATCATTAAAGTTGGAATCCCACAGGCAACTTCTACATTCTCGATTCCGCGTCTTGTTTCTCCTCTTGACTCATCTATCGTCTTTCCGTGTTCTTGTGTCTGGATTCGACTAATTTCGTCGAAGTGCTCCTCCAGTAATTCTTTCAATCTGAATAGATATCTTGCTCTGGCAAGTGGAGGGGTTCTTCTCCAATCAGCGAAAGCCTCTTGAGCTGCTTCTATGGCAGCATTTATTTCATCCTCGGTTGAAAGTGGGACTTTAGCAATCACCTTACCCGTAGCTGGGTTCACCACATCTCTAATCTCACCTTTACTCTCAACCCACTCTCCATTGATAAAGTTTTTGACCAGTTTTACTTCTTTTATCGGTTCTTCCAAAAGCGCCATGACATATCCTCTTTTCTCCTATAATTTATCTTGATCTCAACCAACAAAGTTCCCCAAATTTCCATCTTTATGAAATTAGCCTATGCGCTGTCAGCAATACCTGCCAGATTAACCTCTTCTATTCCTGGGACACTTGCTGCTCAGTTCTTCAATATTGTTTCATTGCTTTGAGGGAAGCTTGTCCAATCCCGCTAAGTGTCCATTAATTTTAGATCCAGAACTGCTACCATTTCTGCTGCCTTGAAGGAGCTGCGTACAAAGGGCCCGGAGGCTACTGAGCTAAAGCCCATTCTCTTCCCTAGGCTCTTATATTCTTCAAACTCCTCGGGAGCAACATAACTTATCACCGGGTGGTGCCTAGATGAGGGTGCCAAGTATTGTCCAATAGTCAAGAAGTCACACCCTACAGCACGGAGGTTTTCCATTACTGTTACCACCTCATTATATTCCTCTCCCAACCCCAACATCAACCCCGATTTGGTCAATATCCCCTCTCCCATGGACTTTACCGTCCATAGCAGATTGAGTGAGCGATGGTAATTAGCCTTGGGACGGATCACTGTGTATAGGCGAGGAACAGTTTCTAAATTGTGATTGATAACTTCTGGACAGCTATCAACTATAATTCTCAGCGCGTTGGGAGAACCCCTCAAATCAGGAATAAGAACCTCGACAGTGGTTTGAGGATTGGTTTCTCTAATGGCATTTATCGTTTTGGCGAAATGTGCAGCTCCTCCGTCGGATAAGTCATCTCTGGTTACAGAAGTGAGGACAACATGCTTGAGCCTTAGTTTCGCTACTGCTCTAGCGACATTCCAAGGCTCATATGGGTCAAGGGAAGAGGGTTTCCCCTTGCTGATAGCACAAAAACGGCAGCTGCGAGTGCAAATACCTCCCATGAGCAGGAAGGCAGCAGTATGATGCGAAAAGCACTCGCCTAAATTGGGACATAGGGCACTCTCACAGACGGTATGAAGTGATAGCCCATCAAATAGTGCCTTCATTTCAGCAAGGATAAACGCGGACGGTGCCTTCTTAATCAACCAATCAGGACATCTAACGAACGTAGTAGCCATTGAGCTCCTCCGCAGATCCTTGCTTAATGTCTATACTAAAAACATCTGCACATTGCTCAAGTATGCACGAGGTTACATCCTCCAAAGCAATGTCGTGTCCCAGCAGCTGCGACATCGAGGTTACTTGCCTGTCGGTAATACCACAAGGAATAATGAAGCTAAAGTGCCTCAGGTTCGTGTTCACATTCAGAGCCAACCCGTGTTTCGTGACCCAGCGAGTTACTCGCATTCCCAATGCACAAATCTTATCCTGCCCCACCCAAACACCAGGATATTGAGGGTCAGTATGAGCTGGAATAGAGAAGGCTTCCAAGGTTCGTATGATAACCTCTTCTAGATTACGCAAAAATTGATGAATATCTTTCCCTCTAGTTTGCAGGTTGAAAATTAGATAACCCATCAACTGTCCTGGTCCATGATAGGTAACACCCCCTCCACGGTCAGTGCTAAAGATAGATATTTCCTCATCATTCAGCAAATCCCTAGAGACAATGATGCCATCCTCTTTCCCGGATGCTCCAATCGTTAGCACTGAAAGGTGCTGGAGAAGTAGCATTATGTCCGGAATCTCACCAGCAATACGGGCTGACACCAAATTATTCTGCAATTGTAAGGACTTGGCATACTCAACAATACCCAAGTCATATGTCCGGCACAGGGTTGCCCTGGAGATTGGTTCTCTCTCCATTCGCTCATAAGCCCTTTTGTAGTCTTTTAGAAATGGATACGCCTTCTCCCAACATCAAGAGCAGCTTCCATCACTGCCTCCGACAGTGTGGGATGGGCATGAATTGTAGAGGCGATATCTTCGAAAGTAGCTTCCATTCTTATCCCGAGAACAGCCTCGGCAACTAGTTCAGTCGCCTGAGGGCCAAGGACATGCACACCTAAGATTTGTCCATAGTGGGCATCGGCAATAATTTTCACCATACCTGTCGTCTCATTTAATGTAAGTGCCCTTCCATTAGCCGTAAAGGGGAACTGGCCAATTCTAATATCTCCATACTCCTGTTTGGCCTCTGCCTCGGTTAGGCCTACGCATGCCACCTCTGGAGAGGTGTAAACACATCGAGGGACAGTCCGGTAATCTACCCTGCAATCAGCACCCAGGCTATTCTCCACGGCGCATTTGCCCTCTTCCATTGCCACATGAGCCAACATAAGTCCCCCAACCACATCGCCAATGGCATAGACACCCGGAATATTAGTCTCCATCCGTTTATTGACAACAAGCCTGTCTCTGTCAAGAGCAAGACCTGACTTATTTACTCCCAGGTAATCGGTATTGGGGCTTCGCCCCACTGAAAGCAGGACCTTCTCCGCTATCCTTGTTCGTTCACTATTGTCATCTTTAGTGGTGAACGAAACCACTTCCCCGTTTTGCTGGGTGCTTCTGATGCTGGTAACTGTAGCATTAGTGAATATCTCAATGCCATCTTTCTTCAAGAAGTTCTCAAGCATATTGGCAATTTCCATATCCTCGGTGGGTAATATTTGAGGCATCATCTCCGCAATAGTTACTTCACTTCCCATCCTATGCATTATCTGGGCGAACTCTAGTCCAATCACCCCCCCTCCGATGATGATAACACTCTTGGGAAGTTGCTCCATAGTTAGAACTTGATCACTGGTTATGACCCCAGGTTCATCAATCCCTTTAATGGGAACTGTGGAGGGCTTCGAGCCAGTAGCAATAATGATGCTATCGGCATTTATCCGGTCACCTGTTCCTAGAATCCCCACCGTCTTGGAATCGATCAGAGTGCCGATACCTTTAATAACATTAATTTTATTCTTTCTCATTAGGGAGGTAACCCCTGCCACCAGTTGCTTAACGACTGCTTCCTTACGTTTGGTTACTGCTGAGAAATCCACAGAAACTTTTCCTGTCGATATACCAAAGGGTGCTGCATTCCTAACGTTTGCGAGGATGTCAGCTGATTGAAGCAGTACTTTAGTAGGAATACAACCCCGGTTGAGACATGTACCCCCTAGCGTATCTTTTTCAACTAAAGTCACCTGAGCACCCAGTTGCGCTGCTCGAATGGCAGCTACGTAACCACCGGGACCACCACCAATTATTATGATATTTTTAGTCACTGCTTTGCTCTCCCTATCCCTATTTTGAGGATTAAGGGAATGAGGTTACATATCACCAAAAAGCATATTGATAGGATTTTCGATGTAATTCTTCAGGCTCTGCAAGAAGTTTGCCCCAACGGTAGCGTCTAAAACGCGGTGATCAATAGATAAAGTCAGCGTCATCATGGGTCTTATTACAATCTCGCTGTTCCTCACTACTACTTTGTCTATAATGTGACCCATGGCTAAAATAGCCGCCTCGGGCGGCTGCAGAATGGCGCTGAACTGGTCTACCTCAAACATTCCCATATTAGAGATAGTGAAAGTACTATCTCTCATCTCTTCCATACTGAGTTTGCGGTTCCTCGCCTTCTCAACGAGTTCAGCTCTGGCTTGAGTAATCTCCATTAATGATTTTTTATTAGCTTGGCGAATGACAGGGACAACCAACCCCCCCTCAACAGCAGAAACCACCCCTATGTCTATTCGCTTGAACAGCTTTACAGCTCCGTCTACATAGGTACAATTCACAGATGGGTTATCCTCTAGTGCTTTGGCAACCATCTTGATAATCAAATCAGTAACAGTTAATCGTATTCCAATTTTGCTCTCTACTAGGGGTATCAATTGTTTACGTGTCTTTCCCAATTCCTGAGTGTCAACTTTAACCGTCACGTAGAAATGGGGCGTTTGAAAGCTCTCTGTCATACGCCTAGCAATGGTCTTCCGCATAGGGGATAATGGTACTATTTCCTCTTTAACTAATTCTGGCTCTTCTCGGGCAGGTTGAGTTGCTACCACCTTGCTCTCCTCTAAAGCCTGCAAGACATCTTCCTTGCTAATTCTCCCTCCAGATCCCGTTCCTGCCACAAGTGATAGGTCAATATTATGCTCTTTAGCAATACTCTTCGCCAGTGGGGAAGCCTTTATAGCTTCGGCTTCCTTTGTTAGCTTGGGCACTTCAGCTTCTACTTCTCCCTCGGCTCTGACGACAGGCTCTGGAACCTCAGGGGCTTTCTCTCCTGGCTGGAGAATAAAGGCAATCGTTACTCCCACAGGCACCTCATCCCCTGCTTGTGCCATTATCTTGCTTAAGATGCCAGATTCTTCCGCTTCAATCTCGAAGGTTACCTTCTCGGTTTCTATTTCGAGAATGCCCTCCTCCTTTTCCACCCAGTCTCCTTCCTTTTTCATCCACCTTGCGATTTTTCCGGTGAGCATTGCTTCGTCAAGTTTAGGTAATATCACTGCAATCGCCATTTGGTACCTCCGCTAGTCTTCTCCCACTTTACCTTTGAAGCTCAGGGCACTGTCTTAGCTAGAGTGCTCCCTAATAACTTCCTTACCCATTAATTCCAGAGCTGCGGTCATAATGTCATCCTCATTGGGGATGACACTATTCTCCAATCTGGGATTAAAGGGGACAGGCGAATCAGGAGCTGCCACTCGCTTAATCGGTGCATCCAAATAGTCTAAAGCCTTCTCGGCAACTATGGCTGCTATCTCTGCACCAAATCCTCCCGTCTTGCAGGCCTCATGAACTATCATTAGTCTGCCCGTCTTTTTCACCGAACTCAGTATCACATCCTCATCCAGAGGCTTTAGCGTCCGTGGGTCGATTACCTCTAGATCTATCCCATCCTTTTCAAGGGCTTCAGCAGCCTTCAAAGCACGATTCACACTTCGCGAGATAGCAACGACGGTTACATCGTTGCCCTGGCGTTTAACCTCTGCTTTCCTTAGCGGTACCAAATACTCCTCCTCTGGAACCATGCCCGTCTGGCCATATAACCCCTTGTGTTCGATAAATATCACCGGATTATCCTCTCTTATGCTTGACTTGAGTAAGCCTTTTGCGTCGTATGGGTTGGAAGGCATAACCACGATTAGCCCTGGTGCGTGAGTAAATATTGCTTCCAGAGACTGGGAATGGTGAGGTCCCGCAGATACTCCCCCACCACACTGCGTTCGTATCACCAACGGCACCCTTACCATACCAGCAGTCATATACCGAAACTTCGCTATTTGGTTAAAAATTTGATTGGCAGCGATGAGAGAGAAGTCGATGTACATGATTTCGCCTATTGGTCGCATCCCTACTAAGGCAGCTCCCAGTGCTGCACCCGCTATGGCAGCTTCGGCTAAAGGAGTATTTCTTATTCTATCATGACCGAACTCATCCACTAGTCCTTGTGTTACTTTGTAGGCACCGCCATATTCGGCTATTTCTTCCCCCAGCATGAAGACCGAAGAGTCACGCTTCATTTCTTCCCTGAGTGCTTCCCGTATCGCCTCTCTGTAGGTCAACTCTCGCATATTAATCTCCTTACTTTTATCCTGCTGTGTAATAGACATCCTTAAGAGCCTCTTCGATACTAGGTTCGGGACTCTCGGTGGCAAACTTGACTGCCTCATCGAGCTCCTGCATTGTGGCACTTTGAATTTCCTCAATCTCCGATTCAGTAAGTATTTTTTTCTGCAGGAGCTGGGTTCGAAAAACTTCAATCGGATCCTGCCTCTTCCATTTCTTGACTTCCTCTTTGGTTCTATAGCTAGTCCCAGGATCGCCCATGTGATGCCCATAGAATCTATAGGTGGTTCCAACAATGAGAGTAGGCCCTCTACCATCTCTAGCACTCTCTATTGCTTTGCTAGCTACCTCGGCAACGGATACGGGATCATTTCCATCCACACTTACCCCAGGAATCCCGTAGGCCTTAGCCCTGTCAGATAGATCCGTAAGCTTGGTGTAGTCCTTTATAGGAGTGCTTTGTTGAAAAAGATTGTTCGCACAAACGAAGACCACTGGGAGATCCCAAATTGCGGCTAGACCAAGACCCTCATGAAAGGCACCACAGCAGGTTGCACCGTCGCCAAAGAAACAAACAACCACCCTGTCGAGCTTCTGCATTTTGCAGCCTAGGGCGACACCACAGCTTATGGGTATTCCGTCGCCAACGATTCCGGTAGCCCCAAGAATATTGAGGTCAACCGCCGCAATGTGCATCGAGCCACCTTTACCTTTGCAATACCCAGTTTCTTTGGCGAAAAGCTCAGCCATCATTCTATCGAACCTAGCTCCCTTAGCGATGATATCAGCGTGCCCCCTGTGGGTAGAAAGAATATAGTCATCTTCCCTAAGAAATGCACAAACTGCGGAGGGAATGACCTCTTGGCCAACCGCAGAATGGATGAAACCAGGTAAACCCTTACGGTACTCCGCTATTGCCCTCTCCTCAAAAGCCCGAATCCTTACCATGGTGGTGAAGATTTCTCTAAGCTTCGTATCTTCTACTTCCTGCATAAACTCCCTCCTAATCTTGAAATAGAACCAATCATAATGCCATTGTGTTTATACTATAGGCTTCGTATTTTGTCAAGGAACTGTGTTCGTTCATATGATTAGTGACACGTCATCTTGTCTTGGACAAATAGAAAATCGACCTCGCTTAAGGCCGATTCCGACTACATATTGCATTCTAGTATGATGTGCAGTGATTGAACCACTGCGCCCCTGATTAAAAGTCAGGTGCTGAATTTACCCCGAGTTTCGAAACTCTCAGGCTCAAATGTCCCGAATAACCGGCTCCATTTTTACGAATCAGGTGCTCAATTTATTTCCTGATTCTTTCGAGAGCCCTGTCGCAACTATACTAACATATTTAGATTGTTATTGAAAATATCGGGTTCAGTATATGAAAACCTTTGTTAACAAGCTTTATCTCGATTTTTAGCCCTGTTAAAAAGTATTCCTAACCCTTTCCTATCCTGAACATCTTTGTGCCACATGTTGGGCATACGCCCTGAGTTGCCGGTTTACCATTTTTCATTGTGATGCTTCTGGGGTCCTTTATTTCTCTTTTGGCCTTGCATTTCATACAATATGCTTGCATTGGTTAACCTCCCTTTTCGGATTTATTGCGAACAATATACTATTATTTACCCAATGTCAATGGCCTCAGCCAATTGTACTTTTTGACGGATTGTTCATTACCGATAAAAAGGTGCGCTAAATTCCACACCTGATAGATAGGCGTGAGACTGTGATTATAAAAAAGGAACAATTAAGTATCGGGCTGGCGTAAAATCTTATCTTCTTCTGCAGCTATCTTCAGTTTTATATCATATCGGTTGTATTTGAAGGCAATACCGTGGTAAAAATGCTCATGAAGGGCTGTAATCATGCTCCCTTTCTCTTTTTGGCCACGTAGTTGAGTGTTTTATGGTCGCCTACGGACATTTTAACGACCTTAAAGCCCCAATTACCGCCAAGTAGAAACTTCAAATGCGTATTTCCACCCAAATATGCCATGGTATTCCTCCTCAGGCAGGTATGTGTAAACACCGTTATTGTTATATGGGTATTTTGCACCTATTACAGGGGTATTTCAACCCTATTCACTGGTATTTCACTGAATTATTGCCTAATTATCGTGGGATTTCGGTGCAGTAAAAGCACATTAACGGCATATTAAGGGTACATTAGGGGTTTGATAAATGCAGATATGCGGCCTTAAAATACCTCTGGATACGAATCCACGAACGTGATAGCCTGAAACAGAAAAAGGAACCTTTGTATTGTAGATGTGACAGAATGGACAGTTATGAATTCAAAAAGCGAAACAGATATTAGTAATTGTATCACCCAATTTGATTTCGTTAGCTCCTCTCTCAGGATGACCTCCTACTTTCTAAATCCTAAGTGGCCACTCCTCTGCCCAATCTCCCGGCTACCAGACGTACCTTTCGTGGTGAAGCTATCCAAAGGCAGACACAAGCGAGGATCATTGAAGCCATTGCAGTAACGAAGGATGGCATGTAGCTTTCGGTTACATCGAAGAGGTAACCACCAAGCCAGGGTCCCAAGGTAGCTCCTAGGCCAAAGCCAAGGTCAGCAAAGCCGAGGATACTGCCAAAGTGACTGCCATGGAATAGGTCAGCCGCTGAAGCGGCGTAGATTGCTGCATTGCTGCCACTAAAGAACCCATATAAAACAGCATAGGAATAAATCATCCAGGAACTAGAAATGTCGTTCGCTAGCGTCAGCATTAACAGGCCACTCAGGATTCCAATAGTACCTATTGTATACGTAATTTCCCTGCCGATTCTGTCTGAAATAAATCCACTGAAACGACCGCTCATACTCGAAATGGCAAAGATGACCAGTATTGATGCGCCAAAAACGGGAGTAAAACCAATATCTACCATATGTGCGACTTGGTGAGTCAGTAAGATAGTGAGGTTAGTTGATAATCCGAACATTACTAAGAAGAGTAACCAAAAACGGTGTGTTTTAAGAGCCTTACGTAGTGTCCAGTTTGTAGAAACCCATTCCATGTCAACACCCAAATGTTCTTCCGGTTTTGGCTCAATTGGTGCTTGTTCATAGCTTTCGGCAGAACCATCAGGCATAAGCTGCATATCTTGTGGTCGGGTACGCAGTAATAATGAGAGAGGAACCATGATGATAGGTACGACAATTCCAAGTGCAAGATAGGTATTTCGCCAGCCTATGTTTGAGATAAGATACTGCACTATGGGGGAGAGAAGCATTGCTCCTTGAATGCCCGCTGTAGAGAGACCCACAGCCAGTGCTCGTCGCTTGAAGAACCAGTTTGAGGCTAAAGCGACAATGGGAGAGAATCCAATTAGGGAAATCCCCAAGGCAGCGATAACACCATAAAACAATGAAAGCTGCCATATTTCATCTGCCTTACTACAACCAATGGCGCCAATAGCGATGAGTGCAGCTGCCAACGGGAAAGTACGCCGTGGTCCTAACCTATCGAATAAGAAACCAGATAATGGCGAACCAATTCCATAAAGCAATCCGGCTATTGAAGTGATTATTGCTGTGCTAGCCCGGCTCCAGCCAAATTCATCCAGAAAGGCGACGTAGAATAACGAGAATGAAGGCCGGATCAACATACCTATAGTTACTATAACAATAACAGTGATAATAATAATCCAACCGTAAAATATCTTTCCCCTAGCTTTCGTACTGTTCGACATCTAAGAATCCCCTTCTCATATGGTTCTCCTGATAATGAATTCGCAGAAGGAGCACCATTAACCACACTAGGTTTGTGTACCCAATATCGAATGTTAAAGTCTCTTATGTTGGCTGTCAATCCCCAGCAAATCACAATGTGATAAATTATGAGAATGTTGCGTTGTTGGGTATGGAAAAAGGGACCTTTTTACAGCCCTTACAAACAGTGGAATTTATGACCGCTACAATGCACCTTTGAAGGCACAGTCGACAATCGAAGGTAGTAAGGCATCTAGTCTGGCAGCTGTCTCGGCTTGTACGTCTTTGATGGTGTCCACTTGTGCCTGCAACATGTCCAACTCCGCTATGATCTGGCGCTGTTCGCTTATCTGATCGTCATCCCACCCAGCAGCATAGAGTCTCGGCAGAACATATTACCGGCATGTGTCAGCTTCGGTCCACACCATTTAACAACCTCGCTTTGCGTCGCGATAGTACACAAGCTCTCAAGCACCATGGCCATATAATATACCAACACTAGCCAGACAGACAATATCATGAAAAAAGACTTGACAATGTTCGTACGTTCGTTTATAATATCAGCAGTGGAGGATATAAATGCCACTCAGTCAAAATCCGGCACCAGATGTTAGGCGTTTCTGGTGTTGTGAATGTCACAAGTACTTGAGCACTTGGTCATCGATGAAGCGTCACATGTCAGAATACCATGGTTCCGGATATACTTTGACCAGGCAAGACCCCCGCTTTCCCAACCGATGGCTATGTGCACCGTGGAATTCGTCTACTGAACCATCAGTATTCCCATACGGAGAACAAGATTGGGGATAGTGATGAGTAATAATCGAAAACAATATTTAAGCGAGGGGGTGTAAAATGGCTTTAACGAATACGGACATAAAAAGGATAAAACGGGCACTGACCGAAGAAAACACAACTGGTATACAGCCTACAATATTTCCACCACTAGCGGAACAATCGATTAAAATTGACACTTCTGTAAAGACTCAAGATGTGATTGATAGTTTTCTCCTCCATAAGAAGCATGAAGGAGTTGGAGATGAAACTAAAAAGACATATATTAAACGTCTAAGTCGTTTTGCAAAAGAATTTCCTGTTTTACCCTTGGAGACCGAGGCTATTATAGACTATTTGGACCAGTTCAACAATGGGACTAAAAGATATAAACGGAATCAGCAGGACTTATTTAATATGCTTTACAAGCACGCGTTACTCTTTTTCGATGTACCACAGAATCCTCTTGAAAACTTGAAACGACCAAAAGTTACCAAAAAACCAATTAATACGTTTTCCCTTAAAGAGGCATGCAAGGTTGATTCAGTTATTTATATCATCACGGAGAGGGTGGTTTGGGAATTGACCTTTGGCCACGGTTGGCGGCAGATTGAAGTAAGGCGTATTACAGCGGGCGATGTACGCAAAATCTCCGATGGGATTATTTGGTGCAGGGGCAAGGAGCGTGATGAATTTACCCCCATTCTGCCTGAAACACGATTATTATTAGAGCATTTGGCGGATGGATTAGAGGATGACGAACATGTTATCCGCAGCACTAGGATACGAGCCGGTAGGACGCAACCGTTGGGTGAGGACGGTATGAGACAGCTAATCCAACGGTTTTTTGACCGGTCTGGCATAAAATATAAGGGGAAATATAAGGGGCATGACCTTCGACGCACCTTCTGCACACTGGTAAGGGAAGCAAGCGGCGATGAATTCCTAGCAATGCGTCTAGCCCGAGACATAATACCAGGTGTTAATGATCGCTATATCAACATTAGTCTTGCCAAGCTCAGGGAGAGTCTTTTGAAATACTCCCCACTGAGGCAAATTAAGCTCATGCAGGCGGGGGAGATTGGTGGAGACGGGGGAGGGTCGAACTCCCCGTCCAAGAGAAGCTGCCCAGAATATACTACAAGCTTGGTC
>SDBU01005733.1_pt1 | contig 14770 bp, 16 predicted proteins | sample 2277071 | NCBI WGS metagenome assembly SDBU01 (sample SAMN10397929, study PRJNA504765) | marine sediment metagenome | isolation source: marine sediment core GS08_GC12, 126 cmbsf | place: Arctic Ocean: Gakkel Ridge, Loki's castle | collected 2008
TCCAGCTTCGCTACCTGCAGACTCTGGTCGAGATGGCGGGCGAGAGGAACAGCACCATCATCCCGGTGACGTTGGATATCGTCAATGCCTTATCCAATAAGTTAACACCAGACAAATGAGAGCCAGAGAAAAAGTAAAACCCAACAATAATGTACCAGCAACTAGCAGGGGAGTGAGGTAATGCCCGGTGAGTCATGAGTGGAAAAGTAAACCGATATCCAGAGGGGGAAGGGGACCTGTATCAAGAAGAAGATTTCTGGGCTACGTCACTATTGGGCTGGGTGCTATTGTTTCTGGCTTGGTAGCGTTCCCTCTCATTGGAAGCCTCATATCACCGATACTGGAAAAGAAAAAAGCGGCCACGGAATGGGTAGAGTTGGGCAAGGTAGAGGATTTTGAGGTGGGGCAGCCAACCATGGTGCAATGGACTACCTCCAGAATGGATGGGTGGTTCATGGATACGGCACCAAGAGCAGTGTGGGTCGTTAAGCAGGATGAAGAGAACTTTACCGTGTTTAACCCGAGGTGCACTCACCTGAGTTGCGCTATTAGCTGGAAACTGGAGGGAGAGCCACATATGACCGCATACGGCTCAGCCATGCCGGATAAAGACCACTTCTTTTGCCCGTGCCATGATGGTATTTTCGACATTGGTGGCAAGGTAGTGGGTGGTCCGCCACCCCGCCCTCTGGATACTCTCTCGATGAAAGTGGAAGATAGCCGTCTCTTCACCATTTATAAAGATTTCCGAGCCGGCATCGCTAAGAAGATTGAAATATAGCTCGGGGAAAGCAGGCAAATGCTAGGAAGGCTCTACGATGCCATAAATAAGCGCCTTGGCATTAAAGGGGAGGTCAATGACCAGTTGAACCGTCCGGTGCCGGAGCATGTCGATCCCATAAAACACCCCCTCGCCTTCGGCTACTGCTTTGGTGGCATCACTGCTTTCATCGGCCTACTGCTGTTCGTCACCGGGCTTTTCCTAGTTGTCTATTACATCCCATCCCCGGATCACGCCTACGACAGTGTAGAGTACATAACCAACACGGTTACCCTCGGCTGGTTGGTACGTGGGATTCACTACTGGGGAGCCACTGCCATAGTAATCATGGTTGGGCTTCACACACTGCGCGTCTACTTTCACGGGGCGTATAAGAATCCCCGGGAGATGAACTGGGTTGTTGGCGTCCTGCTTCTCGTGGTAGTCTTGGCTTTCAGCTTCACCGGTTACCTTCTCCCTTGGAATCAAAGGTCCTACTGGGCAACCTCAGTCGGCACCAGCATGATTAGCCTGGTGCCCTTTATTGGTGTTTATCTGCTTGATCTGATGAGAGGAGGGGCTGAGGTCGGTGCCGTCACCCTGGTTCGCTTCTACGCCATTCATATCGGGTTTTTACCAGCGATACTCGTGCTGTTACTGGCCTTGCATTTCTTCATGGTTCGGAGGCAGGGTGTCTCCGGTCCATTGTGATGAGATAAAGAAAAGAGGCAAAGGTGTTAAGACGAGAACATAAGCGTGAAGAGGAGCGTTACGTATTTTGGCCGGATTACGCCTTTCATGCGGCCATTGTGGTGCTTAGTGTTTTCCTTGTGCTGGCGCTAATGGCGGTGTTTCTCCCCCCGCCGCATGAAAGCGTTGCTCGACCAGCGGACAATAGCTACATCCCCAGACCGGAGTGGTACTTCTTGTTCCTCATGCAGATGCTCCAATTCTTCCCGGGAGAGCTGGAGGTTGTTGGCGCCGTTATCGTTCCCGGATTTGCCGTTCTGGTCTTACTTTTGTTGCCCTTCTATGACCGAAGGCCAACGAGGAGACCTCTTAAGAGACCGCTGGCTACCACTGTAGCGGTGCTCGTCTTCATTGGCATCGTCTCGCTGACCATTAAGGGAATGGTGACTACACCACCGTCTATAACATCCCGCTCTGCTTTTATGGAACTGGGCGAAAGATTATACCAGGAGCAAGGCTGTGCTAATTGCCATACAATAAATGGTGTTGGGTCGGCTATCGGTCCTGAGATGGCTGGCACAAAAGAGCGCCGAACCCTGAGCTGGATTCACCAATACCTGGAGGACCCGCTCGTGATGAAGCCAGACTCCGCCATGCCCGGCTATCTGGGGGCGATGACTCACGAAAAGATAGAGGCTGTCTCTCTGTATCTCTTGAGCCTGGAGGAAGACCAAAAGCCGACAGAGGTGGTACCAACCTCCGGGGAGGTGTCTCCAACTCCATCACCGACAGAGACGCAACCGCCTAAGGAGGTTTCTCCAGCTCCTCCGGGACCAGCTGCTCCTCCCCAGGTCTCACATAGTCTAGAGGGACGCTCCGCTTGTTTGGTCTGCCACGAGACCGGGGTTGGAGAGGCACCTAAAATCCCGGCGGACCACAGTGGGCGCAGCAACGACACGTGCCTGGCCTGTCACAAGACTAAGTAATAACCAGTATATAGATAGGGATAATGAGGGCTAAGGAATGAGGCATTTAGCTAGGGCGGGAGCATTATTATTGGCTGTTCTCATAATCGTTCTTGTTGTGCCCAGAGTTGTGCCCACTCCGGCATTTCTTGATGAGTACGGCTTTCACCGGGGAGAGGTCAAGGAGAATGCGGAGGAATGGTCAAGCCTGCCAATCCAGTATGTCAGTTCCTCTATTTGCAACGATTGCCACCAAGATAAATATAGTATGTGGCAAAAATCAGACCATAAGACAGTCAGCTGTGAGAGTTGTCACGGTCCGGCAAAGGCACACCTGGAAACAGGGGCGCCCGAGGTTCTGGATACCTCAAGAGGGCTCTGTGGACTATGCCATGCCAAGCTTATTTCCCGCCCCAGTGGCTTTCCCCAAGTGGATATGGAAGAGATGGGAGAAGATGAGGAGTGTGTCACCTGCCATGACCCGCATGACCCCAGGGCGGGGATGCCACCCCAGCTGCCACACACCTTACAGGAAAGAGGCAACTGCCAATCGTGCCACGGTCCGCATGAGCCCTGGGTAGAGATGCCGCCCGAGGTGCCACATACCATGGAGGGACGCACCGAATGTCTGTCCTGCCATGGTTCACAGGAATTTAGAGGGGCGACACTGCCGCGGATTCCACATAGCTTAGAGGGACGGAACAACTGCCTGCTGTGTCATGGCAGCGGGGGTATCAAGCCTTTGCCGGAAGACCACGGCGGACGTACTACGGCCACCTGCTTGAATTGTCATAGGAGTAGGTAGGGTATAAAAATGAAAATCTCTCGTCGGGACTTCATAGGAATCGGGGCTAAGGGTTTTTTAGGAGGAATGATTGCTTACAGCAGTCTTCCATCGTTGCTGCGAAATCTTATGCCCTCAGATGGTGTTACCCGGTCCACCCCCGTAGCGAACCGCCCTGAATACGACTGGGAACAACACTACTGGGGCTTCGTCTGTGACAACGAGAAATGCATTGGCTGCGGGAGATGCGTCGTGGCCTGCAAGCTGGAAAATAAGGTTCCCTGGGAGCCTGAATACAACCGAACCTGGGTAGAGAGATACGTCATCAGTGAGGACGGGGAGATTTTTGTCGACTCCCCGAACGCGGGCCGAGATGGGTTTGAAGCTGAGCATAGGAATTTGAAGTACCGGGACCTGGATATCCGAATAAGCTTTTTTGTGCCCAAACTATGCAACCAGTGCGATAATCCCCCCTGCGTAACCGTTTGTCCCGTGGGCGCCACTTACATGACCGAGGACGGGGTTGTCTTGGTTGACCAGGAACACTGCATCGGGTGCCGGTATTGCATCCAGGCATGCCCCTACGGGGCAAGATTTATACTACCCGATTCTTCCGAGACCCATTTCGGGCAGACAAAGGTCGTAGATAAATGCAACTGGTGTTATCACCGGATTACCAGGGGACTACTTCCCGCCTGTGTGGAGGTATGTCCGGTGGGGGCAAGGATTTTTGGCGACATGAGAGACCCGAGTGCTCAGGTGAGACAAGTACTTAGAGAGAAGCGCGTCTATGTCCTGAAACCAACTTTGGGGACTGAGCCGAAGGTCTACTATGTTGGATTCGAAAAGGGGGTGCGGTAGGCTATGGACGGGTTCCTGTATCCTAACGAAGGCGTGCTACAGTGGGACCTGCTCATCACTGTTTATCCCTACATCACCGGTTTGGTGGCTGGTGCCTTCATAGTTTCATCGCTCTACCATGTGTTTGGGCTGAAGGCACTTAAGCCAGTTGCCCGATTCTCTCTAATTACGGCATTGGCTTTCCTTATAGTTTCGCCTATGCCTTTGCTCATACATCTGGGACGGCCGGAAAGAGCGATGGAAATGTTCCTAACGCCGAACCTGACTTCAGCTATGTCCGCCTTCGGTTATATATGGCTGCTATATCTGATTTTGGTGCTTGTGGAAGTGTGGCTCGTTTTCCGGCGGGATATCGTGCGGTATGCCCGGTCAAGTGAAGGATATAAGAATACCGTTTACTCCGTTTTGGCCTTGGGGGTCTATGACATATCAGAGGAATCTCTCGCCATTGATAGGAAGCTAATTAAGGTGCTGGCTTTTATTGGAATCCCGGCTGCCTTCCTTCTTCATGGCTATGTTGGCTTTATTTTTGGGGCGGTTAAAGCGAATCCGTGGTGGTCTACCCCATTGATGCCAATCATCTTTCTGACATCAGCCATAGTTTCGGGCATAGCGCTGCTAATTGTAATGTATGTCGTGGTAACGAAGATTAGAAAAGCGTCTTTAGACTATAATTGTCTGCGTTCCCTGGCCCTCTGGTTGGGGGGCTTTCTCAGTTTCAATGTAGTGTTGGAAGGCCTGGAAGTCTTTTCCATGCTATATGAGGCTGAGGAGAGTTGGGGAATCATCTCTCAATTGATAACCCAGAAACTGGGCATCAGCTATTTTGGCATCCAGTTTATCTTCGGCTCTTTGCTTCCGCTATTCGTCCTGGGGTTCGTTGAATTAAGTAAGTTAGGTGAAGATATTAAAACATCGGTAAGAGTTCTGTCGGCCAGTCTCGTGCTTATCGGGGTCTTTGCCATGCGCTGGAATGTGGTGATAGGGGGACAGTTAATATCCAAAAGCCTGAGGGGTTTCATGAGCTATACTCCACCTCTCTTTGGTATTGAGGGAATTCTCGTCGCTGCCGTGTTTATGATACTGCCGTTGGTGATTTTTACGGTGATAATCTATCTGATTCCTCCCTGGGAGGAGGAGATTAAACTACCGGAGCAAAAAGGGTTTAGCTTTCAAAGGCTTAATCTGAGGTGAAAAGAGGAGGGTTGAACCATGATTAGGCAAAGTACCATAACCAACATCAGCTTGCTACGTGTGGGGGGGGCCTTTATCGCGGTCTTCAGTCTGGCTATGGGTTTATTTGTTCTGTTCGTTATACCCGTTGCCTGCAGCTTTGTCGGCAGCCTTCAATTAGCTATCCTGGGTCTTCTATTTGGACTCGGGGCTCTTACCTTCCTCGTCGGATTCTTCTTGTCGCGGCGGAAAAGGAAGGCGGGTGCTGAGCCGGGAGATGCTCATGAGTAACGGTAGCCGCTAAAGATATGGTAAAGGTCACTATGCTGAGGGGGATTGCGGAAGATGGCGTTTGGCATTGGCCATCTGCCTCAGCCGGGAGATAGTAATAACGGTTAGCCTGTACTCGGCGCAGCTTACGCTGGTCTTTTAGAGCATTGGCTGCTTGGAGAACGAAATAAAGGGCCGTCAGGAACGGCTGAAGGTCGGGTAAAGCCTTAATTCTTGACGGCTGGTGAAGTAGAAAGATAATAGAAAGTTGGGGGAGCTGATATGGCTCCCCCTTATTAGTTGGATAATATACTTCGATTTAAGAGAGAGAGGTGTGTGAATGTATCAAAAAAAGAGGGGTTTGGCAGTAGTATATTGACAGGACTATTGCGTGGTATTATAGTATGAAATCGATATATATGTAAAATAATGTAGCAGTATGAACACGAGGTGGGTAGCATGGAAGCGTCGAGCAAAGAGAAAGGTTGGCTGGATTGGATAGACAGAACAGGAGCTCACCCAAGGATATTATTTACTGGGTTTGTCGTAACAATAGTAGCTCTGGTTGTTATGGTGGTATTATTCTTTGTTTCTCAAGAAGAAAGTAAGCTTGTATATGTAGTTAATCCTGTTAAGACAAAGATAGTAACGGGGCAACAGACAAAGGAACTTGAGATATTATACAGGGGAGAAAAACTGGGGGATGTCGATATTACGGCAGTTCAGGTAGCCATTTGGAATGCTGGAGATAAAAGCATACGAATGGAGAATGTGATAAAGGAAGTGGTTATTTGCACAGGTGGTGATGTGCCCGTACTGGAAGCTAGCGTGGTGAAGTACCAACGAGACGTTGACGTGACGGGTTTTACTCTAGTGGACTCATCTGAGCAAAGAAGTAGGGGGCGGGTACCGGTCAGATGGAACATTTTGGAACAGAATGATGGAGCAAGTATTCAGTTGATATATGTGGGTGGTCCGGAGATAGATGTAATTGTAGAGGGATTGATAGAAGGTCGGGGTGAAGTAAAACGACTTGTGTCGGGATTGACGGTGAAAACCCCGGCTCAGCAGGTTAGAAGCGAGCAGAAAATAAGGTGGTTGGCATATCCTTATCTCTTTCTGAGCGTAGTGGCTATGTTTATTGGAATTTGGAGGGTGACTAGGCACAGGGACATTCCTCCCAGGATTAGCACTCTGGCAATGAGAAAGCAGCGTGCGAACATGAGGAAGAATATGGGATACTTATTGATAGGTATGGGAGCGATGATGGGAGGCTGGTCGGTGTGGGTCTTGATTCGTTATGGGATAGCTGGACCACCATTTGGGTTTTAAGGTAAGTAATTTGGAGTGGAATTGATTTTGGTTCAGGGTTAACAACTGAATGCTGGACGAGTAAGCTAAGTTCAGAAAGGAGGCAAGCGGCCTCCGCCTTTTCTACTGGCTACAGGGGGTTCAGGTGGTCGCCGGTTCGAATCCGGCCACCCCGACCACGGGCACTAGAGTGTACCCATGGTTAAAGGCTCGCTTATTGATTCCCAGGCGCTTTTTGTTCTCGGAAAACATGTTGTCCATCACGGCCATAATGCTGGACTTGGCTACTACCGGTGAACCAGCGACCAAAGCACCCAGAGTCACTAAGTTGCCTGCCGAACTATCCCCCAGTTCAGTCGCTAAATCGTTAGCGGGCACATAGACCACGTGAATATCCTGCCGACTTACCTTTGACGAAACCAGAGACTGATTTACAACCAGCAGGCTTCCTGGCTTCATGGCTGGTTCGAGTTTGTCTAAGGAAGCCTGGTTCATGACAATAGCGGCAGAAGGCCTGGTGATGAACAGTGATCCTATCTTCTCATCAGAAACGGTGACATTGCATGAGACAGTGCCCCCTCTCTTCTCTGCCCCATAGGATGGCAGCCACACTACCTCCCGTCCCTCCAGGAGACTTGCCTCGGCCAGAAGCCGACCGATAAACAGCACACCCTGTCCGCCTGAGCCGGCAATTACTATTTCTGCATGCACAATCAGTTTCCTTTCTTCAGCGTGGTAACGGCCTCAATAACCTTAAACTCTCCCAGGGGGTACTGGGGCAGCATGTTCTTAACCAGCCAATCCAGCGACTCCAGCGGCTCCAGCTTCCAGTTCACCGGGCAGGGAGATAGTATTTCCACCAGGGACAGACCCAGGCCAGCAAGCTGGGTTCTGAAAGCAAGCTCTATGGCTTGCTTCGTTTTTCGGACTGCCGCTGGCTTGTGCACCGACGTTCTGGTAATATAGGCCGGCCCATCCAGAGTAGAGAGCATTTCGGATACCCGAATGGGGTACCCGGACTGAGCCGGGTTGCGGCCGTCAGGGGTTGAGGTAGAGTACATATCAATGAGGGTGGTAGGCGCCATTTGGCCCCCGGTCATGCCATAGGTGGCATTGTTGACAAAGATAATGGTGATATTTTCCCCCCGGGCGCAGGCGTGCACAATTTCGGCGGTGCCAATAGCCGCCAGGTCGCCGTCTCCCTGAAGGGTGAAGGGGACGAGATGAGGGCGGCACCGCTTGATAGCGGTGGCCACCGCTGGGGCACGCCCGTGAGCCGATTCCAGACCATCCAGGTTGAAATAGTGGTAAGAGGTGACGGTGCAACCAACGGAAGCCACGCACACCGCCCTTTCCCTGATGTTCAATTCATCGATTACCTCGGCGATGAGACGCTGGACGATTCCGTGCCCACAGCCACTGCATAAGTGTGAATGACGTTCCTCTAAAGATTCGGGATTGCTGAAAAGTACTGTATCCAGTTCTGATATTTCAAATTGAGTCATGTCATTTACCAATAGGTTGTTTTGCCATTTTCTCTATGGCTTCCAGTATTTCCTCCGCTGACAGGGGCACACCACCGTATTGATTGACCAGTTCCACTCTTTTATCCCGGCCCACGGCCAGTTTGACATCTTCGATGAGCTGGCCAAAGCTCAGCTCCGCCACCAGAAAATCGCTGCCTTTATGGGCTAGATTTGACAGGGGTTCATAGGGGAAAGGGAAGAGGGTGATTGGCCGGAGCATCCCCACCGGCAGTCCCTCCTGGCGTGCCATTCTCATAGCCGTCAGGGCGGAACGACTGGCGCTGCCATAGGCTACTATCACCAGTGAGGCATCCTCCAGGTTGATGCCTTCATAGCGAACCTCGTTCCGGCGCATCTCCTCGAATTTCTGCCTCAAAAGTTTGACTCGGGGTGGAAAATTAGCCGGGTCCATCTCGAAGGAGTTGATCACATTCTTGGGACGACCTTGAGCCCCGGTAATAGCCCAGGCTTTACCGGGTAGTACGGTGACTGGCTCCCGCATTACTACGGGCTCCATGGCTTGACCCAGGAAACCATCGGCGGCTACGACCACCGGATTACGATATTTGTCGGCCAGCTCAAAGGCCAGCATGGTCAGGTCCATCGCTTCCTGGACTGAGGCCGGGGCCAGATTGATAACCCGGTAATCACCATGGCCGCCGCCCTTAGTCGACTGGAAATAATCGCCCTGGGCACCACCGATGTTACCCAGTCCCGGACCAGCCCGCATCACGTTGACTATTACCCCGGGCACCTCAGCCCCCGACATATAGGAGATACCTTCCTGCTGCAGGCTGAAACCAGGGCTGGAGGTGGAGGTCATAGATCGGCAGCCAGCAGCCGCCGCGCCGTAGACCATGGATATGGCAGCCAGCTCGCTCTCAGTCTGCACGAACACCCGTCCCTCCTCTGGCATCCGTTTTGACATGTGTTCCAGGAGGTCGTTTTGGGGTGTGATTGGGTAACCGAAGTAGGCCTGGCAACCGGCCAGGATAGCCCCTTCGGCTATGGCGATGTTGCCCACCATCAAAGTTTTCTTTGACATCAAGTTACTCCGCAAAAACCCAGGGGTTACGGCACCGGCTTGCTCGCTGCCATGTCGCGGCGATATACGGAAATAGCCGTGTCAGGGCACATAATGGCACAGACTGTGCAGCCAGTACATTCATGAGCTTTTTCCTCTATAACTATGGCCGGGGTATCCCCCTTCTGGTTGATGAAAGACGCCAGACCGATCATTTTCTTAGGGCAGACAGGCAGGCAGAAACAGCAACCCTTGCACTTTTCGGTATCGATGATGATGTAAGCTGAGTTAAGGTGTTGTGGCACCGCCAATATCTTCACTCTCCTTAGTTTGTTGACAGATTATTACTATGCAAGGCGTAACAACCCCGTTAAAAGACACGCTTTTTGGCAATAAGGTCTATTTAACTACGGATTCTTCGGTTGCGATGCACTAATGTGGATCTCAACGATAGAAACGCGTCACAAGATGACGGCAGTGTGCGTTGTCAGCAACCTTGATACGGCAAACTAAGGAATAGTTTAACGGGTTGGCCGAGCCGTGTCAAGAATCAGGCATTAGCCCGGGTTGACCCAATGGCTGCGCCTTATTCCAGCATCTGTCTCAGCTTCATGACTACCACAGAGAGGAAAAGGCTGCCAACTCCGTATCCAAAATAAGCCGACATTAATTCCAGTTCCGGTGAACCTCCGATAATACGGCCGAATCCTGATACCAGTGACAATAAACCAAAGACAAACATGACCAGGCAGTTATTGTGGCTAGAGCTTTAAATATTTTCGGCATTTTCTTACCCCCTTGGTCTCATATAATTTCACAAAGTGTATTATTATAACTTCTAATTGTCAATAGTATTAACTACATGCTCAATTTCGTGTTTGTCTCTAGGCTCCGACGGGAGAAGCCTTTTCCTGAGCAATCAAAGCTGCACCAAGGGCGGCCACAATCTGTGGTTCTTCGGGGACCAGGAGACCAAGGTCCAGCATCTCCGCTATGCTCTTAACCAGCCCGATGTCCTTTGCCCCACCGCCAATCAGCGCACAATCCGGCTCAAGACCCACCCGCTCCACCAGGTTCAAGGTCTTGGCGGCCATCGCCCGATGAATTCCGGCAAGGATATCTTCTTTTGCGCTGCCCTCAGCAATGCGGGATATAGCCTCAGACTCGGCGAACACGGCGCAACCGGTGTTGAACTCAACCCGCTGAGAAGATTTGAGGGACAGCGGCCCTATTTCAGTGAGGTTAATCCGCAGTACGCGGGCAATCACCTGCAGGAACCGGCCACTCCCGGCAGCGCATTTTTCACTCAACACGAAGGCAATTGCCTTGCCTCTGTCATCTACCTTAAACACCCGACTGAACTGCCCGCCAATATCAATTACAGTCCGAACTGAGGGGAATAAATAAGAAACACCCTTTGCCTGGCAGGATATCTCGGTAATTGTCTCGTTGGCGGAAGACACGCTGGAGGCACCATAACCAGTGGCGATGGTATAGGCAATATCCTCAGCCGACAGGCTGGCTTTGGCCAGTGCCTCCTTTATTATTTCATCGGCGGCAACTCTATAATTCCCCCCGGAGGGGATGATATGATAGGCGACAAGCTCACCACTTACCACGGCTACTTTGGCGAAAGCAGAGCCTATATCAATCCCGGCGGCATAAACCATTCATCAACCCCAAAGTTAGATTTATGAAAAAAGGGTAGCCTCCTGTAACCGGCGCTCGCTTCTCACCAGGGGTAAGCCTTTTTCTATAGCCTGCTGGGCAATATCCTTACCCAGCAAAGCCGCACCTATCGCCCCGGTGAGTAGAGGCTCAGGGGGTCTCAGGGTAGGGTAGCCCAATTTAACTTCTAAAGCCTTAACCAGGCCTATGTTTATGGCGCCACCACCAGTTACCACCACATCCTTCTCTATCTTCAGCCGGTTAACCATCCCGTATATCCTGGCGGCGATGGCTTTGTGAAGACCGGCTACCAGTTCCTCTACCGGTACTCCCTCGGCCAGCTTGGACACTACCTCTAGCTCGGCAAACACGGTGCAGGTGTTGCTTATCTCAGCCGCATTCTTGGCCGCCAGTGACACTTTCCCCATATCTTCCAGCTTCAAACCGAGGGCCTCGGCGGTTACCTCAATGAATCTTCCGGTCCCGGCGGCACACTTATCATTCATCACAAAGTCGGCTACCTTGCCCTTGTTGAGTTTAATTCCCTTGCAATCCTGACCGCCGATATCGATGACCGTCCTGGCCGTAGGCACCAGGCTGGCCACTCCCCGGGCATGGCAGGATATCTCGGTAATCTGCTTGTCGGCAAAGGGGACGTTAACTCGGCCGTAGCCCGTAGCCACCACATAAGTTATATCGTCAAAGGGCAGGTTCAGCTTGTCCAGAGTCTCTTCCATTACCTTGTTGGCCAGTTTTCTGTGCTCCGGACCGGTAGGTCCCACCACCGAGGCAAGTACGGTCTCATTCACTATGACCACCTTGGTCATGGTCGAGCCTATGTCTAATCCGGCAAAATATCCCTTCATTTCAGTCCGCCCCGCTCATTTAGAGGATTATCGGCTCTTGGCCGCCTCCAGGGTTTCAATAAAAGTATCTATCCGGTTATGGGTATCAGCCTCAGAATAAGAACTGATGTCCACAATATCACTCTCCAAAACCAGAGAAGGGAGTTCTCTATATTCCTCCCTTGTTTTACCATCTCTCCCCAGCGTCAATACCGGGATTGGCTTGTATATCTTTTTCAGGGTATTTAACTGCCAGATTAAGCCGGGGTGCCAGCTACGGCAGGAAAAGGCTTCGTGCATCACGATGCCGTCTATTTGGTAATCTTCAATATACTGTATCAGGCGCTCAACGTCAGGATGAGAGCCGGGGCGCTTTCTTGCCGGGTCATGCCAGCGGGTGTGGTACCTGATAAACCGCCAGGCAATGTGCTCCAGCGGGTCGCTGACCTCGGGTATATCCAGGGCAGCCATAGTCTCAACGAGGCGGTAGGTAGTCTCTACGGGAAATACCGCCCCCTTGCTCCAGAAGTAGTTAAAATCGTTCAGGGCAAACCAGGAAGGCAGCCCCCCGCCCCACAGGAGACGGTACTTTTCCTCGGGGACTACGCCCATTTTGTTGTCTATTCGGTATTGTAACTCATCATATAAGTCCTTAAAGAAGTCATAGCACTGTTGGGTGGCCATCATGAAGGCTATCGGCACCATGGTGTTCATGGCATCCCCGGTATCCATCGGCGTCGGGACTGCCCGGCGCAATTCATAGGTATCCCAAATCAAAGTCCAGGTACGGTCAGTCAGGTCAACCAACTCGTTTAGCCGGTTCCAGTCCATCTTCCGGCCGGTATGCTTCTCCAGAAATTTTACCAGTCCCCGGAGCTCTTCCGTCATGTATTTGACATAATGGCCCTGGACCTCCCGGTAATCGATGTCATCCTCATACGGTGGCCAGAAAGCGTCGTTAACATACACCGGCACATCGGGCATGTACTGCTGTGCGGCCTGGTACCACTTATATCTGGGGTCACAGAGCATCTGCCCGCTACCCAGCATCACATCAGGTTTTACCAGCCCGCCCCAGGGGGAATCCGGGGGAATTTCGTTCAGCTCCTCCCGGAGGAGGTCAAAGCCCAGGACGCAGGTAGCGTAGGTACAGAGAGAGCGGGAGAAATTATCCGCTTCCGCTCTTTCCAGGAAACGGGGTGCTTCACGCTTGGCGGCGCATACACCGGCATAACTCTCCACCCACAGAGGGGTAATGTCCATGGCCCGGATTATCTCATCATAGCCACAATGGATAAAACAGTAGGCAGTTGGTCTGCCTTCTTCCTTGGCGGTATGCGCCTCGGTGAGGAGTGCCTTAACCATGCCGGGGATTTTGCCGGCGGCCTCGGTAACCTTCTTCCTCGGTGTCCTTGGCTCTACCATACGGTCATTCCCTCTCGTTCTGTTGTTCTATCCTATTAGTTCCAGAAATGCCTGGATTCTGGTCCTCAGTCGGCCAATAGATGACATTGAATATTCATCCTCAAGATAAAGTACCGGCATATCTTGAGATTCCAGGTAGCTCTTGGTCGCCGGAACTTCAAAGCCATAGGGGTCACAATACTTGTAGATATAGAGAATCACCCCGTCAACCTTAAAATCTTTGATGAAGCGACCAATGTGACCGAACCTTTCCTCCAGGTATTCCTGGTATGTCCCCGTCTTCTCCCGGTATGTCCGGGGACACATTAACCTGGTTAAATATCTCTCCGCCAGGCTGCCGATTGGGTCACTGGTCGTATCTACATCGGGCCAGTAAATCTTGGTGCCGATGCATAAATCATCGATTACCACACTGGCGTCACTTTCCTCGATTATCTCCATCAGGGCGGTGTCATCAACCTGCGCCCCGACGACCATTATTCTGGCCGATTTTCTGGATAGGGAGTTACTTCTCTCCTTAACTTCCTGGATTACGCTGGCCAATAACGAATTGCACTCATCTACGGGGAGGCTCATGGCAGCTACCAGTACCCTGGTCATCTCGACGCCGGAGATTAAAGGCGGGTCAGATTTCCTCAATTCATACAGCTCTCTCATCAAGGCGCGGTTTTGGTTATGAAGTTTGATTGCCTGAATTAGACTCCGGTCGGAAATCTCCCGCCCGGTGAATCTTTCCAGGCTTTTCCTGAAGATGCCCAATATTGTCCGGAAGAACTTCACTGATGGCTCATCGCATGAGTGGGGCACGTTGAGAAAGTGGCAATACGGCAGCTTAAGGTTATATTTCCAGATATCGTAGGTGCGAGAAACGCTGTCACAGGAATGGGGGATAACCAGGCCATCGAGAAACTCGTAGTTCCCTTTGAGTGCCATGTCAAAGCAGCTTCGAACTAGGGGACAGACTATGGTTTCCATCTCGGTATCAGCCCTGGTAATCGGCTCATGCACGTTGCCTTTGATTCTAAATGGAATCAAGCCGGCGGCGGTAATAATCTCCAGGGGAACAAAAGCACAGAGATAGCCTATTACCGGCTTGCCTTGCTTTTTTAGTTCTCTGGCTCGACAGCCATAGTCCTGATAGTATTGCTCAACGGTAGCCAGTCCCTGACCAGCAACCCTCGCCTCGGCCATAATCTCAGTCCTTTCTTAGCCGTTCGCCTTTAGATTGCGTCCTCATCCTTTAGCCGGATGATATCATCCCAATCATAGCCCATCTCCAGCAGTACCTCCTCGGTATGCTGGCCGAATTCCGGGGCTTCTCGCCTTATTGAGCAGGGCGTGTCACTGAAGTCCCAGGCCCAACCCGTCATCTTGACTTTACCAAAAACCGGGTGGTCAAACCAGACAAAGTAGTTGTTGGCTAAGGCCTGCGGGTCATTGGTTACCTCGGTGGCGGTCTGCACCGGTG
>SDBU01005734.1_pt1 | contig 14769 bp, 15 predicted proteins | sample 2277071 | NCBI WGS metagenome assembly SDBU01 (sample SAMN10397929, study PRJNA504765) | marine sediment metagenome | isolation source: marine sediment core GS08_GC12, 126 cmbsf | place: Arctic Ocean: Gakkel Ridge, Loki's castle | collected 2008
ATATTCAATTTGATAGATATTGTTAGTATTTTACTTATAACTAACTTCTCTCCATCGTTAGTCGTGACAAACTTCAGGTAGGAGTTTGCTCCTTCTTTGAAGTCCAGAGCTGCTGCTTCATTATCCTTTATCGAGACAACGGTAGCAGCCGCTGACCAATCTACTGCACCACTCCCACCATCGCCAGCGTCTATGTAAACTTTCATTGCGTCGGTTAAGGCTTTGTCGTAGATGGTCCCCGACAATCCTGTACCGTCGTCATCCGTAACAGTTGGCCAGGCCATTTTAACTCTCCTCCAAAATCAATATGCCACCATATAATACCGCAAACTCCGCTCCTTGCATTTCTGATAAGGGCGAAATATCATTCCTGATTAAAACTGTATATGTGGTCCCGGAGGCATTTATCTGGTCAGGAGTAAAGGTTAAGCTCGTCGGAGTCAACCACCAGGTATCAACCTGTTCAAAATCACTTTTCGATACAAACTCCATCGGAATTTCCCAGCGTCGTTTGATCCACCATTTATAAGTATAGCTCTTCCCGGCGGCTGCCCTACTCCGTGATATATCAAGAATTCTAGGAGCAATAAACCCACCAGCTGGGTCCCACTCCAAAGTATTGCTACCATCAGTTAATTTCATTGCTTTAGCCATTAGGGTACTATCTCCTCAACCTTACCTTCTCTACCTAAGGTTTTTAGCGATGGTAAGATATGTTTCTGGGTAAAATCTTTAGCCTGAGCGGGCGAGAATGTCGGCATTCCTCCTCCGGGACCGTAAGGATTTGATCCTAAAGACACCGTAGTAGAAGCTTCACCAGATGCTCCAACGCCACCAGAGGCACTTCCCTTTGCAGTTACAGTCTTGCGCACTGTTATAATAGTAATGTATATCGTCTTGCCTTTTAGTGATGCGATTTCTGCTCTTAGCGCGCTCACAGCAGATTGCGCTAATGCAGCTTGTCTTCCTATGTCTCCCAGTGCATTCGTCACTTTCCCGATTTTTACCACAACCGTGCTTAAATCAACCTCGTTTACTGGGTTAAACTTTTTCGGTGTTCCTCTAAGAACCGTCGCCAAACTATCAAGCGCAGTCTCAACTCCCGCTATCTCTGAATCTATCCCAGATAAGTCAATCCCATTATCCAACGCATCAAATAACTTCGCAACCTCCCCAATTTTTGCTGTCAGTTCATCTTTTAAACTAAGTTTAATTTCTACTTCTGATGCCACTCATCTTCTCCTTAAAATAAAAATAGCGAGCAAAAAAGACTTTTTCAACAAGAGGCTTCTTGTGTCGCCTTCCTTCCTCGCCAAAATCTATCTAGGTATAGCTTGATAGCGTATTGAATAATATTGCTTGCGCTAAAAACTCTGATGTAGAATCATATTTTATGTTAGCCACGGCCGCTACTCGTAGGCGTCCCGGACCGGCAACCCCCAAGGGATAAGCCGTAAATAATACTTTCGGCAAATGCAGTTGAAATTCATAGTTATATGGAGATGTCGAGGTAGCTCCTCGAAACATTATGAACCATGGAAGAGTCGACCATCCCTTGAAATAAGTCTCCCAGTCAGTTCTCGATTCTACCAGCATATTAGCCGTTAAAGTTCCAGTTCTATATCTGTCACCCACCATTTTAGCAATCCGCTTTGAATTATTTAACAGAGGCAGTCCCATCAATCCATTATCCAAGGTTATGCTGAGCCCTTCCAGTAGTTGGTTCTCGCTCCACACTTCATAGGTATCAGCATCCGCCGTAGCCTGCGACATTGCCGGACTCCAAGTTATACTTGTAGCGGTATTAGCTGTTATCTTTCTAATCTGGTCCTGACAATTCCCGGAAGTCATTCTTACCCATTTTCCTATCAGCGCATTTATCGTATACGTTGCTCCAACATCCCACAGCTTAACTGTAGTATTTGTTTCTCCATTTATATCTACCGCTGTAGAGTAATCTCTTCCAATAAAAAGATACGCTTGATTCCATCTAAATGGTTCGGTCTCTTCAGGAGCAGGTGTCGTGTTATCAATTACGTTCACGTCTTTCGTAATCCACCCCGCCGTAAGATTAAGTATTTTTGCGTTCACTCCAAAGCTGAATGCCAGGGTATTTACTACGGATCCTTCATATTGGAATGACTTCGCTAAATCTCTACCGATCTCCAGCGTATAAGGTGGCACTACGCAATCCTCTGGCCCATTTCTAATCTCAAATACACTGGTATTGTCGATAGCAGAGGCAAAAGCAACCGATACCGTCAACTCGTTATCACTCGCATCACAATCACTTATGTATCTCCATGCCCCTGCATTAGTTCCAGAGATAATGTGTAGCCAGCATCCGTTATACATATCATCAGTAGCCACCAATCCGCTATCTATCAGCGTCGTTGTAGTTCCACTATCTGCCGTCCCTTTCCCTTCTACATTCAACCCAGGCGTGAAGATATGTTTTCGCACAGTCCCAGTCGGAGTTGTAGTCAGACATTTTCCGAACCAGGACCTTAGCATATATCCTAATCCGTTCGGATGTACTTCGTGAACAGTATTGCCTGCAATCGAACCCAGTCCCTCATAACTATCAGGCTCATCACGCAGATTCCGAAGAGAATTAGCCACAAGTTCTTCTATAGCAAGATTCAACGTCTCTGAAGAAAACTTCAAATAATCCGTAGCCGCAATTTCTGTACTCCAGGTTACTTCCGGAGCAATTCCTATAAATGCTTGTTTGCCTGATCCGGCCATAATATCTTCCCCCTATCTCCGATTTATCAGAGTTTGGATATCAGTTTTCACATCTGACAAAGTTTTCTTTATTTCCTTGGAATCCACTCGCTGTTCTTCCATCCGAGTTTTGATTTCATTAAACTGGGATTCCATTACAGAGATCCGCTCCCGATTCTGAACAGACGTTGTGAACGCTTGCGATGATTTCTGATATGAAAAACTAAAAAGTGCCAAAAGAATTACTATCATTGGCGCCATGCACATTCCAATCACCAATTTCGAAGTCCCGTTGCTTGAGCTCATTAAGATCTCCTTTTTTCTATCGCCATTGCTCCTCTTCTTCCACCTCTAGCCGTAACTGACAAAAATGACATAATACACTCCCGAACATTATTGTAGCTACAGTATCTACCTGCAGAGGAGAACTATCAAAGGCTGTTCCATTAAGAAAAGGCTTTGTTCTAAATGCCGTAGCAATATCATCAATCAGATCTTGAAACGTAAGCTCCGTAGCTTCAGAGTCATCGAGCGAATAATAACCACGGATTATGAAATCATGAAATCTTCTGTTAGTCGATGGAGTAACACTCTCTTCGGGAGTTTTCACCCGAGAGATTGTCCATCCTTTTATCAGCGACCCTTCCTTAAATAATGCCAGGTAATCTTTCCAATTTGCAGCCCATCGCTCGTATTCGTAAACCTTAGTTCCAACCCCGGTAACCGTCAGTAGTATCACTTTGATCTGGGCTGATATTAACGCTCGACTCATCGGTCCCTCCCAAAATTTTTATCTTGTAATTTCTGTCACTGCTAAATTGGTAGCTGCTTCTATCTTATTTCCTAAAATATTCTCATTCTCAAACTTCTGTTTGCCAATCTCAAACATGTGCGGAGCTTTAGTCCCATGCTTTGAAATATGTCGACCCACCAAAAATAGTGCTGATTCTATGCCACGTGGAAATTCCAGGCGCTGCCCGACCCAACCGACCAAACTACGGCTGGGGGGCCAGTGAGGCAAGGAACCAAGTTCAACCGCAGCCGCATACGAACATCCATATTCATCTCGCGAAGCGACCGCTCCGTTTAAAATCATAGTTCCATCCCCAAGACCACTAGGCGCAGGAGCCCTATCTATGAATTCAACTCGAATAGATTGCATTAGTTTTCCGCTCACCCCAACCGGTGTTTCTGCTTTGACCTTCTCCTGCAGTGCCTCTAAACTTCCTTTGAATGCAGTAATATATTTTAACCTAATAGTATTCACAGCAGAAATCGGTCTAGTGAGAAGCATGCTCTTCATTTTCATCGAAACATTCATTTCACTCATTCTATCTCCACCAACTTTTATGTGTAAGATATTCTGCACCCCACGCAAAACCCGTATCAAATTCCTTCATTCCTCCAGCCGCCGTTTCAGTATCCAATCCCATGGCCACCAGGTAAGATTGAAAAAATTCCTTTGCTCTGGTCGAAGCTGCCGAAGATTTAGCAGCATAATTAATAGCATCCGCACTGATAGTCGAGTCTGATGTCTGTAGCATTTTCGAGGCTATTGCCCTTAGGCAAAGCGAGGTTGCTAGATGACTTACCGCTTCAACATCGTTCTGATATACTGTGGATGAATCTGCCCCTATAGAATGAGCTATCGTATAAGTCACCCGTATAGACTCCGAAGAGACAGGCTTAGTATCCAGGAATCGCAAAACATAAGTTTGCGTACTACCAACCAACTTCAGGAAAATAGTCCATTCTTCTTTAGGGATTATGTTAGGGTCTTGCGCATCGTAGGGGTATTCGACTTGAGTAATTCGGGAAAAATTCTGGACCCAATCACTCGGGAGGTCATAATCGTAGCCACCGTCACCGGCAAATTCATTAACTTTTTCATAAGGTCGAGGTAAGGAGTATATCCTGGCTGCGGCTGCTACGTGTGAATCTATCTGGCTAGAACTAATCCACCCAGCATCATCAAGAAGAAGAACATCTACCCGTGCATTAAAATCTTCTATATCCCAGTCAGCCATTTTATACCTCTAGCTCTTCGGCGTTAAGTGCACCGAAAATGTAAATTTAGGTGTTCCTGATCCAGCCACCGCAGCGCTTACTCTTAACCACTGACCCATATTTGTCAGCTTATACAGCACGGTTCCTACTGCCGTTATCTCAGTGCAAGTGGTGTGCGTAAAAATAGTCGTTCCCTCATCTGGCGAAGTCTGAACTGTAATGTTCAACGTCGCAGTTCCGTTCTCGGCCGTTACACTAATTCCCAACTGTGCTTCTATAGCCCAGCCTATTTTTGTCCATACTGAGTTGTATGTATCTGCTCCTCTTTCAGATGATGCTAACAATTTATGACTTACGCATAATCTAGGCATTTCAACTCCCCTTAAAACTTAAATAACCTTCAACATTAAGTTACTACAATACGCTCCCCTTCTCTCATTCTACTTATCAGGACATCGGTTTTCTTCAACCCTACGCTTCTCATCGCACGTCCTAACTTTGAGTCATCCTTTTCAACCTCTTCAGGTGTAGGGGCTGGGTTTAACGATTCCTTGATATACTCTTCAATAAACCCCTTGGTTGTCTGGAAGAACCTTCTCGCTGCCAGGTCACAACTTCCCCGAAAAACAACACTTTTATTCCGAATGTCCAATCTCCCGATAACTTTGCCTTTTTCATCACAAAATGCCAGCAGAGAAGCTATCTTCTTCCCTCGCTTTGGCATTTCTAATCTTGATACCGTTCCTTTTTTTTCAGTCATTATCATCCTCTCATTTATAAGGGAGGCGGCTCAAGGCCAGGTCCCCGAGCCGCCAAAAGAAAAAGTGGTACTGAAGGAGAAACAGGGCAGTATGGTTGCTATTCCTGGCCCCTTCAATTTTTGCACTCTCCTGGTTCTTTCCATTACTTTTTCTCTTCCACCTTGTCTTTTTTTTCGTCTGGATCCAAAACTAATACTCCCAGGTTAAAAATATCCATCCCTTTGAAGCTGACCTGGGAAGCTATTTTTTTCTTGCATTCAGGGCATTCCTGTTCCCCAGTAATTTGCTCCAGTTCCTCAAGAGTTATACCATTGTATTTGATTTCGATTTCTACTTCGGTGAGCTTCTTGAACTCTTCCTCGAATTTCTTCTGGTCTTTGAACACGTACTGGTTGTTCTTGCTAACAGGCTTCCCCTTCTCCTCAATAAGCTGTCCAGTCTTCGGGTCTTTCTTATCCTTCGTGTACTTCGTCGCCAGCGTGTCAACTAGCTTTTCCCTAGTCTTTTCCATATCCTGCAGGTGGTCGCCGAGTTCCCTGAGTGTCCTGGAAAACCAATAACCCATCTTTGTCGGAAGATGTTTCTTCATTACTTCCGGCAACCCCATGCTGATTCCCCTTGCGTCTCCTAATGTCAGCTTCACCTCGTACCTCCTTTTCCTTTTTCTTATTACTTCATTCTAACCCGCGTGATTTTCCGTGTTCCAAAAGGCGTTTTTAGAGTTATTTTTCCTGCTTTCAGTAATATCTTCCCCAGGAAATTATCTCCGCCTTCTACTATGGTAGCCGTCTTTTTCTTAATCTTGAGTTTTACTTTCGGTCTAGCCATCTCGCTCTCCTCATTGGTTCTTCTATGCGTCTACTTCCTTGACGTGAACATGAATTTCAATTCTTTCCCAGTTCTTTCCGTCCGGCACTGTCACATTCAACTCTTTCGTTCCAGCAATCTTTATCTCCAGTTTCTTACCGGCTGGTGCAGAATAAACTCCCACGCCACTATAAGTCTTTTTTGCTGCAACTTCATTCTCGTTTAAGTCCATTTTAGTCCTCGCTGGGGGTGATTAAGCCCACCCCCGAGGCTTTGTAGTCTTAACTAGCAACATACAATCTGACGTACCTCATATCCCCAGCAGAAGTTCTGAATATAGGAACGTATTCACTTTGTGCTGTTGCACTCGCAATTTTTGACATCTCATCCAATGAGTTAATATCAAACAAAGCTGTCAATCCATAAGTACCACCAGTATTTATACTGAACGGGAATCTCAGAGTATCGGAATCGAGTCCTATACATTCTGCTCTCATACCAAATATTACCAATGTATTTGCCCATTCTCCACCTGGAGTACCAACATAAATACCATTATCTTGTGCACATAGATATTTACCAGAACCTCCCCCAATAGCTGCATTGGCTATATTTATCCATGAACCAAATCCATAGAAATGGGCTGCCTGAGTTCCTGTAATATCTGCTTGGAAATATCCAGAAGCACCATAGCCATTATTGGGATTATCACAAGTGACTGAACTTCTTATGCCTGAGTACGCATCACCAACAGTTAGGGCGGCAATGGTGGTAGCAATCGTAGAAGTAGATATTATAGGATATGCAGTCGTGTATGTGCCCGCAACGGTTGACAGCGGGATATACCTTTCTACCGCATTAGCGATAATGTGGATAGTTTCGTTATAGTACATACCGGTCAAGCCAGTCGAGACTGTCTTGCCCGCCTGAGCGTTACCTAGAGCAAATGCTATTTCTGATGTCGTTCCACCACTACCACTCGTTACGATAGAGATTACAGGAGTGGCTGACATATCGGAATTAGTAGCGATGGTTTCAACCCATAGACCAGCAGTCGGTACACTTCCTACCGTTGTTGAGCTTGAATAGGCACCGACATAAGCACCAACCACCATACCAGCTACACCACCTGTCATTGCGGATGAGAAATTAACTTCAAAGCATCCGCCAGCAGCATTGCCAACAGTGCCAGAAGTATTAGATAGTGTGGTCGTACCGAAGTATCCCAATGCCCAACCAGTATAAGCCTCGGTGGCATTCATTGTTGCCGTAAACCCTATCTCATCGCCTGTTATGGTAGATGCTACTGGAGCGTCAGTAAGAGTCAAGGCGGGAGTTGAAGCATTCCAGTAGAAATGCATATCACTTTCGCCGTAGAAATTGACATCATACATGGAGCCAGCTTCTCCAACGGTAAGAGCCCCCTCCATTAAGGTCGTACCTGACCCTACATGAAGAGCATATCCGGCTGTGACCGTGACACTCCCTCCGCTAGCCGGAGCAGATGCAATATATACCGTCGATGCGATAGCAACAGTTGCCGCAGTCCCAGCGAAAGTATGCGCACTTATGTATAATCCCAATCCCTCCATCGCCGTAACAGCTTGAGTATCTGTAAAGGTCATGGTTCCAGGATCAATACTCACTCCAACTCTGGTCGAGCCAGCCGCCGAAGCAAATCCGATATCAGGAACTGTGAATAAGAAAGCACTCACGCCAGTTATCGCATTTCTGGTATCGAACACCAGCAGATTAGCACCCCCACTGACCTTCATTTCTAATGCAGCAATCGTAGTCGCTTTAATCAAAATATCCTCAGCAACCGTTGACATATCAAGGGGCCCAGCAACCAACACTAGGTCAGTCCCGATATAGGCTTTCGCAGCCACACCAAGTCCACCAGCAGTTTTCAGGGATGCCGTTCCTACAGCAGATGCTTCCAGCGCATTAGTTATGCTGGTTATTTGCGCCAGAGTTATCAAAGCTCCAGCAAATGTCCCAACTGCCGTAGCGGCCACCGCTATCTCAACAGTCTTACCGGTGACTGCGTTCACCATCATATCACCAGCACTGTCGCCGAGTATGTATCCCTGAGCCGCAGTCCCGCCACCAATTTTTATTTGAGCGTCAACCGTAGCTGATGGAGCGTCAACATTGTAGCCAATTATAATACAGTGATCAGCAGTTGTCAGATTGTCCCCAGCCGTATACCCCACTAAAATATTGTGAGCTCCTGTCGTCATCAACATTCCAGCACGAGCACCTATAGCAGTATTTTCAATCCCCTCCGTAACAGCAGTCAAAGCCCTGTCACCTATACCCGTATTGTAGTTAGCTCCGGCCACACTGAGAGACGCCAGCGCAGCGCGCCCCACAGCCGTATTGTAGGCACTCGTAGCCGTAGCTAGTGCACTATCCCCCACTGCCACGTTATAGCCAGTGCCGGACGTTTGAGCCTTCAACGCTTGATATCCGATGGCCACATTTCGAGCCGCCGTAGTCGTCGCATAAAGCGCCTCATAACCAACCGCGGTATTACGTGTTCCACCCGCCGCTAAATTACCTGCTCCAGCCACTTCCATACCGATTAAGGTATTACTCACTAAACTAAGCCACCTATCCGTAAATAAATCAGCTCCAGGTCTAATAGCCGTAGCAGCAGCCAGGTCTAAATACCCCGCATCCGCAGAATTGATATATTCTGTAGCGCCCTGACCGGCAAAGTAAATATGCTTAGTCAGTATTAACGATATGTCTTCAGTCGTTAATGTTACATCACCTTCGATTTCAATATCGCCTACGACATCAAAGTCAGCATTGACCAGCTTCAACGTGTCCGTAGCCTGGTCCCATTTCATATACGATCCAGCCGTTGCACCGTGAGCTATGAAATTTTGTCCCTTGCCATCTTTACCTAACTCAATATAAGAACGTTTATATCTTGATCTTCCCATTCTATTTTCCTCCTTGATTCAGGCCCCGCACCCACGTCAGGGGACGGAGCCTAATTACAGCTTTACGCCGTATTCAAGTATTTATTTTTTTTTATTGTCAAGTTTAGGCTACGACAGCTTTGTAGAATCCTCTGTAATCTGTCATAGCTGCACCGTATTCGTGGCGCACTTTGTAAGTTATCCGGTCCCGGGTGAACGTATTGCCAACGTTAGGTTGATCCTGCACCAGAATCAAAGGATTCTCAGCACCATCAACGAACCCGATTTCATACATATCCAACCAAGTCCTGTCAGCGATTAAATACCAGTCGTTGGCGTCGGTTAGAGATCCAACGTGCATAGGCTTAGCAACCTTATACATAACGTTCACGTTGTTCTCCACGGTATCAGGTTCTAGCGTGGAGTTCAGGATCCTATCCAGAGTCGATTCCAGTTCAGTCGGCACCGCCACAAATGCTGGCTTGATTCCGATTTTCTCATCCGCGTACTGGAACACTTCATACTTACTATCCGTCGAAACAGTCTCAGTCCATGCCACTGACAGAGTTAGAGTAGTAGTATTATGAGACGAGATAGTTCTTGTCTGTCCAACGCCAGTCCCGTACACGATTCGAACGAAGTATCCTACCTGTTCAGAAGATCCACCAAAAGGTGCTCCAGAATCAATTAGTGTTCCTGAGGCGCCACCAGTGGCAGTCCCTTCAATTGTGTAATTTCCCTTTTCTTCCATTCCCTTCATTGCGGTAACAGCCGCATCCAGGGTATCAAAATCAAGAGCAGCCGCACCCAGATTTCCTCGTGCTGCAGTAAATGGAACAGCTCCGTCATAGATGGCCACACTGTTTGCTATCAAATTGGCCCATACATACGTATTTAACGTCTTAGCAGCAGCCCTAGCCAATCTAGTAGGCACCTGCCTTAACATGTGCATATCGTCGTTCTTGATTGTTCTTCGACTTATCGCAAACAATCCACCCTTTGTCAGCGGACTGTAAGTCGCAGCCTCGTCAGTCGGGAATGCCACATCTGCATAAGCAGCATCTTCAGCCACGGTCGGGAATTCACCGAACCCTCCCCATCTGATTCTCTCTTGCTGCTTAAAATTATCCACCGAAATTATGTTACAGAATTCCTTATAGGGCAATGGCAACAGTTTATATACCTTCAACATCTTTCGATACATAGACGTTCCCAGGGCATTATCGAAATCAGCTACCAACGCTGTCGCTTCGGTTAATCTATGTGGGGTTTGTTTAGTAAAAGTTATATCCGGGTCGTTAGGGTTCATAGAACGATACGCTTCCTTAATACTTCGGAAAGCTCCAACGCCCTTCTTGTTCTCGGCCTCTGGGTCCAGCATCAAGTCCATTGCGATTTGTTTCTTATCAGATTCAGCCAGGGTAACTTCAACCTTTGATTTTCCCAGCCCCTGTAGGTTTCCACTTTCACTCAGTGCCGCCAGTGTTTCTTGCTCGGCAGCTAACACATCATCAAGGTCCTTAGATTCAAAGATTCTATTCTCGAACTGCTTTCTAACCTTCAACAGAACAGGTGTGAACAACTTTGATTCCGATAATTTTGCGTTAAGGACACCAGCCGATTGAGTTTTCTTTATACTTTCTTCGACTTTTTTGATTCTGTTCAGTGTCTCTTTTGCAGCTTCCCCAGCATTGTCGTCATCCTTTGCGGGCTCCGTCTTTTTCACTTTAGCTTTGCAAATTTTTGCAGCCTGAGCCATGCTTTTCCCGTCTCCCATCTGTTCCTTCATGCAATCGCTATACTCAGATTCATCCAGTCCCTCCGGGAACAGGTCATCAATCGTTAGCACGTCATCGTCCGCATCCCCATCCTTATCTTTTACTTGCGTCGCATCAGCTTCCTTCTTAGGAGACGGATAACCATAAGTCTTCATCTTATCCTGTAAGGAAGTCAGCGCCTTAATAGCCGCTTCTTTCTTATCTCCCTTTAGCAGACCGATTACTCTCTCGATTATACTCTGCATAAAGGGTCCCTTTGCTTCTAGCGCCTTAGCTTCATCCAAGAATTTATCGTTCTCAATTCCCGATTCCACCAATGCCAGAAACTGCTCATCAGTTACGGCCGATTCATCTATTCCATCGACCAAATCCTTATCAATCTTCTTGAATATCCCCAACAACATTTCCATTAACTTATTCATTCGACTTCCTCCATTTGCGCTCGCTACTAGCCTCAATAACTGCCCGCCCTGAGCGGGATTAGTTACCAATTCTACCGAGCTGACATTCGTTATTTTATCTACACTCTCTATTTCCACACCAAACCTCTTGAATTTAGTTGTATCTCCAGAAGCATCGTGTGAAAATCCAAATAGATTCTTTACTCCGCTTTTCCAGGCATCCAGTAACTTATCTCGTAACCATTGGGATCCTTTGTCAATGTGAAAATTCGCTAGTATTCCTTCGCGTGTTTTCCCGCCACTAATGAAGCTCCTAAACGATGGCTTCCTTAACCAACCAACCAAGTGCTTAATCAATCGTGGCTTTTCATCAACTATTGAATCTGGTAAATGGTCAGCATCTTTACCCAATTCAAACAGGTAGACAGGGCAGTTGTCATACAGTGGCTCAGCGGCTTTCAATACGTTCCCTGCATAAGAACGATTGTTCAATCCCATTCCAGTTTCAATTATAACAATATCCCAATCTTTACCTTCTGGGTCCTTTGCCTCAAGCAGTCGTAACTTTGTGTAGAATTTTTTCACGGAGGGTTCTCCGTTATTTGGTAGACTTCGGAATGCCTTTAGCTTTCCACCAGGCTCACGCGCTTTCCTCGGAGCCTAGAAAGGCTTTTCGGTGGGTCAACCAGGCTCGCGCTTTCCTCGGCCTGGTCTTCTTAACCAAGTTTTGCGTTATCTTAACATAAAATTATTGCGTGTCAAATCTACTATCATTCTATTGTTAAAATTGCACGCTTGCATTCTCCTGGTTTTAGTCCAAGATGCTTCCCTTTTGGTAAAGGTACGGGATGATTTGGCCATTCTCCACTCCATCCAGCCCCACCGTCTAATAATCCACACTTCACTGGTTTATGAGTATGAATACAAGTTTCAGAAAATGGAGGATACTTAGGTCTGAACGTTCTCGTTATCCACACTTTTAATTTAGGCATTTTACATCTCCTCCCCGGGTTTTTTCCCTACTTTCATCACCCAGATATTTGCATCCGGACTTTCTCTTTTAATCACAACCCCACCACTCAAACCCTTTCCATCAACATCAAAACTATGAAACATATCGCTTTCCTCAATCCAGTTAGCGGTCCCCCGGTCTATTATCTTTTTGTAAGCAGGTATCTTTTTGTTCGGATTTCCCCATTCGGGATGCCCTGCAGGGATCTCACCTTCAAACTTCATCCACTCTCTAAATCCTCCACCTTTAGGAGTCCCTTTCGTAATCCTCCGGTGTATTGCAGGAATTCCTCTCTCCAATTTCTCCTTGATCAAGGGGTCAGATTCCAAACGGAACTCATCGAGGTATCCTTTCCCGCTATCAATCAGCAAGTCCCAATACTGCACGGGCATTCCTCGCACCACAACCTGACCTCTCCACCAGTTTCTCCTCACGATATATTTCACTCTCTTGCTCTCGGACTCCTTTAGTTTGTGTCCTTTTAAGACTTTCTTCTCGATAAGATAGTTATAAGCCTCATCCATCTTATTTAGCTTCTCACTGCGAGACAACGACCCTCCCCACCATCGCATCGCTATTGGAATCTTCTTTTCCCAGTCCGGAGGCAAACCTGAAAGCGTCGTTCTCTCACCATCAGGAACGTAATCCTTCTTCACCCTGGCCCGCCTGCTCAACAAGTATGGTGTTTGGTCCTTCAAATTGAACCAAGTCTGCCACTGTAGCTTTCCTTTCGGTGGTTTTTTCCACTTTTCTCCCACAGGAATCAGGCGAAATACCATTCGCCCTTTATAATTCTTCATATCCAGAAAGAACTCCTCGAAAAAGGGCTTCTTTACCGTCGGATAAGCATATCCTTCGTCTTCCAGGACAACAACTCCGTATCCGAATCTGGTTGCCGTTACGGTCCCTGGCTCTGCTGCTGCATACTTTCCCATAAATTTATCGTGAAACTTGAGCCAAATCAACGGCTGCTTTGACTTTTTCACTGTCACCACGTGGGTAGTAGGATCCATATCGGTCCGGAACTTATACTTTACTTGTTTTTGCCACTTTCGACCCTGCTCCACGGTCTTAATGTCTTCTGTTATTGCTCCTTCTGGCTGGTCCGTTATCGTTTTTCCTTCAAGATGTCCATTCATCTTAACCCTAAAATCCTTATGCTGGGATCTAGTACGGAAATGGTTCTCTATCACAGCCCAGTATTTAGGTAATTTAGCCGCAGCAGCTCCAGCTCTCTTTATTGCTGCTCGATAGCCCACGTCTACCTTCTTGCCTTTCTCCTCTTCTTCTTCCGGCTCATCCATCTCCTGGGCCTCTCGGAACGCCTCGGCCCGGAAGGACATTCTACACCACTTTGTAAGGCCACCACTCATCCCACATTCCCTTTCGATAAATCCTTCATACTCTCCCATGTCCATATACTCTACTTCCGTGACCCTATCTCTCGATTCATACACAACCCGTCCTTCTTTCCCTATCTTTTTCTCTCTCAAAATTCCCTCTTCTCTTGCACGTCTCACAACTTCGTCAACACCATCGGGTTCAGTCTTATCCTTCAATTCCCTCATAAATCTCGGCACCCAGGCTGTTACCTGGACCGTTCCACTTCTCTCATCCTGGATATAGTTTAATGTAGAAAATTCTATCTCGATGATTCCTCCACGCTCTACTTTCCTGTTCGTGCTGAAAGAAGTTCCTACTTCCATATATTCCTTATCTTTCACTTCTCCCAGATCTCCTGGCTTCACTTTGTATTTTCCAGGGCGGATTCCGTACCGGTACGTATAAACTCCAGCCGTCTTCGTCCCGATTCGCTCTATCACGATACCTGCCACCATCGCCGTATTGTGTAACTTATACCAGCCACCCTTAGAATTTCGATTCAAATAATATCTCGCCTTTGTTTTCTTTATCACCACGCCTTCAGATCCAGCCCGCCTCCGCAAGTCCTCTACAGCACCCCTAAACTCTTTCGCATTCTTCACCTTTACCGACTTCACCAAATTCAACTGATATTTCATATCTGGTTTATCATTCGTTTTCTGGCCAAACGCTATCCCCTCGAGTATGCTTCTCCTCTTTTCCTCTTCCTCTTTGTGTATGTCTACCCCATCCTTATATACAATCCCATAAGCGTTCATCATCACGTCGTCATCATTAGGCTCACCCTTTTCGTGCAGATATCCAGCCATCATTTCCCTGGGTATGTGTTTCCCTTCTCGCCATAACTCAGCCTCAAATTCAAAAATTGCGGTCTTTACTTTCAATTTCTTGATAGCTGCTATACATTTAGGCAATCGGCTGGTGACGTTCCCACCATCATCCGTATAAATTGTTACCTTC
>SDBU01005735.1_pt1 | contig 14768 bp, 10 predicted proteins | sample 2277071 | NCBI WGS metagenome assembly SDBU01 (sample SAMN10397929, study PRJNA504765) | marine sediment metagenome | isolation source: marine sediment core GS08_GC12, 126 cmbsf | place: Arctic Ocean: Gakkel Ridge, Loki's castle | collected 2008
GTAAACAGGGTTCTCGATGGGAAACACTATGAGCTGACCTCATGATAATCTTGAAGTTATTTAAATTATAAAAAACATGAATTAGTCGAACAAGCTCGAAGTAGTCACCAAGAACTAATTAGTCGCGGTAAAACGGCTCAATAAATATATAAACAGACCTGTAGATCGGTCGCGGGGGTAGTTTGTCCTCGAGGAAAGTCCGGGCTCCTAAAGGGTATGGTGCTGGGTAACCCCCAGGGGGATCGTTCCCGAGGTTGATCTTGAAGGCTGACGCTTTAGACCGGCCGTGCCGGCCGGTTGGGGCGGATCAGCTGTTTGGATCGACAGGGGACAGGTTCTACGGAAAGTGCCGCAGAAAATATACCGCCTGATATTTACTAAAGGTAAGGGTGAAAAGGTGAGGTAAGAGCTCACCGCCTGAAATGGCGACATTTCAGAGGCTGGTAAACCCCGCCAGGAGCAAGGCCAAATAGAATGGCTCAAAGTTACCCGCTTTTGCCAAATGGGTAGGCCGCAGGAGGTGTTAGGGCGCCGAGCGCTGAACGACATCCCAGATAGATGACCGTTGGAACAGAACCCGGCTTACTGCAGGTCTGTTTTATTAAATCAACTGACAAATATGGTTAAATTCCGTTTAAAAGAGAAAATTCCTCTTGATGCAATAGACAATAAGTCTGATAAATACTCTCTTGAATACAGTAATTCAGATTTTGATGATATCAGGCTTAAAGAAGAGCACTCAATTGCCAGCGCTTACGGACTTTTATACCCTCCCGTTTTTGTATTTGAATCCGGCCGATATGTGACGACAGCAGGTAAAAGGATAATAGCAACCTACAAAAAAATAAACAAAGATGTTCCTTCCGGATTGATAATCGACAGGTCAGACGATAAATACGATTTTCTAAAATTCCTTATACATATGAAAAAGGAGTGCACAGATTTAAATGTGATCGAAAAATCGAACGCCTTAAAAAAGTGTTTCTGCCTCAGAGGGAAAGTCGAAGAAGAAATAGCGGTACTGCTGGGGGTTCCGAAAAATGAGATGATCATTCAGCATTACATCGACCTCGCCGACGCTTCGGAAAATATAAAAACATTGATTTTGAGCGGGAAACTGCATGAATACACAGCCTTTGAGATCTTCAGTTTTATGAAAGAGGAATGGGACCTGCTCGCGGATTTTATTTCAGCCCTTTTTTTGGGGACAAAAAAAAGAAATAAAATAATTAACATGATTTATGAAATATCTCAAAGGGAAGAAACAGGTGTAAAGCCGATCATTGAAACTGATGAAATAAACGATATTTTGAATAGCATTGCTGATCCTCCCCATATTGGGGAAAAGATTTTCACCTGCATTGAAGAAATGAGATACCCTGCTATTTGCAAGTACAGAAAAAGTTTTTATAAACAGTTAAATGATGTGGGGTTTGATAAAACCATGCAGTTTGTTGTCCCAAGGGACTTCGAGCACAGAGAGTTCAAGCTGACATTTGCATTTTCTTCTGCTGAAGATTTTAATGAGCAGATAATGAGATTGAAAAAGATCGGGGAAAGTGGTCCGTTCCAAAAACTCATGGGGGTGAAATAACAGCACGGTGTTATTATAATTCAGCTAAATTCCTGTCTATGATATCCAGCATTTCCAGGAGGTCATTTTTTATTTCTTCGATATGATCATTGACCCTGTTGTTTTTTTTCCCCAGGAGGATTTCCCACAGCACTTTCTTTGCCCCTGGAATACTGTAGCCTTTTTTGTACAACAAGTCTTTAATTTTATTAACAATAAAAATATCCCTCTCTGTGTACAATCTGTGCCCTGCCTTGTTCTTTACAGGCTGAAGAAACGGGAACTCTTTTTCCCAATACCTGAGGATGTACGATTTTACACTTGTTTTTTCTGAAACATCACCAATGGTGTAAAATCCGATTTTATTGCTTTCTTTTTCCAATTTTATTCTCTTCGCCTTGAAAAAGCCGTTTAATGTTCGAAATGTGCCTGATATAAACAGCAATAAAGAGGAGTGCCGCAAATATTATCGCCCAAAGGTTTTGTTCCTGATACCTGTGAAAAAGAGTATTTGAGATCAAAAACACGGCAGCGGCAGTAAGTGAACCCAGAGAGATATATCTGAATATTAATACGACAACTGAAAATGCGGTTACACAAAAAATGGCTGAATACGGGTTAATAGCCAGGGCAACTCCCAGTCCGGCAGCCACACCTTTGCCACCTTTGAATTTTAAAAACGGGTTGAAAGTGTTGCCCAATATAACACTGATTCCCAAAAGCATCCTGAACAAAGAGGGGGATTCAAAATAGTTTGAGAGGAAGTATGGGATTGCGAAAGCTTTGCCTGTATCGACCAACAGGACGACGATTCCTGAAAAGAGGCCGGCTACACGAAGAACGTTGGTAAATCCGATATTCCCGCTTCCAAGATTTCTGATATCTTCTTTTCGGGTGATCTTCAGCAAAAGATAACCTGTAGGTATTGTCCCGACAAGGTAGGATAGTATCAAAATAATAATAGCTTTATACATTATTTGCCTATCCTGAGAATCACATCAAACGGTACGCCTTTTAAATCAAATTTTTTTCGTATCAAGTTTATTATAAAGCGCTTAAAATTTGTATTACAATCGTTTTCTTTACCGACAAAAAGTTCAAAGACCGGCGGCGCGGTTGACTTTTGAAACCCGTATTTTATCCGTGAGCTTCGCAGTTTGTGGTCCTGTAACAAAGAATTCAACTCGTTTGTCCTGATTTTTTTGTTATAATTATTATACACAGTTAAAATATTTTTCAACAATTTTATTTTATTATATCCTGTTTTTGCGGATATCGGGACCAATTCTGAAAAAGATATGTGGGGAAAAAAATAATAAAAATCTTTTTTAAAATTCTGGAACTGGATACCCTTTTCTTTTGCAATGTCCCACTTGTTGGCGGCAATTATTATACCTTTCTTTTCTTTGACTATCATTGAAGCGATCTTCTTGTCCTGGGTGGATACCCCTTCAACAGCATCTACAAGCATGATCGATATAGAGGATCGTTTTATAGCTTCCCGGGCACGCAAAAGGCTGTAAAACTCAACGTTTTCTCTAACCATTTTTCTTTTTCGCAATCCCGCAGTATCGATGAAATTGATGTTAAAACCGCCGTATTCAACAGTTTCGTCAATGGAATCCCTTGTTGTGCCTGGAATTTCGCTGACAAGAGACCTGTCCATGTTTACAAGGAGATTGAGCAGGGAGGATTTTCCAACATTTGGTTTTCCAACTATCGCAACGTCGATAGATCCGGTATTTCCGGATGAAGTTATTCTGTAAGATTGCGCTGATAAAGGAGTGTCTGTTCTATCGGCCGGGACAACCGATTGTAACTTTTCGATCAGCATATCAATTAAGAGAGCCACATTATTTCCGTGTGCAGTCGATACCGGTATTGGATCTTCAAGACCGAGATCAAAAAAATCGTATAAATGTTCAAGAAGCCGGTCGTTGTCCACTTTGTTGATCACGAAAATGTAGGGTTTTCCGCTTTTTCTGGTTATTTCTGCGGTATCGAAATCCTCTGCCGTTAAACTGGATATTTCACAAAGAAAAATTATCACTGACGCCCTGTCGATCAGCTTTGTGTTGAGTGACTGTGACAGGCTCTGTATTTCATCTCCCGCTTTTGTAAAACCTGCACAGTCCGCCAGCCGGCATTCTAATCCATTGAAGGAAACGAGCTCATAGTTAATGTCCCTTGTAACACCGGGCTCGCCGGAAACAATCGCCTTTCTTCTCCTGATGAGTCTGTTGAAGAGTGAAGATTTACCCACATTTGGTTTACCTACTATAGCGACTGTCGGGATAAAGTTGTTTGAATTAGACATTCTGACTGAAATAATATTCAAGGATTTTAAACCGGCTGATCATCTCTTTTCTAATGAATCTGGTGACATCTTTTTTTGATGAAAACTCCAGGGCCTTTGAAGCTATTTCTTTGGAATCGGAAGCAGAAGAATTTATTACGATGTTTTTTACAAAAGGTATGCTGACCGGGCTCATGCTTAATTTTTTATAACCGAGCCCTATCAAAAGAAGTGTGTAGAGAGGCTCGCCTGCCATCTCGCCGCAAATGCTTGTTTCAAGCCCCTTTTCTAAAGAGATATCGCTTATTCTTTTTAAAGATCTCAAAAGGGCCGGGTGTGTAGGATCAAAGTCGCTTGCAACCATACCGTTACCACGGTCGATGGCAAGTGTGTACTGTATCAAATCGTTGGTCCCTACACTGATAAAATCAACATGATCCGCGATCCTGTCCAGAAGAATGATACTTGATGGTGTTTCCACCATTATTCCGAGCGGGATCTTATGTTTATATGGAATGTTCTTTGAACTTAGATCGTTCTCACACTCCTTCATTATTTTTTTTATTTCCTGAATTTCGTCAAGGTCATTCACCATAGGGAACATTATCCTTGCGTTGCCGTGAAAAGCGGCACGCAGGATTGCCCTCAGCTGTTCTTTAAAAAGGTCTCTGTGCGAAAGAGCGTACCGGATGCCCCTCCATCCCAAAAATGGATTTTTCTCTTCATAGTAGCTCATGTAGGAAGGTTTTTTATCACCCCCGATGTCGATTACCCTGATGATCACCTCATAAGGCTTGAGCGCTTTTATAACCCTTTTATATGTGCTGAACTGCTCATCTTCACTCGGTGATTCTTTTCGGTTCAAAAAGATGTATTCGGTCCTGAATAAACCGATGCCCATGCACGAGTTCTTTTTTATCAGTCGAAGCTCTTCTTCTACATCGAGGTTTGCGAGAAGAGAGATCTCGATCCCTTCTTTTAAAACGCAGGCCTTGTTTTCGATCTTTTTGAGAGTTTTTTCGTATTTTTTATTCTGCTCGATCTTATATTTGTAAACTGTTAAAGAATCCGTTTTCGGGTCGATTATAACTGTCCCGACAGTACCGTCCACAATTACCTGCTGCCCTGTTTGGGTCACCCTTGTGATGTCGTTGACCCCGATGACAGCCGGTATCTCCAGGTCCCGTGCCATGATCGACACGTGTGAAGTTTTTCCGCCGATTTCGGTGACCACGGCTTTTACATTTTTTTTAAAGAAATATATCATCTCGGGAGGCGACAGTGTATGAGCCACAACGATCGGGTCTTTGCCCATGTAAGGGATTTCCATCTCATGCTTACCGAAAATGTTTTTCAGGACTTTGTGCCCGATGGAGATAACGTCCGGCGCCCTGTCTTTAAAATAACTGTCCTCGGATTCCTGTAATTTCCCGGCAATTTCTTCTATGACCTCATTGAATATCCATTCTATATTCAGGGGTGTTTGAGACAATTTTTCCGTTACCTTTTCTTTTATTAAAGGGTCTTCGAGCATCATTATTGTAGTGTCAATGTACCCTGTCTCAAGGGCTGAATGTTTCTGGGATAAATCATCTCTTAACTCTTCAAGTTGATTTCTGGTTTTCATCAGAGCGTTTTCTAGCTTGGTTAATTCCCTTTCAACAGATTCATCGTCCCCTGCAATAGTGTATTTTGGAATAAAAATATTTGATTTCATAAGAACAATCGCGGAGCCGATAGCGATTCCTCCTGACCCAGGAATACCTTTAAAAAATTTTTCCATTACAGGACAACCTTTCAACAAAAGATATATTGAATTTTCATTATATAAGAATAATAATAATATACAATGAAATACTTTATTTTAACAATTACCTTTTTTATTATCATAGCAATTCTTGTTTCGGGTTCTATTTTCTACAGCAACTATACTTCCTGGAAGATCAAAAGGGAAAGTGTTTTTGAACGACTGTATGTCCTTAAAAGCATCATTGAACGGGATGAGAAAGAGGCCCTGTTAACACCGGAATTAAAAAAAACTGATAAGACCTTAATATTTGACAGAAATCTCGAGGTGATCTGTGAGATATTTCCGGGATCGAGAAAAATATTAAATCTCGCTGAAATTCCCCCGCATCTGATCGATGCTTTATTAATTATTGAGGACCCTGGGTTTTATACCAGGAAAGGGCCTTCTGGCGGCGGGATCGGTATGCTGCGGGTAATCGCGCGCAACACTTTCTCGTCAGCACGAAGAGGGAGAACAGTAGCGGGGCAGTTATCAGGAATACTGCTGCCAAAAAGAGAAAAAATATTTAAGGGAACCGCCAGCCGGTTATCAGGAACCGCCAGCCGGTTATCAGGATATTTAACCTGGTTGTTCTGTACCTTTGAACTTGAAAAAAGGTTCAGCAGGGATGACATCCTGAGTTTTTACATCAATGCGGTGTATTTTGGGTACAATTTATACGGGATTGAAATTGCCGCGCGATTCTATTTTAGTAAAAAAGTTGATGATCTCGATCTGTTTGAGGCTGCTCTTTTATTTTCCTTGATCAACAGCCCCGAGCGTCTTTCACCGCAGCTGTATCCTGAAAAAAGCATGAAAAGGCATAAAGTGGTATTAAACAGATTGACACACGCGGGAATAATGGATGCCGGGGTTGCAACGGACGGGTTTGAAGATTTCTGGGAACAGTTTCTATCGGTTAAACTTCAATATGATATTGCCGGGGTTCATGTAGAGAATAACCTGGCTCCATATTTTACAGAATATGTCAGACAGGTCCTCAACGAAAAAACAGGAGAAGAACAGTTCAATATCGGAGATTTAAGAATCTATACCACTCTTGATATTAAAAAACAAATAATAGCCAGAGAGGTCCTTGTTTCAGGGCTCACCCGGCAGGGGATAAGGACTTCAGATATTACAGGTTCAAGGGATAAAAATGTCGAAGGCGCGATTCTTGTCATGGATCCGATTAACGGGCAAATCCACACCATGGTCGGCGGCAGCGGTTTTACATCCGACAATCAATTCAACAGGGCCACTTCGGCTAAACGACAGATCGGGTCCGCTTTTAAACCGTTTGTTTACGCTGCTGCGTTTGAAACTCTTGGTTTAACAAAAGATACGATTTTTTTGGATGAAACTCTTGAGATAGAAACAAATGAAGGTATCTGGAGACCGGATAATTATAACGATGACTATTACGGTGAAGTATCGCTGGCATTCGCGATGAAAAAAAGCCTTAATTCAGTTGCCGTACAGCTGGGTCAGAAAACCGGAATCGTTAAGATAATAAATCTCATCGGCAGCGCTCTTGATCTTGGCCCCGAGGAAGTACGGCGTAGATTCAAGCCGTTCCCGTCAGCGGCTCTGGGGGTATACAGTTTTTCTCCCCTGGAGATAGCGACAGCATATTCAATATTCCCCAATGGTGGTAAAAGGGTAATTCCTGTATCAGTTTTAAAGGTCGAGGATAGTAACGGGAATGTTATCATAAGCAAAAATTCTTTAATAGATAGCATAAATAAGTCTGGAAAGGTTAAACCGGTTATAACAAAAAGTACTTCAGACATGATAAATGAAATACTTGAGGGGGTACTGCAGGAGGGTGGAACAGCATACGGTGCAGTCCTTTCCACTGCTTCCGGCTCAAATGGTCTGTCAGGATCTATCCCGAAATGGCGGGGGAAGACAGGTACGACAAACGAATTTGCTGATGCGTGGTTTATCGGATACGACGATGCAGTAATTACTGCTGTCTGGTTGGGATTTGATGACCCTTCAAACACCCTGGGAGAAGGTCAGTCAGGCGGTGTAGCCGCCGCGCCAATATGGGTGGAGTTTATGTATAAAATTATGGGCCTGGATCGATAACGGCCGCTGGTCCAATCCCTCGTTAAAAATAATACTTGAAGCTTTTTCGCTACCGCTTTATCCTAAAAGAAGCGAAACCTCGAACCGGCTGTATTCATGATTATTTCAGTATATACAGCTGTTTTTGATTACACGGGGCCGTTTGGTCTCGTATTAGAATAAGATGCAGCCCCAGGAGTTAATATGAAAAGGTTTATTTTTATAGTAACATCGGTAATAGCCGCGTTTATTTTCTTTTCTTTTCTCTCGAGAACAGATATTAAAAAAGATAAACTGGTTTATGTATTGTATGATGAAAGCATCGCGTGGGATTCAATAATTATACAGGATATAACATCAAAGATCGGGGACAGGGGGTACAAGGTCGAGACTGGAGTTTTTCAACCGAACGAGATAAACAGCTATATTATATCAAATCCAGACGCAATATATATATCAGATACCCCTATCGAATCGAACTTTTATTCCCTGACGAATTTTGATTACTCACTGGTTAAAGTCGCTGTAACAAATAAAAACAGCACAATAAGATCTATATCCGGTAAAGAGTTTGACAATCTGCTGATCTCAAAAAAAACCTCGGACACGGAAATATGGAAAAAAATCAAAAAAGGCAGGGTCCCGCTTGGAATAATATCCTTTGAAAATCTAAACCTTGACATAAAACCTATTCCGGTTGATGATATTTACCCGACCCTGTACAACATAAACAGCGGATTATATAAAAAAGTTTTTTCCGCCAATATTGTTGTCAAAGATAACAGTATTTTAAACGATAATCCTTCACTCCTTTATGATTTAGGGCAGTGGAGAGAAAATACTTTTTCTATCATAGCCGGCGGGGATATTATGCTGACAAGGGGGGCTAATAAATATATAAGGGATTTCGGTGTCGATTACCCCTTTTTAAGTATCCGCGAAGAGATCATTAAACACGATATTGCTTTTGCAAATCTGGAATCACCAGTTTCACACAGGGGAAGTATTTATTCACCATTTAAAAAGGGTATATATTTTAAGGCAGACCCTGAAGTACTCGAGGGGTTGAAGTTTGCGGGTTTTGACGTATTTTCCCTTGCAAACAACCATGTTTTAGACTGGGGAATAGATGCTGTTTCAGATACAATGGAATTGCTTGATAAAAGCGGCTTCAGGTACTCAGGTGTTGGTGAGACAAGAGAAGAAGCCCTGAAACCGGCAGTTTTTTATATGAAAGACACCAGCGTCGCTTTTGTTTCTTTTAATGATATTTACCCTTTCGTAATAAACCAATCCGGGAAAACAATGTGGACACTGACATTTAAAAGGAGCGAACCGGAGATCGACCCGGAGATCGATCTCGAGAAAGAAATTAAAGAACTGAAGAGTAAGTATGACATAGTTATCGCGTCCGTGCACTCCGGTATTGAATATGTACCTGAGCCTGAAAGTGAAAAGGTAAAGAAAATGAGAGAACTGATTGATTACGGGGTGGATGTGGTTCTGGGCGGCGGCCCTCATGTAATACAGGGTATTGAAGTGTATAAAGGCGGAATAATCGCTTATAGTCTTGGTAATTTTATTTTTGACCAGGACTGGTCAAAAGAAACATCTCTTGGGCTTTTACTGGAGATCTCTTTTTTAGGTGAAAAACCTGTCTATTTCAACCCGAGCGTCTTAACGATCGATAAAGCTCAGGCTAAATTAATTAATAACGGCGAATCTGAATTTATTCTAACATACCTTAATATTACCGGGGGAGATCTATGAGAGGTTTAAAGGGGAAATATGTTGTTATATTCGTCTGTGTAATTACCCTTGCAGCATATCAGCTGCTTACTTCTTTCAATAAATTACCCTATTTTTTCAGCCCTCAGGATATTACTGTCGTTATTTTGATCATTATAGCTATATTTCTCATTTCCATCCTGGTCTTGCTTGAAAGGATCACAGCTGTGCTGCCGCGTGGAAAAGAAAATCTATATGTTAGGATGCAGGCGGAAGATGAGATCAATGAAGCCCCTGAGCTGAGATTGAAGGGGGGAAAAGATCATTCCTCATTTTTTATCGCCTTACAGAGATACCTGAAAGGAATAAGCGGAATAAATGAATTGATGAATAAAGTACTTGTCGCTTCAGCAAAAACTACACGCTCTGAACGGGCTTCTATTCTAATTTACGATAAAAAAAAGAATGAGCTTTACATTTATCGTACCCTGGGATGGAAGAGAAGTGAAATCAGTTTGGCCTCCGATATCCATATCAAACCGGGTGAGGGAATAGCCGGCCGGGTATTTTTAGATGAAGTGCCTATCATAATGAATGGTGCATCCGAGGGGAAGGAATATGTGGTTAAACACAAATACAGATCGAATTCTTTTATTTCTTTCCCTATTTTTTCCGGGAATACAATTATTGGAGTACTGAATTTGACAGAAAAAGAGAATGGAAATTATTCAAATCAGGAAGTGAATATTATAAAGTTTATAACAACCGAGGCATCGATCCATTTGATGAATATACCGCGAACCCCATGAGAGAATCTGCATAACAATTTTTTAATCAAATAAAGCCTTCTTTACTTTTAAAATATACTATATTATCTTTAAGGCTTACTTGCATCTGCAACTTAAAATATTATGAAAAGACTGAGATTTCCTCTAATAATATTAATAATATTAGGCGGTTTGGTTGCCCTTTATTACTATTTCAATTTACCTGTCAATTTCGGAAAAGGGTCTGCTGTTTTTACTGTAGAAAAGGGGGAAACAGTAAGATCGGTCGCTTTAAATCTAATGGACGATGGTTTTATAAGGTCGGACCTGTTCTTCATAACATTAATGAGACTGAGTAAAAAGACAAGGTCCATAAAAGCCGGTGAGTATGAGTTTGATCTCGAAACGAAAAATACGAAAATACTGTCCGTTTTATCGAAAGGGATCGTTGTCACGATAAAATTTACCATTCCCGAAGGTTATAATTTAAAACAAATTGCCCAGCGTCTTGAATCACAGGGTATAGTCGACTCAGAAGCCTTTTTGGGTGCCAGTTCTGATAAAACCTTGCTTGATAAGTACAAAATCCCTTTTGAAACGGCTGAAGGTTTTTTATTTCCTGACACATATATAATCGCAAAAGGGCTGGACGGGTCGCAGATAGCCGAAATAATGATCAAGAAGTTTTTTGAGAGCCTGAATGATATTCCATACGTGGACTATACACGGGACGAGCTTATAAAAACTGTGATAATTGCTTCACTGGTCGAGAAAGAAGCACAATTGGAGGAAGAAAGGGCGATAATCGCTGCAGTTTTTTATAATCGTTTAAATAAAGGAAAGCGGCTGGAGTCCTGTGCCACTGTGCAGTATATTCTGGGCAAAACTAAAGAGAGGCTTTTATTCAGCGATCTGAAAATAGAATCTCCTTATAACACTTATCTGCATCCCGGGCTGCCTCCGGGGCCAATAGCGAACCCTGGGGCCGACTCGTTAAAAGCTGCAGTAAGTCCTGCGGATGTCGACTATTTGTTTTTTGTGTCAAAAAATGACGGAAGCCACTACTTTTCTTCCACGTACAATGAACATCTCAAAGCGATAAAAAAATTCAGCGGTTCGAGAAGAATAGGTTATCAGTTAAGCTGAATGATGTGACAGTACCTGGCAGAAAGCCGAAAATGATGAAAAATAACAACAAAAAGTTTGTCTTGATACTAAGTAATAATTATATTTTAACCCGCAAAATAATAAAAACGTTATATGGTTTCCGGATACTGATAAATTGATTATTTCAGAAGATCAGATAAACCAGATCAAAGAAAAAACCAATATAATAGGAGTCATCGGGGAATACGTAAACCTGAAATCATCGGGACAGAACTACAAAGGTTTGTGCCCTTTTCATTCCGAAAAAACACCTTCATTTATGGTGAGCCCTCATAAAAATATATTTCACTGTTTCGGCTGCGGGGTAGGCGGGAATGTATTTAATTTTTTGATGAAATTTAAGGGGATATCCTTCCCGGATGCCGTAAAGATGCTTGGAGAAAGGGCAGGCATCCAGGTTAATACATCAAAATCCGACAGGAACTTTGCAGAAAAACGGGATGTCATATACCAGATAATCCAAAAGGCAGCCAGTGCTTATGTGAAAGCCTTATTCTCAAACCTTGGTACGAAGGCGATAGAATATCTTAAAGGACGTAATATTGATACAGGGACAATAAAATCCTTTAAAATCGGTTATGCCCCGGAAAGATGGGACGCTATGCTTTCTTATCTAAAAGCTGAAGGATACAGCAACGAAAAAATCGAGGAGGCAGGCCTTATTATTAAAAAAAAGAGCGGTTCAGGATATTATGACCGTTTCAGAAATCGGATCATTTTTCCGATACAGGATAATATAGGGCGTGTTATCGGGTTTGGGGGTAGAGATTTTGGTAATAATGACCCCAACATTCCAAAATATATTAACACGGTTGAAAATACGGTTTTTCACAAGGGGCGATACCTTTATGGATTCAATGAGAGCGAACAATCCATAAGAAAGGAAGGCTCGCTTTTTATAGTTGAAGGCTATATCGATGTCATTAGAATGCACAAAGAGGGAATAAAGAACACGGTGGCTCCTCTTGGTACTGCATTAACGGAAGATCATATTTCATATATTATGAGATATGTCAGAAAAATCTTTCTTGCATTCGACTCAGATGAAGCCGGTGTAAAGGCAGCTTTGAGAAGTGTTGCACTGATGCATAAAAAGGGGATGGACCCCTGGGTCATCAGGCTGCCGTCAGGGAAGGACCCGGGGGATTTTTTTGATGAATACGCGCCTGAAGACTTCGGCATGCTTGTCGAAGATGCTATATCGGGGATTGACTTCTTAATAGCCAATTTTATCACCGGTGGAAAAGAATATACCGCAAATGAAAAAATTACTATATTACAATCACTTTCCGAGTATTATGAAAATATGAATGGTGAAATACTAAAAATAGAATTGAAACGTAGATCTGCTCAGGCCTTGAAATTGGAAGAATCTATTATTCAACGCGAGCTCATAAAACTGACGCCAAATAAGAAAAACCTGCCTTATAATCCCGGGATTCCGAAGCTAACCGGAAAGGATCAACAATTTGCACAAAAAAACCGCAATTTATCCGAAGAAAAGATAATTTCGACAGAATTATACCTGCTTCTTCTGATATTGAATAATCCCGAATTTTTTTCTAAATTAAGTGGAAGGATAGATGAAAAGTTTTTTCGAGGTAAATGGAACCGCAAACTTTGGAACGCTATAAATCGTGCCAGCACAAATACCGGATGGGATTCAGGTGCGGTTTTCGGATACCTTGATGATGAAAAATATATCGAGTATTTAAGCGGTAAATTGGTAGAGGAAGCTCTGTACGGCAACCCGGAAGATCAGGTAACCGATGTCTTGTCGAAATTAAAAGAAAAGAGAATCCGTGAAAAAATCGTCATGATCAATTCGCGACTGAGTGAGGCAGAACTTGAAAACGATGTAAATTTGACAAACGAATTAATGGTTGAAAAGCAGGTTTACAGCAACGAGCTTGAAAAAATTAGGATTTTGTGGAACAGTAAAACTGAGCATTAGCGAATTTCAAAGAGAAGTGCGCGTTCTTTAAATAAATTGCTTTACTGTTTTATCCGGATTGTTCGGAAAGTTAATTACAGTTCATAATATTTTTTATCAGGGAGGGGATGTGAATTATTAGAAACCAGGTGTACTTTGATGTCCGTAATTGATTAGGTAATAATTCTACTCGCGGGAGCCGGACGGTGTCTGACATGAGAAACCTTTCTGAAGTTGAATATTTATTGAAACTGGCAGGGGAGCAGAATAATTCAATCACCTATGATCAAATAAATGATATCCTGCCTCAATCCATTGTGAGTTCTGACAAAATCGATGAACTTTTTGTACTTCTCTCAAAAGAAAATATCAACATATCCGAAAACCTTGATAGTGAGGAACAGGAAGAAAACCTGAAGCAGGAAAAAAGCCCTGGTTTAAATAACAAGATAATCAATCAGGAACCAAGCCCTCATGTTGATGACCCGATAAGGCTTTATCTAAAGGAAATAGGAAAAGTAAATCTCCTTACAGCTATGGAAGAAGTGAAACTGGCAAAAGAGATCGAAAAAGGTGAATCCATAATCGAAAATGTATTATTTAATTCAAATATTTTTATCATGGAAATTAAACGAACCTTAGAAAAAATTAAAGAAAATAAACTGGATATTCAAGGGTTACTGGAGTATCAAAAGTTTTACAAAATATCATCTGAGGACAGAAGGAAATTAAAAAGAAAGTTTTGTAATCTGGAAAAAGTGATCAAGGAAAGGCAGTCAATAATCTCAAATAGCAAAGATTCTGAAAAAGTTAATAAAGATATCTATAAGGCGTTCAAACGGGCAAATATTAATAGAGAAGAAATAGTAAGAATTTCAAACAAAATTGATGATTATAATAAGCAAATATTAATTATAAAAGAAACTTTCTCTAATATAAAGAAACAGACAGGGAGAACTGTCAAGGAAATCAAAACAATAAACAGACATATAGAAAATAGCAAGGGCATTGAAAAGATTAAAGATAAATACTACCCGAACGCTGAAGAGATCAAGGGGATGTTTAAAATAATTAAAGAGTCTGAAAAAAAACTAAATGAAATCGAAACAGATACAAGTGAAAAAATAAATAAAATTAAAAGTATTCATTCTGAAATCGAAAAGGGAAGGGCATTTATCTGCAAAGCGAAAAATAATCTTATCCAGTCAAACCTGAGGCTTGTTGTAAGTATTGCAAAAAAGTATACAAACAGAGGCCTTCACTTTTTTGATCTTGTACAAGAAGGAAATATAGGTCTGATAAAGGCAGTGGAAAAGTTTGAATATAAAAAAGGCTATAAATTTAGCACATATGCCACATGGTGGATAAGACAGGCGATAACAAGGTCTATTTCCGACCAGGCGCGTACCATTCGCATCCCGGTACACATGATCGAACAAATC
>SDBU01005736.1_pt1 | contig 14768 bp, 24 predicted proteins | sample 2277071 | NCBI WGS metagenome assembly SDBU01 (sample SAMN10397929, study PRJNA504765) | marine sediment metagenome | isolation source: marine sediment core GS08_GC12, 126 cmbsf | place: Arctic Ocean: Gakkel Ridge, Loki's castle | collected 2008
CACTTCCAGGCCGCTGATCTCCTCTTCGTGTCGCTTATCACGATAGACGCTACGCTATAGCCGCCTTCCCCTGCCTCCTTGAGATAAACGGTACAATAATTAGATTTCAAAAGTTTCCGCTCGGGACTCCATTACGCCCGAAATTGAGGTCTCAGAAGCAACGGGAGGTTTACTTTTATATGATATATGGTATAATAGATGATAGATAAAAATGGAACATCAAACACTGACATTGCCCAAACAATGGGTTTGTCCTGAGTGCGAGGAACATATTGAGCTGAATGGGGTAGGGCCAAGCAGGGATGTTGATGTGCTGAGGCATTTATATGAAGGACACCAGTTTTCGAGTTATGACATAGGAGAGCTATTTGATGTGACGACAGGGCAGATTTCCTATTGGTTGAGAAAAGAGGGGATAGAACTAAGGAATAGTAGTAAGGCTGCAAAATTACGGCATCAGAGAAAGGGGGCTGGATATAAACCTTGGGCATGGGTAGAGTTAATTTGCAAATGGTGTAATAAAAAGATTGTTAGAACAAGAAGTCAGATATACAAAGAGAGTTTTTGTGATGATAAATGTTATAGGAAATGGCAAAAAGCAAATGCTGCTAAGTGGATAGATTTGAGGTGTGCGAATTGCGGAAAGAAAATAAAGAAACTAGAATACAATATCTGCGAACATAGTTTCTGCAATAAAAAATGCCAATACCAATTCTTCACTGGAGAAAATAGCCATCAATGGAAGGGGGGTAGATATGTAGGCCGATGGCAAGAGAGGAAATGGGCAATTGCTATACGGAAGAGAGCAAACAGCCGATGCGAACTATGTGGAGTACAAACATTCCCTGGATCAACTGCGGGCCAAAGCCATCACATTTTGGGTGCAGCGAGTTTTTCCCAATTTGTCTTAGAGCCATCGAATGGTATTTATCTGTGCTGGGAGTGTCACAGAAAGAAAGTTCATAACAATAGAATGGGTTATGAAGCGCAACGAACTATTCTTGACTTAATCCACTGGGAAGATTACCATAATGGCACTGGGTTTCGAGAAACACTCTCTGAGGCGATATTCACAGGGGAGTATTATTCAGTGTTATAGAGGAATAAACTATGGCTGAAATAGCAGAGGAAACAGAGATAGTGCGACAGACATATCCGTTGCGAATGGTGCGAGCGGCGATGTACTTGTATGGAGCTGGAAGGGAGGCAGGGTTACGAGATGATGATATAGAGAAGATGCTGGGAATAGAGACGGCGGGAATGGTGGCGTTATGGCGTGATCGTGGACGTGGTGGAAGTTGGGATGCGAAGCGGGCGTGGGTGGAGAGCGATGTTGAGGATGAGGAGGAAGTGCGTCCATTTGAGTTATCGGATGAGATGATGCTGCTGAGGAGTAGCATAGACGTGGCGGGGATACTTTTGGAGAAGTGCAAGGATGCGATGGTGGGAAAGAAGAATGTTCAGATTGTGGATGGAGTCAAGTTGACGACGCGGAATGTGACGGAGGCACTTCAGCGGTCGCACATTATTATCAACAAGGATGCGGCACGGTTGCGGGAGTTACAGGAGAGCATAAAAGATGAGCGGCAGGCTGAGGAGGAGCGGATCAGTCGGATTTTGCGGCAGATAGTGCGGGTGGTGGATTGGGATCCTGAGCAGTTGGAGGCGTTGCGGAAGGAATTTCCGGGGATGCTGCCAGTGGTAAGCGAGATAATGCCGAGGGAGAAGGCGGGGGCGAAAGTTTAGAAATTAGGACGGGTGGGTAGACTGGTTTTGATGAAAACGACAACGACTCTATTAGTGTTGGTAGTGTTGTCTGAGGCTGATCTGAGATTTCGCGAGATGAGAGAGGAGCAGCACAGACAGATAATGGAGGCGTTTTGCTTACCTGCCGACGTACTCCAAGGTTTTGGTGCACAGGATCAGGTTCGGGGGGAAAGTGCTGGGGTGCGAGAGGTTGGAGGTTCGAGTCCTCCCAGGCCCACGTGACGTTCGGGCCTGTAGCTCAAGAGGTAGAGCGCTCGCACCCTGCGCCGATAATGACAACGACACCAGGAAGGGAACAGCAATGTCTGACATTGTAGCTATACAAAAAAGAAAAGAATCGGCAAAGATTGCGATGGATCGTGAAATAATGCCACTCAATAGAGAACTCATAAAGGACCTGAGGAATCTTGATCCAAACAAGAGATATGCTTACATTCCAGCCGAGGATGTTTTCAAGTTACATGCAACTCATGGACTAACAGTTGACATCGTTCGTGACCTAGCACGTGAGAAGGGTATGCTTATTGATGAGGTTGGCTTTAATCGTCTAATGGACGAACACCGCAAAGTGTCGCGGCCTCCAGGAAAGCATTTAGGATTGAGTGGAGTAAAATGACACGAGTTTAGGATGGTAGACGAGGAGTGATATGAATGGATTGTACTAAGTGTGCCTCACTTGAGGACGACATTGACCGCCAGATGATTTTGATTGACGATCTGAAGTCAAAGGTCACTAAGCTGGAGGCGAAGGTGGCAATGTATGGACGAGCAGTAATATTTGTGCGTATTTTATACATGCGCATAGACGAAGCTCTGTCCGCCGCTTGCGAGGAGACCGACGAGCGAGCCAGCCAGGTTATGGAGGAAGATGGTTTGCTGCGCGAGTGTTCAATTCTCGCCGGGCGAGACGACAAACGCACCGACGAGGAGGACGTACGCTACATAGAGGTGAAGAGACGGCTTGGGGAACTGATGAAGTTGTCCTGGCCTGGTCGGTCGCACGCCCTCCGCGAGATAAGGATGGAAAAACATGAAGAAATGAAAGAGCGAATTGCCGAGCTAGAGGCGGAGTTGTTTCCGGAGGAAGGTGACGAGTAATGGCTAAAAACAGAAAGAAGCCACAATGACTAAGCAAGACTGGCGAGAATTGCCGTGGTTGTTGGTGTTGTTTGGGGGCTGGGGCTTACTCTTTGGTGTTGTTTTGGTGATTTACGGGATGATCAATAGTGATTATAGCACATAAAAAGCAGAGAGAGGAGGATCCGAGATGAAATTAGTAGCGGTGCTGTTAGTGTTGGCTATTTGCGCGATGCCTGTTTGTGCCGACGCCATCTTAGCTGAAGTTGGTGATGTTGGTACTGCCATTGCGCAGGGTGTGGAGTTGTCACTGCTTGGGGGGACTATTGGTTGGGGTGCGGGTGCTTTCTGGCCACTGCATGAGATCAAGGAGATCAATACTACTATTGGTCCGTTTGTGGCATTTGGCAACCAGTTGATCGCAGCAGGGGTAGGCGCGAAGCTTCCAGTGGAGATTCCCATGCTGGAGAACTTCATTGACTTCGTAGGTGTTGGTGGGGCCTATAAGCACAACAACTTGACCTTCGAGGTCTGGGTTGGAAAGGTCTGGAAGTAGCGCTGATATGAAGAAGCTCGTGATGCGCTGGATTCGCGATGGAACCCGCAGAGTAGGCTGGGTATTTTTGGCTGGCTTCTCTGCGGGTGGGGTGTTTATGTGGGGGTTGTGGAAGGTGCTTGCTGGTGAGAGCGAAGACGAAGATCATAAGGATGCCGATGGCTGAGTTCCGCTCTGATAAGCAGCAATTAGACGCTGACAGGCAGCAGCTAATTGATTTGCTTTCACATGTAGTTGTGGTGGCAATAAGGTTGAAGCATCATAGTATAGTAGCTGTGGCGGAGCACTGGATTGATATGTTGAAGAACAATCCGAGATGGTGGAAAGAGCTTTGATTAATGGATAATGATAACCTACTTAAAACTTCTAACTCTCTTTCTGAGTCATTGAGTCCAAAGGCTGAATATGATTTACGCAAACCAACCGATAAGTTTTGGGAGAGAGTTCCTATACCTAAAAATAGACTTGAGATCAACGACTCAAATGCTAGATAGGTGGGGGCGAGAATGGTTTCGACCGTAGTTAAATCCCGAAAGGGGCTGCTACGGGACTCGGCTTCGATTGCCGACGCCTCCACCAAAAATTCCAAGGAGGAAGATATGAGACAACGACCCAGTAAGGATAAGTATTATTTGAATATTGCTTTAGCAGTAGCACAGCGAGGTACTTGTCTGCGTAGAAATTATGGGGCAGTAATTGTTAATGATGATCAGATTGTTGGCACTGGTTATACGGGAACACCACGAGGAGAACCAAACTGTATAGATGTTGGTAGTTGTTCTCGTGAAGAAGCAAATATCCCATCAGGAGAGAGATATGATTTGTGTCTGTCAGTACATGCAGAAATGAATGCGATGATCCATACAGCCCGCCGCGATGTGATAGGTTCAACGCTTTATGTGGCTGAGTTTAATATGGATACTGATGTGGAGGTAAGGGGAATGTTTCCTTGCTATCTCTGTGCTCGGATGATAAAGAATGCTGGTATTGAACGAGTTGTAATAACGGGAGAGAACGAAGATACAGCTTGGATGCTTGTTGGATAGAACGTTTTGGAGAAGTGGCCGAGAGGCTGAAGGCGGTTGACTGCTAATCAACTATGGTGTGATAAGCGCCATCGAGGGTTCGAATCCCTCCTTCTCCGCCAACAAACTAGGAAGTGCTAATGAATGCCTTGGATATATGTGCCGGCAGTGGAATTGGTAGTTGGGTCTGGAAGCGACTTGGCGGCAGAACAGTTTGCTACGTCGAGAATGACGACTACTGCCAGAGATTGCTTCAAGTCCGGATGCGAGACGGACTTATCTGCGATGCTCCCATCTGGGATGACCTGCGAAGTTTCGACGGGCGACCGTGGCGTGGACGAGTGGATTTCATCTTTGCGGGTCTGCCCTGCCAGCCCTACTCGGTCGCAGGCAAGCAACTCGGAGCCGCCGACCCCCGTGATTTATGGGCCGATTTCCTCAGGGTGGTTGGCGAGGTACAACCTCAATTCGCACTCGTGGAAAACTCCCCAAATGTCGTTAATCACCCAGACGGACTTCGACGATGGACTGCCGACCTTTCCGAAATCGGGTATGGTGTTGAATGGCACCCTATATCGGCTGCGGACGTTGGTGCTGACCACCTCCGTAAGAGGGCGTGGGTCGTGGCCTACCCCACAGCGGCGAGATTCAACGCGAAAGACAAGCCCGAAGAGAGACAGATTGCCCGATGCGCTTGGTGGGACACCGAACCCCGATTGGATAGAGTGGCTGATGGGGTGGCCAACCAAGTACAGCGACTTGAAGTCCTTGGCAACGGATGGGTGCCGCAAGTAGCTGAGATTGTGATGAGAAGGATAAAACAGGAGATATGTAGATAATGAACTGGGCAGAGTTGGGATTTGAACACGTAGAAAAGACATGGGGCAGCGAAGATTGGCTAGTGAATTGTGATGAGTATTGTGCTAAGATACTAACAGTCAATCAGCACTGTGGGGGTAGTTATCATCATCACGAACGTAAGGACGAGACGTTTAAGTGTTTAAGTGGAGAGGCTAGATTGCTTCTCGCAGGCTATGAGGGAATTATTGAGCTAAGAGCAGGCGATTTTGTGCGTGTTCATCCTAGCACCGCTCATTTGCTAATCGGGGTTTCTGAGGAGCCGTGCATCATACTGGAAGTTTCAACTCATCATGATGATGAAGATGTAGTGCGTCATTTTCGTATAGACGGTGTAGCGAGTGTCTGATCTCAGCTATGGCTACTAACACGCGGTATAACGAGGAAGATGTAATTCTTGATCCTGTTGCTTGGTGTGAGGTGGCTAAGCCTTATATTGAGAGCAAGGTGCATGGCTTAGTTCCCTTTGAGCCGTTTGAATTTCAGAGAACGATTATGAGGGAGGTTGCGGCTGGTCATGCAGTTGTTATTGATAAGTCCAGTCAAATTGGAGCTTCAACAGCAGTAGTAATCGGATTTGCACATCAGCTTCTCTATCGAGCTAAGGCAACGGGAACACCACAACATTGTCACTTTATTGCTAACTCAGAGGAGGTGGCTGTAGAGCGGCTTTTGAAGATTGCTAAAATTGCTCTTAGCACAGCAGAATTATCTGCGGGGCAGGCGAAAAATCTTGATGGTATCAATCCTAAAATCAAAAACGTTGAGATCCGTTACTACACTGCTCTTGCTCATAACTACATTCGTGCTCATCCCTCCAGAGAAACAGCAGGTCGCAGCTTCGACGGCAACGCAGCACTAATGGAGGAAGTTGCCTATATGCCGTATGCTGAGGGTGTTTGGCGATCAATGGCTCGCACTCTCGCTGATTTGGTGGATGCTCCTATAGTTTTGGTGAGCACTTATAATGGTGACGGAGATTTTTTCTGTGAGTGTGTTGATAATCACGAGGAGTTAGGGCTTATTCACATACCTATTGACTGGCGGGCACATCCTGATCGTCTGGGTAATGATAATGGTAAGGCTTGGAAGGAACGGTCTCAGAAGAAGTTTGCAGGAAGAATTGCAGAGTGGGAGGAAGAGCACGAGCTGAAGCGGATAAAGAGTGGGGAGCAAGCAATTGATATACGAATAGTAGAAGAATTTGCGGCTGAGGTAAACTTCTTAGGTCATAAGCCAATTGAAACTCACCGCTACAGCAAAGGAGTGGACACTGCTGGTGCTGGTCGGGACAAGACCGTGCATACTGTTATTGATCTTCATACACGGCCTCCGCAGGTTGTTTCTCAGCGTAGTTACCCTCGTCAAGAAACCACAGAGAAGATAGCAACCATTGAGGAACTTGACAAAAGGTGGCCTGGTTCGCTGTTTATTGATGGTACTAATGATAGTGCAGTGCCTGCGTTAGTGAAGTCTCGAAAGAAGACGGCAGTAAACTTCACGGCTGGACACCGAGCAACTGAGCGGGTGGATCGTGTAGAGGGATTGCAATGGCGTAACGTTCCTCGGAGTGAGATGTTAAGTTGGTTGATAGCTAACCTAGAGAGTGGCACCCTTATCGTTCACTTGGAGGAATTTCCTGAGTTGAAGGATGCTTTGAGAACAGCTCGTATGGGGGTGGGTGAGAAGAAACGAGGGAAGAACGTTGACTTTTTGGATTCGTTGATGTTGGCGAACCTGGCCTTGACAAAACGAATTAGGAAAGGGTATGATAATGCAGAGGTATTGAGTGGGGGGATCCCAGCCTCCGATAAGTTGAAGGAATTGTTGGGGACTCGATGGTGACGCGGGGTAGTTCAGTCCGGTAGAACAACCGGCTCATACCCGGTAGTCGCAGGTTCAAATCCTGCCCCCGCTCCCAGTTTTGTCGGGGTGTGGTACAGGTCTTATCGTCAGACAGATAGCTGAAGGCATAACAGGAGAGGAGATTGAGTAATGGCTACGGAGCATCTTAGTGCTTATGGTGCCTGGACGCACACCCCGTCGGCGGAATATGTCTACATCAAGTCGCTTCCGCCACTCTGCCCTGATTGCCGAACAATCATGCGCAAGGTCTGGAGAAGTGACGCTTTTGATAGGTGGACACCCTACTGGAGGTGCGAGTGCGAGGTAGCAGAGTCACAGCTTGATATGCTAAAGCAACTCTTGGAGAATCCGCAAGAAGCTAACAATGCGCCCATACCCTGACAAGCACTTCGAGCCAATCCGCGCAGTATTGCAGTTTTGGGCGGAAAATTGCAATTTGATAGGCAGCAATTGTAGTTAGTGCAACATTGATAATGTAGGTGCATACAATGGCCAGTCCGATACGTTATAGGCTAAATCGTTGGTGGCGTAACCGTTTTGGTAGTAGCGGGCACGAGGAAGAGAAAAAGGAACCTCTGCTGCATGGTGGTTTCTTAGTTTACCTCGATGGACGTGTAGTTGATGTTCCTGGTGATCTTCCTCCTATTACGGCTGCGGCGAATGTAGCCGAAGATGACACAAATGCCTTGACAGGCGAAATTGGTGTTACGGGTTTAGATATTCGCCAAGGCCGTATTTATCAGGAATATAGTCGTCGTCTCCAAACACTTAGTACCCGCATGGCTGCTTTTGAAGAAATGCGGCGATCAGACTCAGCGGTAGCGGCGATGGAAGCAGTTCTTTCTTTGCCAGTACGTCATGCAGATTGGCGTATTCAGCCTGGTGATGATAAGGAACTTTCTGCTCGCATTGAAGATAATTTGTTCAACGGCTTGAGCCATTCCTTCGATGATCTTCTTCGTGAATCCCTGTTGGCAGTGCTTTATGGTTTCAGTATTCACGAGAAGGTCTTTGAGCAAAAAGACGATGGGTTTCTCGGATGGCGCAAGTTTGCTGAGCGGAGTCGGGCTACTGTGTATAGGTGGAATTTTGATTCTACTGGTGGATTGTCGGGTATTGTTCAGCGTGGTATTAGACCTAAAGATGGAGGTTTTGTTACTGAAGAAATTCCTATCAAAAAGTTAATTGTCTGGACATGGCGCAAGGAGTCAGGAAACCCCGAGGGTCTTGGTGCTCTTCGGCAAGCATATAAACCTTGGATGTACAAACAGTTTATGGAGGAATTTGCTGCTATTAGGATTGAGCGGCAAGCCTGTGGGATCTGGATGGCTGAGGGGCCGCCTGAGGGGTATACAGCAAGTGAGCGCGATACTGTAATAGCTATCCTGAAGAATTTGCGTTCAGCAAAAGATGCTGCGGTGGTTAAGCCCGAGGGTTGGACAATAGAGATGATAGAACCAGGAGCTGCTGATGTGCCGTTTGAGTCGCATATTGAACGGCAACATCAAGCTATGCTCCAGACTGTACTTGCTCAGTTTGTGGGGCTGGCTCAAGGTGGCGACTCAGGTGCTTGGGCACTAAGCCGTGATAGCAGCACTTTCTTTCTACTGTCACTTGAAGCGATTGCAGACTGGTTTGCTGCTTCCTTTAATCGTTATGCTATTGACCAGTTGGTGCGTTACAACACTAATGAAAAAGTAAAGAATCCTCGTCTGGTTCATGGCCCGATGGGAGTACGCGATCCGTTCATATTAGCTCGTGCTCTTAACAAGATATTTGATCCCAAGGTTCCTATACCCAAGGACATAGAGGGATATGTGCGAAAGGAACTTGGCTTACCAGAATTGCAAGAGGGACAATCAGTAGAAGAAAGAACACCAAAAGTAGAAGTTAAAAAGGAGACTGAACGATGAATTTCTTCATTTCAGAACGATGGCTGGGATTTATTGCGGGGTGGGTTGTTTCGTACTTGGTGCTGTTTTTAGTCTATCAGTTGAGTAAACTTGGGAAGAAAGATGATAAATCTTAGAGCAGGTCTTGACAAAGCTGCTTAATTATGCTATCGTAATTTCGACAATAGAAGAAAGCGCCTTGACTGCGTTGATCCCGCAGTGACAAATCAGCACCCGGCTGACGGCGAAATGGTGAGCGCTCACCTACATTTTGTTCGGGAGCAATCCTAACGGGAAGGTTGCAATTAGCCTTCCCGTTTTACTTTTGGGGGATGCGATTCAAATGCCATATGATTCTAATATTGTCTACATTAACGAAGGTCCCGCGCAAGCTATTACACTTGCTGTTATACCCTCTACGGAAGAAGCTGAAACCCAAGAACTTGTATGGCATCCTGTGATTTATGTGGGGCGTTGGGAGCACTCGTCGTATGGAAAGTTTGAGGTTAAACTTTCTGACTTGCAGGCAATGGTCTCCAATTTTGAAGCAGGGATCCCCTTGCAGGGTGGAATACCGATTGATGAGGATGGGGTTCATGCGGTACGGGGAGAAGGTGCATGGGGTTGGATTGAAAAGTTGGAGATTCGTGAAGATGCTCTCTGGGCTGGAATTAAATGGACACAGGATGGAATTGATGCAATTGAGGATAAGCGCTATAAATATCTCTCAGCGAGTTTCTACATTGGCAAAAATCCTCATACTAAAACTAGTATAATGGAGGCCGGTGCTCTTTGCACTCGGCCTTTTTTTACACAGCAGCCTGAACTTCAGATCGCTGCTTCTGAGTATAATACGATGGAAGACGATGCTGCTGCGAGTGATGAAGATACCACCAATACGCGAACTGGAGGTTTAGTTATGAACGACCAAGAAGCACGAGCGAAGTTAGTTGAATTGAAAGGCAGAGAAGTTACTGACGAGGAATGGGAAAAGGTGACGGAGGGCATTAAGACGGAGGAAGATTGGGATGCTTTTGTGGTTGTTGCAGAGAAGCTTGTTGAGGAGGATAGCGAAGGTGGTGAGGGCGGAGAAGGTGGAGAAAACGGAGAGGACAAGTCTTTGGAGGAGCAACTTGCTGAAGCTCAGGGGAAGGTGAAAGAGTTAGAGCAGTCGGTTACTGAGGAACAGGAAGCTAAAGACGAAGCACTTGCTGCTACTCAGAAGTTGACTGAGCGTGTGGATGTTCTGGAAAAGGAAACTAAGGAAGCTAAGTTGCATGAGGAAATTGCTGCAACTGATCTCGGTGAAAACAAACGTTATTCTCCTGCTGCGGTTGATCTGCTGGTTGCTGTTCAAATTAACCCAGACGAGGAATCCATCAAAGCTATGCAGGGTCATATGGAAAAGCATGGTGGAGCTATGGATACGGTGATTATGGGTGAGTTTGGAGCAATAACTGCTACTACAGCTACTGGTGAATTGAGTGATGAGCAGTGGATAGAGCAGAAGTCTATTACTGATGATACCAAGAAAGAAGTGCGGAAGATAGCAGCAACGGAGGAAATCAGTTTCCGTCGAGCATATGATAAAATTATAGACGCGAGAGTTAGCTAAACAATGGCACAGAAATACACCAATATAGCTGATGCTTGTCAGCCCACAGCGGGTGAGGCAGTAATTGCGTGTGATTTGGTTTCAATTCATGCTGCTAATGGCCTTGCGTATAAAGCAAATGCTGGTGTTGGTGCTGACCAAGATGGTCCTGTTATTGGTGTGTCCGAAACAATAAAAGCCGTTGGGGAGATACTTGAGGTGAAACGTGAGGGAAAGGTAGCAGGAGCAGTAGGACTTACTCCTGGTGCTTGGGTGTATCTTTCAACAACCGATGGGGCTATAACTCAGACAGCACCAGCAGTTACGGGTGATTTAGTCCAAGTAGTTGGAGTAGCCATTAGTTTAACTGAGTGGCTTTTGCAGATTGAATCTCATTCAGTGGTGCCTTAACTTTTTGTAAAGGAGAGTGCTAATTATGTCCCGATATCTTGGGGATGACAGATGTTTTCAGGCAACGGCGGGTGAGGATATAGCTCTTTGCGATGCGGTTTCTATCTCAGCACCTAATGGACTGGCACGACGTGCTTGCGCTGGTGCTGGGATTGAGGAGATGGGCTGCATTGGCTTTGCGGAGACGGCTTGTGCTGAGGGTGAGATAGTCTCAATCAAGTTTATTGGGAAGATTATGCGCACTGCCGTTGATCTGTTTCCAGGAGCACCTGTATATCTTGGTAATCTTCCTGGGACTATTTCTCCAGTAGCTGGAAATACAGCGCAGATCGTGGGTATTGCTGTACCTGAGCTTGAGATGGCGAATATACAGGGCCTCTCGCCCTGCAACAAGTTCACTATCTGTCTTGATCAAGTGGTAGCTGATACGCAGCAAAGCAGTAGTAGTTCTAGTTCGTCTACGAGCAGTAGTAGCAGTAGTTCGACGAGTTCAAGCAGTTCAAGTTCTAGCGCGTAATGTGGCACATATTAGTAATTCTTAACGGAGGTGGCTAACATGCCAGGTACTCCAGGCGCATTGACAACCGATGATGTTCCTCTGTTTCTACTGTATAACGAGTTTCGGGATTCAGTAGAGCGACACAATGAAAAGGATAGAAACTTTAAGACGCTGCTTTGTCGAGCAGCCACAACGAAGCGCACGGTAACGATACGAACGCGGAGTATGCGGTTCCAAGAGTCGGGCGAGGATACCACTCAGCCTGATTACCAGCATGTGGGACGGCATGATATTGAGCTAGATGCTCCTCGGCGTTGGGTTATTGGCACTGGCATAACTGCTCAGGCTTATGAGGATGGTATTAGCTCTGATGAAGTGCGAGAAGCCAATGCCGAAATCATTGACTCTGATGATCGTCTGCTTCAGGAAGTTGTGGTTAGACGTGCTTTGTGGAATACAGCAGGTGGGTGGTATAATGGAACAATTATGCCTCCGTTCTTCAAGATGAACCGCTTCGCTGTCGCGCACACCCACTATTTGGCGGCTGCTGTTGCTGGTGTACCCTTGCTGGCACACTTTACAGCAATGAAGCAACACATCGGAGAGCACGGCTATACCCAAAATGTGGTTGCTTTTACGCATACCACGCAGGCGACAAATATCACAAACAACGCAGAGTGGGCTGTTCCAGGGATAGCTCCTGTAGTGAACTTTATGTATACGCCAGTTATGGCGCAACTCCAGGAGTTAGGTTTTGGGGCACCGTTTATGGCCGCTGGTGTGCCCGTCTATGCTGAAGACTGGATTCCAGAGGACTATATCCTGATGATTTCTCTGGATCTCAAACCGATGGACTGGCGCATACCCGAAGGTGGAGACAATGGGAATCGGAACGTGAAAGACCTGATGCTGTTTGATGTTGCTGCTGGTGACGAGAGCTTAATGGTTAAGTATCTCTTTATAGAGGAAGCTGTTCGTCGGACTAGCGCAACAGTTACGGCTCAGGGTGCTGGCGTAGTCCTCTATCTTGGTGGAGCGAACTACGTCAATCCAACTACCTTCTACGTCTAATCTGAACAGAAAGAGGTGAGTTCTGATGGAAGGTGTTAAGACTCACTATTTCTGTAAGGATCAGGTTATTGCTGTGGGGGTAGTCCCTGCGTATTATCCCATTGCTTCTACGCAAGGGCCTACGTCCCTTGGGGCATGGGAATGGGGCACCGTTCTTGTAGATTTTACAATAGGAGTCCCTGGTAGTTTTGTGACACTGAATTTGCAGATTAGCCACGATGGTGTGACTTGGTTCCCCGTTCTGATCCATGTTCTTAATGCTCCTGGTGATAAGTGGGTATTAGCGCTTAATGCAGCGATGGTTGCTACTGGGCAGTCGTCTCTTATAGGCATTTCGATTCCTGCTCCGTATGTCCGCTTGGGTGCTTTTAGCACGGGTGGTGCCACAACACTAACTGCTGTATTCGTAGCTATAACATAAGGAGGAAAAGACAAATGGAAATGACAGCAGAAAGTCAAGGATTTAATGTGTTGGAAGCGACAGAAGAGGAGAAGAATCCGAAGCCCAAAGAAAATATGATTGCCTTTACGGATTTGCAACAGTTTACACAAGAAGAGGCGGTCAGGTGGTTGAAAGTTGAGGAAGAGAATGCACGGGAGATTTGCCGAGATAGTGATACAAGAGGAGTAAGCGGTGGTTATCTTGCACAAGTTCGCGCTGATGCCTGTGCGAAGTTGCAGACAAAGATAAGCAAAGCCAAGGGGAAGAAGGTGTGGGATTTGAATGCGGAACTAGGTGCAATTCAGGAGCGTAGGTTGATCAAGGAGGGTCTTCTCGTTCTGTCTGAACCGAAAGCGAGTACTTTCCAAGGCATCAAGGGCAGTAAGGAATAATGTAAATGGCAGCACATTACATTAACTGGGCTGATGCTCGTCAGTACCTTGATAATACAACAATCGGCGATGTTGATATTCCCAAACTGCAAGCACTTAGCGAGGTAATGGATGAGCGGTTTGATGGCCGGTTGCGGCGGATGTATGATGTGCCGTTTGTATTGGCCGAAGATCCAGAGAGTTTTGCAGTTGCCAAAAAGGTTTGTGGAATGTGGGCAGCCGCAGCTTACTTGCGTGAATCGCTATCTGCGGAAGGCACTGAGGAAAATGCGTGGTGGGCTACTTATCTCGACCAGATGGCTGAGGAATTGATAGCTGCACTGGAAGCCCTTGCTGCACCCGACGATGCCGAAGCTGCTGCTGACCCGTTGCAGTATGTTCCTTATGATGGTGGAGACAGACCAGCCGCAGTATTCGAACGGGATAATGTCATTGGTGGAGCTGCTCATCACGAGGATCATTGGTAATGCGATTAACAGCGGTGCTGGATACAAATGCAATAGCACAAGTAGGTTTGCGACGGTATCTGCGGACACTAAGCGGACGGGCAAATGATTTGTATCCTGTGTGGGATAAGGTGCTAGATATTCTTTATGAAGCGCAATCAGAGTTGTTTGAACGTGAGGGGAAAAAAGGTGAGTACAGTAAGTGGACAAGGCTATCACCGCGATACAAAAAGTGGAAGGATGAACATTATCCAGGCAAGCCTATCTTAGAATTAACAGGACGTTTCTGGGTTAATATGACTCGCCCTAGTGGACAACATACAGAAATTAGGGAACGACGTAGGCTTACTTGGGGTTCAGATCATAAGGTGAGTGGAGGGCATGACTTAGGTGGCATACACGCTGAAGGGCGTCGTGCTATTACAGGACAACTTAGACTGGGTAGAGACTCTAGTTATATGCCAGCCCGTGAACCGATTCGCATAACAAAGACTAATGTTAATGATATAGCTGACGTGGTAGTAGATCACATACTTGACTTTGATTTGAGTCGTCCTAGACAGGACTGGGAGTTGGGTTACTAGGTGCTTAGAGACCGTGAGCCAACAATTACTAATCAAGTAGCTTATGCCATTGAGGATATGATGGCAGAAAATTTGAGGAGTTATCTTCCTTTGTCTTTACTGAGGGATGTAAGCTATCATCATCAGTCAGAGGAAATTCATGCCGTAGATTGTCCTGCTGTTCTAATTTTTGATAACGGCGATGAAGCGCTTTGGGAGACTTGTCGAGGAATTGATGGTGCAGGTGCGTTGCAAGACGGTATGGCTATGGATCGTTATCGGTTTAACTTAGTAGTTTGGGTTAAAGGC
>SDBU01005737.1_pt1 | contig 14760 bp, 33 predicted proteins | sample 2277071 | NCBI WGS metagenome assembly SDBU01 (sample SAMN10397929, study PRJNA504765) | marine sediment metagenome | isolation source: marine sediment core GS08_GC12, 126 cmbsf | place: Arctic Ocean: Gakkel Ridge, Loki's castle | collected 2008
TTAGGGTGGGTTTATTATAAAAAAGGTCTATATGGCTTAGAGATAGAAATGTTTAAAAAGGCTATTCAATTGATTCCAGATGACCCAGACTTTCATTTTAATCTCGCTACAGCATATGAAGATAAAGGTTTATATGATTTAGCAATTATTGAGTATAAAAAGGTGATAGAGATTACACCCAACGATGAAGACGCCCATCTTTTTCTTGGAATTCTTTATATTATTCGAGGAGATTATAGTAAAGCGTTTCAAGAATATAAAATTCTCTCTTTTCATCCCACCTCCACAGTGAGAGAATTGATAGTAATTCAGTGTTCTATGAAGGAATGAAAAGGTACTATAATTATATCACAGCGGCGGGGAGTTGGCAAAGAGATTCTTAGGCGTGAAAAAGAAAGCGGCTGCTCAAAATGAACAGCCGCTAACAGAGTGCCAATGCCCAAATCATCGTGGGAAATCACTTGGGGATGGTTATATTAATCGGTACTTATCCATATTATGGCGCCAACAACAGCGATAGCTTCCGCGGCAATAAAGGGTCTTGAATCCGTTGCCTTTTTAGGCTTTGCCGGCTTCTTCTGCGTATGCCTCACCGGCTTCTCCTGCATGTGCCTCGGCATCTTTTTGTGAGCGATGCCATCTTCGGCTTTCTTGAGCCTGGCCTTCAGTCCATCGCGAACCTCCTCAAGCTCATCGAGGTGGCGACGACATTTTACAAGCGCCTCTTCCAACTCATCAAGCAGAACCAACCTAATCTTGTCCATCTTACAGATCCTCCCCCTCCCAGCTATCCGCACTGGCATAAGACTTGACCGAATTCCTATCATCCGTGTAGCCTTGCTCCCGCTGCGTCTTGCTCGGCTTGCGAATCTGTACGGTCACCACAGCCCGCTCCTCATCCAGCATATCCGCCAGCTTCTCCATTCCCTCCACAGCAGTATCCTGGTCGCACACCTCACCGAACAACTCCACCGCCGTGCCGTCGCCCAGGATGGTGTCAATGTTGAAGAAGAGGCCGTCAGTTTGGCGGGCCGCCTTCTTAACCTCCTTCTCGTCCATGCCCTCAAACACAGGGGGCAGCCAGAACATGGTGAAGAAGCCTTGATTTTCAAAGTCGTCCGGCTCCACAACCTTCAGTCGCCCGTTTACATAGGGCCAGTTGCCATTGCGCTCGGACTTCCGCACTTCCAAGTCGGCAAACTCCATGAGGTAGGCGGAACCTTCAGGTGCGCCATCTTTCTCTTTGTCTGGTAGCAGGTTACCCATGCTGGCCGCCCGCTCATCCGGTGCACGTTCGCTGTAGAAGTTAATTAGGATAGTCTTAGTTTCTTCGTCGCTCATTCCTTCCTTCTCCTTATCCTTTGACTTGGGCAAACAGGTCCCATACCTGGTCGAAAGTGGCGTTCTGCACCTCCTTTGGTAGACTCTTCTCCTCCCATTGCTGCTCATACCGACTGACCACGAAGGTGTCGGCGTCGGGCGGGGTGAAGTGGAGGGTGTATTTACGCCCGCCACCCCTCTTCGCCCTCTCCATCTCTTGATACAGCACCGCATCCATCTCGAACGGGAAGTATTCCCCAAACGCACCCTGGAGCATCGGGCGGACTATTTGGTCTCGACTGTCCACGATGGCCCCCTTGTCCCGCCGCTGCTTCGGGTCGCCGCCCCAACCTGCCCTTGTTACAAAGAGGAGGTGGGCTCCAGTGGTCTTCAGGCCCCGATAGACCCTTGTCATCTGAGTAAGATGGGTCCCCCAACTTCGCATTCGTTGCCTATCATCATCACCGGCTTCCATATTAAGTTCATCAATAGATGCTAACCCTAACTCACTCAAGTCATCGATAACTATAAGCTGCGGCATGGGCCGACCCCGTGCCTGAAGCCTCCGAAGGGTAACCGTATAATCCAACATTTCCTGTATGGGGCTTGTACTGGTGTGCCAAACTCCCCAAGCTTCCGTTTTACTATACTGGTGTAAATTCAAAGCCGAAGTCGAATTATGATTATCGATATACACAATGCGGGTTGGGTCTATATGTTGTGAGTCAAAAGCGGAAGCACAAAATACGGTCTTACCCGACTTCTCCCACCCGTTGATGCCTAGTTTAAGTTGTTCCATTCAGTCCTCCTTCCCACTATATAGTACACCCGATTGGCTGGTTGTCAAGCCCGTACCGCCACAGGCTCTACACCAAGACTCATCAGGCTCTGAAATTCGGCCCTTCCCCTTACACACCTCACATTGTACACCCACCCAAATCATACGGCCCGATGCAGGGTGCCCTTCATGAATTTCATAACTTCCCTTACCTTTACATTTTTCACAAGTTTTCATGCCTTCTCTCCAAACAACACCACCCCTTTGCAATGCCCCTCCCAACTCGGACACCGCCCACAGTTGAAGGAGGAATAGTTGGGGTAGGCAGGCCGACTTCCTTGTAACACAGCAAACATCTCCACAGCCTTACCTTGTAAATAAGTTTTCCAAACTGGCATGTCCCCTGGCCACATCGGGCGGACAATGCGCTGGGCCGAGCGCGGGGTGATGAGGGTGTAGTCAATGCTGACAAGGGTGTAGTCCGACCACAACTGCCCACACGCATACTGGTAAACATACGGCTGCGTCGTCATCTGGGTGTAGGAGTCGGCCCACATATCCTTAAGGCTAGTTTTGTATTCCCCTATCACAATCTCCTTATTCTCATGGTCCAGGGTGATGTCATCGAAGACCCCCTGGAGGGTGAAGGTGGGGGTGAGAGGGACATCAAATTCGTATTCAACGTGGGTGGGCCGCCAAGCCTCATCTGCATGAAACTCTGCCCAAAACGCCGATACACATCTCCGCGCTTCCCGCTCATACGAATCCGGTTTAGCCGTGCCTTCATTTAGTAACGGCTGGTCTTCCAAAGCGGCATTAAAGAACGCTGGAATATCTTCCTCATCCCTTGGCCAGTAGTCTGGATGGTGAAACATCTCCATAACCGTATGCACCACCGTCCCCACCTTCATGTTCCAGGTGGGTTCACCGTAAGAGTCTTCTCCATGGGCGCGGGCTTCCTGCCCCAGCTTCCACTTTAATGGACAAGACAAGAAGGTATTGATTTGGGAGTAGGACACGTGAAGGTCACTCATCTTTAAACACCTCAAATTCCCACGCATCTTCCTCAGCTATATCAGCAGAGTAATCTTCGTGGTGGTTTTCAAACTTTCCAATCTCAATAGCGAACCAAATAGCCTCACCTTCATTTTCTGCCTCAACCACTACTTGAGCAAGCTGCTGTCGGCTAACTGAATATTTCATCTTTCCATCGCCTCCTTAATCTTCCGTACAATCCCAGCCCTCACACCCCACTCTCGAAACTCCTCATCACTAGCATTCAACACCTGCCACACCTTCCTCTCACCCTCCTTGGTCAACCTCTGCACCGTGGCCTCCCCAATCCCTGGTATGGCCCGCAGCAACCGGCCAAAGGAGTCCTCATTCCGCACCTTCGTCTTATCCCTCCCTGCCACAGCCACTAGCACGTTGCGGGTGCCGCCCAAGATGTGGCGCTGGCCAAGAAGGAAGGCGGCGGTAGACTGGGGCCTATCAACTGGCGGCCCGAACAACACCATCCCACCAAGCATTTGCCAGCGGGCCAGTTCAGCAAGGAGGGGGTGGAGAGAGTGGAAGCGTGGACCATCTCGACTAGGCGAATCATATGTACTCCAAACTACACTATTTCCATTCTTGTCCCGAGTATACAAAAAGTCCGGCCAAGCACCCCTTATCAAAAGCACTGGCAAATCCACCACAGCAAGGAGGGTCCTACACTGCCTCTTCAGCCGCCGGTTCAGGTACGAATTCAATAGGTCCTGCGGCGTCTTACTCTCCACACCCACCACAACCCCATTTCCCACCATCACCATGTCTACGCGGTTGGGCATTTGGCGGTGGATGACGCCTTCCGCCTCTCCAACCCCCTCCAACTCCTTGGAATCGCAATAGAGGAGGTTGGTGGGGCCGAGACGAATTGCGCCGTGGTATAGGTCAGGGCCGTGGATATAGTAACGGTCTTCAATCTCAGGCATGTCCCAATCCCCACACAACCAAAAGCCCAAGTCCATAAATAAATCCCAGGCCAAGAAAGATTAAACCAATCGTTACCCACACTTCTTTCCCACTCATTTCTGAAATGCCTTTTTGCATAAGGGACTCAAATGCATTACGCATTATTTTCTACCTCCTTTAAACTCTGCTTAATTTGCAAGTAGGATTGGTAAGGGTAGCGTTCCCCCGCCCTAATACTCAACCGCCGCTCTACCCATCTAGTCCACCTTAACAGACACAACATCCTTCCCCCTCGGCCTCCGATTACATCCAGCCCCCACATACAACCCTTCCAACTCCTTCTGCAACTGGTCAATCACCTTCCCCCGCTCGTTAGCAATAGTCCAGGCGCGGGCAAGGGCTAGCTTAAGCCTATCAATTTCGCCGTCCTGCCAAGTCTTGTTCGCATCAGCCATCAGAACCCAATGTCCCGCCGGTCCACCCCATCATCCACCTCCGGCACACAATCCTCATGGTACCAAAGAGACTCCCGCATAGAGTCATCATGAACTTCTTGCACCCTATCCAAGCACCGCCCATCTAAATGATACAGCTCATACGCCTGGTCAAAGGCCCCCTCTATCCTACAAGACCCCAGCGCCGCCCCACACTCTTCACACGGGGTTTCGCAGGCGGGGAAAGCGACCTGTGGCGTACCCACACTCTCCGGCCGCATTATCAATTCCAATTGTTCTGACGTACACCACCAACCTGTATCCCCCGTAAGCAGCCCATTACAATTATGTCCCCCTCTAATACCTGGTAAATCAACACCCCACACCGTATTATCCCTACTCCGAATCACGCCAGATAAACCAATGGCTAAATGCTGCACTGAACACACAAGCCGCACGTGGTCCCCAACCATAAAGGGTGGCAAGGCATTAAGTTGCACCACACTCTCCTGTATAGCGGTTATCCACCGCCGTCCATCAATAACAACTACAGCATCCTCATCCAACCCCTCCACCTCAATCCTGGTGGCCGACTCATGGTTAAGGGTGGACTTGGTGCCGTCCGCCCAGGTGAATATTACATTCATAACGTTCTCCTTATCTACCTCCCCACCTTGGGGGAGGAAGTTTCCCCCCTCCCCGCTGGTGGTGGTGGCTAGCTGTGGATTAGGCGGATGTTAGAGATGGCTTCGTGTTTGCCTGGGTGGTAGCCAACCCCAGGACCTTCCACCCCTCGCCGCTGTAGATGATAGTTCCGTGAGTGGTTTCCCTCACCCCAGCCACGTATAAACCCAGGAAACTCCACGGTACAAGTACCAGCATTAACAATATTGACCACCTTACCTGCTGTCCTCGCCTTCGGTCCCGCCTCATTCCCACACCGATTGATGTTCCTCTTCACCCGCACAAAGTCGCCAACCTTGAAGGGGATGGTGGGAGCGGGTGGTGATACACAACCAAATACTGTTTCCCCATTTACCTGTACACATACAGGACTTTCAAAGGTGTTCTCTGACCCGTCTGAATAAATCAACTTAATGCTATTAGGCATATTCCTTTCTCCTACCTTCTTATTCTTTCCCTTGAACCTTCCAGACCAACGTCCGCCCCTTCACCTCCGCCCCTATCTCAGGCACCCTCACCAACCCTTCCTCACCCCCTTCCACCAACTCGGTCAACGCCGCTAACACCTGGCGTTTGGAGGGTTGAGGCTTGCTCAACTTATTCCTCACCTCCGCCGTGGTTAACGGGTCCACCGCCTCCCTCATCACTTTAACTACTCTCTCTTTCACCCCCTCTATTCCATTATTATCGACACTACCCAACACAGTTATATCCCGAGTTTCTGTGTCAAACGTATACATGAAGGGTCGAACCTCAAACACCCGCCCAATCCCTTCTACCACCCGCCTATGGTCATCCCTTCTACCTGACTTCCGTTTAATAGTTAAAAACGTATCTAACACCCCCACCCAAGCATGGCCCCCCGCCACCTCATCCCCATACTTCCCCTCAGCATTTCGGTTGTGGTGAATAAAGATGAGGGTGGTGGCGGTTTGCTCCCCCCAAGCCGCCCAGGGAGTTAAAGCTCGATTCACCCCCGAATTATCATTCTCGTCCCGTATTCGCAACAGCTTCACCGTATCCACTATCACCACATCTGCTTCTAACTGCTTAACATCAGCCAACATTGCTTCCGGCTCGTCCGCGCGACAACCCGTGAAGAGGATAAAATCACCTACGCTCCCTTTTATAAAATCCCGCATCACCGCGCCCCGCTCCACCCAAGCTTGACGCGGCTCCTCAGTCAACCAGGCTACCTGCTTGTCCGGCCATCCCATTACAACCTGAAGGAGAAGTTCCGTCTTCCCCACCTTTGGCTTCCCCGCAATAAGGTGGGACCAACCTTCAACCAACGGGCACGCCTCTTCAGGAAAGTCGAGAAAGGGGAGTTTAGAAGGCCGAACCTCCAACCCCTCTTCCCATCGCTGGACAAGCGCTTTAAAACTAATTCCTTCCACGAATGCGTGCCTCCTCTTTATGCCGAATCAAGCCAACGGTTCCAATTCTTAATTGCCTCATCCCTCTTTTCCTGGCTAGCTTTAACCCATTGTTCCTTTACTTTAGGGATAGCGGCCTGCATTGCCTTCTTTGCCTCTTCGTATGTAGGTTCATCTCCGTATATTTCAAATGGATGACAGGCCTTTTCTGGCCTCACTTGCCATTCCCAACACTGACAATCCCAATGGTCATTGTATTGTATAGTGATAAAAAGGCCCTTATGATGACCAACATAACCTGCCTCATCGGGGCCGCCCAACAGTTTAATCTCATCCATAACCTGCCTCCTCTACTTCATAGTCGGTGAGTGGGGTGATAGTAGATTTTACCCATTGGTTAATAGGGTTCAAACTACACGCCGTGCAAATATATTTCCGTGTGGGTCTTTTTGAATTCTCGGTATATTCAGGGTAGCCTATTAAAATATGAGTCACAGGTTTATTTCCACACACCCCATCAATACTTCGTGATGAGCCCCAGCCCACCCTAAAATAGGCTATTTCACATGAGGTTGGAATCTGCCCCGCTGTCAATACGTTGCTCATAGCTAACACAACTCCGGCGGCGAATAACCTTCAAGTGGCATTCCTCCTTCCATATTCTTATACTTCATCCACGCCGCCATAAACTCCTCCACCTCACTAGCAATCGCTGGTCCGTCCGCCTCTGTTAAGGGAAACTCGCTTACCTTGGCGGGGTCGGGCGGCGGAGGGTTCACCAACTCCGCCCAATCATCAGGCAGGCCGTGGACTTGGATATGTTGGAGGATGAAGTTAGCCCCACAAGCAAACGCGCCTGGGTCGATACCCTGATGTGCCAATGCTTGTTGGAGAGGGACGGGAATTTGATTATACACTATCTCCCGTATCACCTCGCTCTGGTCCTCCCGCCGAAGTAGGGTTGCCAACATCGATGCTAGTTTCATTGTCTATGTCCTCCTCTATAAGTTGGGCAATCTCTTCGCCCATCATTTTATAATCAAACCTGTCCATTAACTTTTCATTGCGGTAGATGTACAGTTCAATCTTCTCGGCTAGTGTCATTATCTTCCGCCTCCTGTTCTAATTCTGCCAAAGACTTCCACACCCCAAAAACCCTTCGCCCCTGAACGGCTGTTTCATAAAACCTTGTTTCCTCTAGCCAATTAGATACTACCGCCCGATCGTAATCCGGCTTACAACTTGGGGAAAAGTAGCGGTGTTTTATACTGCTACCAAAGGGACTTTCATGTGTAACAGGAACACAAATAGCTATAGTTTTTAAAACACTATGACTACAAGTATAACAGGTCACCATTTCGGGCGGCGTTGGCCACGCTGGCAAGGTTTCCCCTAGCATCAAAGTTTCATCTGGCATTTCTTTCCGCCTTAATCTCCACATTACTTTCTTCCCAAACATACCGATTCGCCAAGTCTGCCAAGCGGGCAAAGAGGAGGGCAGGAGGTGTGTGGTCAACAAGGTAGTCTAGGTTTGTCCACGGCTCCCCCCCACACTCACTTGCCCGCCTCACCCTCCTCACCCCGTGGTCCGCTATTGATTTCCAGCTTTCCCGCATCTTACCTCCCTTTCTTCCCACCTTATCATACACCCAAGTTCGCCTTTGTCAACTGTCTAACCAAACCACGATACAATTGTGGTGGGGGCAGATGTGGTGGGTAAATGAGTTCCCACTTCTCTCATTACCAGTTCTATCCGTTGCCCTCACACGACAATAAGATATTTCAGCGCGTAACACATCGTAGTCTGGCTGGAACCGCGCCGAAAGTGGAGGCACATTAGCAAGTATCCAATAATCCCCCTGTCCCTGATACCTCTCCACCATCACCCCTCACCCCCTTCCCAAACCACAACAACGTTATGATGTTCACAAACATGGTGGGTGAAACGGTAACATCGCCCATTCGGCTGCACACCTGTAGCATCAACAGACTTAACCTCACAAGTAGGAACAGCATTGAAGACGGGTTGGACCCATAATAACCAATTATTGAAAGAACAATGAACTAACTCCGGCATCACCCCACCCCCTCTGGACAACTCAACATCCCCACTCCCTCCTCTTCCTCCTCCACCCCATCCTTCACAAACTCCTCCATACATGGGATACAAAGGACCAACCCATACACCACACAGGTCGCCTTCTCCCCACAACTCTCACACTCTCCCTTATCCACTACACCTAACTCTTCAAGAGGCCCTGACCACAAATCTTCCTTCCACCCCGCCTCCCTTAAAAACCTCTTCTCCTTCGCCTGCTGCTCCGCCCACCAACTCTCCTCCACCTCCACATAATCCTCCCAAGAAGAATAGGGGGCTGAACCGTAGTGGGCTGCGCCGGTCCAGGGGGTGGTTGGTGCGGACAGGGCAGTTTGTGTGGCAGCAGGGTAGTCTGCCTTACCCCCCTTCCACCTCTCCGCCACAGAAACCTTCCTAGATTCGTAGGATGTGTTGGAGACTAAGTAGCCGTGGGCCGAGAGGGGGGAGGAGAAGTGGCCAATCAGCGATGTCCTCCTTGTCCGCCCATCCATTAAGGCAAATTTGTTGACCCCTGGTATCCGCCTCAACTCTTGCAACATCTTCCGCTTCCCTCTCCTCCGCGCCAACCTATCCCGAATAAAGATTGCGGTGTCGGAGAAGAAGGGGTCGATTGGGGCGAGGTAGCTAGGAATCACCCCATTATGCATTACAGCATACGGCACCTCCCCATCCAACTGTGTTAGGCGGCGGTGGTCGCGGGTGACAGGGTAAGGATGGGTGTTGGCCTGGTCGGTTTGGCCATGTGTTCGCCAGCGGAAGTGGAAGTTTACCGGCTGGCCCTCCAACACTCCCTCATTATCTTCTAAGAATGGTTTCAAGCTGGTCCAGCCCATAAACCCCTTGGCCACCCGCACCTTCCCATGCTGTGGCCACATTAGACCGGCCCCGTCTGGATTGGCATGAAATGAGGAGGCTAAGAGAGGGTAGTCGATAGCCAAACCTGGCTTCTTGAAAAGGATGATACACATTACTTAACTCCAACTTCGCTGAGATAGATTTACATAGTAGGTCGGCCAAGTAAGTGGTTCAAGTTTTGTTGACCTAAGAAGTTTGGTGAGCAGGACTTCAATTTCATCAAGGCGCTTTTCCCGCTCTATCACACGCAGGACGAATTGCTGTATATTCTCTTCATTTAACATGGCTACTCTCCTTGGAGGGGGCGGAGGATAATGTAATCAGCAAAACTAGAAGATTGGTGACGAAAGTGTACACCACCCTGAGGCTCATCAATTGGTAAATACCACTCCCCCTTTTGCACCACACGCCGCTCCCCCGTCTCCTCAAACCTCACCCCGCCAAACTCGTGGATGGGGTGGACGGGATAGAGGATAGCGCGGTCCCCAGTAGCGTCTTGAGTTAACAACCCTATACCTGTCTTTAAGGAGGGGTGAACACCAGAAGTACCTTGTAGTACATACTCCCCCCGCTTACCAGGACGGTACCCCCCCCGCCACTCCCAAACCTTCCCTTCCTCATCTGTGAACTTCATGCGAATTCCTCCCAAATATACAGAATACAAAGAATAACTGTGGTAGAACTGACAGCCGCTAGGACTGCACTCAGAAGGCCGATAGTGATAATAAAACCAAGAGGCATTACTCCACCCCCCTCTCCTTAACATACTCGGTAAGATAGGTATACTCCCTCTCCTCCGCATCCTCCACCACCCCACTCCACTTCCCCTTTATCACCTTCGGCCACTCCGCTGATTGACACAGGGTGATGGAGTGGTGAACGATTTCCAGGGCGGCCATGAGGGAGGTGTGGTTTAGGGTGCCTTTGAACAGTCTAAACTCTACCGTCTCCTTCCTACTGTCCTCTTGGTCCCACGGTAGAGTGTTAATGGCCACCGCCCTATCTCCTGGCTTCTTCACCTGCTCCAACATCTCTACCATATCCTCTTCCACCACGTCGGCGGCCTCACGATTCGGCGCACACCAACGCAACTCAACCACCCGCCGCCGACTCATCTGAGCATACCTCCACCAATGCCGGTTCCAAAGCATAACCAACCGACCCAAGACAACTTCTTGCCTCTTCCGCGTCCGCCCAAACCCCTTCCGGCTGGCGTGGATGTGCAACCCGCATGTCTCTGTGTTGTGGGATTGCAGCCCCACCCTCCTCAATTCCTCCAACACCTCCGGCCAAGGGAAAGAGGCTTGGTGGTAGGAGAGGGAGCAGGGGTGGGTGACCAGTTCAAAACCAGCGCGCAAACTCCCATCACGTTTGAGGTAGAAGAGGGAGTTGTCTTGGCTGAGAACGCCAAGGGGGTCCAGGATGTTTCTTGGGTTCTCTTCCCAACTATGGCTAACCTTATTCTTCCGCCCCCTATCCACTTCCAACTCCACCCCGAGGTAAAGAGGGCCGTCGCCGGAGAAGAGGGCTGGAGGTTTGTAGTTATAGGGGTGGATGGCCACAGGGTTGTTGCATTGGTTGTGGTAATAGCGAATACAATCCCGACACAACCCACTCACCCTACAGCGACAACTTTGCAAATCGGTAGAGAGATAAGAATCACCACAATTATTACATGCCCGCCGATTTGTTAAACACGTTGAACACATCATTTGAACACTACTAGCATAGATAGTGTCACAATATATACAAGGCCGACATGCACACCTCACCCCCTCCCCATACAAGGTGTTACAAGTTGGGCAAGTGGTCAAGTCTGCTCCCGCTATAGGCGCAGAGGTTACCAATTCACCTTGAGTAATAAACCGGTCGGTAATAGTAGCCATAGTTGTAGTGGGGCGCAACACCATGCAACATGCCCCCTCACATCCAAGCACCGCGCCCCATTGGTCCAATTCTGTATCTGGCATATGTTCTTCTCCTTGTTGTGGTGAAGTTGATGTGAGTGGTGGTGGTAAGGGAAATACTGGAGCTATAACCCGCCACCCTCCCTCCCTTAGCTCTCTAAGTGTTCTCGGCATCACCCCACCTCAAGCCAAGGCGATGGGGGTGAGGGGAATATGCGGTTGGGCGGATGGATAACCCCAGTGATGCAAACAATTTGCCCCCTCATTTAAGCTAACTTCTCCAGCACACATATGCCGCCTCTTCTCTTCCTTCCAAACCACCCCGCCAAATGTGTGGTGGGTTTCGAGGGGCTTGAGGATGAGGCGGCTGGTTGAGGAAGTGTAATTACAAAATGCCTGGTGAATAAACCCGTGGCGATTGATAAATATCTCTCCCTCTCTTGGCCCGCCATAATGACTAAACTCCCACGGTTTCCCTTCAAATTCAAACTGCATAAATCCTCCTAATCCTTCTCTTCCTTCCCACACTACCATACACGGGCGGCACCTTGTTGTCAAGGGGAAGTTTGCCCACATGCATTTCTTGGATGTGGTAGCCAAGTTGCTGGCCCCATTTAAACGCATAGTTACAGGTTGGACAGTGCCACATGGTTACATCCTCCTTTTTTAATTATGTTAACCTGGGCGGCCTTGGATAGTGATTATACCCCTTGCCCGTTGGCTCAATCATCAACCTATACATTTGCTTCCGCGCTTGATTACGCGAGGGGGCAAACAAGATAAACCAAGCAAGAGTAGGGGGAAAGCAGCGCAAGACATCTTCAGTCTGGAGGCCATGTGTTGGCACAGCTTCCACCCAAACCTTCCCACCTTTCTGGTAACTAAATCCCACAAATGTTTTAGTCGTTATGGTCACACCTTCCTCTCGTCATAATACACCCTCTCACAATCCAAACACACCCCACCCAGCACCTTCCACTCTTCCTTATCTTGCCCACAGATAAGGCAAAACTCTTCCACCCTATCCGCTTTCCCTTCCCCCTTCACCTCCTCCTCCGCCGCAGGCCAAGTAAGGGCCTCAAAGCTGTAGTTGGAATACCATAACCCACCCTCCTCCACAAACTTCCCCACCAATGTCACCACACCATCTCCGGCCATGAATGCAAACTTGCTATTCGTCGCATTGGCCAGGAAGCGGGAGAACCAAACCTTTCCTATGTGCGCTTTCAGGTTGACAAGAGTGTGGGTGATGAATTGGAGGGTGTCGGAGTAGGCCGCCTTACTCTCCATCCCTGGGATGATACCGTTATGGACCACGCCCAGTCTGGTGGACAAGGTGCAGAGGTGGGATGGGCGCGCTTGGACAGGGAATGGGTGGCAGTTAGTAACATCCACCTTGCCGTGTGTGGCCCAGCGGAAATGTAGGACGGCAGCTTTATCCGTTAGGTCATTCTCACCAAGGTGCTCAAACAGCAGGTCAGTAGTCCAGAATGCCCGCTCAATCCGCACCTTGCCATCCTGGGGGAACATGAGGCCAGCGCCATCAGGGTTGTTTTCAAAGGCGTTGGTTATGGCGGTGTTGTTCCAAGGCACCCCAGCAGGTTTGTAGATGATTAGACACATAATTCAACCCCTTTATAGGGTAGGTCTGCTCGCCGTTCAAATTCCAGAGTCCCCTCCCTTCCTTCCCACCTAATCCCCAGTGCATCATACGTGTGGTCATTATCGTGACACCAGCGTACTTCCTCACGATGTTCAAGACAAGTGTAAGCTTCTCTGTCAGACCATTCCGCACGAAATACAGCTACATTTTCACAACGAAAACATGTAAATCCTTTTATCGACATTGTCTAACCTCCAAATAATCCTTCAACTCTTGTGGCACTTCCCTTGTAAACCCTTGCCAACTCCCTGTCACAATGTCTATCGCTTCCTTACCACGGCAAAAGGTGACTAGGTGGTGGGAGAATTGGAGGGTGGCGACCAAGGTTTCCAAGCGTAGGGTGCCACGGAATAACCGCAACTCAATAGTGTCGGAGTTGGTGTTATTCAACACTACATGCCGCCCGACACGCTTAGCATTCTCCACTTTGCTCGGTTCAAAATCTCTCACCACCTCATGATTAGGCTGACACCACATCATCTGCCCATTCGTCCGTCTTGACAACTTCCGCACCTTCTCCCAATGCCGCCACACAAACAGTATCATGTTGGATAGGGTGGCCTCACGTTTTACCACATTGGCACCCAAACCGGCCCGTGATAGATGGACGTGCAAACCGCATGTCTTGGCGTCATGGGAGGTGTAACCGTGTTGTTTGGCAGTGGTCAGTATCTGTTGCCAAGGTATGGTGCCGTCTAGGTGGGCGACTAGGGTAGCTGGGTGGGTGATAATCTCCACCCCATTGCGCCCAAGACTCCCATCCTCTTTCAGATAAAACACCTTGTCATGTTCTCGCATATCCTTCAAAGCTGGGACCACTTCCTCAATCTCCCCCTTGTCAATCTCTAACTCCACACCCATGTATAGACCATCATCGCTGGGGCCAAGGAAGGTTAGAGGGGGTTTGTAGCCATAGCTATGTAACCCGTTGTTGTCTATAGCATCATCTTCCTCACAATCCCAACGACACCCATCACAATGGAAGTCGCCCGATCTATCACAGGAGTAGAGGTCGTTTTCGTGGTAAACATCCTGACAACGTTCACAGGTGCCGTAGAATTGGTAGCAAGAATCACATACCGCATCTACCTGTCCAACGTCATTCAAATTCCGCTCCCATTGTCTCTCCCCACAATCTCCACACTCCCCCGTCTTATTCTCACAAGGTTGGCAAATCTCCTCATCCTCATCTACCTCTGTCTCCTGGCACCACCCACACAAAACTGGGTCCGGTGTGCAAGATTGGCACAACACCCCACCCTCCACCAACTCTTGAAACTCTTCCCCACACTCCCCACACCTCTGCAATTCCTCATCAGGCAGCATGGTTCACCTTCCTTATTATGTTAAGTTGGCTGGCTAACCCAACCTTGGCCGCCCACTAACCAGATTCACCAAGCTAGTGGGCAGGTAGGGAGGTTAATTTTCTGGTTGTTAGCCTCTGGGTGGCTCAGTGGGAAAGTCATCCGCGTCTCTATCCAACCAGCACATAAGTAGATACATAAACACACCACCCCCACCCACAAGTCCGAATACAAGACTAGTCGCATGGACGTTCATCCAATCTAACATCTTCCCTCTCTGGGCGGCAAAGCCGCACCTTTACTTCTCATACTTTTCCCATTGTTGTTTGCGGGTTGGCGGGGGTTGATTTCCTTCCATCATCTTGCTAAGGACAACACCAACCACAAT
>SDBU01005738.1_pt1 | contig 14760 bp, 12 predicted proteins | sample 2277071 | NCBI WGS metagenome assembly SDBU01 (sample SAMN10397929, study PRJNA504765) | marine sediment metagenome | isolation source: marine sediment core GS08_GC12, 126 cmbsf | place: Arctic Ocean: Gakkel Ridge, Loki's castle | collected 2008
AAAGAAAAGGTCTGTTCCATCCTCTGTTTTGATAAACCCAAACCCACGGTCCATAAGCCTTGCGATTGTTCCTTTAGCCATATGATACTCCTTTCTAGACTTGACTTGACTCTACTCCTCTCCTGAGGCTTTGTCAATATGAAAAAAGGAACACTAATAGCTATACCTGGAATTACCATAATGATTCTCAGTTCTCAATTCTCGTTGTCGGTATGTTCTCTTTATGTTTTAGTCGTTGGTAAGAGATATCACAGGGATTTTTCGAGGTTCCGGGTATTATCAATGGGTAGGTAAACCTGACAAAAGAGGAACTTTTTCGTCTTATATAGTGATGAATCAAAAACGGAACGGCTTTCGTACCTTCTTAATGTTGTGATATCCTGGAGAGGCGAGTAGATGCTCGGAGTAAAAGTAGGAGAGATTAGGTTGAGCCAAGATAGCACTGTTGAGACTAAAACGGCCAAGGTTGCCTTAGCTAGCCTCTATGAAGAGTATTATGACCGAATTGTTCGCTACATCTTCGTTCGTATCAGTGATCAAAGTGAAGCCGAAAATCTGGGTGGGGATGTCTTTCTAAGAGCCTTACAGTCGCTGGACTCTTACCGGGGGCGCCCGGAACAGATGCGAGCTTGGCTCTTCAGTATTGCCCGTAACATAGTAATAGATTACCAGCGGAAGATGAGCCGGCGGAAGGACATTTCTATAGATGAGGTGGAAATCCCCGATAGGCTCAGTATTGAGGAATCAGTGGAAACGAAGTCGGAACTCGAGAAGTTATCACAAGCCGCAAAGCAGTTGACGCCGGCTCAGCGTGAAGTGGTCGGTCTACGCTTCTTCGCCGGACTATCATCAGCTGAGGTCGGCAAGATGTTAGGCAAAAGTAGCGGTGCCGTAAGAGAGATGCAACGCGCTGCTGTAGAAATACTGCGAAAGCAAATGAATGTTTAAGCTAGAAGAGGACAGATTCTTGAGATATTTAATCGGAGTAACAATGATGGTGGAGGTGCTGAGATGAGTAAGGACTTGAATGTACTGCTGGACAAGTGTATTGACCGAATGAACGAGGGTGAGTCGCTCGAGGAGTGTCTTGCCAGCTATCCTGAGCAGGCTGAGGAGCTAAGACCGCTACTAAGAGCTGTGTGTAATGCTCGTGACGCCTGTTCCTCGCTCCCTAGAGCCACGGCTAAGTCGGCGGTGAGGCAGCGATTGGATGCTGCCCTGGTCAACGCAGAGAGGAGTCTCCGGAAACCGCAGCGGAGACCAGGGCCCTTATTTGGTTGGACAAAGGTATGGGCTACCGTGTCTATTGCTCTGGTGCTGGCACTCGTCGGCTTTGGTCTAAATTGGGCGCTTACACCGGGAGTAGCGCCTGTCGTTGCACAAGACAATTTCCGCCTGCTGTTAAGTGACGAGGAAAATGCCATCGGTGATTTCACGAGCCTCGAGGTTACTATCACCAGCATTGGAGTGCAGCGTGGGGGTGAGTCGGGTGGCTGGGAGGTAATCACACTTGAACCGGCTGTAGTGCGGGACTTGACCGACCTCCAGGGACTTAACGCACAGGAAATCTGGAGTGGCGAACTCCCTGAGGGACAATATACAAAGGTGTTTATCTACATTGACAATGTGAGTGGCACGATTAACGGTGAGCCAGGGGAGGTGAAGCTTCCCAGTGGGAAACTCCAGATAGACAAGCCCTTTGCTACCGCCGGCGACTCGCTAGTCAACTTTGTCTACGATGTCACGGTTATTGAGGCGGGCCAAAGTGGCCAATACATTCTGCTACCTCAGGCTGACCAGAGCGGGGCGAATCAGTCATACCACGAGGTGGGTGAGGGCGAGCTTATCCTTGAGGTTGTTGATGGCGAGGTAGCCCCGGGCGAGGAGATTACTGTCCTGGTAACCCTTAATGGCAGTCCGGTGTCGGGTGCCCAGGTTGAGGTAAATGACGATGAGATTGGCGAGACTGATGCCGACGGACTTATATCCTTCATCGTGCCTGATGATGACGAGCTTGAGATAGAGGCTAAGAAAGATGGGCTGAAGGGAGAGCTTGAAATTGACTTAGAGGGGGAATCCGAATTAGAGCAGAAATCCAAAGAGGGCGAGCTTACCATCCAGGTTGTTGACGGTGAGGTAGCCCCGGGCGAGGAGATTACCGTCCTGGTAACCCTTAATGGCAGTCCGGTGTTGGATGCCCTGGTTGAGGTAAATGACGATGAGATTGGCTGGACTGATGCCGACGGACTTATATCCTTCACCGTGCCTGATGATGACGAGCTTGAGATAGAGGCGGTGAAAGGGCACCTAAAGGGAGAGCTTGAGATAGAACTAGAACAGGAATCCCAAGGGGTTAGTAATGAGGAGCTTACTCTTGAGGTTGTTGACGGCGAGATAATCCATGGCGAGACCATCACTGTCCTGGTGACCTTTGAGGGCAATCCGGTGGCGGGTGCTGAGGTAGAGGTGGATGACGATGATGTTGGCGAGACGGATGCCGACGGGCTTATCTCCTTTACGGTGCCCTATGATGATGAGCTTGATATAGAAGCCAGGATAGGTGAGCTGAGAGGGAAGCTAGAAATTAAGTTAGGGCATACCCTTACCCTTGAGGTCGTTGACGGCGAGATAATCCACGGTGAGGAGATTAGCGTACTGGTGACCTTTGAGGGCAATCCGGTGGCGGGTGCTGAGGTAGAGGTGGATGACGATGATGTTGGCGAGACGGATGCGGATGGGCTTATCTCCTTTACGGTGCCCGATAGGGAGGTACTCGAGATAGAAGTGAGGATAGGCGAGCTGAGAGGGAAGCTTAGTATTGAGGTAGAGGCAGCATTACCGGAAAGTGAGTTAACTCTTGAGGTTGTTGATGGTGAAGTGAGCCCCGGTGAGGAGATTACTGTGTTGGTAACCTTTGAGGGGGACCCGGTGGAGGGTGCTCTGGTTGAGGTGAATGACGAAGAGATTGGCGAGACGGATGCGGACGGGCTTATATCCTTTACGGTGCCTTATGATGATGAGCTTGATATAGAAGCCAGGAAAGGGGAACTGAGAGGTGAACTTAGGATTGAGGTAGAGGAGGGGTGAGTCGATTTTGGGGAAACAAAAGCGGTTAGCCACGGCAAAGGAAGTGAAGAAAGCCCTTGGTCTTACCTCAAATAGCTTACCTCTGAACAAAAGCCCCGATTATGAGGCTAAGGTCTCAAAAGCTTAAATTGTTTAATATGAAATAAAAGGGAGCTATAGTTGATATTACTATTAGCTCCCTTTTGATTGTAGTTATCCCCGTAGATTTAATCGATCCAATGGGGAGAACTTCTGATGAAAAAAGGAACTATTTTATCCCAGGGTAACAAAACGAGGCTAAACTGAATACTCCACGGGACTTAGAGTTACTATTATTCACTCTGTAGTACAATACGCATATCCGACCGCATAGCTCGTTGGGTTACCGGCCACCAGTTCCTAAAGCTAAACTATCTTTAACTCTAGCTTAGGAAGTGGTATCTTTTTGGGGGCAGGCCAGCATAAGAGCTGCCTGTATTGTCATGGGAGCCGGTGGCGTCAGTAGTGAAGTTAATGCTATCGATGAGCTTCGTCAAGGCTGATTCCTTCTCCTTCAGTTACTTTGGAGAGAAGAGCGAGCAGCTCCTCAGTTCTGAACATCTTCGAGAGGTAGCCCTCCGCACCACTCTTTATCGCCTCGAAGAGATATTCATCATCGTCGCAAGCGGTGAGAATGATAATCTTGATCTGGGGCATCTCGGTTTTGATGAGGCGAGTAGCTTCCAGGCCATTACAAGGTGGCATCTTTATGTCCATAAGGATGATGTCCGGCATGAGTTGACGAGTCTTCTCCAGGGCTTCCAGTCCATCGCTGGCCTCACCTATCACCTCGATATTGTTTGCCACCAAGAGACTGACGATGCCGTTGCGAGCCAGGAGATGATCATCGACTACTAATACTCTCAAATATATTGGATTCCTCCGCTATTATTTACTAGCAGTCTACCAACACCTTGGTTACAACTGTGTGAATAAAGTAGCCGAAAATGTAACAATTGTGTTACAACTCTGCCTCTGCGAAGGAGTAATTAAAAAGGGATGCCCTTGGCGGGCATCCCTTCGAACGTCATCAGCATGAGTAGGCTTAGCTGGGAGGTGCTAGCATATAACCTACTCCGGGTTTGGTGACAATATAAATCGGATGTTCGGGCTCATTTTCTATTTTTTGGCGCAGCCGCCGTATGTAGACCCGCAACCCTTCATAATTCTCTCGGTATTCAGGCCCCCACACTTTTCCCAGAATCTCTTCCTGGACAATTACCCGCCCGGCATTAACCGCCAAACACTGGAGAAGACGGTATTCGGTTGGGCTCAGGCTGACTTCTTGCCCACTGATGGTTACTTTCCTCTGCGCAAAATCAACAGACAGTCCTCCAACGGTGAGAATAGGGAGAGAGTTCACTTCGGGGATGAGGCTACGTCGTAGCACTGTCTCAACTCTGGCCATGAACTCCTCAGCACCGAAAGGCTTGGTGACATAGTCATCAGCCCCTAGACGCAAACCTTGAACCTTTTCTCGTTCCTCTCCTTTGGCAGTCAGCATGATAATAGGAACGGAAGAAAATTCGCGGATTCTGGTACAGACCTCATAGCCATCAATACCAGGCAAGCGAATGTCCAGGATAATCATATCGGGGCTTTTCACGGCGACCAGTGACAGTGCCTCTTCGCCGCTAATTGCAGTGATGACTTCATAGTCGGCAGCCTCCAGATTGTAGCGTATCAGCTTGAGATAACGGGGCTCATCGTCCACCACCAAAACCTTAGTCTTATTCATCAGGCAACCTCCTCGAGAGACAATGTAAAGCAAAAGACATTCCCCTTGCCCTGAGCATTCTCTGCCCAGATACTACCGCCGTGAGCTTCCACAATCGCTTTGCAAATAGTAAGGCCAAGACCAGCCCCCCGCACCCTCTGGGCATTAGAACCGGAGATTCTATAAAAGGCATTAAATATCTTGCCCAGCTCTGCCTGGGGTATGCCCTGACCTTCATCGGCAACACTTATCTGGATATGGTCGTCCCTCATCTCACCGCTGATAGTGATTTGGCTACCATGAGGGGAATATTTGATGGCGTTGTCCATCAAGTTATGTAATACCTGCTCGAGGCGCTGAGAGTCGCCTAAGACTGAAGGAAGCGAGGGCTCAAAGCTCAGAAGAAGTGAATAACTGTCTGTGATTGACTTCACCTTTTCAACAACTTTTCGGGCTAATTCGGCTATATTTATAGGCTTTTTCTCCACAGTAAAACTTCCGGCCTGAATTCGTGAGGTATCAAGGAGATTTTCTACCAGTCCCAGTAGCTTTTCGCTTTCCTCCTTGATAATCTGAAGGAATTCTCGTCTTGTTTCTTCGCTGTGAGGCACTTCGGAACGAAGCAAAGTCGTGACATAGCCGGTGATGAAGCCCAATGGCGTTCGAAGTTCATGAGAAATGCTGGATATGAATTCAGACTTCATACGGTCCAGCTCGCGCATGGCATGAAGTTTGCTGACTTCTTCCATCATTTGTTCAAGTTCTTTGGTTCTCCCCTTGACCTTTTCTTCCAGTTTGATATTCCAACTTTGTATCTCATCAATAGAATTCTTAAGCCTCACCCTCATCTCCTCAAGGCTTCTTCCCAGAACTCCTATCTCCCCTCCTTCCGAAATCTGAATAGCAGTAGCCAGGTCTCCTTCAGCGATGTCTTGTGCACTTCTGGTAAGTACCTTAACCGGGTGCACCAGGTGGCGGGTACCTATGAGTGTAGCCGCCACGATTATCACCAACATAAGCCCACCTAGTAGGAAAATACTGTTCCGCAAGTTTACTGCCGGGGCAAAAGTCTCTTTGGCATCTCCACCTATAGATACTCCCCAGTCAGCCATAGTGAGGGGAACGAAGGCCATAACATGCATAGTCTCGCCTGTGCCTTCACTATGCTCATATGGCACCGTTTCCACTCCTATCATCCCTTCTGCCATCATCTTCCTATAGAAGCTCACATGCTCTCCGGGCTTTAGAAATACTCCGGGGTAGGTTGAAATAATTACGTTTCCCTGGCTATCAACAACCTCCGCATGGCCAGTATGCCCTAGGTTCAAAGCTTGCTCAAATGGTCTTCGGATGCTAGAGCTGGAGAGGTCTATGATTCCGCTGAGCATAGATATAAGTTGGCCTTGCTCATCTCTAATGGGTATTGTAAGAGCTACGGCTGGAGCACCGCTTCTAGACTCCACAAACGGGGCGGAGATGCTTCTGTCGCCAGACTCGATTACATTGTGTATATGGGATTTTGCTGAGTGGATACTGCCTATAACGCCAGCATCGTAGGGCTCGGCTAATATTACCTTTCCCGTAGCATCGTAGAAGTAAACACCCAGGGAAAAGGCGCCTATTCTGCCATAGGTATGAGCTAACATGTGATACTCTTCTTCCAGATTGGCAGCTTGAGGGTCAAATCTGGCAAAGGTGGTTGCTTTCTCCAACTCGTGAAAGGCCTGTGATAGCAGTCCATCGATTTCACTAGCTGCCATTTGGGTAAGTACCTGTCGCTCCTCCAAAATTCGTCTGGTGCTGTCGTTAACCATACGTATGCTGAGCAGACCAAAGACGGTAAAAAAGATGAGGAAGCCAAATGAGATGACCAGGACCAACCGTGGCCAGATCCCCATATTATGAAGCAAGTTCGGCAAATGGCCTAGACCAAACATAAGTATCAGCTCCTAAAAACGGGAGGCTCTCCGATTCGCTTGAGAGTTCTTCAGCTACCTTTCCTCTGGAGATAATTATCCTATTTCTTGACCTTATGCGTCAACCCATAAAGCCCTGGGAATCAAAGACCTTGAGGGCCAGAGGCACAGCAGTCGATCAGGTCAAATGCGGCTCAGTTCAACGGCATTCGTGACTATGTAGTTTAGGGAATGAAAGTCCAATTTAGATGAGCGGTACCAGTGATAGGCGTACGGTTCACTACCCTTTTAGAAAGTGCAGCTTAAAAAGTTATACCACCACCGCAGAGTGGAAACTGTAACACGATTGTTACAGTTTCCACTACTTTATTCACCAAGCTGTAACTAAGGCTTTGGTAAACTAAAAACTGTGCGAGGATTAAGCAATACAGCTCTGTTCATGCTCGCTGCAACCGTCCTTGAGCTTATAGAACGAAAGTGCCGCAGCAAGCGGGGAAGTACAAAATGGAGGAAGTGACAATGGGGAGTCAGCATATAAAGTCAAATATGGTCAGGGTCTTAATCCTTGGGTTAGTGCTCTTCGTGATAGTCTCCATCTTTGGCATGTCTTGTCAGGCATCTCCGGCAACTACCCCAACACCTCTTCCAGCGCCAGCACCTAGCCCAACGCCTAGTCCACCCTCGGCACCAGCACCAGAAGCCGCCGAGGAAGGAAGGGCTCTCTTCATCTCGAAAGCCTGCACCAGTTGTCACACGGTTCAGGGGATGCCCGAAGCCCAGGGAAAGGTAGGCCCAGAGCTCACCCACCAAGCCAGTAATTCCTTGATTGCTGGGGTCCTGCCTAATACCGACGATAACTTAAAGAAGTGGCTTAAAGACCCGGCAGCCGTAAAGCCGGAAACTATAATGCCCAACCAGAATTTAACGGACAGGGAGATTGATGCCCTGATTGCTTTTCTGCAAACGTTAAAATGACTGGCGAGGAGCATCTAGCGGTTCAAAAGTCTAAAGATGAATATACCATATGGAAAGGAGGTGGTGTTAAGGAAGAGATTCACATGAATTAAGTTGGGAAGTCATGTTAGCAAAATAAACTAAGGAGATCGCAATTGGTACACATAATTAGCTCAGGTAATTTACGACGTAAATGGCTACTGTTCACTCCCCCGTTCCTTGTCGTCATGCTACTGTTGGTCGCCTGTGCCGGACCAGCAGGGACGCAGGGGCCCCAGGGACCAGCCGGGACACAGGGGGCCGCAGGGCCGCAAGGTTCAGTAGGATCACAAGGACCAACGGGGCTGGCAGAACCACAGGGGCCAGCATCATCCAGTATAGGAGAGACTTACGTTGAGAACGCAGGCGAGTTCGTCTCTGCCGCCGACTGGGATTCCATGCAGACGGTGAGGATCGAGATGGGTGAGTTCACTTTCACACCGCAGGCTCTCATATTCCAAGCGGGAAAGCCCTATAAGCTTGAGATCGTCAATGTTGGCACACAGAAGCACTACTTCACCGCCGAGGAGTTCTACCGTTCCGTAGCGTTTCGTAAGGCCCAGACCTCTGAAGGGGAATTCAAGGCACCCTACTTCAAGGCGATTGAGGTCTTCCCCGGAGACCAAGTCGACCTGTACTTTGTGCCAGTTATCCCCGGAACCTATCACTCGATATGCACGATAACCGGACACGTAGAGTCCGGCATGGACGGGCACATCACTGTAACCGGCGGGACTCCGACCTCACCGGCACCAGTCATGGCCGCAGTAGCCTACGGCGACTGGGTACAGGATGCCACTGATTTGGTCTCTGCTGCCGATTGGGACGCAATGCAAACGATAACGGTTGAAATGGACGAGTTCACGTTCACGCCGGAAACTCTCACCCTCGAGGTGGGAAAGCCCTACAAGCTGGAGATCGTTAACTTAGGAACGGAGAAGCACTATTTCACTGCCGAAGAGTTCTACCAGTCCGTAGCGTTCCGTAAAGCGCAAGACAGTTCGGGTGAAATCAAGGCACCCTACTTTAAGGCGGTCGAGATCTTCCCAGGCGAGCAGGCTGACCTTTATCTGATTCCGACAAAAGCGGGGGACTATGACTCGATTTGCACGATAGCTGGACACACAGAGGCTGGCATGCATGGCCACATCGCTGTGACCGGAAGCTAGGTTTCCGGAATAATTCTACCTCCTTACTATATTTAAAGGGGTGTTGCTCCCACGTGCTGGGGGAGTAATGCCCCTTTAAAAGTAAAAAAGGAACGGTTTTATCTTGGAGGTAACATTACGCTAGAAAGTGTAATATGCCTACAGCTGGTACATCTAACTCGGGATGCTATACCGCCGTTATTGTGACTTTGATGGATTCTGGGCTACCGAGCTCTTTGACTTGATCTTTGGTTAAATAGATGGTCATCGGGTGGTCTTCTTTGTTCTCCTTGAATCTCCAAGTGCCTGGTGTCTCTTTCTCTTTGACAAGTACGATTTCCATTTGTGTTGTCTCCTTTTTTATTATGCCACTAACCTAAGTAAACAGCCCACCTTATCGTTAGTATTATCAAGGTTTATTTATCAATAAAACTGGTAAATAAATTACTTCGCGGCACGCAACATTAACACATCTTCATCTAGCCCCTGCCGGTGTAGTTCAACGCGACCGGTAAGTCTCGAAACCGGCAACCCCCCAATTTTGAAGGGGAAAATCATCGGTGAGGTTATGAGCACTTTCAATGTAGCTGAGTCCGAGCCGCACGACAGCAAAACCGCTTCAACTAGCCACGCCGCCACCCTTTCATCAGTGACGACCATTTGCGGGGCCATGCTGTACATACCTGTTTCTGACGTGTCTGACAGTACTCGCCAGTCGACATAGGAGCGAACAACGCGTTGAGTGGACCTAGTAACCGTCTCGCGCTCACCAAGCTGTTCTTTAATACGGCGCAGTATCTGGGCAATGGTGGCCGCCCCCTGCAACTTAAGCAGCCTACCAGTTATATCAGCCACAATCCCCCAGAAAGGGTAGACCGCCATGGTCATGCCCCAATGGATAGCCACCCTAGTCTCGCTTGACCCAACTTGCAGGAGCTTAAGACCATCATCCCTAAGAGGGCGCAGTTCTTTTGGAGTGGTAGCCCATATCTTCATTAGGATCGTAATAGTCTTTTCCAATGCGCCACGACCGCCTGCCGCGCCACCTGAAAGTTTCTCCCCCAGCATCCCTCGCAACGCCGTACTAATCTCTCTGGGCGATGTGCCCGCCAAATACAGGCTGGCCGTCGATTCCAACCATGCTAACTGCAGCCGCCTATCTATGCCGATAGGGATTTCACTCTTCAACCCGTCCTCCAATCTATCTGTATCAGAGGGACGATAATCTCCTCGATGCAGACGCCGCCGTGGGTCACCGCCGTATGACCATCCGGGATGAAAGCCATCCTGCCCGGCGCAATAAGCGGCATGAAATTGTCCGGCAACCCGATAGCAGGCCACTCTATGGTGGCGGGGAACTTAGCTGCCACACCAGACCGTAGCATTGCATCCTTATAAATACGCACACGCTCTCCTCTCATATCTGAGATGGCGCCTTCCATGGGCCGACCACAGCCCCTTGCTTCTATGTTGCCATGGTCTGCCGTAAGATAAATCTGGAAGTTGTTTTTCCTGAGGATGCCGAAGAGATTTTCGAGGTAATCTTCGTTGGCCCACTGCTTTACCTGGCTATGCATGCCCGCAGCACCAAGTTCGATACCGTGCATTATCTTGTCCAATTTGTCCACTACCAGGCCTAGCGCCTTGACCCTGTATGACGACGCTATTTCGTCAACCTCAGACAGGCTACCAGCTTCGCCCAAGCCTTTGATATAGGCGGAGGCTTCTCTGCTGAGGCCCTGCTGCAACCAGAATTGCGCCCAAAGAGCCGGTTCCTTTTCCGTAGTCATAATGCTGGACGCGAAGTTAGCAGGAATTTTCCCCGAGAAAAGCGCCTGCCTGCATATGCTGGTAATGGTGGGCGCCCATGCAAATACAGCGCTCTCAATAAACTTATAACTCGGGGTTTTCTTCAGAAGCACACGCTTAATGGCTAGCCATTGATCGAAGCTCATCCCATCTAGCACAAGCAGCGCCACACGGTGACCTTGCTCAAGGTATCTCTCCGCCAAGGCACGTAGAATGTGGTGCTGCATCAAAGGCGGTTTGGCAGGCATATTGTAAAGGCCAGCATACCTTTCGCTGAGCCATTTCTGAAAGGCCCTGTCAACATCTTGCTGATATCTATTGATCTGATTGGCGAGTTCCGATCCCGCCAATCCGAGAATCTCGTAACGCATCTCATTCAAATGTGCCCATCTGCCCGCGAAATTCAGCCAATCGTGATAACGCGCTTCCTCTGAGGGAATAGCATCTTTCAGATTTTCCAGGAAAATCTCGAGGTTATCCATATCCTCATCGAGCGCTCCCGTAATAAGCCCAACCCTGACCCATTTATGTGCCTTAGTCAACTTTCCTGCCGCATCATGCCTGACCGGCAGAAGCAGCTCTTCCAGGAACAGGTCATCAAAATAGATGCGAACATCCCTATGTTCAAGCGGTAAGTGAAGCGGGCCTTCTACCTTAATTTCGTAATCCAGCCTCGGATCACGGGTCAAATCGCTATTGCCTGCGATGCGGTCAAGGAAAATGGGCCAGCGTTCCTGCAGAAACTGGAAAAAGGCATCCCGATTGCCAAACAGGGTTTTCAAAGGCCACGTTTTGAATGATGACTTTGCCTCAAGCAATGATATTAGCCGTGCGGTTATAACCAACGACAGATACTGTCTACCGAAATGAATGCGGAGCATGGTCTTCAACAAGTCCTCCGGCTCCTTAACGAGGTCTGCCGATATCTGGAATATGTGACGGAGAATGAAATCACAGGTCTCGTTATCCCCCATTCTGGCGGGCTTTGCTTCGTGGTAAGCCTGGTAGAGCCTGTCTAGGTGCTCTGCTGAGAGCTTCTCAAGGACTGGGTAGCTCAGTCCGGGGAAGATCTCACCGAGGTCTAGAGCCACCTTATGGCTGGCCTGCAGAAGGTCGTATGGTAGGTTATCTAGATCGCGGCCCGCTATTCTGAGTAGCACACACCCATCAGCATTCTGACCAGCGTCCCATTTTGAGCGGTACCTGGACTCATATTCATATCGAAAAACAAGAGGGTCGTCGTATGTCATGAACTCGAACCCCTGCTCCCTGACTTCCTGCTGAATCTTCTCGTCGGACAGGAGCCCATCGGGATCGGCTGCAATTACCAGCTTTGTCTGAGCGTGCAATATATCTTTTAATATCTCGCTCTGCCAGGTGGTCAAATTAGGTTTCCTCCACGTAAATCATAATCATCGGAACCAGTTCCGGCATGGCATGACTGCGCTCCGTCATCTTCTCTCGCCATTCCATCTCTTCTGCCTGTAACTTCCGCAGGCGGTGCTCGCGGACGTTCGCCAGGCCCAGCTTCTGGATGATCTTTTTCCTCTCGGCAAATGCGTACTTGCCCTTATCCTCCTCACGTTCCAGGTAGGCGTTATATTTCTTGGTCAGATCCTCGTAAGTCTGGTATCCTTGCTTTTCCGCTGCAACAGCTAACTTATCAAACAGCTCCTCCGCCTGCTTCCCAATGATCTGCCCGGACATTCCCGGCCCTTTTTCTGTGACCTGTTCCCAGATATAGTTAGCTGTTGGTATCAGCACTTGGCCATCATCATGCAGGAATACGGTCGTGACACGGTAATAGTTCCAATCCGCGGTGTAAAGAGAAATACGGAAAAGCGCCCATGTCCCTTTTAGACCGGCGGGCAGGCCGGCGATTTTAACTTTAGGCACAGGTTGTCCCCGGGCAAAACGTGGCACTCCCATGAGGATTCCGCGCAAACGAGGATTCTCTAAATTCAAATAGGTGGAGGACGGCAGGTCATCGGCATCACGCTGGTTGAATACGACATCTCTAGTCTCAGTTCCATCAGGCCAGGTAATCTGCCATGTCTTACCGCTTTTCTTGGCGCTGCCGCCATGAGTAATAACATAGTCGCTGGTCATTCTCTCCACCCAGTAGGGCAGAGGATGGTTAATCAGTTTCTGCACCTCATTCGCTTTAAGATCTTCTTCGCCGGAGAGTAAGGACAGACTCTCTTGCTGTGCTTTGGCTTGCTCCTTGACCTTCTGCAAGACTGCGTCCACCTTTTCCTCAATTCGGTCGGGGTCCATGATGGCCTCTTTATACAACTCATCGAAAATGGCCTCAGCGTCGGCAGTATCCAATACATCGCCTGTCTTATCCACGCCAAATTCCGCTAGTATTACCGCAAGTTTCTGCTCTAACACATCGCGCACCCTGTACTCCACAGTATCTTTGATAATCAGATTGAGAGCTCTCACGAGGTGTTTCTGCCCGATGCGGTCAACCCGGCCAATGCGCTGCTCAATACGCATGGGGTTCCAGGGTAAATCGTAGTTCACTACTATGTGACAGAATTGAAGATTAAGCCCCTCGCCACCGGCCTCAGTCGATATCAGGATTCTGGCATTCAAGGAGAATGCCTTTTGTACATCTTTTCTTTCATTGAGATCCATTGAACCGTTGAGGTATACCACCAAGAAGCCACGCTCGGAGAGAAAATTCTTTAGCATTTCCTGTGTCGGCACAAACTCGGTGAAGACTAGCACTTTAAGGTCAGGGTTGCCCTCTTCCTGTTGCAAATGGTAAATCCAGTCCAGTAAAGCCTCTGATTTGACGTCAGGGCCGGAGCTCATGGTTCGGTGCGCAGCTTCGAGCAAGAACTCGACTTCCTTGCGTTCGTTATGCATGGCTTGGATACGAACTCTGAGCAAAGTATCGAGCTGTTCTTGCCCGTCCATCTCTTCCCAGTCCTCTTCCGAAAGCATAGGAAAAAGCGAAAGTTGCTCCTCCGGCTGACGTAGTGCATCAAGCCTTCTCTCCAGTGTAGTACAGATAGCATTGGTCGAAGATGCCACCAACCTCTGTATTAGCAACAAGAGGAAACCAATATGGGGTTTCTTCTCAAGCCGGGCCTGGTTATAGCCTTGTCTAACATATTGGGTCACCGCTTCGTAAAGAAGCTTTTGCTCTTTATGTTTCGCTGCCCATTGCACTGGCTCCATGGTAGTAATACGAGGTTGAAACAGCGGCTCACCGTTAGCATCTATAGATTGTCTTTTCTCAGTGCGCACCACATAAGGGAGTACGCGTTCCTTCTGTACGCTGGAAGCCTCCGGGAAGGCTTCTTCATCCAGCAGGGTGAGGATGCGGTGAAAAGAGTCGGTCTTGCCCTGGTGCGGCGTTCCCGAGAGCAGGAGCAAATAGGGTGCGGCTACTGCTAGTCCCTGTCCTAGCTTGAAGCGTGCGACCTGGTCGGTGCTACCGCCCAGACGATGTGCTTCATCAACGATTATCAGGTCCCAGCCAGCCGAGATAAGGTCCTCGAAACGATCGCGGTTGTAAGCTGCCAACTGCTCAATCGACCAACCTCGTCGTGTATCAATGGGCTTGACTGAGTCCATGGAACAAATGACCTGGTCAAAATTCCTCCAGATGTTATCCTCCCTGGTAATACTGCGGTAGACCGTAAACTCAGAGGGCATGAAGAATCGAAACTCCTCCTGAAAACGCAGTAGCATCTCATCGATCCACTGCAATACCAATCCTTTGGGCACGACTATCAATATACGTCTAGCTAGACCGCGTAACTTGAGCTCACGCAAGATTAGGCCGGCCTCGATAGTCTTGCCTAAACCCACCTCATCGGCCAGCAGGTATCTTATTCGGTGCGATGACATGACGCGTGAGAGCGCCCTGATCTGGTGGGGGAGAGGGATGACCGATGACTCGATAGGCGCCAGCAACACGTCCTGGCTCATGGCTGAAGCGATGCGTGCCGCGTTAGCTATGTATGAGATAATACCGGACTGGTACGCCGGCAATTCATCTAGGCGCTTTAGCTGTGCTGCCTCAAGTCGTACCACAATATCGCGCGCTGGCAAC
>SDBU01005739.1_pt1 | contig 14759 bp, 15 predicted proteins | sample 2277071 | NCBI WGS metagenome assembly SDBU01 (sample SAMN10397929, study PRJNA504765) | marine sediment metagenome | isolation source: marine sediment core GS08_GC12, 126 cmbsf | place: Arctic Ocean: Gakkel Ridge, Loki's castle | collected 2008
GTTTGATGAAAGTGGTATTGTCAAAAATATATTGTTAGATGGCAATTATAGAATCAGATTGAAAATAGACCCCACATCAAAGATACAAGCACTACTAATAGACTCTTCGAGTGCCGATAGGTCAAAATGGCAGACGATTAAATCTAGTTCATTGGATACTAAATTTATTTGCTATTTTACACCATATGTGAATTATGATGATCTTAGAATATATAATGAACAAGAAAGCCTTACTGAAAAGGATTACCAAGAACTCTTGCATAAGATGGAAACTGATGTATTAAGGCCAGAACCACCTGAATGGTCTTATATTGATTATACACGAAGAGGAAGTGCTGATAAATGGTGGACTGTTATTGAAGTGAAAGGGGTTGATGCTGGAAAGGTAAGCTCTGGAAAAACCTTTTTTAAACACGATAATTACTTATGTTTTGTAATAGACCAAACAAGAACAAAACCCTATGAGAATATGCCGGTATGCGAATGACCAAAAAACATATAAACACTTTTTAATTCTGTAAAACTATGAACAAAAGAGGTGTGAGTCCTGTTTATTGGATATTAGAGACTGTTTTTGCAATAGCTGTTCTTGTTATAGCCATTAATATGGCATATAGCGCAGCAACTGGTGAACAGGTAAGAAGAATTGTTCTTGCCAAAGATTTGGCACTAACAATCGATACTTTATATGCAGCTCCTGGAGATATTACTATTAATTATGCAACTGATAAGTTCTATGAAGAACAAATGATCATTATAACTAATAATTCTGTTAGCGTACCGCCAGAAACATATTCTTTCACCCCTGATCTGCAAATTAAATTATCTGATACGTCTTTTAAGCTGGATAAGGAAGTAGCAAATAACATAATTATCACTAAAAAAGGAGATGAAATTGAAATATCTAAGGAATAAGAAAGCGCAAGGAGGTTTTGAACTTGGTTATAAATGGCCATTTTACATAATTGTCGGATTTTTCTTAGCAGGATTACTGTTTTTCTTATGGTGGCAGATATCACAATACATCTCAATGGCTGTTGCAGCTCCTGGTGAACTGTATTTAATAGCATATACTCAAAGATTTATTAATTCTCCAAATTGTTTTGCTTATCAAGATGAAACAGGCAGAGCTTATCCTGGAATTTTAGATTGGGATAAATTTACTAATGAGAGTTTGCGTAGATGTTTTTTTACAAGAGATGAATGGGACGTTGGTTTTCAGTTAACTTTACAAAATTTAGATGAAAAGAAAGTAATTGAAACAGAAAATTATTACCAATTTAGAGAAAAAAGAGTTGAGTATGTTCTAATTAGAAAAGATGAACAGCTTTTCAAAGGTAATCTGTCAATAGGTTTGCAATGAAAAGAAAAGGACAAATGCAGGATTTTGGAGATTTTTTAGTAGCTGTTTTTTTAATAGCAATAATCGCTTTTCTTTTCTCTGTACATAGTTGTTCTCAAAAGGAAAAAATGGGCTATAGGATTGAAGAAACAAAAGTAATGTTAGGTAAAGGTTCGCTTTTGCTTAATTATTTAAGAAATCCTGTTAATGTTGCTGGAAAAGAAATGAGCATGGCTGATTTGATTAATTTATGGTATATTGATAAAGATAAATATTATTCTTTATTTAAGACAAAAACAGAGGAAATTCTAACAGATATGGAATATAAACATAAGAATTACTTTGCTGATAACCAAGTAATTAGTGGATATAATTTATTTATTAATGACAAAATAACCCAAACTTGCTCTACTAAAGAGTATATTGGTAGCTTGCTCAAAAAAGCGGATTTTTATTCAAAAAATTGGATGGCTAGCCCAGTTCAAATTAAAGAGGGATGTACTAATTTAGGTACAGCTTATATCCCTCTTTCAGAAACTCAATCGCTTTATGTTGTTTTAAGAGAATCTCAAAAAGATATTAGAAAGGCAAAATGAAGTCAAAGAAAGGAGCAATTGTTTTGTGGCTTTCAGCATTAGGCATTATCATAGCTTTACTAGGTTTTTTTGCATTGTTTATATCCGCAAAACCAGCAATAAGTTATGTTGGAGAAACCGAGATTGAATTGTTAAAAACTTACCAACAAGCAGAAAAAGCATTATTTTATATTGACCAATCAGCAAAGCTAGCTGCTTACCAAAGTGTTTACGATTTTGGACAAAGGGGCGGTTTTAGTTCTGAGCCAAAATGCGGGAATTATTCTGGTTATAATCTGTGGAGCAATGCAACAAAAGGACTAGAGGAGTGTTGGCCTGAAGATATAAATGAAAGCTTCAAAAATAGATTAGGCAAAAATCTTGATTCTTATCTTGGCCTTTATGATGAGCTATATCTACCTAAAGAAAATTATAATTTTGATTTGCATGATAATCTAGAGATTATTGGAATAGCTAAAAAAGATATTAAGATCTCAAGCGCTACAGCAGCTGGACAGGGAAATCTGAGATGGCCAATAGATAAAGAACCTTTTGTTAGCTCGTGTTTTGGAAAAAGAGAACCTCCATGCGTTAAGGAAGATAATGGTGTATGTCTGGATTATGGTACAGAGTATCATCAGGGGATTGATATCCCAGCAGTTAATGGCACACCTGTTTATGCTGTTGCTGGTGGAGAGGTTATAGAAGTAGAAAAGAATTGGAATGGATGCGGCGATGGAATCCAGATTGAGCATAAAAACTTAGGCATATTAACTACTTACTGCCATCTCTCAAAATTTAATGTTACTAAAGGTAAGACTGTCAGCACAGGAGATAAAATAGGTGAGGTAGGTAGAACAGGCTGCCCTACTTGCGGTTATCATCTGCATTTTGGCGTTAAAAAAGGCAGAGATTATGTTGATCCTTTATCATACTTTGCAGCAAAGGATATACAATTAAATATGGATTCATTGTCTTGTAAAACAGCTGGAAGGATAAAGTATGAGGTGAGCCCCCCATTTAAAATAAAAATAGATTATGATCTAACTATTTACAATAAAATAAAAGAAAACGTTGCTACTTTACTTAACTGTAAAGGTGATCCAAGAAAGTGTGTAAATGAAAATATAAAAGAATTCAACAAAGAGAAAGATTTGGAATGGGAAACAAGTTTTACTGAAGATGAAAATATCATTTTGTTTGATATCACACAGAAAGATAAAGAATTTCCCATTAAAGATGGAATAAAAAATCCTGTTATTAAATTTGGATTGTATTTTAAAGACATAACACCTCCGCCGCCTGTTAAGAATATTAAAGTAAATGATACAAAAATAGCTGAAAGAAATGTAACAGTTAGCTGGAACAGAAGCGAGGCAAATGATACAGATCATTATAATATCTATTATTCCAATAAAGAATTTAATAGTGTTGAGGAAGGGATTAGATTTATAGAAAATATACTAAATCCAGTGAATATAAGTAACCATGATCCAGATCAGGAAATTTATTCAACTACTGTAAAAGTCCCTACAGATGCTATAGATTATTATTTTGCTGTAACAGCTATTGATAAAACTGGAAATGAAAATCTTTCTGTTGAGCCTGTTTTAGGCAAGTCTATAGATGATTTAGCACCAAGTGCAACAAAACCTTCTGCAGTAGATAAGCCTGGAGGTAAAGTAATCGGTTTAAGCTGGGAAATCCCACAAACAAATATTGATGGCTCACCAAGAGTAGATGAAATAGAGAAATTTAAAATTTATAGAAGTGAAGAGAGCTTTAGCGATGTTGCTGAAGCTAGTTTAGTTAAAGAGGCACTAGGGATGGTAACTGAAACAGAGGTAAATGTACCTGAGGATAAAACTTATTGGTTTGCAGTTACAGCAGTTGATGAAGCAGGTAATGAGCAAAAGTCATTAGTCTTTTTTAATAGGGTATCTGTCACATCAACACCAACTTAAATATAACTTTTTCATAATATAAAACTATATATAACCTAATTTAATTCTGAAATTTAAGGGTGGTTTAATGATTCAGATGCCTCTAGATGAGATTATAGCGAAAATAAAAGAAAAGGGCGGTTTAACAGAAGAACAGATTAATAAAAGGATCTCACAAAAGCTAAAACAGCTTTCTGGTCTGATTTCTAAGGAAGGAGCAGCACATATAATAGCTAATGAGCTAGGTATAAAACTATTCGAGATAGGAGGAAAGCTGCAGATTAAAAATATTCTAACTGGAATGAGAAATGTGGAAATAGCTGGAAGGGTAAGAAATATATTTCCTGTAAATGAGTTTCAAACAGCAGAAGGAAGAAAAGGTAAGGTTGCTAGTTTGATGGTTGAAGATGAAAGCGGTTTAATTAGACTAACGCTGTGGCATGGACAAACAGATAATATTGAAAAGCTAAAACAAGGAGATATAATTAAGATTGTTGGAGGTTATGTAAGGGAAAATAATGGCAGAAAAGAGATACACTTGAATGAGAGAAGTAAGCTGGTAATAAATACAGAAGGAGAGGTAGTTGGAGAGTATAAAAGGCCTGTTGCAGAAAGAAAAGAAATTAAGGATTTGTCAGAAGGTGATGTAGCAGTTCTTTTGGGCACAGTGGTGCAGGTTTTTGATCCAAAATTCTTTACTACATGTCCAGAGTGCAGAAAAAAACCTCAGCAAAAAGACAATTTATTTATTTGTTCTAAGCATGGCACAATTATGCCAGAATGGTCTTATGTTCTGAATCTTTTTTTGGATGATGGGAGCTCTAATATAAGAAGTGTTTTTTTCAGAGACCAGGTTGAAAAGCTATTGAATAAAACAAAAGAGGAAATCTTGAAATATAAAGATAGTCCAGAACAGTTCAATGAGATTAAAACAGAGCTGCTTGGGAATATTATTAAACTGGAAGGCAGAACAGTCAAAAATCAATTTTTTGATAGGCTAGAGTTTATTGCTAACAAGGTTGAGCTAAATCCAAATCCAGAGGAAGAGATTAAAAGGCTGGAAAAGCCATAAATTGGCTTCACCAATTTAACGTCACTAAAAATGCTGTTTAAGAGTCATCTAGCCTTTTCTTTTTTAGTTGGTTTGATTTTTATTAATATTTTTAATCCAAAAAATCAGATTTTGTTTATTATACTGGTATTGTTTGGATCTGCTTTACCTGATATTGATCAACCTAAAAGTCAGGTTGGAAAAAATTTTAAGATAATTGGTTGGTTGTTTAAGCACAGGGGTATTTTTCATTCTATTTTTATGGCTTTATTAATTAGTTTTGGGTTTTATTTTCTTACTGGTTATTTTTCAGCTTTTTTACTAGGTTATTTATCCCATCTTATTACAGATGCTTTGACTGTAGCAGGAGTAAGCTTTTTTTACCCTATCTCAAATTTTAAAATTAGGGGATTTATCAAAACAGGCTCTTTAGCTGAAAATTTGATGTTTTCAGCCTTTATAGTAGGAATAATATACACTCTGATATATATCTTGTAGTATCACTGGTCACTGGACAGGCCTGCATAATGTATTTAAATGAAGATGCATTTATACTATCTAGTTGCTTTAGAGCGACTACCTCGCTTCCTTGGAGGATATAGCAATATATCACTCCATAAATAAGGGAAGTTTGAAATAAAATGCGAAAGCAAAGAGGGTGATTGAAATGGAAGGCAATAAGCCTGAAAAGAAATTTAGCACTGGAGTTATTAGTGCTACAGTTTGGAAAAACAACGGAGTCAGCAAGAAAACTGGCCAACAAACAGAATACAGAACAGTAACCATAGACAGAAGATATACTGACAAAGACGGCAAGTGGCAGTCAACTAATTCTATGAGAATTAATGATTTACCAAAAGCAAGTCTAGTGTTGCAGAAAGCATATGAGCATCTTGTTTTAAAAGATGCAAATGGTGCTGCAGTTAGTAATGATGAAGAGATTGCTGTTGAAGAGGTTGTATAAACCTCTTTAATATGGTGATTAAGATGAGATTTATTGAACAAGAAAGAATATTTGAAGAGTATGAAGAAGAATATGAAGAGGAGGAAGAAGATGAAAATTGAAAAACAGAGTTTTTCAAATTCATTGAAAGCTTCGCTTTCAACGAAAGAGAAAACAATTAAGGATTTACCAGGTGTTGGAGCTGCTACAGCTGAAAAATTAGAAGCCAGTGGCTACAATGATATGCTAAGCATAGCTGTTGGTTCACCAGGCGAGCTGGTAGAGACAGCAGGTGTTAGTGAAGCAGTAGCAAGAAAGATGATACAGTCAGCAAGAGAAGCTCTTGATATGGGTTTTGAGTCAGGAGAAGAGCTGCTGAAGAGAAGAGCAAAAGTAGAAAGGATAGAAACAGGAAGCAAGGCTTTTAACACTCTGATAGGCGGAGGTTTTGAAACATCAGCAATAACAGAAGTGTTTGGCCAGTATGGAAGCGGCAAGACACAGATAGCGCATATGCTTGCTGTAAGAGCACAATTACCTAAAGAAAAAGGAGGTTGTGGAGGAGCTGTTGTTTACATAGACACAGAAGGAACTTTTAGGCCAGAGAGAATAATCCAGATAGCACAAGGACTTAAATTAGATTCTAACAAGGTTTTGAAAAACATTAAGGTAGCAAGAGCTTATAACTCTGATCATCAGATGTTGCTGACAGAGAGGGTTGATGATCTGATAAAAAAGAAGGGTGTTAATGTTCGATTGGTTATAATTGATTCATTAACAGCGCATTTTAGAGCAGAGTTTATTGGAAGAGGAACACTAGCAGAGAGACAGCAGAAACTGAACAGGCACATGCATGTTTTGACAAAGCTTGCTGATATGCATAATCTTGCAGTTTATGTAACAAACCAAGTAATGGCAAAACCAGACCAATTTTTTGGTGATCCTACAGAAGCTATTGGCGGGCATATAGTTGCGCACAACTCGGTGTTTAGGATCTACCTGAGAAAAGGCAAGAAAGGGAGCAGGGTTGCCAAGTTGATTGATTCACCATCCCTTCCGGACGGCGAGTGTGGTTTCTTTGTCACAGAAACTGGGTTGAAGGATCTGAAAGAATAATCTTTTTCTTTTTATTTTTCAATTTTTAATAAAATACAATTGACAAATAATCAACACAATTAGAATAATCTCCACTAACATCTCCGCTGTTGTAGTGCTGCAACACTCTGATTTTTTTTGCTTTGTCTTTTAATATTTCAATTAACACTGCTATTGGCAGTGCTCCACAAATAGTTGCTCCTGTTTGTTTTACATATTCCAGAAAACCTTGTGCATCTAATTTTTTGATAAACTCAACTGCTTTGTTATCCAGAGCAGTTATATTTTCCTTAATATTGCTAGAAAAAGGTGTATAACCATAAGCAGAACCATAATGGGTAAAGTCAGAGCTTGCAATTATTCTGACTGATTTTTTTGTCTTTTCAATGGTTTTTTTAATAGCGGCAGCTAATTCTTTATAATTACAATCAGAATTAACCACAATTGGTAAAAATCTGAGTTGTTTTAAATAATCCCTTTCAACAAACTGCAAGAATGGCAGCTGAACCTCTATGCTATGCTCATGCAGGTGGGCTGGTCTGCTTTCAACCAAAGAAGAATTTTTAATCAAGGCAACGCCAAACTCCTTATCAACTTTTATTACTCCAAAGGGTGTTTGGAAGTCTTCCAATAAAGTTGAGGTTTTGCCAAGCCCTGTATGATTTGGTCCAAGAAGAATATAGAGATCAGCAAAGACACTCTCTCCTATTTCTTTATAAGCCCAGCTTGCACATGGACCAGAATAAGCATAGCCTGCATGAGGGCAGATTGCTCCAAGAATATTTTTCTCTCTTTTTTTGAGAGGCAACTCAGCAGGCCCGAGTTTGGATAAAAAGCAGTCTTTAATCTGTTTCTCTAGTTTTTCAAAATTTGCCTCATAAAACTGTCCTGCAACAGCTGGTTTTCTGATCATATTTGTGAATAAATTAACGGTTTTTAAATACTTTTTCTAAAAAGGATAATAATTAAGCTTGTCTATTTTATAAACAAATAATAAATTATGATCTTGAATATAATCTCCTAAATCTTCTTTTATTTTTTTTATTATTTGCCTCATCTCTTTGTTGTCTTTAACTTCAAAGTCTAACTCCAAATCCCATAAACCAAGCAATCTTATTATTCTTATCAGATTTATATTTGAGCTTATTTTAGAAATAAACCCTTTTTCATCAGACCTATAATTAAATTTAATTAACAATTTAAAGAAAGAATTACCATATTTTTCATGATTCAAATCAATTGTAAATTTTTGGATTAATTTTTCTTTTAATAGTTTTTTAAGCCTGTAATGGATAATATCCTTAGAAAGGCCTAATTCTCTCGTCAGCTCTGTTACAGGAACTCTTGCATTAACTGAAAGAGCACTAACTAATTTATGATCAATTTCGTCTAACTCAATAATTTTTTCTGGTTTATTCCTTATAATGGGGCCTAAAAATCCTTCTAGCTTTGTTTTTATTAGATACCTTCTTCCAAAATATAACGCATTCAATACAGGAAGAATAACCCTTTCTTTTATGAACTGGCCAAATTTGTGATTTATTTCAGTTAGAATCAAATCAAGATCTGTCGCTGTTTTTGCTAAAGGAACAATAAAAGTATCATAACTCCCATCAATTCTTGCAACATAACCTATTAAATGATTATTTATTAAATAATTGTAAAACTCTTTCTCTTTTTCTGCTGAAATATTCTGTAGTTTATAGTAAATATGATAGATGTTATAGTCAAGAAGCCTATAATCTATTTGAGTCATAAAATTCTTAATTACACCTTTTTCAACTAATTTTTTTATTCTATTTACTACAGAAACCTTAGAAAGCCTTACCTTTTTAGCTATTTCAGACGCAGGCGCTCTTGCATTTTTATCTAATTCATGGAGTATTTTCTGATCATATAAATCTAGTTTGTTTGCCATATCTAAACTTAATAGTTATTTATTTAAATATTTTACTATTTTATTAAGATTTTAAATAAAAATGTTTATATAGTTGGGTTATGTTACTATTGATAGATAACAAATATGAAGGTAAATGAAAATGGATAAATTCAAAAAATTTCGTAAGATGGGGTATTTTCCCGCAGCTCTTGAATATATAAAAAAGCAACACAAAATAAAAATTGGAAATTTATATAGCTTAGATCCGATCAATGATGATTCAATTCATTCCTCCACCATCGATAATAAATATCTCGGAGATGTGTGTGTTGAAAACAAAAAAATCCCTATAAAACATGAGGAATTTATTGCACTTTATACTTTTAATGATGGTTATTTTGAAGACAGTAATATAGAGACGGCACGGGAAGGAATAGAATATGCATTTTATTATAGAAAATGGGGAAATCTAAAAGATAATAGATTAGAATTAGCGATTAATTTAGCAAATACTTATATCTTTAGTGAAGCTAATGGTCCGCCAGAACACTTCCATTATAAAACAATGGTTCTTGGTTTTATTCCAAAGATTGCAAGTTCTTTAAAACTAAAAGATAAGAAAATCCAAAAAGCTATAACAGAACTAATGACAGAACGGAAAGAACAATTAAAATCGCTTGAAAAACTTTTGACTAATATTTAGTTTACAATATAATAAATATAGAACAAAACAAACTATTCCTAACCGCATCAACTAGCAACAACAAAATTTCTCTGCCAAATCAAGTCAAATTCATCAAGATATTGCTGAGCAATACCTTTGTCGTGTATGATTAAGACATTTTCATCATTTCTTGTATCGCCTGCTCCTGTGGGGTTCATGCTGCCTGTGATTACAGTCTGGTTGTCTATAATGAAGACCTTGTGGTGCAGCTTACCTATTTTGGGATATTTTATTAATGAAGTGATATTGGGGTTTAATTTAATCATATCAGTATCCCATGTAACATTTAGACCAAAACCCTGCATTCTTTCAAACTGAGAATATTTGCTTTTCTGAGTTTTTTCAAAAACCCCTTTTACATCCAAGCCTTTTCCATACTGATTAATAACTGAGTTTGCAATATCCTCATTTGTAAAAGAGAATGTCATAAAGTAGATACTTTTCTCAGCATTGTTCAGTGTTTGTACGACATGCCATGCACAGTAATCTTCTGGGCAAAAATAATTTTCAATCTTTTTGGCATTCAGATAGATAATGGGATTACTAACCCTCTTTCCTTTGCTGAAATTTCCTTGCCATAGTTCATCAAACTCGTCATTATAATTTTCAACCAGGTATTTTGATTTGATAATAAGCATGTTATTGTTATTTTTGTAAGCTCCCCTTTCTGTTGGGTTAAAAGAGCCTGTAAAAACTAATTTATTATCAAAAATACAGAATTTATTGTGTGATAATTGAGAACTAGTGTCTAGTCTTATGCCCTCACCGGTTATTTGATCATCAAAATTAACATTGTCAATAACAACTTTGACATCTGCAGTATGGCTTTTATTGGCTAAAGCGTAAATAACCTCTTTTAAATCAAGATCAAACAAAGCGCAGTGAACAGTTTCAGTGCTATTTTTTATTAAGCCAACTAACTTTCCTTCACAATCATCGCTTGGGCAGAAATAAACAGAAATATTGCCAGATTCTACTATGAGTTCTTTTGTAGTGTTGCCAATAATGCCGCATCCAGAACATAATAATAGTATTAATAAAATGGTTTTTACCCTCATGATGTAACTACTCCAAAATAGAAAAGTTTATATATAAGTTATACCTACTATACAATAGTAATACTAATCACCTCTTTTTTCCTAAGACAGAAGCTCTTCGGAGCTTCTCTCTTGGGTTTGGTCGTTTTCTTTTTGGTTTAGTTTTAAGTGTATTCGCTAGTATAAACCCAAGTGTAACCCCAATTAGGAAAACAGCTATTAACATTAGATTTGTTTTAGGTTTCTTTATGATTGGAAGAGCTCTTTTTCTCTCTTTAAGATAATCATCTAAGTTCCCCAATTCAAGAGCATATTCAGAATAAAGCAAAGCAGAGTAAGGATCCTCTTCTTTTAGGCTATGGGCATATTCATAATAAGAATAACCTAAAATTGGCCATACCCCTTGCCCAATCTGTTTGTTTATAGTTCTTTTGACAAGGCCTAGCTTTGCATCGACTACTTTATCTATTTGTGCTTTGCTAACACCTATTGAAGAAAGAAGGATATTTGCAGAGGCTTTTGCTTTGCTTGCCTTAAATAAACAGAGTTCATATTCTCCATTTTCTAGATTAGAGCTTGCTTTGTCTATTTTGACTTTAATATCTTCAACCAGGGTTGGAAGATAGATTGCAGCATAGCTGTATCTTTCCTCTGCTTCAGCTATTTTATTCAGGCAGGCGCTTTTCAATATCCTTTCATCCAATTTTAATTCCTTTTCACCTTTGCCAAAAAATCTTGTCCAGCTCTCAGCTGAAAAAATTCTTTCAATGCCGTATGCCAAGTCAGAAATACTCTCATTGGTGTTGTTGATATTTTCCAAAGATCTATTAAGATAATCAGCTGCTTCAGCTAGTCTGTTTTTTACAATCATGTATGCTTGTAAGTCAGTTATTGTTTTGATTTCTTCTTTAGTGAGGTTAAATTGTTCGATCTCAGCTTTGGTTAAGGCTATTTTTTCTTTTATTTCCTCTTTTGTTAGATTTTGTAGTAATAAGGTTGTGTATTTGTAGTTAGCTCCAAAACAATAGCTTGCGCCTGTATAATATTTTTCATTCCCAATAGCAGAATAGCCCTTTTTTGTTAGGTTATCAGGCTCTGTTGTGTTAAGTCCTGTTAGTTCCTTTTTTAAGCTAGAGCTTTTGTTGCAGAGCATGATTGCTAATTGTTTCATAATTAGATTATAGTTTGGATCAATTGTTATGTTTTCTATTATGGCTGGGGCATATTTTCCAGTGAATTCATAAACTGCCTCTCCCAAGCTTATTACCTCAACGAGTTCTATGCCTTTTTCATACGCATAGCTGGTTAAGTTCATTGTTTCATTATTAATTTTAACATCAATATCAGCAGAAGCAACTAAAACCTTTTCCAAGCCCATCCCAGCAGCTGCATCTATTTTTTCCTTTAAACCACCTACAAAACCAATAAAACCTCCAGAATTGATTGTTCCCGTCATTGTTGCTTTTTCATCCAAATCTAAATCTTCTAAAGCAGCCACTGTTAGCACAGCAATAGCAGCTCCTGCAGAAGGTCCTCCAACTATGCTTGAGTCAGCTTCTATTGTGTAAAAGAAATCATAGTTATCACAGCTAACATCCAGAAAAGAGCAGGCAACTTCTTTTGCGAATCTTGTGCTGAGTTGTGTATCCAGTTTTGTCAGAGGAAATGTTTCCAAAAAAACCCTGCCTGAACCAGCCTGGATTTCAAGATATAGGTCAGCAGGGCTGCCTATGTAATTACCTCTTTCTTCTTTGACAGCCAATAGTTTCATATGTTTGGCTGCTGCTACATTTGGCAAAAGAAATACTAACATAATCATTAAAAAAATTACCTTTTTCATTTCAACTTTCTTTTATATCTGATTAAAATAGCACAAGCCAAACCAGCTCCAAATAGCTTTACCAAAATGTCAGTTACACCATCCCAAAAAAATACATCCATTAACCATGTAGGATTCATTGCTGGAAATAGATAATCATAGCTCATCTCCACTACCTCAAATAAAATCCCAAAAATAAGAGTAAACCAAAGAATAAATTTTGTTTTTTTGTTATAAATCAACATGAGGATGGTTGCAATTGCTATTCCTCCAAGAAAATGAAGTGGAATATCTATTAGGGAAAAATGTTTGTATATATTGAAACTTCTCGCTAACCATTCTAGACAAAAAAATGCACCCAATGCTAATAACGCTAATGTTGCTTTTTTCATTTTTTTGATTTTTCTTGTGTTTGTTCTATATACCTACATTTTGGATATTGATCACAGGCAATAAAAGAACCATAAACAGATTTTCTGACTTTTAGATAGCCTTTTTTGCATTTAGGGCAAAGCAGCTTGATTTTTCCTGAGTCTATTTCTTCTATTTTTTTTAGCTGCTCTTTTGTATAGCCTTCTAATTTTGAAGGGCATTTTGGATTAATGCAAAGTTCTTTGGGCCTTTTTCTTTTTTTAATAACAAGAACCATTGGATAATTGCATATTTCACAGATTTTTTTTGCAGGTTTTGACAATGCGTTTGATGGAAGAGAGAATGTTGTTTTGCAGTCAGGGTATTTGTTGCATGCAGCAAAAAAACCAAACTTTCCTCTTCTTATCTGCAATAACCCTTTTTTGCATACAGGACAAGGTCCTAGTGTTGAGAGTTCATCCCTTGTTTCTTTTTGAGCCTTTGCCAGCTCTTTGCCAATGTTTTTCTCTTTTTCCTTGAAAGTTTTCATTATTTTATTAAGCACTGTTTTGGATTTTTTCAAAACTTCTTCTTCATTTTCTTTTCCGACTCTTATCTTTTCCATATCCTCTTCAAATTCACGTGTTAATTTTTCATCTATTATTTCAGGATTGTATTTTTCTAATGTGCTTATTGTTCTTATTCCAAGTTCTGTTGCTTTTATTTGCTTTCCTTCAATATAATCTCTTTGGAATAGAGTATCGATTATGTTTGCACGCGTTGCTTTTGTTCCAAGATTTCTTTTTTCTAGTTCTTTTATTATGGATGCTTCTGTATATCTGTTTGGAGGTAATGTTTCTTTATCATGTAGTGTGATCTTTTTGACATCTATTATCTGGTCTTTTTTCACTGATGGAAGTTCTTCTTCTTTTGCTGGTGTGAATCTTCCATACAGGATATGCCATCCTGGTTCAATAGTTGTTGTGCCTTTTGCTATGAACATTTCGTCTTTGCATTTAATTTTAATATGCATTGTCTCTCTTACAGCAGAATCTCCAAATGTTGCCAGGAACCTCCTTACAATAAGTTCATATACACCTTGCTCATCTTTATCTGGTTTAGAATATTTTAATCCTGTCGGATATACTGCTGGATGGGCAGGATCATCTTTTTTCCCTTCATTAGGGGTTAGTGTTTTTTTAGAAAGTAAAAGCTTTGTTTCTTTTGGAAATTGTTTTGACAGCAGATTTAGTATTTTTTTATAACCTATTTTTGCAGGGAGTTTCTGCGAAGAAGTTCTCGGGTATGATATTGCTCCTGCAGTGTAAAGCTCCTGCGCGATTGCAAGAGTGTTTTTTGGAGATATTCTTAATGTTCTATATGCTTCAATCTGCAGCGATGTCAAATCAAAAGGTGTTGGAGGAGCCTGATCAAATCTTTTTTTATCTACACTATCAATCACTGCTTTTCTCTCTTTTTTTATTTTATCATAAATCTTTTTTGCTTCCTTATGCTCCCAAAACTTGTCTTTTTCATGCCATGAATCTAGTTCTTTTTTTTCTGCTTCACCTAAAAGCTCAATCTGCCAGAAAGGAACTGGTTTGAATGCCCGGATATCTTTCTCTTTATCTACAATCAGTTTTAGTGCAGGGCCTTGAACTCTTCCAGAAGACATTATCTTGAACATGCCTGTTGTTTTGATTGCAGCAGTCAATGCTCTTGATGTATTTATTCCATAGAACCAATCAAGCATATGCCTTGTTTCTCCTGCATGTGCCTGACCCCAATCAAGATGCTTTGTCTTGTTTTCATAAGCTTCAATTAAGTCGTCTTTTGTCAATGTTGAGAATTTCATGCGGTTTGCATCTTTTTTCCTGCAGCAATATCTTATTATATTAAGGCCAATCACTTCCCCTTCAATATCATAGTCAGTAGCTATTGTAAATTCTTTTGCATTCTCTGCAAGTTTTTTTATGGCATTGAGATATTGTTTGGTGTAC
>SDBU01005740.1_pt1 | contig 14757 bp, 13 predicted proteins | sample 2277071 | NCBI WGS metagenome assembly SDBU01 (sample SAMN10397929, study PRJNA504765) | marine sediment metagenome | isolation source: marine sediment core GS08_GC12, 126 cmbsf | place: Arctic Ocean: Gakkel Ridge, Loki's castle | collected 2008
ATTTTTAACTCACTTTCCCAAAACGAGTTACGAGCGACGAGCGACGAGAAACGGTTATATTTTCGTATCAAATGTGCAGCTACGTCTAATTATAGAGGGAGTGTTTTTTTACTCTCTGAGTTTACCCACAGGGTGTGCTTACTTGCTTTGGAGTTTATCCCCGAGAACCACTACCTTGGCCTATAACAGGGGGTCGTGGGCCTCCGGCAAAAAGCAGCTAATTATTTACGTGCCTATAAGGCACCCAGCAGGCCCAGTCAAGCTTGCCCTCGGTGTATGCTTACTTGCTTTTCTGCCGGGGGTAGCGCAGCGAAGACCCCGCACCAATTGAGCTTGGCTCACGACTAATTGGTGCTGGGCCAATAAACAATTACAAAGGAGTCGTTCCTCATGTCTACCGAAGCACAAGACTACCCAAACCGCTTAAACCCCCCAAAATCCACCGTCCCCCGCACAAACCGCCTATCCAGCCTAACTTGTCAATCAATTATGACATCAATTATGCAAAACAAACCCAATTTGCCAGAGTGTAAAATTGATGCAAAGTGTGTATTTACAAAGGATTATAAGAATTTTATCCCGCTGGCCGGATATAAAAACAAACCCAATTCAAACCCAATTTACGAAAGGCCAAAATCGCTTGCCGGAAAATCTGGCCACAACCGATTATATTCTAAGTAGTGAATATGTTTGACAACGCAAAAGTTTCTTGTTCAAATTACAAATTGGAACGGGAGTGTTCTTGTGTAACGTTTTTGAGAGAGTAAAAAGTGCCTGAATATGACAGAGCAGAATTTATGGCACACTGGAGTGCCACCGAGGTAATTAGAGAATATCAGCGGATGCTCTTTACCTTTGGAGATATGGAGCTGCCTTACGTGCTCGTTGCTGAACACAGCCGACTCAGGGACAGGACCATCGTAAGGAAAGGTATAGTTCTAATTCAGAGACCCCACATACTGCTGCCCCCATATTATGGTGGCCCAGAGTTCAAAGAAGGTTTTGAGCATGCGAATGCAATTCCACTTGAGGCAGTGTATCTTTTGAGAGCCATGCAAATGCCTTATTCTCAAATAACCAATAAGCCGGTTGGTAAGGAAGAGATAGAATATGGTAATTTGCAGAGTGTGCTGGACAAGTTTGACAAGGAGATGGAAAGTCAAGAGGACACAGAGACTGGGCTTATAAAGGGAGTCCTTAATGGAGCAGATATCTCTTTGATGAGGTACTCGTTGGGGCTGGCGATCAAATCAGCTCCAGGAAATGTGAAGGAATTTTTTGAGCATCTGAGAAGGCGAAGAGGAGAACCGATAAGCCCTGATGAAAGGATTACAGACGAGGACATAAGGAGACTGTTTGAGTAGAGTCTTCGAGGGGTCGGCTGTACTTGTTTGTGTGATTTGTATCTGGGTCGTTAAGTTAGTTACCGTTGATATTGGCAGCACTAAAGCGGCAGTTCTCAAACAAGCTGTTAAGATAAGCCCAAGTAGTGCTGCTACACACTTCCTTATCGACCTAAATTATGCAGATGCGCACGAATGTCTTGGCAACGCCTACCTCACCTTGGACCATCATGAAGAAGCAGCCGAAGCCTACAAAGAATCTATCAGAATCGACTTGTCCAGGCGTTCGTATCCTGCTGCGTTTACTCTAATAGGAACACGGTATTTGTAAGTGTCGTCTAACCAAGCTCCTTTTGCTTTGTACGTGCCGTTGTTTAACCAGATGTCCACCCGCTGGTTTTGCTGGAAATCTTTTTGGAGTATGTCCAAGTCACCATCGCCGTCCATGTCCCCGATTCGACCTTCGTGTGTTCCTATGCCTGTGGATACTATCTGTATCTCGAAGTTGCCTTTGCCATCTCCATAAAGGACCCATTGTCTGCATTTATCGCCCGGCCCCGGTCGGTACATTTCGGCAGCGTAAATATCCAGATTGCCATCGTCGTTAATATCGCCGACCTGCAAGGTATGTCCGTGATCGACCTTTTCAATCAGAGTGCGTTTGACCCATTTGTTGTCTTTCCATTGGTATAAGTTCAAAGGCCCAACTCCATCGCCGGAATTCAGCACGATTTCCGGTCGGCCCCCTTTTATGAAATCGCCGGCTGCCGAACGTGACATCCCGTATTTTTGGTCAACTATGTTAGCGATAAACTTCTTGCCGCCGTTGTGTTTGAACCACATACCCCCGCCGACAATGTCTATCTTGCCGTCGAGGTCAATGTCAGCCTTTGCGAAACCTTCATATTTGAACGCACGGGGCCATGACCATATTTCCGTAAACGACCAGTTCTTTTTCTTTTTGGGATCCTCAGGTATGTCAGCGATAAGAAGCTTCTGGTCTCTTTGGTTCCAGAAAACCAATTCTGCCTTGCCGTCGCCGTCGAAGTCGCCGAATATCTGGTCGTGGTGCTGTTTTTGTCCATAGTCTTTGATGGTATAGCGATTCCACGGTTTAACGGGATCATAGCTGGGGTAAGGATTTTCCCACCACCATACTTCATTTGTAGCCCAGCTACCGCCTTGCAAAATGTCAAGGTCACCATCGCCATCAATGTCCCAATATGTGCCGCCGGCCTCGATGTGGCTTTTTCGATTGTCGAGAAGATACCTTTCCCATCCGTCCCGAGTATGCCGGAACCAGACCATGCTTGTTTGTTCGCTCCAACCGGCAATAACGAAATCATTCACGCCGTCATTATCAATATCCAAGATTAACGAAGCGGCCTGCCGTCCAACATCGGGTTTTGGTATATCTCCTTTCGTACTCGAAAGATGGACCCAGGTTTTGCTTTTATTTTCCCACATCTCGATTGGTTGATAACTTCCGCTCCAGTTTGCACCTATGATATCCATGTCACCATCATTTCCAATATCGCCGGCTCGGATATAATGGGAGCCTTTAGTGGATATGATTTGCTTTTTCCATGACAAACCGCTCCCCTGATTGATGTAGACAGCTACTTCATCAGGATCAGCCCCTTGGTGCATTTGGGCTGCAACTACGTCCATAGCGCCGTCACCGTTGACATCGGCGGTTACCAATCCGTGAATAACGCATTCGACGGCCTCAGCGATAATATGTTCGGACCAATTTTCCTTCTTTGGATCGGACGGTGCTTCAAACCAGGATATCTTATAAAAATTCCCCTTTAGCTCCGACGGTGAAAGGACCACGTCCGGCAGGGTGTCACCGTTGATGTCAGCTATTTGTACCGTTGCACTCGGATGCCAGCGAGCAAACCGATGCGCAGTCCAGGGGCCGTTGACTATATCTTGCGTATTTTCAAACCAGATGCCGCCGATGACAATGTCGGGGTCACCGTCCTTATCGATATCGCCCAGAGTGATGCTCTCTCCGTGAGGACAATCAATGACTTTCTCGGTCCACGCGTTGGTCCCATCCTGGCGCCATATATGTATTTTATTGCCTGCTTTATGGCCAAACTCGGACTGATCTCGCGTAACAATGTCCAGGTCTCCATCTCTGTCCAGGTCGCCGAGCTCGACATCGTGGGTGGGATGATTCGCAACTTTATGGGCTTTCCAAATATTCTTAGCCGGGTCCTCATGAGGTCGTGGATTTTCATACCATATCAAACCTCCCATGACGATGTCTAAGTCGCCGTCGCCGTCAATATCGCCCACTTCACCATCAACGGTCTTATATCCACCCTTCGCAACGATTGTTTTAGTCCAGTGGGGGTAGGCATACCATACCAGAGGGCCGCTACGGCCACCAATAATGATGTCTAAAAACCCGTCGCCGTTGATATCTCCCATCATCTTTGCCCAGGGGTCCTTCGGCCCTTCGCTGTCTATAACCACATGAGAAAAAAGTATGTCACTGGCTGGAGAAATCGAAGAGCTCAACAATAGTAAAAATATAATTTCTGCTCTGATTTTTGTGATGAATGTTGGATTCATTTTTCGTCTCCTTTTCTGTTATCATTACGCCAGAGGTGCAGGAGCTGATAGTTGTCCCAGGCAACACTGACAATATCCAGATCGCCATCATTATCCATATCCGCTACCCTGGCGCCGAGATGGCTTTCTTTGCCGCGGTCGGCAATGTGCTCGGTGAAGTTTCCTTTACTATCGTTTTCAAAAATTTGCAGTCGGAATTTACCCTTGGGGCCTTTGTGTTCGCATGTAATGATGTCGAGGTCACCATCTCTGTCCATATCGGCGACATCCAGATTATTAAGGGAGTATTCCGTAACAACGATATGTTTTTTCCAGGTCTGGCTTTTTGGATAACGGGGCTGCTCGAACCAATACAAACTGGCGTCCGGGTCGGGGCCGGGAGAGCGTTCCTCGGAAACCACAACATCAAGGCGAGAATCACCATTTATTTCAGCGATAACAATACGGTCGGGTGCAAAAGCGGTTTTACTAACCAGATGACCTTTCCAGTCGGCACTACCGTTTCCGGGATTCTCATGCCACATCACCATAAAGGTTTCTCCCTCTTTTTTGCCGGTTGCAATGTCAATGTCGCCATCGCCATCAATGTCGCCAACGCCGATACCTTCGTCCATAGTTTCGGAGGCGATTCTGGTTTTGGGCCAGTTTCCGTTCTCGGGATTTTTGGGAATCTGGAAATAGTAGATGCCATCGCCGCAGGCGAGTATGATTTCAGGTTTCCCTCCCGCTATAATCTGTCCCAGCATATAGCCCTGGCCATTAACGTGGCCGGTTTTGGGTAATGTGCCGATTTTTTTCGCTTTCCAGGAATTGCCCCGTTTGTCTTCGGCTTCGAGCCAATATACGTCCGGCAGAGCTTCGGCGATAGCATCAGCAAAAGAATCACCATCAACATCGACAACAAGCATAGCGTCCACATTGATACTGAAGGTGATGCGCTGCCATCTGCCGCTCATATCACCGCCGGGATTACGGTAGAAATAACGCCCGGCGATAATGTCTTTGTATCCGTCACCGGTGACATCCGCCATAGCCAGTCCGAAGTACTTCAGCCAATTCGGCCCATCCCAGTCACCCCATTTGCCTCGCTTATTATCAACCTCGATATAGGTCCAATCATCCAAGATAGGTTTATTCCAGTTTGGATCCGCTCCGGCTTCAGGTTCATTGAATTTTACCATTAAAACCATACCGGGCCACTGGACCTCAATGCCGTGATGAGTAGTTGAGCTGTGGGTGTATAGAGTATTCGTGCCGGACTTGATTAGATTCAGCGGAACATCAAACTCGTCGTAGCTTAAATCATGGTTCTTACCAATCTTTGTGACTATCTTCTTGCCATTTATGCCGATTTCATCTGCGGCAACTCCATTCCAGGTGGCCATAACGATTTTTGCTGCGACGGCTTTGCTTAAGTCATCGTTCACATCGGTTTTGCACTTGTGCGTATTGCCTACCCGCGTTGACCACCCTTTAGGGACGTTGTACGGCTTGTACATCCTGACCGTGTTGTCGCGAACAAGATGGATGTTTTCCACGGCTGACGTCATATAGCACATTCCGGCAGCGTCAACAATTCGGGCCATTATCTTGATAGGCCGGTCCTGAGTGGGAACCCAGGAATTGTCCCATATCACTTTGTAGGGCTTGTTCGTGGCCGTCCCAATGTGACTTTTTATTTCGTTGTACAAATAACGGTAGTGCCATTGGCGGTAGTTGCCGTCACCTTCCCAGTTGAAATCCTCATAGAAACCGATAAAGTCAACCTGCTTAATCGGACGAGGACCTGTGACTTCAGCTTCGAGAACAGGTGATTCGCCGATAGTCGAAGCACCAGATGGTTTTGTGATTGTGCCGGTCGGATGGGGCTTGGAATTGTCAAAGTAAACCCTGAAAGTTACGCCGTACAAAATCCACTGCGGCCACCACCCGCCCAGAGAGGTGCCCCGGCTGCATGTAAATTCAAACGTGTTATTTCCCTGCCGTAAGTACTTAATAGGAATCCGGACGCACGGATAGCGCATATATTGGTATTCCGAATTCGGCGGACCTTGTCCTGCCTTGCCCGGAATAAGGGATGATTCAGGAATCCCGATAAATCGGGAGGGATTTGCATTAATACGGATTTTTTTGTCCACAGTTCCACCGTGACATAGCAGCATTTCGATATACGCTTCGACCTTAACCGCACCGTCTAAGTCATCGATGCGAATGGTGTTTACGGAATTAGGCAGAAATTCTTTTGCCCCTTCGGCAGTTGCCTCCGGACCGGTTACCCGCTGCCATTTTCCTTCAGGCCGCCACTTGTATTCACGAAAGACATCTCCAGGCCCAGGTTCTGCCCGGACCAGAGAAACCATCGACAAGAGTATGATAACTATTGAAATTCGCTTCATTGGTAATCCTTTCTTATGTGAATCAAACATTAGGACCTTTTATCCTGCTCATAATAACCTCCTATTTTGCCTGCCTGATACAATCGCGTATCAATCTGGACATTGCCGGGCCGTCAGTGCCTTTGGCCCGTAATTCTTTGGCTCCCTTCTTGTTCATCAAGTCAACGACGCTCTGCGCAAATCTAAGGTTCTCCACAGAAAGTTTCATAAAATCTATCGGGTCGTCCCGATAGGGGAACAGGTCCAGGCCGAACCAGCCGTCGTATCCCATCTGGTCAAGAACATAGATAATACTCACCAGGCGAATGAAGTTAGCGCAGCCGGGCGGAATATCGCAATCGGCCTGCTGGTCGTTATCGTCGAAATGTGTGTGGAACAGCTTTTTCGCCCGGAGGACAAGGGAAAACATATCCTCGACATTTTCTTTGGCAATTAAGCTATGACCAACGTCGATGTTAATTCCGAAGTTCGGGTCGTCAACCTCCTGAACGATGCTCAGTGCGGCAGCGGTCGTCCCCATCATAATCCAGGAGCGGGGCTCGAACGGTTTGGGTTCGATACATATTTTGGTAGTGAAGTTGTTCTTGTGAAGATAATCCAGAATCTGATGCACAGAATCCAGATAACGGTCATAAAGAGCAACGTAGTCCGTTTGCAGCGGAAAATCGTTGCCATCGGTTGCAGGCCAGAGGACGCTGATAGGCACATTGAACTTTGCACCCATATCCAATGCCCATTTGACTCGGTCAATTGCAGCAGAGCGCACCTTTGTATCGGTGTCACCGAGGGCGCCGAACTTGTATTGCCTCTCCGTCCAGGTATGGCCGCAAAGCTGAACCATCTGAAGATTGTAGTCGTTGAGCACTTTTTCAACCTCATCGGCGTTTTTCTCATCAATCTCCGTTGGGACGTGAAGCTCAATGCCGTCAACACCTTCTGTTTCGCCAATCTTTTTGATTCGGTCGATAACCGCCACTTCTTCTCCGAAACCATTTACGTTAAAGCGGTCCCGCAGATTTGTCATCCCCCATATACCCATGCATATCTTGTTCATTTTAATCTCCTTATATCTCCAATTTAAGGACTTGTAAATGCTTTCAAATCAGGATGGACAAAGCGCTGATAGTCCTGATTACAAAACATCTCTATTTCATCCAATTTTACTGTGGCCGTCGCGCCTTCCTTTGCAGCGACCAGCGCGCCTAATACATTGCCAAACTCACATGCTTCCGATATTGACGCATCTTGCAAAAGCTTATGCACAAAACCTGCCGAAAAGGCATCTCCGGAGCCAAGAGAATCTGCAAGGGACACCTTATACCCAGGAATATAGACTTTTTCACCATTGTCTGAAGATGCAAAAGCCCCGCTTTCACCGAGCGTCACCAGACAATATTTAAGAGACCACTTACTTAACACTTCTTGGCAGAATTCCGGAAGACTTCGGTGTTTGATGCCTAACATATCACCAAGCTGGTGGGCCTCATCTTCATTCAATTTTAGAACGTCTGCTTTTTGAAGTGAGAAAGTCACAGTCTCTAAGCTATAGCACTTTTTTCGAAGGTTTATATCTAAGAATTTGATACTCCCATCCGCGTTTTCCAAAAGTTGCTCGATGGTCTTGCGTGATGTTCCGGCCCTCTGGGACAAAGTTCCAAAGCACAGGCAATCGGCCGCTGATGCAGCCTCAAGCAGCTCATCAGTCAGCTCAATCCGGTCGTAGGCAACTTCTGGTGTGATGAAATAGTCAGGATTATTCTGTTCATCGAAGCTGACCTGAACGGTACCAGTGGGAAATTGGTCATCCCACTGGATGAGCCTTGTATCTAAGCCCAGTTGAACGATTTGGTCACAGGCTTTGCAGCCGAGCTCATCCCGGCCGAGACGGCTTATCATCAGACCGGTATCGCCGAGCGAATTCACCCGGTAAGCGAAATTAAAAGGAGCACCACCAAGAATAGTGCGTGAAGGCAGTATGTCCCAGAGTACTTCACCGAATGCGAGTATTGTTTTTTTCATAATTACCGGTATCTAAGAATATTTTCATAGTTTTACCTCGATGTATATCAGCTTTTCTCAATGATATTTTTGATAGTCTCCAGAGTTACTTGAACGTTCGGTGGGTCGCCGAGTTCGGAGACGACAAGATCGGCTTCTTTGAAATCCTCATCCTTTGTATAGCCGTTTGTGGTGATAACGCAATACATACCTGCGGCTTTTGCCGAAAGCAGACCGTTACGGTTGTCTTCTATCACCACACATTCGGATGGCTCAAGACCCAGTCTCTTCGAAGCCAGGTTATAAATTTCCGGGTCCGGTTTTTTCTTTGACACAACGTCACCGGCCAAGATTGCACTGAAACGGGCCTTTCGCTCAGGGCCGAGCAGCTTCTCTACTACGAGATTGACCGCCCGCTCGTGGGAGGTAGAGCAAACGGTCAAGGTAACATCCGCGGCGATAGCCTCATCAACAAGTCTTGCCACGCCGGGACGTAGAGGCAGTTCTCCTGATTCAATAATTTGTATAAAGAAGTCCGTTTTGAGTTTATGCAGTTCTTTGATGAGAGCGTCCTTATCCACAACATCACGAGGCCAGCCGTAGCCCTCGAAGTAGTGCTTCATTCGCTCTTTGCCGCCGGAAACTTCCAACAGTTCTCCGTACAGCTCAACACCCCACTCTATCGCATATCCTTTTTTTGCAAATGCCTTGTTGAAAGCAGCTCTATGCCCATCCCGTTCGGTATCAGCCAGAACGCCGTCACAATCAAAAATAATGGCTTTCATTACGGCCTGCTTTGTTTGATGTGCGGCGGGTTGTTCCTGAATATCAGAAATAGTGGAAGATGCCGCTGCCAGAACATCTTGTTTAAGTATCCGTCCATCCGGCCCGCTTCCTGTTATTTCGCTTAAATCAACGCCGTATTCTCGAGCAACTCGTTTTGCCGCAGGTGATACAGCGGCACCGGATTTCCGGGTCAGTTTAGTTTCTTTTCCAACTTTTTCTTTTCGTGAAGGTGTTATTTCAATTGTTTTATTAGTGGCTACATCCGCCGATTCCAATTCTTCTATATCTTCTCCCGGCTCTCCAATATATGCAATAGGGTCGAGCACCGGCACCTCGGCACCGGCATCATATAGAATTTTGAGTAAAACACCCGACTCATACGCTTCCACCTCGAATGTTGCCTTATCAGATTCTACAATTGCAATGATATCCCCTTTGTTCACATAGTCATTTTCTTTTACGCACCACTCGACAATAATACCTGTTTTTATATCCTGCCCCACCTGCGGCATGATAATCGCTTTAGCCATTACATACTCTCCTCTATCAGGCCTTTCCTGCACTGCCGAACAGCTTTATCTTTTCAATAATCCCCGCCTTAAGCTGATGGAGCTGGGCGTCGATAACTTTCAGCGGGTTGTATTCCGTATGGTGAGCCTCGTGGTAAGCAACAAATCCGTCGATGAACGCATATTTGAGCTGGGTCGATATATTTACTTTCGCACAACCAAGCGAAATACACTTCTTGAACACATCATCTGCAAGACCCGTCCCACCGTGCAGCGCTATAGGAACCGGCGTCTTTGTTGCGATTTCTTCGAGCAGGTCGTAAGCGATTCTGGGTACGCCCTTATAAACTCCGTGAGCTGTCCCAATGGCTGGCGCGAAACAGTCCGGCTTGACTTCCGCACAAAACTTGATTGCTTGTGCAGGGTCAGCCAGGTGAGCCTCCTGTTCTTTCACATGGATGTCGTCTTCAACACCCACAATAGCCCCAAGCTCGGCTTCAACAGTAATATCCTTCGGCCGCGCCATTTGCACAACCTGCCGACTCAAAGCAAGATTTTCTTCAAATGGCTTTGAAGAGGCATCAATCATAACCGATGTCCACCCCGACTCAATGCACTCTTTGATAAGGTCTAAATCCTTGCAGTGGTCAAGGTGCAAAGCAATCGGGACACTCGATGAGCCGGCAAGCTCCCTCACCCAGGAAATGATGGGCGCAGCGCCCCAGAAAATAACTGTCTTGGCTGATGTTTGAATGATCACCGGAGCGTTGACTTCCTCCACAGCCTGGACGACCGCCTTGGTAGAATTGTAATCAAGGATATTAAAGGCTCCGACGGCATAACCCTCACCGGCTGCCTTTCTCAGCATAGCTTCCATATTCTCAAGTGGCATAGCTTTTCTTACTCCCAGATATTTCTTACAGATGTAACACTTTTCGTACCGCTTCTATAACATCACTTTCCTGCGGCACCGAGGCCCTTTCGAGATGAACATTGAATGGTATCGGTGTATTCTTGCCCGCTACAATTTCGATAGGGGCATCAAGGAAATCAAACGCCTCAGCTTGAATGATTGAAGCTATATCGGAAGCCACGCCGCCTCTGCGAACTGCCTCCTGCACAATCACCGCGTGCTCGGTTTTTTTCACCGACTCAAGAATTAACTGTTTGTCGAGAGGAACCAGTGTCCGGGGGTCAATCACTTCAACCTCAATTCCCTGCTGGGCGAGCTTCTCGGCGGCCGAGAGCGCCCGAGGCACCATATTAGACCAGGCGACAATCGTTACATCGTTTCCCCTGCGTTTGATGTCACCCTGGCCAAGCTCGATAGTGTATTCGTCCTGCGGAACGGCACCCTCGGTCATATACAAAAGTTTGTGCTCGATAAACATGACCGGGTCATCGTCTCGTATGGCACTTTTGAGCAGACCTTTGGCATCATAGGGCGTCGAGGGCATCACCACTTTAAGGCCCGGAGTATGATAGTACCACGCTTCGAGACTCTGGGAATGCTGTGCGGCAAGCCCGTTACCGCTGCCTCCCTGTGTCCTAAGAACCATCGGGACCTTGCCTCTGCCGCCGCTCATAAACCTGTATTTGGCGGCCTGGTTTACAATCTGGTCGATAATCAGGGATGCAAAATCGACAAACAGTATCTCCACTACCGGCCTCATTCCGGTAATCGCAGCTCCGACGCCCGCCCCCGTAAAGCTCGCCTCCGAGATGGGCGTATCTATAATCCGACGGGGGCCGAACTCATCGAGCAGACCAACGGTAACTTTGTAGGAACCGCCGCGTTGGCCGATACCACCACCCATCACAAAGACAGTTTCGTCACGGCGTAATTCTTCCCGCAGTGCCTCATTAAGAGCTTCTCGGTACATTATTCGCCTGATGCCTTGTCCGTCAGATTTGCTTGTATCTTCGCTCAATTTTGCTCAACCTCTTTTAAGAACTTTTCAACAGATGGCTCGGGACTGTTCTTAGCAAATTCGATAGCTTCTTCCATTGCCTGCTGAACTTGCTGTTCGATAACTGCCGCCTCTTGCTCGGTACACTTTGTTTCTTCCAGCAAATACTTCCGGCCGATATCGACAGGGTCTTTGGATTTATAATATTCAAGTTTGTCCTTGGGCATATACAGCCCTGGGTCATTTACGTGATGTCCCCCGTGGCGATAGGTCTTTGCCTCAATCATTACCGGCCCTTTGCCCTTGCGACAGGCCTCTATTGCTTCTTTGGTTTTCTCATAGACAGCAAGGACATCGTTACCATCCACTTGATAGGCCGGAACTCCATAACCTTCGGCTCTTTTATATAGGTCCGGGATTCGGCTCATTTCCTCGATAGGACTCGAAACCGCGTATTGATTGTTCTCCAGCAGAAATATCACAGGCAAATCCCATATCGCTGCCAGATTCAGAGACTCGGCGAAGACACCGTTGTTGCAGGCCCCGTCAGAGAAGAAAATCACCACCACCTGGTCACCACCTCGAATATGTATGCCGAGACCTGCTCCGACCCCGATGGGTATGCCGCCGCCCACAATGCCGTTGGCGCCGATGTTGCCGATATTTACGTTGGCGATGTGCATTGAGCCGCCCCGGCCTCGGCAATAGCCGGCCTCCCTGCCCAGGATCTCAGCTACCATTTTTTTGAGCTCACCACCCCGCGCTATGCAGTGGCCGTGACCGCGATGCGTACTGACGATGTAATCATCCTGGCGCAGAGCCGCGCAGAGGCCTGTGGCAATCGCTTCCTCACCGAGGTAAGGATGAAAATAACCGATAATCAGACCCTGCCGATAGAGTTTGATACATTCGGTCTCGAATACCCGAATAGTGTAAAGTGTGCGATAAAGCTGCTCAAAAAACTCACGTGAATACATTGTCATCCTTACCTGACCAAGCTAAATTTATCTTCATTCTTTGCTATCGAAGCATAATATCGTTAAGGTTTCGCACATACTGTGAAAAGGTACTTATCATCTCTGGAAATAGAATCTTCCATCTCAAAGCTTCATACTGTAAATGAGCGAAATTCCTGGATGAGCAGTTTCGTATATTTGCCGGGCTTGCCGTCTCCGATCAGCTTCTCGTCGAATTTGACCACGGGAGTAATATCGTTCGTGGTTGAGGCAATAAACAGCTCATCGGCATCACTTGCCTCTTGTGGCGTTAACGATTTTTCCATTGTCTCTAATCCGATATTTTTACCTGCCCTAATCACAAATTTGCGCGTAATGGAAGGCAGAATATTAGCTGTAAGCGCTGTAGTTTGCAGTGTTCGTCCGAAGATTGCAAAGAATGCCGAGCTGGCACCTTCGGTTATAAAGCCCTTCTCATCGACGAGTATTGCCTCGGCACAGCCCTTGTTAACTGCCTCCTGACGGGCGAGAACGTTGGCTAACAGGTTCAGCGATTTTATCTCACATCGTTTCCATCGCCAATCCGGATGTGTCGATACCGCAATACCATTGGTCTTTGCTTCTGAATCATCCTCTGATTCCGTGACGGTTAGAAAAAAAATTGGCTTTAAGTTAACATCGTAGGCATGGTTTCGCGGTGCCGAACCTCGGGTAATATGAAAATATATCTTGGCGTTGGAAATACCGGCAGCGTCAGAAGCCTTCCGGACCCGGCTGCGAATCTGGTCAAGGTCCACGCTCGATATTCCAATCGCGGTCAGGCTGTTGGCGAACCTTTGCATATGTTCATCGAGCGCAAAAATCTTGCCGTCGTAGCTTCGCACCACTTCATAGACCCCATCGCCGAAGAATATCCCGCGGTCGAAGTAGACCGCTTCAAGCTCTTCTGCCGGAACGATTTTGTCTTGTATCATAGCTATCTGCATAAAATTGTTCCCGATTAGGCTGTCAGCCAAGTTTTTAATTTCATATTGGGTAATAGAATACAAAAATATCTGATAATTTACTTTACAAAAAATGATTGAATATGTAAAATTCTGCTTCTATTCGGTTTTTAATTGATAAAAGACAGGAGTTTTTTGAAATGTATGCAGTAATTGAACAAGGCTCAAAGCAATATAAAGTCGCCGAAGGCGATTATTTGAATATCGACCTGACAGATATCTCGCCCGATGCCAAGACAATCGAACTGGATAAAGTTTTGCTTGTAAATGACGGCAAAAAAATCAAAATCGGCACTCCATTTTTGAAGGGTGCCAAGGTTATTGCCTCATTTAAGACCACGGCTCAGGACGCCGTCGTCAAGGGCCAAAAGCTCTATCCAACGCACTTTCGCAGACGCAAAAACAGCAAAAGACGCATAGGCCACCGACAAAAGTACTTACAAGTGGTAATTGACAAGATAGAAGCCTAAGGACTTGTAAATAAATTATCTTCCATTCTTGACTGTCGTCAGACAAGTTTTGGCTGTCTGCGGCCCTGCCTGTCGGCAGGCAAGTTCGTCTGGCGGTGTCAGCCTTGTCCTCGCTGGAGCCAAAACGAAACTCGCCTGCCGGCGGTCAAGGCCTAATTTCTTTACCAGTCCTAAAGGCAAGCGTCATTCCGAGCGTAGCGCAGCGGAGCCGAGGAATCTATTGAAAAAGTCATTGCGAGTCTGCCAAAGGCAAAGACGCGGCAATCTCAACTTTTTACTTCGATATTCCCTGTTCTCCACAGGACACCTTGCGGTGGATGTTTGATATTCTTTGCGTCATTCCCGTGAAAGCGGGATTCTATTGACAAGCCCCTCAGCAAAGGTTCGCCATTGAGTCGGCCCGTTTTCAACAAAATATTCGAATGACTTATCATCGGCTAATTTCCCCAACAGAGCTTTTCGCTCGCTCGGCTCCGACACGTCTTTGATAATCTGTTTTCGAAGCGTCTCCAGCTCAGCGAGAAATTGGCCATGTTCTTCGGTGAAAATCTCTTCCAGCTTCTTTCTTATATGACCGGCGTAAGCAGGGCAATTTCCTTCAGTGCCTATAGCTATCTGCAAGTCGCCGCGCTTAACAACAGCCGGCACGAAAAAATCACAAAGCTCCGGCTCATCAACTACATTACACAAAACCTCCAATTCCTGACAATCCTTATATATCCGCCTGTTGAGTTGATGGTTGTTTGTTGCGGCTATGGCAAGCACCGCCTCTGCGAGATAATCTTTTGAATATTTGGAT
>SDBU01005741.1_pt1 | contig 14756 bp, 11 predicted proteins | sample 2277071 | NCBI WGS metagenome assembly SDBU01 (sample SAMN10397929, study PRJNA504765) | marine sediment metagenome | isolation source: marine sediment core GS08_GC12, 126 cmbsf | place: Arctic Ocean: Gakkel Ridge, Loki's castle | collected 2008
GGGCTTACACCCTCAAACAGTTTGAATTTTTGCGCTTCGCTTCACCAAGAACGCTTTACAAAATGGTCAAGAATAGACTCCTCCGGAAGCCACAAGAGCGTTTCCGCTACCTGGATAGCGGAACGTATTTATGACAGTTACTATAGAAAGATTGCCGCAAACGGGTCATATTTTTGACAACCGCTCTATAAGCTAAATTAAGGTTGCATTTGGTCGCGCTTTTGGTTCCACCGTACCCAATCATCTGCGTCCACTTCAGGATCAAAGCGAAAGGGTTTTGAGACCGTCCCATCCGGCAGGACAACGATCTGCTGCATGGCTCGAACAATATATGTCCACTCTTGCATCGTAACAGGACGGGGCCCCTCTACGGGGTGAGGGCCCTCCACCTTCCTTGGCTTGGGGACCTCTATTGGCTTGTCAACCTCTTGGGGTGGGCTGCTCACGTGGATGTCTCCCCAGTAAACCTTGACGACAACGGACGTATCTGGATTCACGTTCATTCGGAACGTGGTTCCCCGAACACCAGCAACTGCGTTCTTGGCCGAAACCTGAAACCTTCCTCCACCTCCCACCAGGCTGGCAACCTTTGCCCAGGTCTTACCCAACGCAGAGTGTACCTTAATATCCCGCTGCTTGGTTTCTTCATCGTAGTCCGCGGAAATCAACTCAAAGGTGGTCTTTTCGTCAAAACGCAGAAAGCTCCCATCAGGCATAGCTAATTCAATTCTGGTCTTGTCTCCAGTGGTCACATGATCCCCATGACGTAGCAGATCCCCTTGACTCAAGGGTCGCTTCAGTTCGGGTTCTTTGCGAAGGAGTTCCGCGCTACCTTCAACTAGGGATACCTTAGCCTGCCTACCTTCCATCTCAACGATTTCAGGCTCGTCAGCAAAGCCTGTTGAGCCTGCAACAAGAAGAATTGGTGCAACCAGTGCAAAAAGAATCACTGCAAATTTATGTTTCATTTGGGCCTTCCCGTTGTTCGTGTTTAACGTCTATCGCCTGTCGGTGGCGCCACCTTTTAAACCCTGGCCCAGACCGGGTTTTTTATCTTGAAGACATTAACTTCGTATCACGAATCCGGCGTCTGGCTGGATATCAGCTCAAGCTTTACCCCTTTTTCAGAGACTTCGAATATATTGACTGCAAGGTTCTCAAAGGGCTGCAACATCAGATCATCTGCTAAAGTCCTAGCATTTCCCATAACATCTACATCCATTTTTGCTCCATTAGTACTAATACTGCGCAAATATACGTTCTTGACACCCCGAATATCGTTTCTAAGATGCCTTCTGAACCTGACGAAATCGGCATACTCCTTAATACCCTTTACAACCAATTCCACCAAAACAGGCCGCCGCACCTCCTCGCCCCACCTGGCCACGATTTGCCTTGTAAAGTCCTGAGCGATTGCTGAGGCAGAAAGGATAAGGGCTTCCGTCCCTCCAGCCCTGTCATCCCGACGAACCAAACCCTTGGTTCCTTGAGATGAAGCAACCATTATCCCGGTATCCGTGCTGATTGCACGCGTTGACACCGTGGCCTGAATGGACCTCACGTTATCATCTGATACGTTCTCACTATATCGGGCCACGGCCTTACCAATGATAACCAGATCAGCACCAAGCTCCTTGCCCAGATTCACCGCAGCGTTATCGGTCAACTCGGGATCGACATATTCTGGTCCAAGCTGAACATCCCGACCCAGCGCTGCCCGGTCCACAATAGTAAGACCCTTTTCACGCATGTACTCTGAAAGTACATTCTCGGCGACCGACAGATCCACACTCAAGGGGGTTTGTCCCCACCAGTATTGAGGTGAAGACTCGCCTATATTCTGCTCGGACAGAAAGAACATGATCGCCGGCGCCTCTTTATGCATGGTCAGGATACCAACACTTTGCAGTCTCTTTTGAATAGCATTTATTGATACAGTGGCCCGTACTACCACACGATAGTATCTTCCAGACTTACACTCAGTTAGGACCTTGTAATCATGAATAAACGCCTCAGTCTGACTATAGGCCCGATCACTCAAGAGCTGGAAGTCTCGCACGACAGATGACGGGGAAATCAGAAGGCCTATCGCCTTTTCCACCACGCCCTGTAAGGCGTCTGCTATGGCATTATCTCTTGCCCTGGCCACATTATCACGATAAATTGTGCCCCTGCCAATCACGTGTATGGTTCTGGTCTCACTGGCCTCTTGCCCAGCTTCGAACCCGGCCACAATCCCAGAGGACCCCGGACTCGTAGAGAAGGCTTCTGTTGGGAGCCTTGGCCCTCTGAGCTGGAGAGCCTCCTGGGCCCATGCCAAGCCATTGAATGCGCCCGCACAACCCAGCACGAGTACAACCAAAACAAGATGTTTCTTGAAGTCTATCATCTGCTATTTGTCTTCCGGCTCAGGTTGAACGGTTACGCGGCTCGTTTAGCGCAACCGATAGACGAACAACGTTGACGCGCGTCTACGGATTAATTACAGCTCCCAGCTTGCGTATAATGAGCAATGCATCGGCCCCTGAAACAGAGCCCATCGGGTCAAACTCGCCGGTGGTCATATCCTTGGTTTCCATAATGCCTCGAGTCGTGCTGACCATCACAGCATTATAGTATGGAAGATCACTTCTCAAATCCGGAAAAGGCGAAGGGCTCCCTATGAATTTGGTGGCAACTTTTGGGTCTTTTGTTACCTTGATCAGGATGTCCTCGATCATCATGGCATACTCGGCCCGGGCAATCTTCTCGTCAGGCTTGAATGTGTGATTCGGATACGGCTCAAGACCCTTAATACCAAACCCCATCACAGCCTCGATATCTGTCCTTAACACGTGATCTGCAATGTCGAGTGCCGGTACCGTTTTTACTATCCGTTCGGCTTCAAACGACTTCTCCGGGCTTTTAAAACTCGTATCAAAGACCTTCTTCTTTGCGAAGATCTCATCTATGTTGAGTTCTTGGATAAAGAGCGCCGCAATATCTGCACGGGTGATCTGATCCACCAAGGCTATCTTTTTGCCAATCATGGTGCCGGGTGCTGCTCTTTGTATTTTCTGGATCAGCTTCCACGCATCATTTGCCTCAACCACGTACCTGTCGTTGATATCCAGGACCTTTTTGAAAAGCTGGCTTGCCATCTCAAAGTCCAAGGCCCCTTTGTAGCACTCCCCCATATAGTAGTGGGCTGCGGAGGATTCAGGTGAAAGGTCGATCGCGTCTTCAAAGGCTCCCTTGGCCTTCTTAAGCCATTTCCTATGAGCAGACTCCTTCCCTAACAAATATAGCCGTATCAGACCCACATTTGCATCAACCTTTTCCTCCTTGGTCTCGGCCAGGCCAAGGGCCTTTTTCATATCCTCGGTTCCTTGTTTGAAATCACCCTTGTGTCCAAGCACTAAACCAGAGCCAACGTATGCCGCTGAAAACTCCGGGTCAAGCCCTTTGGCAAGATCAAATTCTCGCATGGCATCATCGTATTTTGCCAACTTGAGGAGCTTCATACCGCTCTGCACGTGATGTTCAGGAGTATCCAGTAGACTTTCTGGGGCACGTACTTTAGGAGCACATCCCTGGAGGGAAAAGAAAGCGGCCAGCCAAATCCCCGTTACAACCAGGACTATCACTTTATGTTTGGTTTTCATCATAACCTATACCCCCTGATTCGGTATTCGAAAATCGTTGTTCAATTTTCGGTTCACGATTTATGATGACTGATCAGTCCAAGACAATCATGACGCGGCACTTCTTCAAGAACGAAAGATTCTCGGAAGCACTGCGAATCTTGTCTGCGTCAGCATTACTGATGACCAAATCGGACTGACCCGGTCCCTCCGTCTTCAGACCTTTAACAGTCAATGGTTCATTGGTCACCCTTGGATTGGTTTGGGATGCAGTCAGGTCTTTCGCATACCCAGCCATGCCTTGCTGAACAGCATATTCTCGGCTTACATACGCCGAACCGTACACTTCCTGCCCTCTCTCATCGCGAAGCTTGGGCGACATAGCCGGCCGGGCGCCTAAACCGCGAGCATCTACTACCAGTCCAGTATAGATGGCTGGTGCAGGTGTCGGGATAGCAGGTTGCGGCGGCGGGGGTACTGGTGCCTCCCCAACCTGTTCTACCGCCGGCGGTGCTGGAGGCGCAGGAGGAATCGTTTTGATCTCTGATACCTGCTTGATGTCCTTGGGGAGTATGAGTTGGGCAAACCCACCACGAAGGCTCATCGCTATGGTCACCTCCACTGTCCCATCTGAAAGATATTCCTTCTTGATGACTTGGGTCCCCTTAACCATCCCGTCTACCTGTGACCGGATCATGTCGCTCGAAACCATGGAGTCTTCCACCACAGTTACCGAGTTGATTCTCACGCCCTTGGTTACCTCGAGCAGATTGCGGTAAGCATCAAGCTGAGCTGCCCTGAGGGCCATGGGGCGGGCCTGCGGCTTCCCGTAGTACTTTTCAGGCGGTGACCCAATCCCAGTGGCAGTCATGATCCCCTGAGACCAGTTAATGCTTCCGGAGACACCAACATTTTGTACAACGTCCTGCCATTCTGCCACAAAACCTTGTGTTGCTGGAAAGACAAGCATAAGTGCAACAACAGCAACAACAACCAATTTGCTCTTTTTCATAACACCCTCCTTTTTTGTTCGTAAAACGTAAGACGTTAGTCGCGGCTCGTTATGTCCAACGGCTGACCGTTAACCTAGTTTCCATCCATAAATGGCCCTTTTCCCGATGAGCGGCGTTCTCCGCGGGTTTGCGCCTGCGGCTTGTGAAAAGGCCGTCTGCGGAGTACAATCTGTACGCCTCAACGAAAACCCTTGTGCGGCCTTGCTCATCAGAAAAATTTCTCATTTATGAATTGGAAACTTAGCCTGTGCCCGGCAGTTGTTACGGTACTCGTGGATGGGCACTAACCTAACGAGCTTCGCAACCGATTTACGATTCGCGATTCCCGTACTGCTTGAGATAGGATCGGGCTGCCTTGTTCTTAGGGTCAACCCCGAGTGTCCTTTTCCAGCACGAAATGGCCTCCCCAGGGCGGCCGCTCTCTTTAGCCTCCCATGCCAAGTCATTGTAAGCCTTTGCCATATTAAAAATTGCGTCTCGGTCTTTAGGGTTCATCTTGAGCGTCCTTTTCCATTCGGAGATGGCTGCATCCCGGTCTCCACGATTGTAGTAGATCCACCCGATTCCGTTGATGGCTTTTGTGTGAGACGGCTTCAGGGCCAATGTGCGCTGATACTCCAGGTGTGCATTGGCGGTCATGTCTAAGTTATGAAAGGCCTGGGCCAGTCGGTAATGGGTGTCGTGTTCGTCAGAATCAGCATCTCTGGCCTTCTTCAAGTACTGGATTGCCTTGGCAGTATTGTGTCTGAAATTGTAGATGGCTCCCAGGAAATAATAAGCATCCGCATTCGTCGGGTCGATCTCAATTATTTTCTGAAATTTTTCAAAACCCCGGTCAAGGTTGCCCTGTTTCATATACAGAATTCCTAGCCACAACAGGGCATAGGTGTTACGACCATCGATCTGGGCCACCTTCTGGAACTCGCTAAAAGCCGCGTCAAACCGCTCTTTTTTGGCATAGAGGATCCCGAGCTGATTGTGTGCATACTCATTCTTGGGGTCGAGTCTGACGGCTGTCTGAAATTTTGCAATGGCCTCATCAAACTTCCCCTTGTAGTGGTAATCCGCTCCCTGAAAGATAAGGTCATGCACGTCCATGTAATAACCCTCTTTCCACAGCAGCAGCGATCTTATCTCGAACCGACTCCTTTTTCAGTTCCGCCTCTTCGTCGTGATTTGAAATGAACCCTGTTTCAAGTAAAATCGACGGCATCTTTGCGCGCCGAAGCACAAAGAAGTTAGCCGAATGAATCCCTCGGCTCTTGAAAGGTAAGGCTTGTTGAAAACGATTCTGAAAGGTCCCGGCAAACTTGCCGCTTTCCTCCCAGTAAAGCCTTCGCTCAAAGTTGAAAAGGATTTCCTCAATATTTATATAGCCAGGCTTTTTCTTGAAGGGCTCGTCGTATTTGAGTACGGCATTTTCAAGGGCTGCAACCCGGGCTGCCTCCTTGCTGGAGGCAGTCTCCGAACAGTAGTACGTCTCGCAGCCATGCGCCTTACGGTTTTCATTAGCATTGATATGGATACTGACAAAGAGATCAGCCTGGTATTGGTTGGCAATGACCGTACGATCACTGAGAGGGATATAGTAGTCTCCAGTGCGCGTCAAGAAGGATTTGATTCTCCCTGTTTCAGAGATTTTCTGGTTCACACGTTGGGCTATATCAAGGGCTACGTCCTTTTCCTTCAGGCCAGTCGGTCCTACTGCTCCGGAATCGAACCCGCCATGACCGGGGTCAATCACGACCCGTTTGACCTGGTAGGTGAGGCTACGGTCCGAGATAAGCTTGCCGCGCATGGCCTCTTCTTCAGCCCTGGCCTTCTTCTCCAAAGGGGTAAGAGGGCGTTGGGGCTTCTCTATCTTGGCTATTGGCTTCTGGGTAATGATCTCAATCATCATACGGGAATAGGTGTCGGCCGGATTGAGCCGCACCGCCTCCCTGAAAGCCGCTACTGCTTGAGCTCTCTGGCCAAGGCCATGGTATGCGCGTCCCAGAAGGCCATGGGCCCAATCGCTCTTCGGGTCCAACCGAACGGCTTCCATCAGCACGTCCCGGGCCTCGGCAAAGCGCTTGGCCGTGATCAGGTTCTGTCCCTCTAACGCATAGTCAAAGGACGACTTTCCCCAGGCAACGCTTCTGGTACCGAGCCAAAACCCTGATGAGGAGCAAAGTATTCCTTTGCCTACCCATTTCAGAAAATGCCGTCTATCCATTATCCTGTTACTGGTTAATGCAGTGCCTAAAGTTGAGGACTTGAAAGAACTTTTCTATAATTGGTTTTGTCCTTTTAACTTTAGGCACTTTAGTTCACTTTAGGCACTTTAGGCACTACAACTCACTGCCTAATAGTCAATCATCAATCCTAAACGCTTTCTCCTCAAGTCCTTCAAGCCAGGGCTCGAAATTAACGTTCTCTCCCCAAATCACGCTACCGTCCGGGGGCGCTTTGCCCCACCAATTATGCCGGGCATCTATCAAGATTGTGGAAAAGGCCTGGATGCCTATGGCATTCTTTACAATATTGTTGTAATTTATCTTCGGCCTTGACATCCCAACACATTCAATGCCCCCGGTCCCCGTGTTTCCTGTGATCGTGCTATAGAAAATCTTGGGTGCTGCATCGTTACGACATTTAATGCCGCTTTGCGCGTTGCTGGCAATGTAACAATAGGATATTTCAGGCGACCCGAAGTGGACGTCAACTGCGGTCGTGGCATATTCCATCACACAATATTCAAAGAAACTATTAACTTTGGTCATAGCAGCAAGGCGGACCGCATTCAGGTAATCTCCGGCCGAAGGTGAGGCACCCGATGATGTAAAGACAATAGGTTCCTCGCTTTTCCCCCGGGCCACCATGCCCCCGTCTCTTAAAATGATCGATGTATTTTGATCGAACATCAATCTTACGCCTGCTTCAACGTAAAGGGTGGCTCCACCGTCGACAGTGGTGTCCTTTTCAACGGTGTACGGACTGTTGGATAGGGTGAGAAAGGTATCAGCCTGTATCTCACCGCCCAATGGTCCTCGAAGGATCGGCAGCCTCGAGCTTTTCCCCACAGAATAGGGGCCGTCAAGGATGCTTGTAATGTCGATACGCCCGCTTATTCGGGCAAGGATGTCAAGTCCATTCCTCGTTCCCCACCAGTTGTCCAAGGCGCAGAGAGGCCCACCAGACGTGGTACCCACCATGTCATAAGGTTCATTATCATGGATGTTGTTTTCCCTGATTTTGGCATGACTCTTAACAGCACTGACCCCCCATCCTGGATTATGAACGATGTTGTTGTGGACGACCACCGGTGCTGCACCCTCAATCAACATGCCCCCTTTGTTGTTTTCCCGGATAGTATTCTCCTGAATCGTGGGTTTCGCCCCTTCAAGTACCACTATCCCGATGCCGGTATTCTTATGGACTGTGTTATTGACTATGTCGGGTTCCGAAAATGCACCTATCACTCTGATGCCGTCAACATTATTTACGAACTCGCAATCCCTTATGACAGGCGCAGATGATCGGCAGGTAATGCCTGCGTTTGCGTCGCGGATCCTGCAAAACTGGACCAGGTTCTCTTTACCCTTTACATTGTCAAAAGATATCCCTTCCCAGGGCTTGTGATCCTCGCCTTCAAAGATGACAAGGTGTGCTTCGTTGCCGCGAGCAAGTAAGCGGCCCTCAACGCCAAGTCCGCTACCCCTGGATTGAATAATCGTACCTGGCTCGATGGTCAAAGTGGCCTTGTCCCTAATCGTCACAGGCCCTTCAAGCACATACGGGCTCGCGCCCGCATACCAGGTTGTATCCTCTGTCACCGCCCCTGATATGGGTGTGGGACCGGGTGAAACGGCCATGCCAATGGCCGCATCGGTCCTCCTGCTCTCATTACCGGCCCGATCCATGGCCGATATCTTGAAGTAATACTTCTGAAAATTGGAAACGCCTTCATCTTTATGGTGGTTGAATTCTGTGCTGCCCAGGACATCAAATCCAGTGAGGGGTGTTTTGCTCCGATAAATACGGTAGCCAGCAAGATCTGCTTCAGAATTCTTATCCCAGTCCAAAATCACACGGCCGTCACGGCCAACTGTGCTTAGTCCCTTAGGGCTTGCTGGTGGAGTGGTATCGATCGTCACTGTACCTGCCGGATCGATCCATCTCGCCGTGTTTCCCGAATCATTGGAAAGATATCCTGTGACAATGGCCTCAGTTACATTGTCTCCGGGAACCACCCTGTGCGTGCCCAGATAGCCACCCGGTTCCACCTCAACCATGTCAATTCCCTTCTTGAAGGTCCCTATGTCAAAGCTCGCCTGCATCTTAGGATCTCCCTTGATAACCACCTTGATCTCATCCCCGGCCTTCTTAGGATCATCTTTTGTGTCCTGGGTGAGAAGGGTTATGACGGGAGGCCTAGTTACCTCCGCTATCGTAGGTACAGGGATTGTATTTACCATGTCCCGGAAGAGATCGTCGCAGGCCCGGAGGAGCTGAATGTCCCGTACATTCATGGCTGTGGACACGATTGTGGCAATGATGCCCACGGGGGAAGCAGAGATCCCACCTTGGTGCTTCCTGGCCACATGCTGGCTGCTCCACAGGAAGCGTCCACTCTGGGTCTCATACATCTTGACCTCCGCCCCGACAGCCACCTGTGAATAGACCAAGGCATAGAACTTGTCGAAGTTTGAGACATCACCAAGTATGACGGCGTCCACCTTGAGGATCTCTCCCAGTTTCTGCGGGGGCGTATCTGTGATGACTTCGGGATCGGTGAGTCCAGCCTTCCTGAGAAGGCGGTCTACACGATAAAGCTCCATATCTGTATACGGAAGAACGCTAAAATGGTTATAAAATGCCCTGCGAACGGTTTCGATACCCTCCTTACTCTTCGACCGATCTACAAAAGGAAGCACGGCTATGGTTCTGGGCATATGGGTCTCTAGATACGGGTCAACCTTGTATGTTCCCTTGAAGAGGGTCTGAATCTCAGGAGTGATCGCAGTCTTTTGTGTAGCTACCGTAGCACACCCCAAGAATATGAAACTGCAGAGTGCGAAGTGCAAGGTGCGAAATGCAAGACTTTTCATAGTAAAGTCCCTCATAGGGATCTAAAGCCGAGACCTTTGAAAAACCCCCTCTTTTGCCCAATTACTGCGTCAGGCTCAGATTTCGCACGCAGTGCCTCTTCTCAAGCGCTTGCGCGCAACTGTTAGCGCTAAATCTTCGCGTTGACTCTCCCGCAGTCCTGCGGGATCGCCCTGACGGGCAGCCTGGCGGCTGTCCAATTCCGCTTTCCTGCGGAATTGCCCTTGAACTTGAATCCCGCTGCAGCGGGAAACATTTTTCAAAGGTCTCAAGCTGCCTATCCCTATTTAGAATTCTCGCTCTAAAAGGACTTACCGAAAATGCCAAAAAATTGGTGGGTGCTGGTCTTCTATGGTCAGCTCAATCATATATCCGTTTCAAGCATTCATCAATGAACCAGGTCACTCGATGTGCGTGAAATTGGTCACATTCCCATACATCTTCTCAAGGACTCTTCACTCTTCCCGTATACCCTGACCCATGGAATTTATCAATTGTAAAATGGGACTGAAGGAGGGAGTTGCCAAGAGGGGCCTTCCAAGCACGAAAGGCCCCTTTTGGCTCAATGTGATGCCGTAGCAGGTGTGGAGGATCTGTTTTGGGATGAAAGGGGGTTGTCCTATTGGCCAGCTTCAGAATCGCGCTGCAGCAACCAATAGATCCGATTAATGGCCTGGACATAAGCCTTGGCACTCGCTCTGAGGATGTCTGTGCTGGATCCCCGGCCCACGGCACGAAAATCCTCGCGAAACACCCGCACCGTAGCAACGCCCATTGCCTCCTTGGTCTCGGTCACGGCCTTGACCTGAAAGTCTTCAAGTTTGTGAAAGGCTCCCACAACCTTATCAATCGCTTTGAAGATGGCGTCGATGGGCCCGTCACCCTGAGCGCTTGCCTCCAGAATGACATCCTCCCGTTGCAGCCTCACCCGGGCCTCAGGAACCTCTCCGTTGCCCGTGGTCACTTTGTATGATTCGAGTCTGTATAGTTTGCCGTGATCTAGATCGGCAAAAATTACGTCCTGGACAATGACAGCCACGTCTTCATCATAAACCTGCTTTTTCTTGTCCGCAACAGAGAGAAACTGGTCGTAAACCGCCTCAAACTCTTGTTCTTCAAGATCATAGCCCATCTCAGAGATCTTTTGTTTGAGGGCATGCCTGCCCGATCTTGCCGTAAGGATCATAGCGTGCGCGGTGATCCCCACGTCCTCTGGACGGATTACTTCATACGTGGAACGGTCTTTGAGGATGCCGTCTTGGTGAATGCCAGAAGAATGGGCAAAAGCATTCGCGCCTACAATGGCCTTGTTGGCCTGAACCGGCATGCCCATCAACCGGCTGACCAGTCCACTGGTCTTCATGATTTCCCTATGATTGATTTCAGTGAAGTATCCGAAATAGTCTTTCCGGGTCCTGATGGCCATGACGAGCTCTTCCAAGGAGGCATTCCCCGCCCTTTCCCCAAGGCCGTTCATAGTACACTCCATCTGCCTCGCTCCGTTTTGTACGGCCGTTAAGGTATTAGCCGTGGCAAGACCTAGGTCATTATGGCAGTGGACACTTAGCACGATTTTGTCGATGTCTGAGACCTCTTGCTTTAGATAAGCGATGAGTCGGCCAAACTGTTCGGGAACTGCATAGCCAACCGTGTCCGGGATATTGACGACTGTAGCACCAGCAGCAATAACCTGTTCTACTACCTTAACCAGATATTCTGGATCAGTCCTGGAAGCGTCCTCAGGGGAGTACTCTATCTCAGGACACAGAGATTTGGCATATTTTAAGGCCTCGAGTCCTCGCTCTAATTGCTTTTTTCGATCTGTACCAAACTTTTTCTGGATATGAATATCTGATGACGGTAAGAACACGTGAATACGCGATTTTTCAGCACCTTTTATGGCGTTCCAGGCTGTTTCAATATCTTCGCGAACAGCACGCGCCAATGCAACAATAGTAGGACCTTTAACCTTTTCGGCAATGGTCTTCACAGCCTCAAAGTCACCCGGAGATGAGATCGGGAACCCGGCTTCAATCGCATCTACCCCCAAACGCGCCAGCTGCAAGGCGATCTCCAGCTTCTCTCGTGGGTTGAGGCATGCCCCCGGAATCTGTTCACCATCTCTTAACGTAGTGTCAAAAATAAAGATCTTTTCCATTGGTTCCTCCCATAAGATTTGGTGTGACGATGTGTTGGAGTAATTGGGACTGACCCCCCTAATCTGGCTTTCACGGCCAAACTCCCAATCTTCTCACAAAAAAAGCCGCAGGTTTTGCTGCCTGCGGCCCATCATCATCTGGATTGTGCGTCAATTACCGCAGGCAGACTCCTCCCTGAAGAAGCCCAAGAAGAAGCAAAAGCCCAAGCAGCAATAAACGCATCATAAATCCTCAAATAAAAATGTCTTTTTATGAACTTCCGCTTTTTAATCATAATATTTTCCGGATGTCAATACACTTTTTTGAAAAAGGCCGGTTTCTGTGGAATTGGAATCCTGGACGGCCGGGGCGGTAGAATGAAGATTTTTTCGGGCCCGCGGGGAGCATGTCGGTCAAGATGGGCACGGTTGGAAGAAATACTGTTGCTTTTGTCTGTTCATTTGGCTTAAACTAATAAATCATACACTTATCTTTTTTCTGATTGCCTGCTTTGGCTTACTCAAGCACAAATGGTTACAAGATAAGGCGCGGGGCAAGCAAAGCTTCAGAGCAAAATGAGGAAAATGGTGTGATGTCCAAAGACGGGGAAAGAAGATCTGAAATCAGAACCACCGTAGATGGGTATCACAGTGTTGAATTCTCATTACCCGATGCTGAGTACATATATCAGTTCAGAATATGGAACTTATCGGCCCAAGGCATGTGTGTCGTGGTCAGACAGGATTCTGATCTGTTGAAGCATTTGAAGGTCGGTGACGTAATAAACCTGAGATACCACGCCGGAGATCTAAAAAATCCAATAGTACGCCTAAAAACAGAGATCAAGCATGTCACCAAGCAGGAACAAGGGCGATTCAAAGGTCATGCTCTCGTTGGTTTGCTAATCTTGGAAAAACAAGCCTGACGGCTTCGTAAAAAGCCCATCTGCGGTGTTGCGGTTGTCTGCAAGCAGACGTAGATCAAAGGCACTGACGTGCCTGCTTGGTTTCACGGCCTTCGGCCGGAAACCAAAGCCACCTGCTTTGCAGGTTGCTGTCTATGCATCTTTCGTCGTTGCGACGTACCGTACGTACGTCTCACTCCTCAACACTTGCGCGCCTTGCATCTGGAACTTTTTACTTTGCCGTCCGCCTGATGACTTTTTATTAGACGAAATGAGGAAGCAAGCCTGAGTTATAGGGGACCGAACGAGACCTTTGCAAAACATTCAATTTTGTTCAAGGTCAAGGGCAATTCCGCTGGAAAGCGGAATTGGACAGCCGTCAGGCTGCCCGCAAGGGCGATCCCGCAGGACTGCGGGAGAGTCAACGCAAGGATTTGGCGCTGACGCTTCACACGGTGCGACCACAGGAATACTTTAAGTATTTTGAGTCCCGCGTAGCGGGATGAGCCTGACGTAGGCACTTTAGTGAAGCTTTAGCGCTGATTGGGCAAAAGGGGATGTTTTGCAAAGGTCTCGGTACTACATCTTGCGGACCAGCACATAATCGGCCAATTGTTCTAGAAGCGTCCGTGGCTTTGAAGCACTGAATATATCAAGGCATGTCTTTGCTTGTTCGATATGCTTCTGGGCACGCTCTTTGGTGTATGCGATACCGCCGTACTTCTTGATCAGCCCCAGTACGGTCTCAAAATTGCCTTCCGTAATATCCGTATCTTGAATGATGATTTCCAGGCGCCTGCGGTCTGCCCCGGTGGCGCGATTCAGCGCATAAATGACAGGCAGGGTCAACTTCCCTTCCTTGAGATCTGTTCCTATTGGTTTTCCTAGCACCTTGGTGTCGGCTGTATAATCGAGAAGATCATCAGCCATCTGAAAGGAAATCCCCAGTTGATATCCATATTCGGCCAATGCCTGTACCTGTTCCTCCGGCGCTCTTGCAAGCAAAGCCCCCACTTGGCATGCTGCTCGAATCAAGTGGGCTGTCTTTCGCCCGATCACCTCCATGTAATCTTTTTCGTTCACAGCGAGATCTCCCTTGTGCAAGAGCTGGTGTATCTCGCCCTCGGACATTTGGGCTGTTGTGTCTGCAAGGACGTCGATAATTGGAACAGAGTCTGTTTCTGCTGCAATAGCGATCGAGCGGGCCAGGAGGAAGTCTCCGACTAAAACCGTAGCCGGGGTTCCCCAAATCGAATGGGCCACAGGGTTGCCGCGTCGCACATCGGCATCGTCGACCACGTCATCGTGCAGCAGGGTGGCAGCATGAAGGTACTCAAACACAACCGACAGGGTCTTGTCATAGTCTCCCTTGTAGCCGCAAAGCCGTGCTGAAAGTATCATGAGAAGGGGGCGTATCCTCTTCCCACCGCTGAACATAATGTATTTGGCTACATGGGACACCATCGGAAGATAGGGTTTTAGGTTCTCGGTCAGGGCGACCTCAATTTCAGATAGGTCTTGGCGCACCGATTCCAGGATCTGTTCTTTCAGCCCCTTCATACAATGGCTCCTCTCAGGTCATAGGCGCAGGCCTCAGTGATTCGCACACGAGCGAAAGTGCCGGGTTCGGCAACTCCTTTGTTGATATACAGCAAACCATCGATCTCCGGCGCTTGAAAGTAGGTTCTCCCTTTTAGGAAAGAGTTTGTCCCTTCTGCAGAGCCCTCGATAAGGACCTGGAATGTTTTACCAACGTATTTCTTATTGTCTTTTCTGCAAATTTCAAGTTGCCGTGACATAAGGCGATTACATCGACCTTCAGTTGGAGCGTTCATGACTCCCCGTCGTCATCTTAGCCCCAGAGACCTTTGCATAACCTCTTTTCACTTGTGTGTTTGAACCTTTTGACCCATCTACGGACTTGCTTACTAAATCCTGAGAACTCGACCTAACGGCCTCAAACAGCTCAGGATTTGCCCACTTGCGTGGG
>SDBU01005742.1_pt1 | contig 14756 bp, 10 predicted proteins | sample 2277071 | NCBI WGS metagenome assembly SDBU01 (sample SAMN10397929, study PRJNA504765) | marine sediment metagenome | isolation source: marine sediment core GS08_GC12, 126 cmbsf | place: Arctic Ocean: Gakkel Ridge, Loki's castle | collected 2008
GTACATCGGAAAATATGGTAGCCAGCCAGACGATGGAGCACTACCCGAAAATATTAACCGGATGCCAGTAAGCTTCCAGACCCTGGAAACGGGATATTTTGTCCTGTATCTTGGTGAACTAATCGAGAATGATGGCGGGCATGTTGATTGGCTTACCGTAGATGGAGTTATGGAGTGGGATGAAGGAGCCGGGGCTTATAAATATACCATTACTATCACCTGGGAGGCTGACCCGGGAACACCACCTATTAAACTCCTGGAGGTCGGGGCAAGAATTCCCGTCGGCTATGAGTATCAACCAGATTCAGCCGCCCTCTTTGCTGAGAACCTATCTCTCAATAACCCACTGCCGCCAGATGGGTCATCGATTCAAGATGGGCAGGAAGCCTGGCTGCTCAACTGGGAACTTGAGAAGCCGCCCCCCGAGGTTTCCGAAGCTGATGTGACGAGAACCCAAATTTTCTACATCACTACTGCTACTGGAACAGGAGATGAGACGGGTGATTATGCCTGGGTAGCGGCCATCGATCCAGATGTCGGGCAAGTAGGTGAAGTTGAGGGCATAACATATGAAATTACGTCTACAGCAACACGTCCTGGAGATGGTAGAACTACAGCTAAAATAGTGGCTGAGGTAATGATAGGCGGCGGAATGACACGTATCCTCTCATGGCAGATATCAGGCTAGTGAGGCATATCAGGAGAAGATATTGAAACTAAGTAAAACAAGCTTGTTAGTGATAATTGCTGGTGTTCTTATTATTGCATTGGCGGGCGTAGGCTTTTTTTATTATCAGCAAATTAATGAGCAAAATCAGCTAAATGAGCAGCTTGCCTTGGCTCAGTCAAGGTTAAGCGGGGTTCAACTGGAAAAACTTTCTTCCCAACAGGCGGAACTAGACACGCAGTTGAGTCAAACTACAGCACAATTTGAAGAGGTCAGGGCTCTATTTTCTCATCCCTTTGGGAGCATTGCTGTCACCGATACCTTGTTTGATATTGCCGAAGCTCATGGTCTGGAAATAACTGTGATGACCTCGCCTGGCCTGGCCAGTGAGAGCTTGGAAGAAACTACTTGCTTGGTTACAACACTTAACGCAACAGTTGAGGGAGATGTACCCAATCTGGTTGATTTTGTTATCAGCCTGAATAGTCAGCTTGCAACCGGTGTCGTCAAGTCAATAACAATAACTATTCCGGAAACGACCGGTGAGATGAAAGAAGGCGAAATGAAAGTTAAGATTTATACGATACCGACTTGTGACTATTGCCATCAGGCCAAGGAATTCCTTTCCGAGCGCGGGGTAAAGTTTACCGAATACGATGTCTCCAGTAATCGACCAGCAGCAGATGAGATGGTCGACCTGACAGGACAGACAGGGGTCCCGGTGATCGTGGTTGATGGTCAGGTAGTCATCGGGTTCGACCGTGCCCGATTGGAGCAGTTGTTAGGTAATGTGGAGAAGCCGTCAGCTAATATCGAGCTGGTTGTTTACGCTTATCACGGTGAATAGCTATGGCTAAGCAGATTGTTACTTTATATGTGGATAATACCAGCCTCCGGCTAATGGTAACCGATGGCAAACGAATAAGAGAGTGGGCTGATTTACCATTGGAGCCAGGCCTAATTGAGGGTAATGTAGTGATTAAGGGGGCAGAAGTCGCTACCAAGGTTAGGCAACTGTTCAAAGCCATGAAACTGAAAGCCAAGAAGATAAGTGTGGGCTTGAGTGGAATTCATTGTCTAACCCGACCGATTACCTTGCCTCAGTTACCTAAAACGATGCTAGATGAGGCAGTGAACCGGGAAGCGAGAAGGGTGCTACCAGTGCCTCTAGAAGAACTCTATATTTCGTGGCAGACTATCCCCGCCCCGGAGGGGAAAGTGCAGGTCTTTATCACAGCTATACCTCGTGAGACGGCTGATAACCTGCTCAAAATGCTGCGTCAGGCAGGGCTTGAGCCCAGCTTTATGGACGTAAAACCCCTACTTTTGGCTAGAGTGGTGAGAGAAGCGACGGCGGTAATCCTTGACATCCAGACAACCGAATTTGACATTGTAATTGTGTCAGATGGCATCCCCCAGCCTGTCCGCTCCATACCTTTTCTTAATGAAGCACTATCTTGGCAAGAAAGGTTGACGGTTATAAGAAGTGAGCTTGATAGAACCATTACCTTCTATAATTCCAACAACCCAGAAAACCCCCTTGACTCCAGCATACCTGTATTTGCTTCTGGAGAACTGGCTGATGAGCCAGAGCTATGTCAAGCCTTGTCAGACCAGCTTGGACACCCGGTTCTGCCATTGTCATCACCCCTGGAATGTCCTGAAGGGTTAGTTCCCAGCCGTTATATGGTCAACATTGGTTTAGCTCTCCAGAAACTCCTATCTGGGAAGGAGGCCGGACCGTTGGTAGTTAATTTAAACGCCTTACCCGTCCCTTACCAACCTAAACCAATTTCTTTAACCAATATCTTAGTCCCGCCCGGTGCTGCCATTGCTATTGGTTTACTTGCCTTCTTGGTAATACTTACTCAAAGCGCTTCTGCCAACATTACCTCAGTACATACCCAGTTGGATACTACTGAGCAACTCCTCCAGCAAAGGCTATCGCAAAAACAGGAGCTGGCGGCGAATATCGCTGAGCTGCAGAGGGAAATTACTGAGGTAGAGGCATCCCGCGATAATTTTACCACGGTGCTGGGTATTCTTGAAACGCAAACTACTGGAATTAATCGTCATTTAGACATAACCTTAAAGAGCTTACCGAACACCATTAGTCTGAGTAGTATCAGCCATGCTGAAAACCTATTGACCGTAAGTGGCCGAGCACCGAGTGAAGCGGAGGTCTTATCCTACCTCATAAAGTTAGATGCCAGTGGCAGGTTTGGCGAAATTACTGTTACAAATATGACTAGAATTGAAGGCGAAGGAATGGATTTTACCTTGCTCGGCAGTCTTCAACTGGAGGACGACAGGTTTAGTAGTATTGAGGCAGCCTTAAGCAACTTACCGACTACCATAAGTCTGTCCAGTTTTAATGCCGCTAACGGGACATTGACCATAACCGGCGAGGCACCAGATGAAGATGAAGTTTTATCGTACCTCCGGGACTTAGAAGCCAGCGGTATATTTGGTGAGCTTACTATTACCAGCATGACAAAAATGGAAGACGGGGGAATGAATTTTACCTTAGTTCTTAAGGCAGGAGAGTGAGCTAATGGATATTTTGTCGGTAGTTCGTTTAGCCGGAGAAAAAGGTGCCTCTGATGTACATATCGTTGCCTTTAACCCACCACTACTCCGCGTTAAAGGTGCAGTGCAGCCGCTAGCCGACATGCAGCCACTAACTCCCGATGATATAGACCAGGCTTTCAAGCAAATAACTTCAGAGGAGCAAAGGGCTAATTTCGAGCGTGACCTGGAGCTGGACTTTGGCTATAATGTCCCCGATATTGGCCGAATTCGATGCAATGTCGCTAAACAGCGTGGTACGACTAGTCTTGTTATCCGCCTGCTGCCATCAGTCGTTCCTAGCATCGACGAGCTGGGATTGCCCGAGGTCTGTAAAGAGCTGATTGTTAAGCCACGGGGAATGGTAGTAATTAGTGGCCCTACCGGTAGTGGCAAGTCGACTACACTGAGCGCCATGATTAATTACTTGAATAGTACTGAAAACCGTCGTATAGTCACCATCGAAGACCCTATAGAATTTGTTTATTCCAATGATAAGTGTACTATAACCCAGCGAGAACTTGGTGGCGACACCCGGTCTTTTGCTGAGGCATTAAGGCACGTATTACGGCAGGACCCAGATGTTATTTTGGTTGGTGAGATGAGGGATTTGGAGACGGCATCAGCAGCGCTTACCATAGCTGAAACTGGACATTTAATACTAACTACTGGCCATGCCCCGAGTGCCCCCCAAACCATTGAAAGAATAATAGATATGTTTCCTCCCTATGAGCGTCCTACAGTTCAGTCGCGGTTGGCATCCCTCCTTCTTGGTATTCTGTGCCAGTCACTCATCCCTAAAGCTGATGGCTCAGGAAGAGTAGCCGCTATTGAGGTTATGCTAGCTAGCCCAGCAGTAAGAAATAACATCAGAGACGGCAAGATTTATCAATTGCCCAATGCCATGCTTACCCAGGCTCGATTAGGTATGGTGCTACTTGACCACGCGCTAGTCGACCTTCATCGTAAGGGAGTAATCAGTCGTGAAAGCGTGTTTGATTTCTGTAACGACCAGGATGAAGTGGCAAAACTTATTGGCAAGGCTAAGGGAAGTGAGTCCAATCTAAGCTTCTAGTATCAAGCCTTCCGCTTGACAGCCCTCCTATTTGAAGTAATAATTGCCTGAGGATGAATTTTTCACATTTTATTCTCTTTATATGGGCAAAGCTATGGTGAGTCGCCACAAATTATCTGATTTTGCTGGTAAAATACATAATATTTTCGGCCTTCAAGAGCAAGTTAGACAGTTATTAACGCTGATAACTGAAGCCGTTGGTTGTAAATGGGCGTGCCTGCTATTTCCCGAAGCTGATAGTAAGGACTTCGCCAGCCAGCTTTGTGAATCTGGGTCAGGAGACAGCCCTTTGCCTAGTCTAAAAATGGATGCGGAAAATCCGATTGTTGAGCATCTGAGACAGGAAAAGAAGTTGTTAACTAAACAGAGTTTAGTTAAGCTGCCCGAATTTCAGAGTGTATGGCAACGGGGCGCGGGAGAAATCAAGATAGATGAGATAGAGCTATTCGTGCCATTGATAAGTCGTGAACGGTTGGTAGCCATCTTGGTACTGGCTGAAAAGCAATCTGGCGGATACTCGGTTGAAGATTCCCGTTTGTTAAAAGATGTGGCTGACCAGGTAGCGGTAAGTATAGATAAGGAATACCTTCGGGAGCAACTCAGCCAGCATGAAGAAAGGCTATCAATACTCAACCGGTGCAACGCCATTATAACCTCTAGTATGGATATTTCTGAAGTATTTGACACCTTTGTCGGGGAACTGAAGAAGGTAGTTGACGTTAGCTGGGCAGCGGTAGTTCTGATTGAGAATAGTGACCTTTATTTTCAAGCATTGTCCACCGAGATAGATTCCACTTGGAAGGTAGGAGAACGGGAGCTAATTAAAGGCACAGCGGTGGAATGGGTAATTAACCATAAAAAAGCTATGGTTGAGTCTGACCTATCACAGGAAAGTCAGTTTGTTATGGCAAAATCCTATCTCAAACAGGGATTACGTTCAATTGTATACTTGCCATTAATAGCCAAAGGTAAGGCTATCGGCAGTCTAATCGTGGCTAGTCGTCACCCGAATGCCTACAGCCAAAGGCACATGATACTCCTTGAGCAGTTAGCTTCACAGATTGCCATGCCTATTGAGCATTCTCGGCTTTATGCTGAAGTCAAGGAGAAGGCTCGTGTTGATGAGCTTACCGGATTGCTTAATCGTCGCTCTCTTGATGAAATGATAGTCAGCGAGATTAATCGGCACTCCCGTTACGGTAGTGTCTTCTCACTAATCATTCTTGACCTTGACTCGTTCAAAGCTTTTAATGACAACTATGGGCATCTAGCTGGTGACGAGCTTCTAAGGGAGATTGGTAGTGTTCTGAAAGACTCAGTAAGGGGTGCTGACCAGGCCTTTCGTTATGGTGGTGATGAATTCGCTATTCTTTTACCCAGTACACTCATCAATGCTGCCAACCGTGTGGCTGAGCGAATCCGCAAACGAGTCGCTTCAAAGGAGATAGCGGACTATATTCCAGTTACTGTCAGCCTTGGCTTGGCTAGCTGCCCAGTTAACGGGAGAGGAGTAAACGAGATTATCGCTGCTGCTGATGCAGCCCTTTATCATGCCAAACGAAGCGGTGGTAACCGAAGTCATTGTTCTGAAAATGTCCAGTGAAAAAGGAAAATCCATCTTGGGTAAGGATAATAAGCACTACTGAGCTAGTAATTCCCTATTTGAGTAACCTTATTGGGGGTATTCATCGGTGATACATAGTGAGTCAAACCTGGGGCGCTGGCTTGCTTCATCTGTTCCAGTCCAGTCTTATGAAATAGCTTTGCCTTACTATTTATGCAATTAAACAGGACCCTTGTTTCTTCTACTGGTACCTCGGTTTTACCTAGTAGGAGGAAGCCCCCCTCTTTTAGCTGCTCATGAAAGTTCTTCAGCACTCGTACCTGTAGCCTGGGGTTAAAGTAAATAAGCACATTGCGACAGGTCACAAGGTCAAAGCCGTGATAAGGCAGGTCACTGACTAAGTTGTGCCTCTCAAAAATTACTAGCTGCCTGACGGCTGGCTGGACACGGAAACCGTCACCTTCAGGGGTAAAATACTTGTTTCGCCATGCTGGCTGGATGGCTTCTATGTTATTTAGGGTAAACCACCCCTTTCTGGCCCAGTTCAGAGCTTTAGCATCAACATCAGTACCTAATATGACGCCATATGGGGGTACGGTTTTCCGTCCCAGTATCTCCAAGAGCAGCATGGCGATGGAGTAAGGTTCCTCACCGGTGGCGCAGCCGGCGCTCCAGATTCGGGTGTTGTTGATTCCCCGGTCAACCAGTGTTGGCAGAACCGTCTCTGCCAGCACACTGAAGGCAGCATTGTCGCGGAAGAAGCTGCTGACCTTAATGGTGAGGTCGCTTAAGAGGTAGTCATACTCAATTGGGTCTTGGTCTAGAAGGCGAGAATAGCTGGCATACGTACTAACACGCCGGGCGCGTAGCCGCCGGCCTAAACGCCGGGTCAGGATGGTCTCTTTATACTCCCGGAAGTCAATGTCTCGTTCCTGATAAATCTTCTCCAGGAGGTGGCGCAGTCCCTCGGTCAAGGTTCACCTTCTCTGTATAAAAATTCCCTATATCTAGCTTCTCTAATGATGCCCTTCCGGAGCTAACGAAACGAAGTAGCCTGTTTATTCCGTTCATTTGGCGACTTCAGTGGCTCTACAGGAGGTCTGGCCAGTTACTATGATAGGCATATTGGTTGGCTTTAATAGTATTTAGCCCTATCCTACTATGCCTGATTTGTTTAATGAATCCCCTATTAGTACTACTTTGGGCATGACTGCAGTACTATTGCTGGCACAGGGAAAGCAGGTAGGTAGTGTGAACAGGGGCGCGGTATGGAAGTATATATGGAGTGAACCACTTAGTGGGGAGGGCAGGCTTGTTCAGCCCTTGTTTTCCATATTGCCATATTCTTCCTTTTGCAAATTGGCTTAGGAAAGCGGTATAGTATTTAAACGAATGGATTGGAGGTCAGGATAAGTATGGATGGAAATCGTAGTCAAGAAAAAGCTAAGCAGGTTATCTTCTTTCCCCACTTTCACTACGACATTGTTTGGAAGTTTAACCGGAAAGACTACTCTTATATAAACCTTAGGCTTTTAAGGCAGGTGGTGACGCTCTGCTCCCTCTTTCCAGAGTTTAGATTTGGTGTTGAGGATGTATATCAGTTGGAAGAGATTGAGCGGCTGGACCCTGAGCTCTTCAAGAAGGTCAAAAAGGAGATAACCAGGGGAAGGATTGAAATTGTTGATGGTCAGTACCTCACGGCAGATTCCTTCTTGCCAGGCGGAGAGGTTCTTATATCTGAACTCTTGAGAGGTAAAAGATATGCCAAGGATAAGTTTGGGGTGGATATTAAGGTCGGGTGGATAGCGGATTCCTTTGGATTAAACGCCCAAATCCCCCAAATCTATAGAGATGCCGGAAATAATTGGTTAGCCTTTGGCAGAGGCTACGATAAAAAGCTTGGTAAGAGCGAGTTTTGGTGGAAAGGCTTGGATGGGACAAAGATACTGTGCCACTATTTCGCTTCAAAGCATAGCTACCATGTTGGGTTATTTGCTGAATACCTCAAGGAAAATATTAAAGAGTTGGAAGGATATGCCGCAGGGAGAAATATACTTATGCCTTGCGGTTTTGGTAGCTCCCCATTCCCAGAATGGGTCCTGAAAGCAATCGACGATTTTAATGCAGAAAACGCTGATTACCATATAAAGATAGCCTCGCCACAGGAGTTCTTTCAGGCTTTAGAAAAAAAGGTTGACAAGCTTAGTATTGAAGAAGGAGAAATGTACCAGGGGGATAGGGTGTTTACTGGTGTCTGGAGCACGCGGATGTGGATAAAGCTGGAATACTTCAAGGTTAAAAACTTGATTCTAGCTGTCGAAAAGTTTTCAACAATAGCTTGGCTTCTGGGGAATCATTATCCAAAGGAGGAACTCAAGGAGGCGTGGGACAGAATTCTCTTCTTAGCCTTCCACGATGTCATCACCGGCACATCTATTGACGAGGCTTTTGACGAAGTCAGAGAGGACTTTGACAGCTTGAAAACTGTTCTTACCCCTCTTTTAACCAGTTCGTTGAATTATCTTGCCTCTCAAATAGAGCTTGAGGGCAGGGCCGTCGTTATTTTCAACCCGAATAGCTTTGAGAGCAAGGGATATGTTGAGGTGGAAGCCGAGTTCCCCGCTGAGGAAAGGCTAACGGGCTTTAGGATTGAGGATGCAGAATGGGAGCTTATCGAGGAGGATAGGGATGACATACATAAGTGGCTGAGACGGGCTAAGGTAGGGTTTGTGGCTCAGGTTCCCCCCTTGGGTCATAAGGTTTACCGAATTGAGCCAGCCCCGCCAACAACCTTAACCAGGAGGCCAATACATGGAAGAAGCTTTATTGAGAATGCTTATCTCAGGTTGGAGGTTAACCCGCTTAATGGAATATACCGAATTCTCGATGCTGAAGGAAAAGAAGTTGTCAGTGAGGTCAGGCTTGAACTGGAGAACGAGGTTGGGTCAGTTTATAGCCACAGGGATATCTCAATGGACTTGATAGGGCTGGTCGGGGCTGAGGGTGATACGTCATCCCATAAACCTATTTTTGAAATTACAGAATGTAGAATCGAAGAGGATAAGGTGTGTAAGAAGATAAGCCTTACCGAGGAGGTTTATGGTTGCTTCTGGCCCTATAGGCTTAGGGAACACTATGGGATGGAGTTTCACCGCCAAAAACTGATGATAATTGAGAAAGAAGCACGTCTTTATAAAGGCATACCTTGGATTGAGTTTAAGGTTAAGCTGAAAACCGACTTTCCTCATGTAAGGATTAGGGTCAAATTTAGCACGGGTATTTCTGATGGAAAGTGTCTTGTCGGCACAACTTTTGGAATTGTTGAAAGAAAAAAAGAGCCAAGAGATTTCCCTATGGAGGATTGGATAGACTATGGAAACGAAGACCGCGGGGTCGCGGTGTTCACCCGTGGAATTCCGGGCTATCAAATAACCGGGGAGGATATTTACCTTACCCTCTTGAGGTCAGTGAATCTACTCTCCCATGGTGATAAGGGTCCTATAACCCATATCCCTGACGCCCTGGAACTGGGAAAACAATACGAGTTCAATTTTGCCGTTTATCCCCATAAGGGAAGCTGCATGGAAAACAAAGTCTGGAAGGAAGCTTTAAACTTCGTAAACCCACCGGTATATGTTTATGTTGATGGTCAAAGTCATGAGAAGATGACATCACCTGATAACCCTTCCTTCTTGAGCCTTCCCGAGAACATAATAGCTTCGTGTCTCAGGCAGTCTGAAGACGGAACTTGTGCCATACTGAGATGCTACGAAACCTGTGGTAAGCCAACTAAGTTGAGCCTTAACTTCTCAAAAAAGCCAAAGCAAATATTAGCTACCAACATTCTGGAAGAGAAGGAAGAGCCAGTTGGGAAAGTAATTGAGCTAAGGCCTTTCCAAATAGCGACTTTCAAGCTAATATTTTAATTGTCTACTGGCAGATTCTGTCTCTCAGTTTGCCTCTTTAGATAATTAGCATAGCATCGCCGATACTGATTATTCCAAGGGAATTTGGAAACACACCAACATACCTTGAGCTTTCGGTTTCCTGCCAGAGGTAATGACTCTTTTAGCAGGAGTAGTTTTGTAGCCAATATGGATTATAGTCTTCTGAGACGAAATATATGAGTACCTGACTTTTAATCAGGGTGTCACAGGTTCGAGACCTGTACGGCCTACCAAGCTAAATAGACCGTCCCTCTTGAGGAATTATTAACGAATCAGGGTGTCTGAACACTAGGTCTACCGACACCCTGATTTTATGCTTTTATTGCTAAAATATCAATTGTTAGGGAACCATTACTAATCTATTGACAGAATGCCCTTATTGTTATAGTCTTCCTTTTATCTGGTAGCCTTGGAGACAGGAATGAGATGCTATAAGAATATGATCATAAGTTCAAGGGTGGTAAGGTTATGGAATTGCCAGGTTTCGGGTGTAAAGGAAGAATCTCGTTAAGGAGGGTACATTTGTGAAAAAAATTCTGGTAGTTGATCCTCTGAAATGTACGGGTTGCCATGCCTGTGAGACAGCCTGCTCAATTAAGAAGGAAAGTGAGTCTAACATCTTTAAGTCGCGCATTAGAACTATTCACTTCCCTGACCAGTTTTTCTTCTACCCCCAAGTTTGTTTTCAGTGTGAGACTCCCTACTGCGCCATCCCTTGTCCAACTACTGCCTTAAGAAAAAATCCCGACACGGGTGTAGTAGAGTTGATCAAGGAACACTGTGTGGGTTGCTGTTTGTGCCTTATGGCCTGCCCCTTCGGGGCTATTACCATGGTTAACGGCCTAGCCACCAAGTGCGACCTCTGTGGCGGCGACCCTGCTTGCATCCGACTTTGCGAACCCAAAGCTATCACCTTCGGAGAGGCCGAAGATTTCAGTGCGCCAAAGCGAATCCTCTTAGCGGGGAAAATCAGAGATATCTACTTATCCAAAGAGAGTGAGACTTGAGAAGGCATGTTGTCATTGGTAATGGTGGGGCGGCTATCAGTGCTGTGCGTGCTATTAGAAGCGTTACTGCTGAGGACGAGATAACTCTAATCTCCCAAGAGGATGGGCCAGCTTATTCGCCGATGCTTCTCCCCTATTATCTGGCAGGGCACATTCGTCGCCGCGACCTCTTCATCTGTAACCAAGACTTCTACCGAGCCCACCGAGTTCAGGAACTTTTGGGTCATCGGATTATTAAGGTAGACACTCGCAACAGGACAGTGCTTCTGGAGGATAATAGCACCGTCTCTTTTGATAACCTTCTTATCGCTACTGGTGCTTCTGCTGTCAAACCTTCAGTACCAGGAATAGACCTACCTGGGGTTTTCTGTCTGCGGACGTTACGGGACACTCAAAGCATACTTCGTGCTTTTAAAAATGTACGAACCGTCCTTTTCATTGGCGGGGGCCTGTTGAGCTTAGAGGTGGCCCAGGCTCTCTTCCGGAAGGACTTGAGAATGACCTTCCTGATCAGTTCTCATCACATCCTCTCTCAGAACATGGATCGCGAGGGTGCCAGGATAATGCAGAAACATCTGGAGCAACGAGGAATTTCCTTTCTTAAGGATGACGATGTGAAGAGTGTGGAAAAGAAGAAAGGGATACTGTTGATGACTACTCGGCAAGGACAGGAACTACTCGGGGATATGGTAGTTGTAGGGAAGGGAGTGCGCTCTAATAGTGATATGGTGCAGGGAAACGGCATTAATGTGAATAATGGCATTATAGTTGATGATACTATGTGCACTAGTGAAGAAGGCATCTACGCCGCTGGCGATGTAGCCGAGGGAATAGATATCGCCACTGGTAGAGCCCATGTGAATGCTACCTGGCCTAATGCAGTCAGTCAGGGATGGACAGCTGGGCTGAATATGGCTGGAAAGAAAACGTCTTATCTCAGAAATGTGCGGGTTAATATCTGTGCTCTCTTCGGATTACCCTTCGCCTCGATAGGTGTGGTGAAGGCTGATGAGAGAGAGCACCAGTTGTTAGCGAGTCGTTCCGATGGGCGTTATTGGAGACTAGTTTTCAAGAATGAGGTTCTAGTAGGAGCAGTGCTGGTCGGCGATGTGACGAATGCTGGTATCATGGCCAACCTAGTCGAGCAGCAAAAGCCTTGTCCTGATCTCAAGAAAAAAGGGCAAAAGGGCATGTCTTTCATTCCATTTGCTAAGAACTTAATCATGGCAGGTTAGGAGGTTCAATATGGTATCGCAGGACTATGAGCAATATCAAGGTCGTATCCTCAGAGTGGATCTGAGTCGTAGAGAGGTAAAGAAAGAGAAGGTAGACCAGAATACTCTGCGCCAGTGTCTGGGAGGGGCCTGCCTGGGGGCGAAACTTCTCTACGACGAGGTGCCTCCGGGAGTGGGATGGGCTGACTCAGATAACCGCCTTATCATTGCCTCAGGACCTTTGGGAGCTACGGCTATCCCTGGATCGTCGACTATTACGGTAGCTACTAAGGGCGCCCTCACCGAAGGAGCGGCACTGACTCAGGCTAATGGGTTCTTCGGCGCCTTTTTAAGGCTCTGCGGTTATGATGCTATCATAGTTCAGGGGAAAACGAATAAGCTGAGCTATGTCTATATCCACAACGACGGTGAGGCTGAGCTGCGAGATGCTACCTCTCTAGCAGGTAAGGACACTTGGGAAACAGGTGATTTGATCAGTGACGAGTTAGGGGTATGGCCTCTGGCTTGGGTAAGCATTGGTCCAGCCGGCGAGAACCTGGTCAGGTTTGCTGGCATTTTCAGCGATAAGGGTCACGCCGCTGCCCATAATGGGGTAGGAGCGGTCATGGGCTCCAAAAATCTCAAGGCCATCGTGGCCGCTGAGGGGAGTATAGGGGTGCCGGTGAAGGATGGCGCTAGATTGTTACAATTAGTAGAGGAGATGCACCAGAATATTAAAAGCGGCGATACTGGCTCAAGCACCTATCACTGGGGTACCCTTACAGGGTTAGTTAGAGGAGCTGAGGCGGACACCTTACCGGTGAAGAACTACACCACTAATATCTTCGATATCGATAAGGAAAAGCTAGACCGCTACCGTGGTCCTGATATCAGAAGCCATTTTTCTGCTGTACGTACTCCTTGCTGGTGTTGCCCGATGCATCATACACACGTACTGAAGATACCCGAAGGCCCTTATAAAGGAGAATTAATGGATGAACCGGAGTATGAGGGTTTTGCTGCATGGAGTTCAGTCACTGGCCAAGTGGATGTTACCTGGACTGTAGTCTTGTCCAACTTTCTGGACCGGTTAGGAATGGATACCAATGAGGCGGCGTGGCTAGTAGGCCTTGTTATGGAGTGCTATGAAAAAGGCATCCTCACTCTCGAAGATACCGATGGCTTGGACATGACGTGGGGAAATGGGGAGGCAACAGTGGCACTATTGAAACGTATTGCTAATCGAGAAGGCTTTGGAAATATCTTGGCTGAGGGAGTGATGCGGGCAGCTCGGAGTATTGGGGGCGAAGCTCCAAATATGGCGGTGCATACTATGAAGGGTAACAGTCCCCGAGGCCATGACCACCGTATTGCGTGGAGTGAGATGTTCGATACTTGCATCTCCAATACAGGCACCTTGGAATCAGGTAGGACAACACGTAGCTCACCCCTTAGCCACGCACTGGGATTGCCCTCTTACGATTCCTTCTCTCCAGAGGAAGTATCATCATCTAATGCCCAATTGAAGGGAGGTATGCTCTTCGATGACTCCATGGGTACCTGTCGATTTACCACTCAGAGCGATGTACCTTTACTGCTGCAATTACTCGAGGCGGTAGTTGGTTGGAAACTTTCCCTAGAGGAAGCTATGCAGATAGGCCAGAGAGCAGCCAATCGCCTGCGGGTCTTCAACTTGAGGCACGGCATCTCCGCGGAACTAGATCGCCCTTCCCCCCGCTACGGCTCGACCCTAACAGATGGCCCGCTAGCTGGAACGAGCATCATGCCTTTTTGGGATGAGATGTTAAGGAACTATTACCAGAAGATGGGCTGGGACTCTTCTGGACAACCCCTGCCCGAGACCCTGCGCAGCCTTGGGCTCGAGGATTTGATCCCCCATCTTCAAGGTAAGTAGATGGGCTTCTCCCTAGCTGCTAAAATATACTCTAGGGAAAGCACATATCGAGGCAATGACTTTTAATCAGGGTGTCACAGGTTCGAGACCTGTACGGCCTACGGCGTTGGATTCGAACTAACGACTTTCGGGTTGTGCGACCGAAACGCCCCTCTCCCTAGTCACCTCACGTCGTGCTAGGATGTGGGAATCTCTCTTTGTCTTAGCAAGACGGTTCGGTAATGACCAATACCATAGCTGCTGCCTGTAGTATGGTCAACTGCCTTCCAGCAATACCAGCTATCGCAGGTTTGCCCTCTGACAGCGGTGGCGCAAGCTAATGGCCCATCGTAAGTTTGGTTCTGATATTTTATCTTCCCATCGACTAAAAGGATAGCTGTTACATCTTCGCCCCTGAGCCTTATCGTAAGTTCATCCCCAGCTTTCAGTAATCCTGCATCCATCACGTCTTTTAGGGTTACACTTTCGTTTGTCGGAAGAGGGGTACCACAATAACCGCAAAATTTGTTCTCATCAGGGTTAGAATGGGCACATTTTGGGCAAACCATTTTTGCACCTCCTACTATTTATTGGCTATTTCAAATGTAGAAACTTGAGTTTAGGCCTCTTATCGGGGTTTGTCAACCCAAATAAGGGAACGTTTTTATACTTAGGTCACAATTCGCTAGAAGGTGCAACAGATTCAGAATATTGACGTCGTCCATGACAAGATGATATCGTTCATACCATAATCAGCATAAAGGAGGCAGATATGGTACAAGCATATTGTGTTAAATGTAGGTCTAAGAAAGAGATGAAA
>SDBU01005743.1_pt1 | contig 14755 bp, 13 predicted proteins | sample 2277071 | NCBI WGS metagenome assembly SDBU01 (sample SAMN10397929, study PRJNA504765) | marine sediment metagenome | isolation source: marine sediment core GS08_GC12, 126 cmbsf | place: Arctic Ocean: Gakkel Ridge, Loki's castle | collected 2008
GATATATACGGGAAAGCGCCAGAGGAGATATTAGCCCAGGCTACCATCGCTAGCCAGGGTAAGAGTTTGGATATCCGCAGGGCGCACTTCGACAAGGTATTCGATGATATACTGGAGTTCCGGGACAAGGCTGGAGGTAATCTGGAGAAGCTGGTGGAGAAGCTCAGGGTAGATTTGAAGGCTGGCAGGACATTCAATGCTGAGTATACCACCAAGTCTGATAGGCTGCTTGACCTCATCATAGCCAAGAAAGCCCTCTCAGACCAGTTCCGTCTCGAGGATATGGCATGGCGCCACGAACTCTTTGCTGGAGTTGAAGCCAAGGAAATGACCAACGAGTGGTGGCAATCAACATACCGTCAGATGAACCAAAGGGTGAGTCAGAACAAGGCTAAGATGGTAGGCATCGAGGGAGATATTATCCTCGCCTCCAAGGAAGTAGACCTCGCCGGTGGCATACAGCAGTTTTCCCGCCAACCAATCAAGGTAGTGGGCAGAGCATTAGCTCCACAAGACATTGCCAGTATTGTTGGCGCTCAGGGTGATGACTTATCCAGGGCTCTGTTGGACAACCTTACCATAGTCAATGACAGGGATATGTTCGTGGAATTTGTTACCCGACAACTCCGGCCAGGCGATGAGGGCTTTACCAGAGAAGCAATTGGAGAGGTCTTTGACCAGATAGCCAGACAGGCAAGGGTCAAACCCGGAGCCATCAACTGGGTAACTTCCAAGCAGATGGAGCTTGAAGCCGTCCGAGGGGACTTGCACCAGCTGTACCATAGCAAGCTGCTGCCTGATGATGAGATAAGGGAGATTGGGAGATACGTGGATGAGACTGCTGCTGCTACGGAGAAGCTGGTGTATGAGGAGAGAGTGGTTACCAAGAAGATACCTGATTATGATATTGGCCTGGGTGAGCAAGTGCTTAAGGTGGAGCCAGGATTTGTCGGCAAGCCTGCAGTAGCTCGGGATACTGAGTATATAAATAGGATTCGTACCGAGCTTACCCAAGCGGCAGAGGGGGTATTGACAGGAAGGAGTCTTTCTGGAGAGGTATCCGAGGTATCTAAGTTGACTCTCGGGGACGAGATAAATAGATGGTTCAGATATTCGAAAAATACAGCATTACAGAATATAGGCAAAACTGCATCCCAAACTCCAGAATACCTAGCCAAAGTCCGGGGCATCCTCAAGAAGAAGTATCCATCTGGGTACATCAGGATATATAGAGGTAGCGGCAGAGCAAAGGCGGAGGCACTGGAGAGGGAGTTCACCAATGTGACCAGTAGCAGGAAAACTGCTGCGAGCTTTGAGGATACATGGCAAGAGCTACCAGATATTGCCTTCAAGGATATATACAAAGTTGAGGGTGAGTATTCTGAGATATATATGAGTAAGTTACTGATAGAGGCCAGAAACAAAGGATACAAAGCTGTAAGGATGCATAATCCAAAGACTGATGAGGTTTTTGAGGCTATTGACCCGCATCTTCTTCCTAAACGAGAGGAGCCTACTATAGATAATGTCCTTATCCGTGTTGATGATGTAGTTGCCATCGCCGCCGTCGAGGAGTCCGAGCTTATCATTCCTACCAGACTACTCAGGAAGCATATTGAAAAACCACTGAAAGCTCCTGTCAAGCTGGGACCAAAGGTAATCAAATCCGAATTCGAGGGTCTTCAGGAAATCCGCCAGAACGCAATGGACGAGGCCCACAAATGGTATTATAAAGAATTCACCGACTACACCAATGGCAACGCCTTCGATACACTATTGAAAGGGATATATCCATTCTGGAACTACGAGTCCCAGAGATGGTTCTGGCTACCAAGGAGTTTTGTCCGACATCCCGGCACATTTACCCAGATGGAGCGTTGGCAGGACAACACGGATTATGGGTATATTCCAGTTGCAGGAACCTCCATTGAAATCAACCCATTTCGAGGCACAATATATGGACCACTTACCACCAGACTAACCCGCCGGGACTACCCCGAATACTACGATGCCTGGGAGGGTGCTGAACCAATCAACGAATACTTCGACTGGCTGTCCCGCTACGGCTTCTACCTTGGCGGGCATATGACAATACCAATGTCTCTATTTGGTGGTCTTGAAATCCAAGCAGGTGAAGCATTACCTCCGATTTGGGAATCTCCACTCATGGTACTGCAGGCTATAGCTCCAGAAAGCGATGCCGTGAAGATGCTTACCGACCACATATTCTCCGACCGATTCAGAACCTACATGACCATCCAGGAAGTCATAGCCAGAGGTGGCGACGGTGTGGTAATCTCCGCCAAGATGCAAAGGAACGAGCCACTCACTGATGAGGAGCAAGCTCTGTGGGATGATGCCAGAAGGTCTGCTGCCGGATTCAGCCTGCTGTTTGAAAACACTGGTCTGTTCCGCCTACGTCATCCAGAGAAAAGGGCCGTGTATGAAGCTGCTACCAAGTACATTGAGGAAAAGTACCACTACACTGAGGACCAGCAGAAGTGGCTCCGTATGCATGGCCACCGCATCTGGGACCAAATTGGTGGAATGGGCTTAGAGGACCAGCGTATCCTTGAGGAGCTGGAATACTTCCGCTATACCGGAACCATTGACCGGTTGTTACCTGGTCGCCAACAACTCGTACTGGACAAGCTCACCATATCATGGAACAAGGTCGAGAAGTTTGTTGATACCACCATCGAGCGTAAGCTCCTGCTGGAGAGTGAATTCCAATCCGGTCTCAGAGGTCCTGACGATTACCAGAAGCAGTTGCGGGAGTTGTACGATGAACAGTCCCAATTCATCTACGACCAAATGAAGGACAACCTTGACGAGCCGTTACCTGAAGGGTTGACCAAGGATGGGGAACAAGCCTTCGTCAAGGAGCACTCGGTGATGGAGCTTGAAGGTCGCAAACGGTACTACGAGAAGTGGAGCATACCACTCCCGGTATTACACCCATTGAAGGAACTCCTGAACCTCTACTACTCCATAGAACTCAAGGAGGCCATAGACCAGGAAACCGGTGAGCTGGTCCGTGACTGGGATACGTTCTGGACTCAACGCCAAGCCGTTGAGGATGCTGTGCCTGATATGTGGAAGGGCGAGTTCGACACCTACATCACCAAGAACGAAACAAGGCTGGAGTCTATTCGCAGGCAGGTTTACCAAACATATTTCAACAAGTATTGGTGGGTGTATGACCAAGTATTAAAAGGGTACAACGACCAAGAGCGGAAACTAATCAGGGAGTATATCTCCCTCAAGGAGAGGGGAATAAACCTTGCCCGCCAGGCTGAGATACAGTCCATGCCAAGTGAAAAGACTGGCAACCTCCTTATCTCCGAGTTCAGGTCAGATATATCCGAGGCCAGACAAGCCCTGAGGTATGCCAATCCAACCCTCGATGCCTGGTTATTCTACTGGGGGAGAGTTACAACATTCCAAACTCCACAAGCTGAGGAAATCTACTACCGCATAGCAAGAGAAACCGGCCGTGCTGTGTAGGCATATATTTTATGAAAACTAATACTATATAGTAATAAATCCATTGCAGATTCACTTGACTTCTAGCTCAGTCTATGATATAATAGAATAAGAGGAGGTACGACCATGACGCAGGAGACTCAGGCCACACTGAACCAGGATGGCTCACTTTCCATAAAAGACCCCGACAACAAAACCGTCAAGTATGTGAAGGAAGCTGACCTGGGCGCAGTAAAGGTGCAACTGAAGGACAGCCAAGCCTCGGTTACCAAACTTCAAACTGACCTGGCTGATGCTACCACCAAGTTCGACACCGAGCATCAGGTGGTTCTTCAGGAGCGGGTTGCCAAAGAGCAACTTGAGAAAGATGCCAAGGAGGGAACCGGCCTTCGGGAGAAGGTAACAGGCCTCGAGACAGAATTGACTGACCTGAAAAAGGCCAGTGGTGATGCAACTACCAAGCTCACCGAACAGCTTAAGGCTTCTCTGAAAGCCACCTACAAGATAGAGGATGAGAAGCTGGCTGATAAAGCTCTCGTAGAACTGGAAAGTATTCAATCCGCCCTCCAGCTGACTGGTGCTGTACCAGCAAGTGCAAACTATGATGGGAAGGGTGGTGGCGAAGGCGCTGGAGACCTTGCAGGTAAGAGTCCATTAGCCCTCGCTGCACTGGGGTACGAAAAGAAGTAAGGAGGAATAGTTAAATGGCTGGAGAGTTCACCTTAGTTGAATTATCCAAAATTGAAACCGACCCAGGAAGGAAATCTGTCATTGATACCCTGCTGATGGAGGCCAGCCTCATGGAGTTTGTTCCGTGGGAAACCATCGGTGCATTGTCCACTGACGTTACCCGGATGGGCACCCTGCCCAGCGTGGGCTTCCGTAAAATCAATGAAGGCTTTACGATTGGCACTTCTACCCTGGAGCAAGGGGTTGAGAACATCTCCCTGATGGGTGGGTTCTTTGATGTTGACAAGGCCATTGTTAGAGCCAAAAATACATCAGTAAACCCGAGAGCCCTTAACCAGGTGATGATGACCAAAGCAATAGCCTACAAGTTCAATGACCGGTTTATCAACGGTAACCCGGAATCCAACCCGGAGGAGTTCAAGGGACTGGAGCAGCGCATAGATGATGTGGTGGCTGCAGGCTACACCGGGCAGGAGGTTGATGTGGCGGGTGGGAGCAACACCGAAGGCATACTGAATAGCACCGGAATCAGCCACAACTTCCTGAATAAGTTTGACCAGGCCATGTACCAGATTAAAGGTCACAACCCTGCATTTGCCTTGATGAACTCCAGCGTGTTACTCGCTATCCGGGCTCTCCTGAGGAAGGAGAAGCTGCTGGATACCACCAAAGATTTCTTCGACCGGATTATAGACATATACGGCAATACCCGGCTACAGGATATCGGGGTGACTGCTGACCAGACCACGGAAATCATAGCCGAGGACGAGACTAAAGGTGGCGGCTCCACCGAGTCATCCATCTACTTTGCCAAGTTTGGTATTCGTGAGTTCCTGTGGGGCATCCAGGAGTATCCGTTAGAGGTCGAGGACAAGGGGTTGCTGGAAGATAAGCCCATCTACCGTACAGAAATGGATTGGCCTCTCGGTCTTGCAATGGCTGACCCATACTCCATGTGCCGGTTGTATGGTATCATAGCTTCCAACGCTTCATAAGGAGGAGTAACGTGGTTTTTGATGCGAACCTAGTCTTAATAGATGGTAGTGTAACTCTTACTCCTTCGACTGACACGGCCGCTGTCCTAACCACACGGGAAGATACCGGTGGCTCTGTAGTTGTGGACCTGGGTACTACCACACAACCAAGAGGTGATGCTGAGGGCGTCATGCACCTAACAGCTACCATGATATTGCCTAGCGTACCTACCAACTATGCCGACACATTGGTAGCAAGCATCCAGCAGTCCGATTACTTTTCCTACGGCTTTGAAACCATAGCCAGCTTCCCGACGCTGTATGCGTATACTCGACTGCTGAGTGTTACGGTTGTTACAGCATTCGCCGCTGCTGACATCGGCACAGTCCTGTTGGGAGGTACCACCGGTGACCAGGCTGAGATTCGCTGGATGCACCCTGACCTACTGACTGTTGGCAAAACCGCCTACATGATTGTTTCCATGCAGGCTTCCGACGATGTGTTCGATGATGTGGATGAGGCTGTAGATGCCACGGCTGGTACCGGAGACGGCACTATGAACGGTGCTGCGGTTGTTCCAACTAAGCCAAGGCTCGGTGGCCCCAATACACTTATCAGGGCTTTTGGCGTCACCAAGAGATACATCAGAGCGGAGTTAACTGTTACAGATGGCGGCAGCTTTGGTGCTGTCCAGGTACTGCTAAGCCCCTACCCGTTTAAGAAACTGTAGAGGAGGAATAAGATGCCATTCGATGCGAACTTAGTCCTAGCTGATATTACAGCTGACTGGACATACGCCAACCTCGTGTCCCAGAATTACGGCACGCCTACTACCACCACAAGAAATTCTGGAGGCTTCGTGGTAATAGACCTACTCGCACTCTCTGGCACCCCGGCAAAGGGCCTTGCCGCCGTCTTTGTCTGCGATGAGGCAGGGAATGCCACCGATGATGCCTTGACCCTGGTGTTGCAGGCTAGTGACCAGTCCGATTTCTCAAGCGGGGTTCAGACCCTAGCTAACTTTGAGGTGGCGGGAGTGTCCCATGGAGTCATCCTGGGTAATGAGGTACCCTGCACGGTGATAAGGAGATTTGCCACCAACAAGCGGTATATCCGGGTAGACGCCTCCTGTGTGTCGGGCGATGATTTCCACACCTGCCAGGTGCTTCTCGCCCCGTGGCCCTTCCATGTACTTTAGGAGGTAAACAATGGCGATAAGGTCATTTTCCCTTGAAGCGGGTTACTTTGTTATTGACGAAGGTTCAGGACCTCCCAAGCGGATTCCCGTAAAAGATGTATTACGGGCCGCCGACATCCCAGCAATAACATATAGTCAGGTTTCGTCCATCAAGGCGCTGGCCAATATGTTTGTCATCCTTCTAAGGACGCTGATAGACAATGGCACACTCAGCGAGTCCTTTCTTGAGGATGGCGACATGGACTTGGACACCATGATAGAAGCCATTGATAATATGGGTGGTGACTATGGTGACCCAGACCTGACTGGTTCGGAGACATAAGATGCCGCACCCTGAGATAGACAAACTGGAAAAAGAAAGCAAGAAGGGTCAGACCCAAGCTGCTGTCTCTGCCTGTATTGCCAGGGAAGTCAACGCAGGCACGCCACAGGACCAAGCCGTCGCTATGTGTAGTGAGATGGCAAGGAAAAAGACCGGTGGCTCACCACCAGCACCAGAAGGAGGCAAGTAATGCCGAGAATGACAGCTGATACCTCAGCAGACGTTGGAGCTAGTGAGGAGGCCCGTATTAGGCGAGCCTTGGAAGTCCTCATCGACGAGGAGGTCCCTGCCAACGATGCTACAGAGGACCACTCCGAGGATACCTCATAGTGAGGGAGTAAGTAAGAGGAGGAATTGCCTATAGAATAGTGATGATTGGCGATTAAGTTCGATAGTCAACTATTAAGTAAAAGGAGAAGAAATGATTGCAGATGTAAAGATGAATGTAAACCAGTTACCTGTAGATGTCCTTACCGAAGGACAAAAAGACTACCCTGCTATAAGTAAGATTGGCCAGCTTTTTACTGCCAGCTGGCATGAAAGGCTGATACTGGCAGGGCTGGCACATAGCATTGGCTGGCTAGCTAACACCGGTAGTGGCAATGTCACCATGCTGGGCGGCGGTACAACCCTTGACCTGGACCTTCCGATGGGCTCAGTTGCCATCGACAGCGGCTTCCTTATCCCAATGTCTTTGGAGCTTGGTCTAAGCTCCGACATGGACGCCGACGCTGATGAGGTGGATATCCTTGTCACGGCAGACCGTGCAACTGCGGTGCCTGGGTCAGAGTTTGCGAACTATACTGCGGGTGTTCCCCTGAACCAGTTGGACGGTGGTCCCACCTTCCAGGGACGGTCTGGAACTATTTGCACCTCAACCGAAATCACCGACCCGGTGCACGCTGAGACCCTGTTCTTCCACACCTACCGTACAGTCCATGCAGGGACAGCAGCTAACCAGCAAACATCCAACCTGAACATCGACAAGGTCTGGAAATTCCCGGTTCTGCTGGCCGGCGGCTGCACTATCCACATCTACTGGGGTGGTGCCGAGGCAACTACTGGCCTTGGTCGATTTGTGTTCGCCCACATTCCGGCAGCCTATGCTCCGGTTGTCTAATCCTGGTAGGTAACTAGGACACTTTGGGGAGGATGGGTTTTTCCTGTCCTCCCCATAATAAAAGGAGGACTCAGTGAAAAGGCTTGCAGAACTTCTGGTTAGTGATGAGGCGGGTTTTAACTTCGCAAAGTATGTTAAGTACCCCTTGATGATGGCAATCTCTAGCTTGCTGGGGCAGTACCCAGAGCCAACCAGAGGAAATACATTCAGAGGGAATGCTTTGGCGTGGATGGATATACGGGACGAGTACCTCAAGTATGAGGAAAATGTTGCTATCCAGGCGATGGCTAAGGTGTTCTTTGACCTTATAATCTGTGAGTATGAGCATGATTCTCCTTATGAAGAACGGATAGACTCGGTGGCCAAGCAACTTGTTATGGCATATCTGACTGGCAACTATGTTCTTAGGAGCAGACCGCCAGCCTCTCTCTGGAGCGAGCCACTGTCAAAAGATGTAGAAGCTGAGGAGCAGATGCTAAAGGCTGAGATTCTTAAAGCCCTAAAAGCCGAGGACTTCATTCATTGCAGGGTACTTCAACACCGACTCACATGGCTACTTGGAGGTAGGGAGGAAAGCGATTGAAGTATCTGAGACGGATATTTGGCTTCATTAGGGTTTTCATCATCTATTGTATTGAGAGAGAGCTGGAGGAGCTTGGGAAACAGGAGATGGGTTGGTACGATGAGAACTACGGGTGCTGGGACAATAACCCAAGCATTGATTGATACACAGCAGGATGCAACCCGCATCCCGTATATCAAAATATACATAAATGGTGTGGACTACTCCGCCAGACTGCTCTATTTGGAACATCACGAAGAAGCATATAGGGAGAGGTCTGTAATTGGACTCTCCAACCGTGACGGGACGCTAGATACCCTCAACATCTTGGGCAAAGTTTTCAATATTGGCTATGGCTACGATAGCAGTGGTAATGGTGGTAGCTCAACTGATAAGGTGGACACCGCACCACTATGGGTCAAGTCGTACCAGATTATCACCATCGCCGGTGAGCGAGTTTACCAAATATACGCAGAGGGTGCTTGGATGCGCCTTCGTGAGCAGAAGGTGATTACCAACGTAACTGGGCCACAGGCAGGCGATGCAACGCACGACCCGTACGGAAAAACATTTGCCGCTTCTCATACCGTGTATGCGTTGTTGGCATTGATTATAGAAGGTGCAATGAGTTGGGATTTGGTGGATACCCCTCCCGACGATGGCATCATAGACACGTTTCAGCCTGTATTCGAGGTAAATCAGATGCCATTCGAGAACGCCGCAGCCCTAATATACAGGCTGTTGTGGATGACAAAAGTCTATCTGAGGTTGGAGGCTGGCTCACCGGCCACAACTCCCAGGTTCAGGGTTATATATCCACAGGATGCTGATTCCACAGATGAAACATATCGTTCTGCCCAAGCCAACTGGTTTGTTGAGTATGTGGAAAAGCCAACACTACTGATACCTAATAGCATTGTAGTCCTGTGCAACCGTGATGTCGAAGGTTCGTGGGATAGCCTGATTGTAGGTACTGCTGTTGACCAGCCCTCGATTGACGCATACGCCGAGATAGTCCAGTCGTATATAGATGGCAGTATCACCACACAGGCAAATGCGAACAACAGGGCTGCAGCCATACTAGCTAGGCTAGAGGGCGAGATACTTGCAGGGAGACTGATAATTCCGCATGATGCACGGGTCGAGCTTTACGATAAGCCGGATATAATAGATGACAGGACAGCATCTACGAGGACTTGGCCCAGCGATGAAATTGTCAGAATAACCAATATCATCCACAGGTATAACAGGGACGAACAGGTCTACGAACTCGAACTTGCACTAGGCGAGGTATCATCAGACTTTGGGCGGCCCCAGTGGTTGTCAAGAGCTAGGCCCACCATACCAGAGACTGCCAAGGACGTGAGGGCAGTACCTTCCGCAGAGGGATTTGAGTTCTTACCTAAAGGGCCTACGGAGCCATCTGCCGAGGGCTTTGAGTTCCTTCAACCATCTGCGGAGGGATTCGAGTTCCTAAAGCCTGTGTCTCCCACCATCAGAGAGGAGATAAGAGCAGGCTACGCCAGGGGAGTTGAGAGGTCACGAAGAATTGAAGTGGCTGTAGGAAAGGTCTGGAGAGCCGTTACTCCTTGGAGGGAAGAGGCCGGTGAGACCTTCGGCTCAGAGATTATGGAGAGGTTCCGTACCGTCAGCAAGTTCTTTGGTGGGTTCTTTGGAGGCAGGCGATGAGTTCCGGTTGGATAGACGCATCGGTTGAACGGGCTCCCCGACCAGCAAGCGCCGTGATGCTGGACATGGGAACAGGGCAACCTGCCATACCCAAGACTGGTGTGGCACCTAGTATGATTTTCAAACAGTTACTTCCCTACACGATAGGCACCTTGTTCGTAGCCACGGACGATGATGATATTACATGGGGTGCAGATGGTGCCTCAGGCGATTCGGTCATTACCTTTGCTGATGGCACCACCCAAACCATAATCGCCGGAAGTCTCAACCTCGCCAACGCCAATCCCTACTACATCTACTGCACGTTGGGAGATACGTCCCTCAACAATACCCAGACGTTTGGTGACGCCATAGGCGGGGAGAATGTCCTAATTGCGTTTGCAATAAAAGGTGCCAATAGCGATAGCAAGGCATTGATTGTTGCAGGGACCAAGGGACCAAAGCTGTTCATAGATACCTTGTCCTCAATCACAGGGAATTTTGGTCTTATCAATGCGGGTGAGATACGAATAGGCAGCGGCACATTGGGAGGTGACCCTAAATTCACGGGCTGGAGACTCTGGGTAGATACGAACGTAGGTAGGATGGCGGGCTATGCACTTGATGTCCTGCAGTGGTACTCCGACACCGATGGAAAACTGTATGCAGGTGCTGGCGCTGTTACCATCGATGCCGATGGCATAACTATCAATGGTCAATATATCCAGTTTGAGTTTGAGGGTTCACCAGTCGGGTATATAGATGTGGCGGCAGCGGCCCTCCAGATTATTGGTTCGACAAAGCTCTACCTCTATACTTCAAGTACTGGCGGTGGCATATCTATGAAAGCTGGGGGACTTCCTACAGCCCCTACCACCAACGATTTGAGACTTGAAGCAGTAGATGCTATCTATATTGAACCAGGTGGTCTCCTATTTGTTAAACCACTGGATATTATGACATTGGAGACTCAATCGGGCTACGGCATATCTATATCAGCAGGTGGCGCTCCTACGGCCCCAACAGTTGATGACCTCTACCTTGAGGCTGCTGATGATGTGAATATACTTGCTACTGGGGGCGTAGCAATAGGTTCTGGTGGTAATACCCCAGCTCCCGGTGTAGACAACATTATTATATCCGCAGCAGGTGATGCCAAGATTTTTGTAGGTGCCAACGCTGCTGACCGTACTTACATCGAGCACATGGAAGTCTCTTGGAATGACATAACTGCCAGTAGAGTTATAGACACCGAGTACCAAAACACTTCTGGCGAGCCGATGGTAGTCTGCATAACGGTAACACTTAATAATGGGGACAGTACCTCTTTCCAGATAGGCGCTACCTCTGGGGCTCTCACCCAGGTGGGACAGTGCTTGTTCACCGATGCTGCTGAGTCTGTCAGGCTTATGCAGACCCTTGTAGTCCCAGTAAACTACTATTACAAGGCTGTTGGTGGTGGTACTCCAGTTCTAGTAGACTGGCACGAATATGGACTAGGATGGTGATGAGATGGGAAAGGTAATCAACTTCCCTGCCAAGATTCTGATACTCTTTGATAAGGATAGTGCTGGCAATGTGAGCATCGAGCGGTTCGTCCTTAAAGCCTCGACCAGCATTGAGGAGTATCCTAACTTCCCTGCTGCTACCATCGTGCATGATATAGAACTCACTCCTGCGCAGGAGGCTCAGATTAAGACCTTCTGCAAGGATGTTGTGCTACCGCAGGTATAAGGAGGATAACATGGACACAACAGAAAGGAGAGGTAACTGTGGCTGACCAAAAACTCAGCGAGCTAATCGAACTGTCGACTATACCTGCCAGTGGTGATGAGGTATATATCCGTGATGTCTCCGAAGCAGCGGCAAATGAGTCCAGGCGGATTACAGTAGCCAATTTATTAGGAGGCGTTGCTAGAACGGCTACGTTGGTTGTGGCCGCAAACGATTCCTCCGACAAGAGCAAGGCTGGAGCAGATTATGTCTGTGGTGTAACTGACGATGATGTCCAGATACAGGCTGCCCTTGATGCTTTGCCTGCTACTGGTGGAAAGGTGATGTTGCTGGAAGGGACATTCAATGTATCTTTGGGGATTACCATAACCAAATCTGGGACAATACTCCAAGGAGCTGGTAAGGGTGCGACTAAGATAGATTCTACTCTGGCCACTGGCGACATCATATACGTTAACGGTGCCCAGCAAACTCTAGTTGAGAACATGTTTATTACCGACATCAATGGTTCTGCTACTAGGGCTGTACATGTAAAGGATAGCTCCCAATCGATGCTGATGAACATCTCGACAGCTTATGCTGATAACGGAATAGTTCTGGATGACAGTGAGCTTTCCTTACTAGTGCAGGTATATTCCGCCCATGCCGCCAACGCTGCATTTAAGATACTTTCGGTTAGTAACGTAACCATACTCTTGAATTGCGTGGGTATTTTAAGCGAGCGTGGGATGCATTTCTACGGCTCGCAACATGGTATTCAGATAATTGGTGGGGCCATTGAGAGTAACACTGTGGCCGGTATTGAAATTGAAACGGGTACGATTAGAGGATTTACTATTTGGGGCGTGTTTTTTGATGCGAACGCTATCGACATTGAATTGGATTCATATGATGCCACACACGTAATTGAGATGACCGCTATCATCAATAATTACTTCCCCAGTGGAACAACTCACAACATCGACATTGGAAACTATGTCAAGGGAGTTAATATCCGTGACAACTACTTTGGTATTGTGCCTAGCACTGGCAACATTATTATCACTGGAGGTACAGGAGTAAGCAACATTCTAGCCACAGAGAATTACTTTAATGTTGCTCCTACACTAGCAGCTAATGTAATTGCTAGGCATAATGTAGGGTACGTCACTGAAAATTCTGGCGCATCCTCAATAGATTCTGGGCAGACCACAAAGGTTGTAGCTCATGGTCTTGGTGTAACTCCAACAGTTATAAATATAGCGTTTAGAGAACAAGGAACAAGCGATTTCGGTAGATGGTGGGTTGATACAATTGGAGCAACTAACTTCACGTTAAACGTTTCCGCCGACCCTGGTGTGAGTAATTTAGATTTTGCATGGGAGGCAAAGGTTAGATAACTAATGCCAAGATTAGAGCTAGAGATAGGAACCGGTATCCTGCTGCTGGAGACATCCGGTGATTTACTACTTGAACACCTAACCATTAGAGATATAATAACGGGGGAGGAGAGTACAATGGATTTAACTGAGATGCTGGACAGCCTAGTCATCGACCTAAAGATGACCCTTGATACAGAAATTTCCACTGCCGAAGGAACCCGTGCCATCAGCAGGGCTGTGGATGAACTGAGCAGACACATTCCTAGGGAAAGGATATATGACCATACATGGATAGAGGCCGTTACCGATGACAGCTTTACCACGCCTGCAACGGAGGACTCAGACTATATCGTTGATGCAATGGATTTACCAGACACTGTAGTTGACGGGAGTACGGCTACACTAACTGCCACCTTGTGGTTGGATGTTCCTAGACCTGTTACATTTACCCTGACCGATGGTAATAACTCAATTACCCGAATGACGTTGGTTGTTAAGGGTACCGATGCCGATGGAGTGTATAGGGAGGAGAGATTCTACCGTCATAACGGCAAGGTCCAGACAGGGAGGATTTACTTCTCCTCGATATACGAAATTGAGTTTAGTGAGATTACAGGAAATGCGACAGGTGATGTATTGGATGTAGGCACAGCCGAGCCTGATTTGGCTGCTGGTAGTATCTGGGTACAACTAGCTAATCCCGTTGAGCCCGCCAGCGAAGGTATCTACTCCACCACATCTAAGGGTGGGACCAAATACACCCTGAATACTGACTACGAGATGGACTATGCCAATGGCAGAATAAGGATGAAGAATGGCGGCGCCCTTGCTGATGGTACTATCTACTACGCCAACTATGATAGGGCGCCGACAGCCATTGATATATCCGGCATAGTACCTGAACTAATCCGTGTGACTAAGGTACTGTACCCGGCGGATAAGGTCCCCGAGCAGTCGGTAGGTTTTAGTATCTGGGAGAATATGCTCACCATAGGCTCGCTGAGGCCGGGAGCATCTCAAGAAGCATTGACTGATAAGGAGCACATTGCCATATACTACGAGGCGAGACACGCACCACCCACGTTCGTAGGGCCAGGTAGCTACCCTGAACTACTAGATGAGATAGTGCTGACAGGTGCTGCAGGTTTTGCATTGTTGATGGAAGCACTCCAGTATGAGCAGCAGGCTGTGACTGACCTTGCAAGCGTACGGACAGAGTTGGGCAAAGTTACTGTACTGGTAACTGCATCCACTGGGAAGATTGACCTAGCGTTGACTAAGGTAGCACTGTACCTTGAGACTAGTGATACTACCGACAATGCCAAAGATGTGCTGGCCAATATCACCGATGATATAGCCAATCTCCGTGATGCGATTCATAAGACAGGTAGCCCAGACACTGGAGCACTTTTTAAGATGCTTACCCATCTGGATGAGGTGGATACCACTGACTTGGCTGATGCAACCGACGGTGCTGAGAAGATGATTTCGGTTGGTCATCCTCTCATTAACACACTGAATGATGGTGGTCCTGATGTGTCCAGCAAGTATGCAGACTTTGCTAGGGCTAATATTCAGGTAGCGCAGGTAAGGACACAGGCGGCGTTAGGCTATGCTCAGGAAGCCCAAATAAGACTAG
>SDBU01005744.1_pt1 | contig 14752 bp, 16 predicted proteins | sample 2277071 | NCBI WGS metagenome assembly SDBU01 (sample SAMN10397929, study PRJNA504765) | marine sediment metagenome | isolation source: marine sediment core GS08_GC12, 126 cmbsf | place: Arctic Ocean: Gakkel Ridge, Loki's castle | collected 2008
TCCTTGATCAAGCCACCGCCGTTAGAGATATTTTAGATGTCCAACGAGAATTAACCAATCTCCAATCGCGCATCGACTCACTTAAAGGACAGCAAAAATATCTGGAACAATCAGCTAAACTTAGCAAAATTACCGCCTACCTTAGTACCGACGAACTCTCATTACCCTACACCCCCGACAAATCGTGGCGACCCAAAGTAATCTTCAAAAACGCCACCCGCTCACTAATCGCAAACATCCGTGGTCTTGGCAATCTGGTCATCTGGGCTGCTGTCTACCTCCCCCTTATCATCCCCCTCTACTTCCTCTTCCGTTTTATTAAGAAAAGAAATTCTAAAATAAACCCTTAACCCCAGTTTATAATTCCCAGGCCTATCAATCCGGTTAACAGCAAATAAAGCCCTATCAGAGTAGACAACAGCTTTGGGTTGGTTAATACCAAAAACCCGAACACCACTGATAGCACCGGATTTATATTTTTTAATAATTCCATATCTCCATTATAGCAACCCAACACCTTCGTCTTTTATTCGGGTACTATGATATCATCATCTTATGCCGTTAGCCGCTGATCTCCGTCCAAAAAATTTAGATGATTTTATCGGTCAATCCCATTTAGTTGGCCCTGGCAAACCTCTCCGGATTGCCATCAAAAGCAAAACTGTTTTTTCTATGATTTTTTGGGGTCCACCCGGAGTTGGTAAAACTACTCTAGCCAAAATTTTAGCCAAAGAATCCGGTTCTCAGATCCACCAATTATCGGCCGTCTCTGCCGGCAAAGCCGATATTAGAAAAATCGTCGAGTCTAATTCCAAAATAAAACAAGATACTTCACTTCTCAAAACAGTTCTTTTTCTAGACGAGATTCACCGTTTCAACAAAGCCCAGCAGGACTACCTTCTCCCTTTCGTCGAGTCCGGCCAACTCACCCTAATTGGCGCCACCACCGAAAATCCCAGTTTTGAGATCATTCCACCCTTACTCTCCCGCTGTCGTGTCTTTATTCTAAATGAATTATCAGATACCGATATGGCCACAATCATTACCAAAACCGCCAAAAAACTTCAGCCCCGACCTGTCAACATTTCTAAATCTGCCATTGATTGGTTAGTCTCCATGGCCAACGGTGATGCCCGCCAAGCCATCACCATGATCGATAACGCCTATACTCTCTACGGTAACCTTAAAATCAGCAGTCTAAAAAATGCCCTTCAAAGCAAATTCCTCCGTTTTGATAAAAAAGGCGAACAACACTACAACACCATCTCTGCCTTCATCAAATCCATGCGCGCCTCTGACACCGACGCTGCCATTTATTACCTAGCTCGCCTGGTCGAATCTGGTGAGGATCCTAAATTTATCGCTCGTCGCATGGTTATTTTTGCCTCCGAAGACATTGGTGTCGCTAACTCTTCTGCCTTAATGTTAGCCAACCAAGTCTTTAGAGCCGTCGAAACTATCGGTTATCCCGAATGTGCTATTAACCTGGCTCACGGCGTCGTTTATCTGGCTCGTTCTCCCAAAAACCGTTCCTCCTATGATGCTCTCCGTGCCGCCCAAGCCGACGCCAAAAATTTAGGCAATCTCCCAATTCCCATGCACCTTCGCAATGCCCCCACCAAGTTGATGAAAGATTTGGGCTACGGCAAAGGCTATGAAAAATATCCTCAAAATAAATCCCTATTACCTGATAAAATTAAAAACAAAAAGTATTTCAAAAATTAATTATCCATGCCGCAGTATATCGAATACCTAGGACTCGAATATGATGCCACCGAATCTCGTGGCGGCGGCCGCGTGCCACAAGAAATGGCCAAAACACGCTTTACCGGCCTAGCTGCCTATTACCCCCGGGGTCTTCACCGTAATCAAATTGAAGCCAAAGAAAGAAAAACCCTTGCCGCTGTCGGTGCCCGCCGCACTCGAGTTACTAGAACCGACCCCGATCAAGTTTAATCCAAACCCAATGCCAAATCATAAAAAATTTCTAAAACTAGCCATTAATCAAGCCAAAAAATCAGTTAAACTTGGCGGCTTTCCCGCCGGTGCTGTTTTAGTCAAAGACGGCAGAATTATTGCCAAAGGGGTAAGTTTAGGTTTCAACCTCAATGACCCTACTAGTCATGCCGAAACCTCGTCAATTAGACAAGCTTGTCGAAAACTCAAAACCGTTGATTTAAGCCATGCTACTCTTTACGCCTCACTTCAACCTTGTTTAATGTGTTTTTCTGTCGCAAACTGGGCTAATATCTCTACCATAGTCTATAGTTGTCTAAAAACAGACCAAATGGTTAAAAAAGGATACTACCTTGGCAAAAACAACCTTACACACATCAACCAAAAAAACCTTAGAAAAATTGAATTAATTTTTATCCCCGATTTCGAATCCGATGTTCTAAAATTAATCCAAAAATGGGAAGAAAATTACAAAAGCCTTAATTAATGTATTATAATAATATATGACCCTTAACCTTGAATCATTGTTCCTTGGAAGAAGAGTTATAGTAGTCGATCAAAATCCACAAGCTCTAGACCTTAACAGTCGAGGAAATCAAAACAACCAAAAATTATTATCTGTTTGTAGTTTCCGCTAAAAGAATAATATTCATCGTTCTAATTAACTCTTGTTTAAAAGCCAACCAGAAATCTTTATTTAATTTCTGAATCGTTCGTTTATCTTTATTCCAAACAATCTCAAAATTTCCCTCTCTGTTCAATCTATCAATAAGTCTACTCAAAGCACCTAAATATTTTGTCTCCATCTCCTTTGTCAAAACGAACCTAATTTTTTCGCTATCTTTGTCAACTTCTAATACTCCAATGGATTTTTTTTCTTCTAGTAAATCTAATTTATATTTTTTCATAATTATTCAAGTTCGTGAGATAAATAATTCTCTCTTATCTTATCCGGACTATAACCAGCTTCTCTCCATATCTCAAAAGTATTTTGTTCACTTTCCGTCAGCCGTTGGCAAAAAGCTTCTTTTTGGCTGGTTTGTAGTCTTCTGATAAAAAAATTGCGCATGAAGATATATCTATTTTTTGAAAGAATAAAAAGCAATGCTGGGTTGCTTAGTAACATCTTAGCACTCTCACAAAAGTCCTCTCTTTTCCCTCGATCTTCATTATCTTCTCTGGAGTGTCTAACATACCAAGTAACCGCCACTCCATCTTGCTCCATTACTTCCTCCCAGCCAAGCATTTCATCCAAAGTCAACATATTCTGAGCATTATGACCAAATTCGTGCCAAGTAACTTCCATAAAACTGTTCCTAACTGTCGCTATCTCAACTTCGTCTGCGCCCTCGGCGACAAAAGGATCACGATAAACTTCTATCTTAGAACCCACCACCTGTCTTTTTTTGCCAAATACGGTAAAAAATCTACCAATCGTTTCTATTGTTGGATCATTTTCAGAAGATTGCCCTGGCCCATCTTTTCGAGAAAATTCCAGCAAGCCCCTAGTAAAATCTGGAGGAAGTACCTCCTGTACTTCCGCAAAAACTTCTTCAGCAGTAAACACCATCTTCATTCCCTCCGGAGCCTCAAAACCTTCTTGTCTAACAGTATTAAACGGTTCTTTTCTGTCAAGAGCATCCACCCGTTGTTGTTCTCTTGCCAAAATTTCTGCTGTTTGACTTAACCAACCAACTTCTCGATATCTACCAAGTTCTCTCTCTATATGTTTTTTAGCCGCAGCAATAAATTCGGGGGGAAAGTCAACCTCTTCAAAACCATTATTAACATAATTTCCTCGGCCGTTTTTTTCGACATCAAGTACCCTCTGAATATCCGAAAGTTTAAAATCGTCGTAGGAAGGATAAATTCGCTCCCGTCGATATATAGCCACCAAACGACGATAAACCTCCAACCGCTCCAATTCTTCTCCCATCTCTTTTACTAGTTGTTTTCTTTCTTCAGCAGTCTCTGCTCCAGATTGACTGCTAATTTCATAATCTTCTTCCGGCTCCTTTTTTAAAAATCCCTTTTCTCCCCACGTTTCCCGAAATTTATCAAGTGTTTTCTGGCCAAAATCGTAATAATGATAATCCTTCCCGTCGGTGTCACTTACTAGTTGATATTGATATTTACCAAGAATAAAAATTTCAAAAGCAGTATTACTAATCAAATCCGACCCATCTTTGTCTCCCCAACCACGTTTTAAGTAATGCTCAAACACACTATCATAGTCAACTCTAGCTGATAAATCCCTCACAACCTGCTCAAGCTCTTCCCTCCGATACGGAGTATATTCCTGAAGCAGAGCCTCTTGTCTGTCTCCCAAAGCAATTGCCACCCCTGTTATGTCTCTTGCTCTCATAACAAGTTTTGCTGTTTTCTTAGGAAAATCACGCCGGATTTCATCGTCTTCTATTTCCCCCTCTCCAAATCTCTCATATAATTCGTAATACCTCTTTCTTTGAGACTCAGGCAACTTTTCAATACTGTCATTTACCAATTCTACCTCTCCATCAATCGCCTCCCATTCACCATCTATATTTTGAAGATCCGCCTGGATTTTCTTTTTTGGCCGAATTTCCAATTTTTCTGTTATACCACCAAGCTCTCTTGACATAAACCAATTCTACCAGCTGTTTAAGTATAAAAATTTTCCCTAACCCTTCGTCAGCAGCCCACCCTCATCTTTTTCCAATTTTCCCTTAACCTGCAACCTCCACAATTTTCTATATACACCCCCTTTCTTGCTGACCAGATCCTGATGAATACCTGTTTCCACAATTCTGCCTTTATCCATCACCACGATTCTATCTGCCCTTCTAATGGTAGCAAAACGATGAGCAATAATCAGCACTGTTCTATCTTCAGCTACTCCCCACAAGGCATCCTGAATTTTTTCTTCCGATTCCGAATCAAGATTACTGGTAGCTTCGTCAAATATGACTATTGATGGATTAGTCAAAAAAGCTCTGGCAATTGCCAGTCTCTGTTTTTGCCCTCCGGATAACTTAATCCCTCTTTCCCCCACCTCTGTCTCATATTTTTCCGGTAGCTCCTCGATAAACTCATCCAGATTAGCCTCTTTGGCCGCCTCTTTTATCATTTTTTTGCTAGCACCATCTATCCCATACCCAATATTAAAAGCAATTGTATTATTAAATAATATTGGCTCTTGTGGTACCACTCCCATCAGTGACCGCAAATAAGATTTCTTCATCTGTTTAATGTCTAATCCATCTATCAATATCTTTCCACTCTTAAGGTTGTAAAACCTTAACAGCATCTTAACGATGGTTGTTTTTCCTGCTCCAGATCGGCCCACAAAAGCCACCGACTCACCCGCTTTTATCCTCAAATTTATATCTTTCAGCACTTTTTTCTTTCTCCGGGGGTAACTAAATTCCGCCTCTTTAAATTCAATTTTTCCCTGCACTTTATCAATCTGTTTTGGCAATCGGGGATCTTTAACCGCAATAGCATTGTCCAGCACTCCAAAATATTTGTCTACGTCCATGAAATTTTTTGCCAAATTTCTCAGCTGAAAAAATAATTCAAAAAACCGATAATAAAAAGCTGACAAAAAACCAGCTACCATCACAAAATCTCCCATTCCTATTTCCCCGATCATCAGTTTCTTGACCACCAGCCACAACATCAAAAAAAATCCCAAAGAAGAAGTGGTATTAAGGGTTATCCCCATCAATCTAAAACTATTGGTAAAATCCCAAATCTTTTTATACCAATCGACAAAATTTTCTCTCAGTCTTTTTTCTTCCCTTTTTTCCTGGGCAAAAAATTTAACCGTCTCGTAGTTCAAAAGATTGTCGGTAATAATTCCCGACACCCTGTCTTCTGCTTTATTAAATTCCTTTCTTTTCTTAAGATTAATTTTAACCAAAAACAAAGAAATCACTACATTAACCACAAATAATCCTGCCATTAACCCCAAAATCTCAATTGATATACCGGCAAAAAAATACAAACTAACCAACAGGCTCACCAAAATTCCTAAAATATCATGAAAAATGTGAAAATACATATTAAAAAAGGCTCCATCCCCTCGCTTAAAAGCGCTTATCAGAGAACCGGTGTTTTTATCCACATGGAAGGCAAAATCTAATTCCTGGATATAAGAAAATACTTTTATTCTCACATCTCTGGCCGCCGGAACTACCACCCTGTCACCCAGATAATGAGCCAGGGTTGTAATCCATCCCCCCACTAACCGCACCCCCACATAAAACAATAAAATTTTTACCAATCTTTCAGCTTGTCCCGACTCTGCCTCATCAATTAATTTCTTCAAAAAATAAGGATGCAGGCTGACTAATATAGCCGCCACTACCTTTACTAGCAAAAACACCACCATTTGCCATTTATACTTCCACAAAAACTGATAAAATCTGACTAGTATCTTTTTCATACAAAAATCCCCTCCATCCAAACGGGGAATACCCAAATTATAACCGAAACTGCGATTAACACAATATGTAAAATAGACACACAATGCCTTTGAACACTTTCCGGCTTATCCGTCAAACAGTCAAATATATTCCCACAGGAAAGGTCTCTACTTATGGTAATGTCGCCCAAGCCCTTAGTATCAAAAATGCCCGCGTGATTGGTTGGGCCCTTCGTGGCAATCAAGATAAATCAATCCCTTGTCATCGGGTGGTTCAAAAAGGCGGTACTCTTTCTCCCGGATTTTCTCTAGGTGGCTGGCAAGAACAACGCCGTCGCCTAATCGCCGAGGGTCTTCATTTTTCCGGCCGTCACATCAAAAACTTCAAAAAACACTTTTACAACCTAACAAAAACAAAATAAGTAGTAAAATAGATCCATGTCTAAAATCCTAACCATCAAAATTGCCGGATCAGCCGGCATGGGTATTAAATCGGGTGGCCTACTCCTTTCTCAAATCTTAGTTAATTGTGGTTTTAATATTTGCGACTATACCGAATATCCTTCACTGGTTCGCGGCGGTCACAATACTTATCAAGTCAGCTTTTCTAGCCAAACTATTTTTTCTATTCATCATACCGTTGACATCTTCTTTTCTCTTCCTCCCGGTCACCACCAACACCATCAATCTGAATTTACCCCCCAAACTCTGGTAATTGGTGAAAATCTCAAATATCATCTACCTCTTGCCAAACTAGCCCAAAAACTTGGTAATCCCATTTATGCCAACACTATTTGTCTGGGAGTTGCCTGTTGTCTTTTAACTCTTGACTCCACCAAAGCTCTCCAGGTTGTTCAGAACCGCTTTGGTTCTGATAATGCCAATATCAGCGCTTTCAAAACCGGTTACGATTATGCCTTAACCAATTTTTCCCAATCTCAAATCAAACTAAAAAACTCAAGCAAATTATCCAAAAACAAAAATACCTATATTTACGACGGTAGCCAAGCCTTTTCCTGGGGCTTTATTCAGGCCAAAGGTAATTTTTACGCCGCCTATCCTATGACTCCTTCAACCGGCGCTCTTCACACCTTAGCCGCTCTCCAGCAAGACCACCACATCAAGGTTATTCATCCCGAAGATGAGATCGCCGCCGCCTCCCTTGCCGCCGGTGCCGCTTTTGCTGGCGCCCGTTCAGCCGTTGGTACCTCCGGTGGCGGCTTCGCTCTAATGAATGAGACTTTAAGTTTTTGTGGCATTGCCGAACTTGGAGTTGTTTTTTATTTAGTCTCTCGCCCCGGTCCGGCTACCGGCATGCCCACCTGGACCTCCCAAGCCGACCTCCTTTACGCCATCCATGCCGGTCACGGTGGTTTCCCCAAAATTGTCCTGGCTCCCAGTGATCAACAAGACTCCTTTGATATGGCCGTCCAGGCTCTAAATCTAGCCGATCAGTTACAGACCCCGGTCATTGTTCTTTCTGACAAATTCATTGCCGAATCTTCCACTAATCTCAAAAACCTTTCCACAACCAAGGTCAGCATCAAGCGGGGGAAAATAATTACCACTCCCTCTAAAAATTTCAAACGCTATTCCTGGAACACTAAAACAGGCCTCTCTGCCCGTACTCTCCCCGGTACTATTAACGGAGAATTTATCGCCAACAGTTATGAACACAACCAAAAAGGTTTTTCTACCGAAGATCCCAAAATCGCCACCAAAATGCGCCAAAAAAGAGCCAAAAAATTAAAAACTGCCCTAAAGCTTATTCCCAAACCCATTTTCCTGACCAACCCCAAAGCCAAAAAATTAATCATCAGTTGGGGTTCTACCAAAGGCACCATTATCGATGCTCTCAGCCAACTAAAAAACAACCAGTCATTTGCCCTTCTTCACCTTCGCACCCTCTGGCCCATTAACCCCAATCTAAAATTATTGTTAAAACCCTTCGAAAAAATTATTACCATCGAAAACAATCAATCCGGTCAATTGACTAGTCTATTAAAGTCCCAATTTGATTTCAATCCTGATCATCAAATATTAAAATATGATGGTCGCCCTTTCTTTCCTAAGGATCTTGTCAAAAAATTAAACAAATTATGATTTACTCAAAAAGTTGTTAAATAAATTAAGCAAATTGAGCAAAACGAAATCCAGATTAATATCTGGAAAATTGCAAATTAAAAATTACTCTACCGGCATTGCTCCCACCTGGTGTCCCGGTTGCGGCAACTTCCTCATCCTGGCCGCTCTCAAAAACACCTTTTTAAAGCTAAAATTAAAACCCCACCAACTAGTCATTTGCCACGACATCGGTTGTTCCGGCAATATGGCCGACTTTATCAAAACTTACGGTCTTCACACCCTTCATGGCCGTGTCATTCCGGTCGCCTCTGGCGTCAAAATTGCCAACCCCAAACTAAAAGTCTGTTGCTTTGGTGGTGACGGCGGTATTTATGGCGAAGGACTCAATCACTTAGTTGCTGCTGCCCGTACCAACACTCCCATAACCGTTTTTGTCGCCGACAACCATCTCTATTCCCTTACCACCGGTCAGGCCTCTCCCACCACCCCCAAAGGTGCCAAAACCAAATCTACCCCCTTCGGTACCCCCGGTCTGGCAATCGATGCCATCAAGCTAGTAAAGAATCTCAATCCCAAAGCCTTTGCTAAAAGAATTGATGCCAATAACCTAAAACAATTAAACGATAACATCATCCTCGCTCTCAAACACCCCGGATTCTCCCTTCTTGAAATCGGACAATTTTGTCTCGCTTTTGGCAAACAGCTAAAACAGTAAAAACTAGTAACCTACTAAATAACAAATTCCTCATCAAAAAATAGTATAATATCTCCATGGTTACCACCAATTCTCCAAATCAGATCCGAAGGATAAAAAAATCAAGCCAACTAGCCGCCCGAACTCTCAAATACGCCGGCTCTCTTATCAAGCCTGGTATTAGTACGGGTAAGATCAACGATCTGATCCACCACTTCATAATCGATCATCATGCCACTCCCGCCCCCCTTGGTTACAACAATTTCCCCAAAAGTATTTGCACCTCAATCAATAACATTGTTTGTCACGGTATCCCTTCTCATAAAATCAAGCTCAAACAAGGTGATATCGTTAACATCGACATCACCACTATACTAGGCGGCTACTATGGTGATATCTCAGCCACCTTTGCTGTTGGCAAAGTTCCCAAATCCACCCAATTACTTTTAACCCGCAGTCAAAAGGCTCTAGATTTAGCCATTGCCTCTCTCAAACCCGACATCCCCCTAAACCAAGCCGTTGGCAAAACTATCCAATCTTACGTCGAGCAATTCGGCTATTCTCCAGTTCGCCAACTTGGCGGTCATGGCACTGGTCTGGCTTTTCATCAAGATCCTTTTGTTTTTCACTTTGATACCGGCAAAAACGATGTTATTCTAAAACCGGGTATGATTTTTACCATTGAACCCATGATTAATGCTTCCAAAAACTGGCAAGTTACCATTGATCCCAAAGATAACTGGACTATTCGCACCACCGATAATGCCCTTTCGGCTCAATTCGAACACACCGTTTTAATCACCTCCCGAGGTTACCAAGTTTTAACCAAGCTATAATAAACTATGCAAATCCTAGACGGCAAAATTACTTCCAAAAAAATACTTGATCAAATCACATCTGATCTTAGCGCTGTCTCCATTCCTCCCCGCCTTGATATCGTTTTAGTAGGGGATAATCCTGCCAGCCTCAAATACGTCAATCTCAAAAAAACCATCGGTCACCAAATTGGCATTAAAGTCAATATTCATACTCTGCCCAAAAATACCAACACTGTAACTGTTCTCAATCTAATCCATCAATTAAATCAAGACCATCAAGTTACCGGCCTTATTGTTCAATTACCACTCCCGCCTCAGCTAAATACTAGTTCTATCCTTCATGCCATCGACTCTCAAAAAGATGTTGATGGTCTTAGTCCCACCAACCTAGGTCTGCTTTTTCAAGACAATCCCAAAGCGCTAGTCTCTGCCACCCCTCTGGGAATTATTAAGCTTTTAGAAAATTATGATATTCCTCTTAATGGTAAGAATGCCGTAGTTGTCGGTCGCAGTCCCATGGTCGGACTACCACTACTTGCTTTGTTAAAAAATCGTCATGCCACCGTCACTCTAGCTCATTCTCACACTAAAAACTTATCTTCCATTTGCAAGAAGGCTGATATCCTTATTTCAGCCACCGGTAAACCTAATCTTATTACAGCTGATTTTGTCAAAAAAGATGCTGTTGTTGTTGACGTTGGCTATCCCCAAGGTGACGTTAATTTTGATACCGTCGCCCCCAAATGCTCCTATATTTCTCCCGTTCCCGGTGGCACCGGCCCTATGACCGTCGCTTGTCTAATGTTAAACATATTAAAAATTTATAAAAATAATGTCAGATAATCCAGAAAGAAATGGCCCTCTAGATTATTCTCTCCTCTCAGCAGAACAAGGTCCACAGATTTCAGAACATACTCGTATATCTAGGCTAACTTCTCAGCAATTAAATCTTCTCTATTAACAACTCACTGCTCCAACTGGGACTATCAGAGCCGACCGTGCCGAAGAGAATCTCCAAGCAAAAATGCAACGTACAAACCGCATCGGAGAATAATAGACACCAAGCCAAAAAACAAACACCATAGTACTATAACATATGTCAAATTTGCAGTCTGGTACCCGCCCCAACTTCTTGATACCGTATTAACAACCATATGTGTCGCTGGCTAGAAAATCTATCCCAACTTTCCCTCTCACAACAACAAGTTTTTCTAACAAGAAGAGATGAAATAGAACATACTTTTACTCGAACCGAGGGCATTCATCAGTCTCGAGTAGCCAAGCAGTTCGCTCTTGATTGCGCTTGGATTATAGCCGCTAGACCAAAAGATGGCGTATCCGGATATGAATTTAACCCCTCTAGCGGTTTTTGGGAAAAAGACCATTCCAACGGCCACTAATGATAAAATAGACTATGCTGATCCAATTCTATGATAGAGGATCGCCTCCGGGCAAAAAACTGTTTGCCGATCTGGAAGATCTTTGTCAGCGCCTCCAAATCAGCCCCGACCCTGAATACATTAGAGAAATGCACCGACCCCACTCCATGGGTATCCAGGGCAAAAGTATTCTAATGATCAATAATCAAGTCGCCCTGGTTGACAAATTTCCCCCCGCCCTTGAGCTCCAATCCATCCTCCAAGACTATCTGGAGGATGATTACTAAAAAGAAAATAATCTTTTTACGTTTCTATCAATTATCTTCTCTGTTTCCGCCAAATCTTTTTTCCAAATCTCTGCCACTTTTTTGTAAATATAACTTACCTTACCCGGATCATTTTTCTCCCCCCGAAAGGGGACCGGTGTCAAAAAAGGACTATCAGTTTCCAACACTAATCTTTCTGGGGGTATTGCTGCTACTACTTGTTCCACTCCAACTTCATAAGTCACATTACCATCAATTCCAAAGTACCACCTATCCCCGAGATCCATTACTTTTTTTATCCTCTTTTTACCTCCAGTATAGCAATGTAGTACTCCAAACACCTTTTTATAGTCCCCCAAAATTTCTATCACCTCATCCATCGACTTTCTGGCATGCACTATCAACGGTAATTTGTATTTTTCAGACAGACAAATTTGACCTCTAAATAATTTTTTCTGCTCTTTCTTACTCCTATTTTCTTCCTCTTCTGGTGCCTCCGAATAATCTAATCCAGTTTCCCCCACTGCTACTACCAATCCCTTGTACTTCTTAATTATTTCATCCAATTGTTCCAATTGCTCATCCACCGAATCCAAATTTTTTATATCGACCTTTTGTGGATGAATTCCCACCGCCGCCCTCAACACCTTATATTTCTTCACTAACTCAATATTCTCCTCCGACTCCTCCACACTAGCCGCTGCCAATATCACCGCTTTTAACTTCGTCTTTTTAATATTCTTTAAAGCCACTACCAAATCGTCACAAAATCTGCCACTTAAATGAGCATGACTATCTATCATTTAATCCGGGGAAAAATCGGTTTACTTAAGCTTTTAATCTCACCACTAAAACATGCCAAGATTTTTTTACCAGCTTCTGGCATCACCGACTTTAAGCAAACCGCCGCCATCCTAATCTTCTCAATACACTCTGTTAATAACTCAATTCTCCTATTATCGTCTTTATCCAATTTCCATGGCTCCCCCTCGTTTAGCTGGCTGTTAACCTTATCAATCCATTTTTCAAATACCACTGACATAGCTTCATCCAAACAAAAATTATCCATTAATTTTAAAAATCTATTATCAATTTTTTCCTCCCCTTTAGACATCTTCATCCCCTCTGCCAACTTCGCTACTCGGGAAACCAAATTCCCCAAATTATTAGCCAAATCAGCATTATATTTTTCCACAAAACGACTCATGCCTGCATCGGTGTCATTTCTGGCCGGAAAACTACTAGCAATCAAATATCGACTGCCATCAACACCAAATTTATCAATCAACTGTTTTGGCGAAATTACATTACCCAAAGACTTGCTCATTTTTTGTCCATCAATCATATAGAAACTATGAACAAAAGTTCTAAGTGGCAATTCAATCCCAGCCGACAACAGCATTGCTTGCCAAATTACCGTATGAAACCACAATATTTCTTTACCCAAAACATGTACTGATGCCGGCCAAAAATCCTTCTTTCCTTCCAAAAACCGAGTCGCCGAATAATAATTAATTAATGCATCAATCCAAACATAAATTGTCTGACTCTTATCCCAAGGCGCCGGGATTCCCCATTCTACTTTTTCCCGGGTAAAAGAAATATCATTTACCCCGGCCTTAAGTTTTGCCAACACTTCCTTTCTCTTACCCTCAGGGAACACATAATTTGTTTTATCATTAGAAATTAATTCAATTAACTGAGGTACATATTTACTTAACTTAAAAAACCAATTTTCTTCCGATTTCTCAACTGTTTTTTCCGGCGGATGCAGAGGGCAATGACCATCCTTTAGATCACTTTCAGTCAAAAACTTTTCACAGCCAATACAATACTTACCTTCATACTTATCCTTGTAAATATCACCTTTTTCATAAATCTTTTTCAAAAGTTCACCCACCACCTTCTCATGCCGAGGATCAGTTGTTCGAATGAAATAATCAAAACTAATATTTAAACCTTTCCACGCTTTCTCAAAGGTTGGCGCTATCTTATCGCAATACTCTTGCGGCTTTAAATTAGCTTTTTCTGCCACTTCTGCCACTTTTTGACCATGTTCATCTGTCCCGGTCAAAAAAAAGACTTCCTCTCCTAACTGCCGATGCATCCGAGCCAGAATATCCGCCGCTACCGTAGTACAAGTATGACCAATATGGGGCACGTCATTAATATAGTAAATCGGAGTACTGATAAAAAATTTCTTTGATTTCATAACAACCTCACCTTTAACACTATTTTGTCATAACCTGGGGCTTAATCCAAATTACGATTTAGACATCTTCTTTGAATATCGTGACTTTATCCTGGCTACCTTATTCTTATGAAATATATTATTTTTACTCAACTTATCCAATACCGAACTCAACTTTTTCATTCCGGCTTTACTGGGTTTTTTCAAAAAAGGCTTTAATACTTCTTTGTACTTTTTTTTCCAAACCAAATTCATCTTTCTCTTAGCTTGAGAACTTCTTAATGATTTTTTAACTGACAAACTTATCGGCATGAATGATATTCTATCTTATAGCCAAATCCTTTACAAGAGAAGTACTAACAACTATATTAAAAAGGAACTTATGGGAATAAAAGAAAGAATTGCAAGAATTACCAACAAAAAACAAAAAAGTATTTTTTCTGCCACTGTTGTTCTCGCCGTCGCTTTTGCCTTTTCCGCTCTTTTGGGATTTTTAAGAAGCCGTTTCCTTTATTCTCGTTTTTTTACCTGTTGCGCTTCCCAACTTGATGCCTACAATGCCGCTTTCCGCCTTCCCGACCTCATTTTTAAACTACTAGTCTCCGGCGCCTTATCTGCCTCCTTTATACCCGTTTACTCCGATTATCTTCACAAAAACAAACAAGCCTCTGACAAGGTTGCTTCCACTGTTATAAATCTTCTTTTTATCGTCTTTACCCTTGTTTGTATTTTAGTTTTAATTTTTACCTATCCCTTTTCCCGCACCATCGCCGCCGGCTTCACTCCCGATCAGCACCATCTCATGGTCCAGTTGACCCGAACTCTTCTAATCGCCCAAATATTTTTCTTAATTAGCAATTTCCTTACCAGTATTCTCCAAGTCCACCAATCTTTTCTCATCCCCGCCCTCTCGCCTATTGTCTACAATTTTTTCATCATTCTCTCCATCTTCACCCTG
>SDBU01005745.1_pt1 | contig 14749 bp, 11 predicted proteins | sample 2277071 | NCBI WGS metagenome assembly SDBU01 (sample SAMN10397929, study PRJNA504765) | marine sediment metagenome | isolation source: marine sediment core GS08_GC12, 126 cmbsf | place: Arctic Ocean: Gakkel Ridge, Loki's castle | collected 2008
ATGTCCTATCAAAATGCTGGAGGAGTTCTTATTGGACCGTAGCATCATATCTAAATTAGAGAGAGATCAGCTTCACAGAAATATTGGGGGTGAAATAGAGGAAGCGGTTACCTTTGCCAGAGAAAGCCCGTATCCCGATGAAAGTAGTGTTCTCGATGACATATTCAAAACCTAGATTAGGTGTGTAGTATGAGAAGCATTTCCTATGTCCAGGCAATCAACGAGACTCTCCATCAGCTGTTGGAGAATGATAATCGAGCTTTGCTAATTGGGCAAGGGGTTACCAGCCCCTGGTACGTAGGAAGTACCACTGCCGGGCTTGTCGACCGATTTGGTCCTGAGAGAGTAATTGATACCCCAGTATCGGAAAATGGTATGGCTGGAGTAGCCATAGGTGCAGCATTAGCCGGAATGCGCCCAATTCTGGTGTATCCAAGAATGGACTTCATGTATTACGCCATGGACCAGTTAGCGAACCATGCTGCTAACTGGCATTATATGTTTGGAGGAGAGCTAAGTGTTCCCTTAACCATTTGGGCAATTATCAACAGAGGTGGAGAGCAGGCTGCCCAGCATTCGCAGGCCTTGCAAGCAATCTTCACTCATGTTCCTGGTCTCAAAGTTGTTATGCCTAGCACTCCATATGACGCTAAAGGACTTCTCGTGGCAAGTACTGCAGATGATAACCCGGTTGTCTATATTGATGACCGTTGGCTCTACTCTCATCTGGGGGAAGTCCCTGAAGAATTGTACTCGATCCCCATAGGCAAAGGAGCGATCATGAAAGAGGGGAAGGATGTCACAGTGATAGCAACTTCGTATATGGCATCGGTGGCAATGGAGGCTGCCAGGAACGCAGGAAAGGAAGATATCGATATAGAGGTAGTAGACTTACGCTCTCTCAAGCCCCTGGATGAAGAACTACTGCTCGAATCGGTAGAAAAGACCGGAAGAGTGGTTATTGCTGACGGAGGATGGAAAACTGGTGGCATAGCCGCGGAGGTTTCTGCCTTGATAGTGGAAAAATCCTTTAGTCATTTGAAAACTATGATCATGCGAGTCTCGCTACCTGACGCTCCGGCTCCAGCAAGCTCAGCCTTAGAGAAGGTTTACTATCCTAAGGCAAACGACATAGTTTCGGCGGTGAAGAAAGTCTTGGAGGTATAGTCCATGTATAGAGTGCCATTTGTGAACTATCCAGAGCACTACCGTTCCATATGGGATGAAGTTATGGAGGCAATTGAAGAGGTATTCTCGAAAGGTGATCTCATACTTCGTGACCAGCTAAGGCAATTTGAAGAAAATATAGCTTCATATGTCGGGGTGAAATACGCAGTTGGTGTAAATAGCGGAACAGATGCTCTCTATTTATCTTTGCACGCGGCTGGAATTGGACCAAAGGATGAGGTTATTACTGTCGCCCACACCTTTGTTGCTACGGTAGCTGTTATTGTCCATCTGGGAGCTACCCCAATTCTTGTTGACGTTGGTGAAGATCATAATATGGATATGTCCCAAGTAGAGAAAGCCATAACTCCTCGAACCAAGGCCATCATACCTGTCCATCTTAATGGGCGACTTTGCTGTATGGAAAATCTGATGAGAGTTGCCACCAAGTACAACCTATTGGTGATAGAAGATGCTGCCCAGGCTCTCGGAGCTAGCTTTGATGGCGGGGTAGCTGGATCTTTTGGATTGACTGGTTGCTTCAGCTTCTATCCTGCGAAAATATTAGGCGGAGCTGGCGATGGCGGAATATTGACTACTAATGACAAAAGGCTAGCAGAAAAGGTGCAGCTTCTCAGAGACCACGGAGTTCAGAGAGCCAGTGGCGACATTCTGTACTTTGGCTTCAATAGCCGATTAGATAATCTTCAGGCAGCCATTCTCAATATCAAGCTCAAATACTTACCGCAATGGATCGAAAGGCGGCGAGAGTTAGCGAGTCTCTATCATCAAGGTCTGTTGGATCTAGAGCACATCAAATTGCCTCCACCTCCAGAGTCGGAGGGTCGTTATTTCGATATTTATGCAAACTATGTAATACGTGCCCAAGACCGGGACAAGCTTGTTGCACATCTGAGGGAACATGGTATTGAGATTCTGATCTCGTGGCCCAAGCCAATGCATCACCAGCACGCCTTGGGCTTGAGTCATTTCCAGCTCCCAATGACTGAGCAAATATCAAGAGAAGTGCTCTCATTACCCCTGATTCCAGAGCTAAGTAATGAACAGGTGCAATTTGTTGTGAAGTCTATTCGTAGGTTTTATGGCGAATAAGCTATGAATGTTAGGACACCACGTGAACACCACATGAAAAGATGGGCATCCTTCTATCGCCTGGTAGAAAAGATTTGTTCCACTTCAAGGCTCGGCCATTTTAGATATATGGTCTTTGGGACAGAAGTAAGAGAGAAAGTGTGGGCTAGGCGGCATCTTTCAAAAGGTAACGATTGGAATAATACAAAACACATCGGTAAAGATGATGAATGGGTTCTCAGTTATTGGGACTCACGAAACCATAGCCATCGTTCACTTCTGATGGAGAAAGTATCCTCCTTTTATCCTTTCACCAGTGTTCTGGAAATTGGCTGCAACTGCGGACCTAACCTGTACCTGGTTGCCGATAAGTTCCCTGATACAGAAATAAGAGGAATTGACATTAACCCACAGGCTGTTCAGAGAGGCAATGAGCTTCTTGAACTAGAGGGGATAGCAAATGTCAAATTATTGGTAGGCAAAGCCGATGAGCTAGGGCAATTTCAAGACAGAAGCTTTGACATCGTATTTACAGATGCTGCCTTAATATATATTGGCCCAGATAAGATCGGTAAGGTTACTCGGGAGCTGTTCCGTGTCGCTCGTAAGGCACTGATCTTGCTGGAATGGCACTGCTTTGAATTAGCCCCTAAGGATCCATATGGATACGGAATCTACTATCACGGCAAGTGGATGAGGGACTATGTAGCACTGCTCAAGCAGTTTGCTCCGAAGGAACAGATACACACTACTAAAATCACACACGATATCTGGCCTGATGCGGTATGGGAAGAGGTAGGGGCCATCATTGAGGTTGTCCTCTGATGAAAAAAATACTAATTATAGGTTATATGTGGCCATATCATCTTGGAGCAGGAGCTCGTATTCCTAAAGTAGTCAATTATCTCCTTGAATTTGGATGGGAGCCGATTGTCCTGACTGCGCCCCTAGCTGTTAAACCAGAGTTGAAATGTAGAATCATAGAAACCCTTCCCTATCGAGATGCTAGGAGAGTTATTGAATACCTCATTAGAAATCTGTTCAGAGTCAAATCAAAGGAGGGGGTTAGAAGTCAAATAAATCAACGGTTTGGTGCAGTTTCCGGGAAGCCTATCAAGAAATCAATTATAGATTTTATCTTCATTCGCTTTGATGAAATTGTCAACTATCCGGACTTTGCAAAGGGCTGGAAGCCTTGTGCTCTCAAAGCAGCAAACGAAATTATTAGAAATGAAGATATTAAGCTCATTATGAGCACCTCCCCACCGGTAGTAAGCCACCTCATTGCTCGGCAGTTGAAGCTCAAGTATAAAATCCCGTGGGTTGCTGATCTTTGTCATCTTTGGTCACAAAACAATGGTTATCCATATAGTTTTTTGAGGAGAATTATTGATGAAAGGTTGGAGGTGAAAACACTATCAGAGGCTGACGCCTTGGTAACAGTTAGTGAACCATTAGGAGCAAGGTTAAGGGCGTTACACCGAGGAAAACCGGTATATTCAGTCGCTCAGGGATTTGACCCTGCGGATCTCAATATGCAGCCAGCTAGACTGTCAGCGAATTTTACCATTACTTATACGGGAAGCTTACATCATGTATTGCGGGAGCCATCCAAACTGTTTACAGCTCTACAGAATTTAATCACAAGAGAGATTGTAGAACCAGATGAGGTCGAAGTTAGATTCTATGGACCTCGGGAAAGCTGGGTGGATACAGAAATCGAGAAATATGGGCTTTCCGGGATCGTTAAGCAGTGTGGAATAGTGCCACTAAATGTTTCTTTGGAAAAACAGAAGGAGTCGCATGTATTATGTTTCTTAATGTGGGGGGATTCACATGATACGGGAATTATTACTTCAAAGATATTCGAGTATTTAGCAGCAATGAGACCGATACTAGCGATAGGCGAGTACAATGACGTAGTCAATGAGTTACTGACGGAAACTGGAGCTGGTGTATGGGCTCAGTCTGTGGAAGACGTTGAATGTGCCATAGAAAGGATGTATCAAGAGTACAAACTAAGAAAGGAGGTAGCTTGCCATACGGAAGCAACCGCGATCAGTAAATACAGTCGCCCAGAACTGGCAAAGGAATTCTCCCAGATTTTCGAAAGTGTACTACAGGAAAGCTCTCACATTATCAGTGTCCGGTGATCGATTTGGACAAGAGCGACTTGAGTGAATAGTCTGAACAATGGCATACCGAAAGGTATAATAGCCGGAATATTCCAATATTTACAGTTGATTAGCAAAAGAACGAGTCCTAAATGGTACATGTGCAGTGTTTCGTATCTTCCGTGATCAGAATGAGAGACATGGCCTTGCTTTAGACAGTCTAACCGCTAGTCTAATATTGGGTATAGGCATAGTGTTGATTGTCTGGGCTGTGGTTGTGAAACACTATGCAGTACAGTTACCCGTCATTTTAGTAGTCTCCTCCCTTTTTTACCTGCTATTTAGGAGAAAGCTATCTCAGGATGGAAGTCTACCCACGCCTCTTAGGGGAGCGAACCGCAACTTATTCAAATCCGTTGCCCATATCATTTTCTTATTGAGTTTCTCTCTAAGTATATGGCTTTTGTGGAGCAACCTATATGACAGGCCACCTCTCTATTTTGCTCTAATATTGATAGCTGCTGCGTCAATCATCATAGATATACTTTATTTGAGTGACGAGAAAACTTCACATATCGTCATTGCCTTATTTAAGATCATTGCTTTAGCTGTCAGTGTCTATGCCGGAATCTACTATCTATTTCCGGGTATTTATGGCGTTGATCCTTGGTGGTATAACGAATGGATGCAGGAAACAGTGAGCTTAGGTCATATCACAGAGGGTCAAATCTTAAATAACAGCTATTATCTGTTTCCACTATTCCAGCTCAGTGGTGCTATGACACAAATCGTTTCTGGCTTGTCTATGTATGACTCAATCTTCGCCTCTACCGTAATCTTTATGGCAATATCTTGCATATTTGTCTTCTTGATTGGTAAGAAATTGGGAAATACGAAAATAGGTCTATTGGCTGCACTCATCGTTCCACTTGCCAGTGATTTCATTGGCATAGCCCCAGCAGCAATATCAATGTCTCTCGGATTATGCTATTTCCTAATGATTCTATACCTTGTCTTTTGCCATGGAAGGCAGCGGTTCTCACGAATATTATTGATTATTATTTTGTCAATAGCCTTAATATACACTCACCCCATTGCTGCTCTTATAACACTATTGAGTCTTGTTGCTATTTTCATTAGTTACAAGTTGTATAAGTTAGTAAGCGGACCGACTTCGTCACATGAGATCGTCTCGTTGGGTCTAATAATGTTCTTCGGAATAGTTATGCTAATCATATGGATGCAGCCCCCTCCGCATGCTCCTGCACTGTTCGATATTAGCATCACACGCTTTGTCACCTCACTGGAAACCGAGGCGCAGCTCGCGTTAGCGATGCCAGCATCTACGACAAACATCCCGTATGGCATTGAACTTCTCGATTCAGGAGGATATTTAATATTACTTTCTCTCGCCGTTGTTGGTGCTCTAGTCTATCTGCACCCTAGAAATCACAATGCAACTAGGACAGCGTTACTATTTACAGCTGGCATGCTTTTTATTATCCCCAATATCTTTATGTTGTCTAATTTGGAAAACATATTACCCGGTCGTTGGACTGTTTTCTTATACGTACCACTAGCAGTTCTAGCAGTGCAAGGTTTGTTGAATATATCGAATCTCATAAAACATAACTTGGGTAGATTGAGCATAGTAATGCTAATGGTTCTCACAATTATATTTATGATGACCACCAACAGAGTAGCAAATACTGACAGTCCTTTGGTTTACAATGGAGCGACCAGGGTTGGATATACCCAATCAGAACTTTCTGCGATTGATACTTTATCATATATGGGAGCCGGTAATCCTCAGACAGATGTATATTATGGTCTTATCTTCCCCTATGTGCTCGGTAAAGACGAGTATATTGAGATGTCACAGCGCACCAATGAGATATTCCTAGTGAGAAACTACTATCTTCAGCATCCAGAATGGAACGACAGATACACTGTCATGCTACATATGGGGGGTGGCCACTGGAGCTACACAAAGGACAGTGTATTAATCTCAGATTACATTGAAAGGCAGGGGATTGATGGAGGATCGCTAATATATCGTAATGGGAATGTGAAAGCTTATGTTATTCCAAAGGCCAAATAAGGCGATTTTGATGTGGAACAGGTAAAGAAGTTTGCCTTCGATATTGGCTGGGTTGTTGTTGGTTCCGTAATTACTCTGCTTATTGGTTTCTTGCTTAGCATAGTCCTTGCACGCTGGCTTGGGGCAGCCGACCTAGGCTTGTATCGAATGGTCCTCACTATCTATGGGATAGCTACACTTGCTGGCACCTTTGGCATTCCGGCAGCACTGGTAAAATATGTTGCTGAATATGAAGATGATAAAGATAGACTATCCCAGACTATTACTTCAGGTCTTATTAGCTCAGTAATCTTCGGGGTAGTTACTGGTATTCTCCTTTATGCTCTTTCAGGAACACTCGCCAGTGTCTTTCATATGCCTGAACTAACACACCTTCTAAGAATCCTTGCTTTTGTGTTTCCGATTAGTTCTATTCTTCAAATCACGATGGCGTTACTTAATGGCTTAAGGGAGATGAAAACTTATGCCTTCCTAGTGATTCTACAAAACTTTTTGATGATTCTATTTGTTGTAGCTTTCGTCAGGCTGGGTTTTGGCGTTGAAGGCACAGTATTCGGGTTGATCCTCTCCGTGGCAGGAGCGTGCATCGGAGGCTTGTATCTTTCCAGGAAATTCCTTCGACTGAATCTCCAAAACCTAATCCATAATAGTAGGAAACTGGTCTTTTTTGGCAGCCAACTGTTTGGGGCGAATGCGGTAAATGTAATAGCCAATCACGCAGACATCATGATCATAGGGTATTTCTTAGCCACAGCAGATATCGGATATTATAGCATCGCCATATCCTTAAGCATGTTCCTGACCTTGATCCCCTCGGCGATTCAGACGATAACATACCCTGCAACCTCAAGGTACTGGTCCCAAGATAATCACCAAGCATTACGAAAAATGATTGATAAAAGCATGAAATACTCTGCCTGTATACTTTTGCCTGTGGGACTTGGAGTTGGTTTCTTCAGCAGGGAGATCGTCACTGCAATATACGGAGGGGGATTCATATACGCCGCTTCGCCGTTAGTTGTATTACTTGTTGCCAGGGTCATAAGGGGGAGTACCATTATACCTATAGGAGGGTCATTCAGTGCAGTAGGGCGGCCGGACATAGCATTAAAGACAACTGCTCTCTCGGCTGGGTTAAATGTTGGTCTGAACATCCTACTCATACCTCGTATGGGTATTCTGGGGGCAGCAGTAGCCACCACCGTCTCCTTGTTGCTCGCAACAGCGATCTGGCTAATATTCATGCCTCGAATACTGAAAGTAAGGCCTGATTACAAGTGGTATATTCAAGCCATTGGACTTGCTGGTCTGGCGATTATCCTCTTTTCGGCGGGAATTAGATTGATAAACCCCTACGTATTGGGTGGAATTATCCTGGTCGTCTACATAGCTCTAGTTCTTAGATTTCTTCTCACAAGGGAAGATAGAGCCATGATAAGATCAGTAGCTTACTCATTCAAACTGCGGAGGTAATACGAGGTAATACTATGCCTGCCTGGCCTAGTGGGATTGCTATCGAGTTATGGGCTGAACAGGCAACTCTTGAATAAGATTCCCAGCCTCAGCCAATTCTTCAACCAACTAATTTGCTCTCATCTTAATCCTATCCCCATATTTCCCTTCAAGTTTTTTAAAATACAGTATTACGGTAAGCAAGCGATATAAATATCCCACAGGAGCAAATTTAACAAAGTCATGTATTCTATTTTCATCTGAGAAGCTAGCCAGTACATTGGCCTTATCCCAATTGTCCAAAATATAGGACGTGATTACATTTCGCTGATTATCATGCCTATTCATAATGTATTGCTCACGAGCTTTCAGTATCCATCGTACCAATTTGTTAAACCTACCTATGAACAGTAGAAAGTCATATAGATTCCGTGAAGGGTTTTTATAAAGGGATTTCAGTTTGGAAGCAGTCACTATTCCACTACTATAGATTGGAACACTAAGTAAGATTGGGTCTATCGCTTCCAGAAATTGGAAATAGTAATATTCATCAACATATTTTTCAGGTATACACAATGTGACAAAACTGAGAAAGTCCTTTGACCACAGAGGATCTACAGTCCAGATGGATGCTCTCTCTCTATCTTCACCAAAACTGACTAACTTGTTCTCATACTCAAAATGCCAATGTCTCAGCTTGCCCTTTAAAGTCGATTCAGGATATTCCCCCAAATATAGCTGTAAATGGTTCAAAAAAGTCTTTTCGTCTAATTTCATAATGTTGCATACCTTCTCCATATTGCCCAAGCCAGTCAGATGACCGGCTTTCATCATAGAGGCTATGTTCTGATAGCCCCTTTTTGCTTTTGGGATACGTTTAATAAAAGCACCGCCGCCAAGTCCTGTGATTCTGACCGATGGCTCTTTCACATGCGCTAGTCTTGCTACCGCATCTTGATAACAGGATAGGGCAGTAAAACCATTTACAGTACAGTCCGTTTGATAGATAACTTTGCTCATCTCATTAATATCAATTGAATGTGATGCGACCACTTTGGTAACTTCTTTTCCATATAGGGCAGCCGCTTCAATTGCGTATTCACTCTCATCACCTGTAACCAATTCTGCAGTGTGATAGTCCACATTTATTGGATTTTTGTTCAAAGCACCAAAGACAGCCCTTGTATCGAATCCACCGCTTAAGTCTGCACTAATATTGTAGCCTCTTTCTTTAATCTTTCGTATCCGCTCGTTTGTAGATTGTAATAACAAGCCCTTACAGTTTTCTATACATTCATCTCTTGAGAGTATCTCTTCCGCATCTTCGAAGTTGAGATCAAATATTCTATCGGTAGTGATATTCATCTTATGGCTATATTGGCACACTTCTATTAAGCAGGATGGCATTACTCTAGAAACTCCACTTATTAGTGTCCTCTCACCTAGAATGAACTCAAATAGAAGAAATTCACTAAGAGATATATTGTCAAATTCAATAGAAGGCAAGAAATCCAAGATGAGTTTTAGCTCTCGCGAAAACATAAATAAGCCTTGCTCATAATATAGATATGCTGGTAAACGCCCCCAACGGTCATTAAAGATTAGGAGCTTCTGAGATACCTTATTATGTATCAGTATATTAAAATCTCCATCATGAGCATCAATAAATTTCTTTATTGATGCTCTGTGGTTGCCGTTCTCCATATAGGTTTTTGATATGGCCAATAAAGATTTTTCAATTTCAGATTCGCTTCTATTATATATTAGTCCTTCAACGACTATTATAGCCTCATCATTCTCATAAACTTGCCAGGGATACTCCCTATATGCAGAGATAATACACATACAATTAGCATTATCAATCAGCTTTTCTACCTTATAACGCGTGTCACGTTCCAAATCTGCTGAATTTATTGTGAACAGGATATTCTCCAAGCCTTTCCCGCATACCAGACTTAATCCAGGCATACTATGACATCCTCCTCGCGCTATATTAAATGGCAGCAAAATTCCCGGATGTAAAAAGCGCTAATCTGACGTGACCTCGAGTAATCACACCCCCTTTTAGAGCTGCAAAGGTAATGTTCAGGAAGAATTGCTCAGGATGTTCCTGTTGTACCTCTGACTTGTTTAGTACAGTTATTCTACGGAGGGTGGCTATAGCGTAATACAACCTTACTCTGCGCAAGTTTGAAAAAATCTTCAACTGCTTTGGCTATGTAACTAATTTCTTCGCTCTCCAGCGTAGGATACATGGGCAAAGTCAAAACCTGTTGTGCCATATTCTGGGTTACAGAAAGCTGGCAGTTATATTTAAGTTTGTTACTGTAGAAATATGTCTGGTGAACCGGAGTAAAATTAACTTTTGTGGTAATACCTCTTTTCGTAAGATGCTTCATCAGGCCATCCCTAAGGCCATTCTTCACCCCAATGGTATACATCTGGTAAACGTGATAAAAACCATCTGGAGAGCCAGGGGTTGTCACTTTGTCAACTTTCGAGAGTTTTTCGCTCATCATTAGGGCATTCTTTCTCCTCAGCTCAATAAGTTTGTCTAGTTTACCCAACTGAGAGATACCCAGGGCGGCAGTTATATTAGACATCCGGAAATTGTAACCCAAAGTCATATAGTCAGTCTGCTTAGGAGAAGAGAAGTAATCTGAATCTTCCGACCTTCCGTGAGACCTTATCAACTTCAGCTTTTCGTATATATCAGCGGAATTGGTTAATAATGCCCCGCCTTCTCCAGTTGTAGCCACTTTATTCTGGCAAAAGCTTACAACTCCAGCGTTCCCAAATGTCCCTACTTTCTTGCCATTTACACTGGCACCCAGAGCTTCAGCCGCATCTTCTATAAGGATTAAGTTATGATCCTGGGCGATTTTCACTAAGTCTTCTATTAGACAGGAACAGCCTGCATAGTGTACAGGAATAATCACCTTTGTCTTTTCGGTAATCTTTCTTTTCACATCATCCGGGTCAAGTCCTAAGGTCCGTTCCTCTATATCAGCGAAAACCGGTCTTGCTCCTACAAAAAGAGCCGCGTTCGCAGTGGCAATGAATGTAAACGATGGCACTATCACTTCATCGCCCGGTCCTACTCCATAGGCTAATAGACTGGCATGAAGCGCTGAGGTTCCTGAGTTAAAGGTGACGCAATACTTAATACCCAGATGTTCCGCCATCTTATCTTCAAACAGAGCAATATTTGCTCCAATCGCCCAATGCCCGCCTTCCTTTATGACGCTGGTTACCGCTTCTATATCTTCTTCATCCCAGAATATCTTGAATAGAGGGATTCGCATACTTATTCTGCTCCTTGCAGCTTCTCTCGTCGTTGTCTGAATGCCGCCTTTTGCTGGTATTTTTCAACCAATCGTTCTTGAATCTCCTTTAACTCCCTATTTGTTAAGGTTCCTGTTCGCACCCATTCATTGCCGTATTCATCAAACGCTGACCAATCCCAATCTTTCATCGTATTGTAATCATAATATTCGTTGATAGGAAACGGAGCCAGAAGAGTAAATCCCACAATGTCAGGCTCAAGCTCATCACACAATCTCTCTGTCATTTCCAAGTCTTCTTGCGTTTCATTTGGCATTCCTAGAAGGAAATATGCCCTTGTCTTTATACCATACTCTTTGGTCAGCTTGAAAACTGCCCTTATCCTATCAATATCTACGTTCTTATGCATGTCCTTCAAGATCCTCGGAGAGCCACTTTCCACACCGTACCACAGTTCCCTGCAACCACTTTCAGCCAAATGCTTCAATAGATATTCATCCACAGTATTTATGTGCGCATTTGCGCCGTACGGCGTTTTTATGCCTCTTGATATCTTTTGTTGGCAAAAATCAATAACCCTTTGTCTATTAATAGTGAAAGTATCGTCAGCAAACTTTAGGAATTGGATACTCCAATCATTGACTAACTCCTCTAGTTCATTCAACATATTCAGTGCAGAACGGAATCTAATATTTCTTTGCCATAGTAAATGGCTGCAGCAGAAGCTGCAAAGAAAGGGGCAACCTCTACTACTCAGGACCGATGTAATCCTTATTCCCTCATCATGGAATGCTTGCTGAATATTCCTCTCATTCTTAATCGCCTTTCTATCAGGAAAGGGGAGAACATCCAGGTCTTTGATATATTCTGCGTGATAAATCCGCTTAGAGATTCGTGTCCCCTTACCTACATCATCGATAAATCGTAACATAGCCCTCTCGCCTTCACCCACCACTACTGCATCGATACAATCTTCTGTGAGGACTAACTCGGGTAATACGGAAGGATGGATTCCACCAAATATGATGTATTTGTCCTTCTTTTTTATCCGTTTTGCTAAATCTAGCCCATGTTTATATTGAGGACTGGTACAGCCAAATCCAACAGCGTCGGCACCTTCACAGGCGTTAATTATCTCATCATCACTATCATAAAAGCCTGAATAGAAGTCTACGCATAAATCGCCTTCATAATGCTTTCGCAGATAGGCTATTATGGAACCTATTCCTAGGGCTTCCCAGGTATGACCTTCAAATCCCACATTTGGCTGCACAAATACTATTTTCACTTTCGTTACCCTGGCTTGCTCCATTCCTCAAACCTGTAGGCTTCATACCAATCCACATATTTCTTTAAGCCTTCTTCAAATGTAAATCCAGGTTCCCATCCAAAAAGATTTCTTGCCTTCGTTGTGTCAGCAATTAATCTCTTGACTTCCCCAGGTCTTGGTTCCACATGCACTGGCTTCAGCTTTCCACTTCTGCCACATAGTTTAATGATGACATTGGCAAGGTCAATTATCCTAATTTCCCCGCCACTTCCAAAATTAACAGCCTCCACCATTGGCTTATCATAATGTAAAATGAGATCATAAGCTCTAATGATGTCGTCAACATAAGTATAATCTCTTGTTTGCAGGCCATCACCGTATATAACTGGAGGTAAACCATTTAGAGCTCTTTTCAAAAAAAGAGATATTACCCCACCATAACCGCTATCTTTCTGCCTGGGCCCAAATAGATTAAATGACCGCACAATATGTATGTTCATACCATAGGTTTGAATATACGCATAGCACAACCTATCGGCAGCGATTTTGCTTGCTCCATAAGGGTGCGTAGCGCTCAATGGATGGCTCTCATCCATGGGGCTGTACTCAGCAGAACCATATACTTCACTTGTAGAAGCATGGATTACCTTACTTACATCATGCATCCTGGACACTTCCAAGACATTCTGTGTCCCCAGTACATTAATTTCATAGGTAAGCTTAGGCTCAACTATAGACCTGTCAACGTGAATCTGCGCTGCAAGGTGAAATATAGTATCTACACCCGGCATAATCTTTTCTAGTAGATCAAAATCCCTGATATCCCCATTTATTAACTTGAAGTTGCTATTGATAAGCAAATGCCTGATATTTATCAGGTTTCCATTCATGAAATTGTCTAGGCAAAGTACCTTATGACCTTGTGAGGTATACTTCTCGCATAAATGACTGCCAATGAAACCGGCTCCTCCCGTTATCAGTATTTTCATCTCTCATCCCTCTTTACGACGCTTTCATAAAGCCTCTCCATTTTATCCATCTCTTTCTGATAATTTGCTTTTTCCTCCACTATTTGTCGATTGGTCAATGCAAGCTTTCTTCTCACTTCACTATTTCTTAAAAGAAAGATGATCTTGGAAGCAAGTATTTCAGGTGATCTTACAGGTATGATATATCCACTTATGCCATCTTTTATCCATTTCTTGTTATCTCCCGTATCAGTGACTATCACGGTTAATCCACAAGCCATTGCTTCCATAGTCGTAATAGATACGCCGCCTTCTGACAGTGAGGTGGAAACATAGATATCCGAGGATGCAAGATGCCTGGGAAGCTCGCCATGGTTAATCCAGCCGATAAACTTGATGCTACCTGAAACTCCTAAGGAGGCAGCTAAGCTTTTTAGATAATCCTTTTGATATCCATCGCTGCCTATAATAAACTGTGCCTCCGGAGCCTTTTCCAGTACCAGAGGTACGGCTTTCACTAACGATTCCACATCGTAAACAGCCCTGAGATGTCTGCAAGATATTATGACTGGAGAGTTAGACATACCCAATTCCTCTTTGATCTTCTCGTCTCTCCATACGGGGCTAAATAGTTGTGTATCCACCCCAAAATAGATGAGCCTAATCTTTTCGCTTTGAGTGTTTAGGTTCGTTAGCCCTCTTAGCATGTTCTCCCCATCGCAAGTTATCAAATCCGCCTTTGCCAGAGCATACTTAGTAAGAATCTTAACGGGAAGATATCGTTTAGGATCAATCAGTACATCAGATCCCCAGACAGTAAGGATAAAAGGATGAAACCCGCTCAAGACACCCAAGAAACCCCAGTTCATAATGTAGTGGGCATTGATGAGATCTGGCTTGATTTCCTTTAGTAATTTCCTAACCTGCATCGCATTAAATATAAGATTTGCCCCGTAAGATATTATTCGTATTTGTGGACGAAGTATATTAAGTTCATGTAGTCTTACATTGTTGATGCCCTGAACCTCAGATGAACCAATTGTAATCAAGTGCACCTCGTGGCCCTTGTTCGCGAAGTATTTCACCCACCTCTGGGTATGCACACTTCCAACACCCGCAATAAAGCAAATTCTCACGCAGCGCCTCGTCTGACTATCTCTACCACGCTTTCTCCTGCTTTGCCATCACCAAGCTTCAGCCAGGGGCGTTTTTCCTCTTGCCTTTTAGAACCTTTGAGGTGGCGTGGCTTCCGGTGTTTGTTCGAAAAGGATTGTGAGAAAATATGGTGCTGTAGCAAAGA
>SDBU01005746.1_pt1 | contig 14748 bp, 28 predicted proteins | sample 2277071 | NCBI WGS metagenome assembly SDBU01 (sample SAMN10397929, study PRJNA504765) | marine sediment metagenome | isolation source: marine sediment core GS08_GC12, 126 cmbsf | place: Arctic Ocean: Gakkel Ridge, Loki's castle | collected 2008
CTCCAAGACCGAAGTGGAACTGCACGGGGTTCTGCCGGGCGACGTCGTGATCAACGACACGGATCGGATCATCATAAAGTGGCTGGCCGACCTGGGGACCGGTGCGCCGACCACGATCGTGTTGTACGCCGAGGGTGTAAATGCTTCTCGCGCTAAGATTCCGACCAGCACCGAGGTCTTGACCAGCATATTCGTCCGCCGGGACGGCAAGACCCCCCTTAGTGGCCCCTGGGCCGTGGGTCACAACCTTACGGATGTAGGGCTGTTAGAAGTTGATAACATCCGAATCAACGCCAACACGATTGAGGACACCGTTTCCGGCAATGATCTTCTCATAAAGTCTGCAGGGAGCGGAGATGTTAAGCTAATCTCCGGGACCAGTGGTTCTGTTATTCTTAGCTCCGCGGACGTCAGAATTGAACCGGCTGCACAGACTGATGTTCTTGTGACGTTCGTTGGGTCAGATAACACGGGTACCCTCACCTACATGGAGGACGAGGACGAGTTTCGGTTCGATGCCTTGGTGCAGGCCACTCAGCTAAAGTCCACGGTGGCCACTAGCACCGCGCCGTTGATCGTGGCCTCGACAACCGTGGTCGCCAACCTGAACGCCGACCTGCTGGACGGGAACCATGCCGCCGCGTTCCTGACGAGCCCCGTGGCCGACTCGGACATCACGTCACACCCCCACACCGGGGACGTAACGACTTCGGGTGCTGCCGCAACGATCGCCGCCGATGCCGTCACCTACGCCAAGATGCAGAACGTGTCTGCTACCGACAAGGTGCTTGGACGAGTGACCGCGGGGGCGGGGAATGTCGAAGAAATTGCCTGTACCGCGGCCGGCCGGGCCTTGCTGGATGACGCCAACGCGACGGCACAGCGGGTGACGTTGGGCTTGGTCATCGGGACTGATGTCCTGGCGGAACGGACGATCGGGATCGCGGACACCAACCTTGTCAGAATTGACGATGCCGATGTGGCGGATAATCAATACGCGAAATTCACGACGAACGGGGTTGAGGGTCGTACCGGCGAACAAGTCCAAACGGACATCGGAGCGCTGGGAAACATTAGCGAAGACATTAACCCCCAGCTCGGCGCAGAGCTGGATGCCGGGGCGTTCACCATCGGTTTCACGCCGCAGACAGCGACGGGCGACGGCACGACGACGATCGACTGGCATGACGGCAACAAGTTCAACTTTACGTGGGGGGCGCAAGACGATACCTTTACCTTCACGGCGCCGACAAAGTCAGGCAACTTCATTCTGAAAATGAAGCAAGATGGAACCGGCGGACGCGATGCTACGATGGCGACGGTGACATGGTTAGGTACTGCACCCGTGTTCACGGATGGCGGAGCGAACAAGACCATTATCGTGAGTCTCTATTATGATGGCGCAGCTTGGTGGGGGCAGGCGACCCCCTGGGAAACGTAGGATTCTAGCTAGGAGAAAAAATGGCACTGACACAAGAACAGACCGACGCGGCTAACGAGGTGCTGCGAGTCGTCAACAATCAGATGGGTGAGATTACCAAGGCACGCGAGGACGTGTACGCCGCGTTACGCCTGGACGTTGCGGACGACGCGAATATCGAGGCATGGCAGATTATCTTGAATGCGAAGATCCGAGCCAAGGGACACGCCGACACCCTCTCGGCGGCGTTGGCATGAAAATTACCATAGAGGCAGATACCAAGGGCGAGACCATGGACCGCCAGGTGTTCGAGCATGTCACGCAGTTTGTTCTTGGCGGTTGGCGGAGACGCCAGGGGATACTCCTGGGGACATTTACACAGTTGCACGTCAACAACTTCAATGAAATGATCGGCATGGCGACGACCCTGAAAGAATACCTGCGCGACCACAAAAAAGAGAGGCAAGATGCCGGTTCCGTATCCTAGCGGCCGCAACCTCTGGCCAAGTACTCACGCGAGCATCCCCGCAAATTGGTCGAGGGATACCAATTTTGACGGGCGGTTCCTGCTGGGCGACGGCGACTCGTACACTGGTCCCGCAAATGCCGGCAGTGCCGACCACACGCATGTTGCGGATATTCATGTTCATGGAATGGGGGCACATGAGCACGAATTTTCAGCAGCAGCAGCAACAGATTTCTCGTCTGCGAACATGGCTACCGGTACAATTCCTCGCCCTATTAGGGACCATGATCACCTTTCGGTATTTTCGGAGTTCGATACGCCCGCCAATACGGAAACCGATGGCACTGTAGTGACTTTCCCCGTCCAATCGAATGACTGGCGGGCTGTGGAGATGATCGTAATCAAGCCGGACGATGCGTCTCAAGATATCCCCGACGACGCATTCTGCTGGACGGACGAAACCGACCTGCCTACGGGCTTTACTAAGATCACAGAGCCCCTATGGGAGGGTGAGGAGATAAAGGCCCCGACTACGGGGGCCGATGGTGGAAGTCGTGTCGGACAAGGCAATAACCACGATCATATTGCTACTCATGTGCATGGGCAGACGGAAACGCATGCGCACGCATCGAAACGATCCGGAGGGGTGACCGTTCCGAAGTCGATGTTGACCGGCCCTCAAAGAACGCGAGTTCCAGCTCACCATATGGTTACCGGGGCCGCCTCGACGGGCGGAGAGATATTTTCCAATCCGGGGTTCACAGGCGGTGTTACGGCCCTGCCGCCTTTCCATGAATTGCTGGGGCTCTTCAATACAAGCGGAGCGGCCAAGACCTCGGCGGGCGTTATTATTCCCTACGTTGGAACGCCTGCAAGCGTGGACGCTGCATGGGCCTACTGTGATGGCAACAATGGCACGCCGGATTTGAGGGATGTGTTTCTTAAGATGTCTCAGAATGACGGGGACATCGGGGACACAGGTGGTTCGGAGACACACCAACATCCGGGGACGGAGACCCACGGCCACCCAAATGCAACCCACACTCATGTTGCGGACCCGGTGACAAGAGATCAGGAAGGCGGTGCTCGTTTATTGGGCGGGTCAGTCAACATACTAACTTATCCGGCAGGAACAGACGTCCATGTTCACGTGTGGACATTCACGGACGAGACGGCGGGTACATCCTTAGTCGGTATAACATCCGCAGCGTCCAACCATATGCCCTTGAGTCGATCGGTGATCTTCATCAAGAAGCGGGTGGACCAGCCCGCGATCTTCATGGGCTGCAATTTCTGAAAGGACAATACGCATGACCAAAGACGAAGCACTCAACAAAGTCGCATTCCTGGATCAGGTAGCCGAACAGTCCCCGGTGGGGCGCCGCGTCCATGTTCAGGTGCAGGTGGCCGTAACGGCGCTGCAACAGTTCATCGCCGAGGCCGACGCCCCGACCGACGCAGCCAAGAAGCCGCCCAAGCCGAAGTGACGTCCAACCACGCCCCCGAACCCCGATCGTCGCCTGGCGCCCCCTTGCTGTGGCTAGAACCGGGCTTGACGCGCGTGCTGGACACCCCACAATGCTGTCGCCACGGCCGAGCCGCGGCTTGTGGGAGACCGGATCGGGGTTCGCAGGGGCCCCGGTCCTCACCATTTTGTTGACGTCAACAACGTCCGAATAACGAACACGGCAATCGGCCCTAGCTCAGGGCACATGCTTCCAATTCGTGCGGTTGATTACCTTAGCGATTGCTCTTGTGCCGACTCCATATTCTGCGGCTAGCTGCTTCAAGGAAATTCCTCCGTCCAGCTTATGGCGATGCCGGATATCTTGGACTATCCGTGCGGTCAGCTTAGCCGAATGTTGTTTCTCGCCCCGTACGCCGCCACCCCAGGATATACCTAGCACCTTTTGGGCATGTCGAACATTCTCTTTTGGCGTAACATATTCGAGATTTTCGGCTCGGTTGTCCGTCTTGATCCCGTTCTTGTGGTTGACTTGCAAGCCTGCTGGACAAGGGCCAACAAAAGCCGCAAGCACAAGACGGTGGACAATGGCGCTTTGTTTGGTCGAACGACCGCCTTGGAAAAGAGCGACATGCAGGTAGCCGTGCCTGTTACCTGGATGCAATATGCGCCCCGCCCTAGCGCCCCTGCCTGCCTTGATCCGCTTCACGTGTCCGTGATCAGATACCTCGTACCAACCTTCGTAGCCTACCACCGGACGCCATTGTTCGTTATAATGCTCGTCAGCCATGTGTGATCCTCCAACTAGGGTCATCTGTGGTCAGAGCCGGTCCGGTGCACCATACACCGGTCGGCTTGCCTCATTTTATCGGGCTTGACGCCAGCCGTCAACGTCCAAATAACAAACGCAACTCAGGCCGATAACCTACCGACTTTTTTGGATTTCTCTTGACCCCGACGCCCGATGCCGATAGGTTGAAGGCATGGTGAATAGCGGCCAACCGAAACGATCTTGACCGGCCCGTTCCCCGCCTACCGCTATTCACCATAGTGGCCCCTTGGAGGCGGGTGCGGGCCTTTTTTTGGGAGACTGCAATGATCGTTTATCCGCTATCGAAAACTGAAGCACGGATCGTCTGCTGGGCGCGACCCTTTGTCTGCTGGCGTTCGTGGCGTGCGTCATCTGTGACTTGGCCGACTGGCTCGAGGGGCTGATACCGCTCGTTTGGTTTGGCCTCGACGCTTGACACGAAACCACTAACCCCTAAGGAGACAAACGAATGACACTGAGACAATGTTGCGATGTGTTTGGAACAGCCAAAGACGTGAGTTTGTATCGGATTCGCATCGAGAAAGAGAAAGCACCCCCTGAAACTGGCGACTGGGTAAAGGTGAGCGAAGTCACGGTCTGGTATTGTCCGCGTGGCCTCAAACGGGCGGTCAATTTCTTGGGCCGCGCACTACTACCACCAACAGCCAAGAAAGAAACTTCAGATTCCTCTTGACACGGCCGGCGGATGCCGATAGGTTGAAGGAATGGTGACATCGGTACTCAAGAGTCTGTAAACGCCCGCCAGCGCCCCGGCTGATGTCACCTATTAGCCTGCCCCTTGGGGGCCTGGCGGGTTTTTGTCGGAGACCGACCGATGACCGAGCAACCGAGCGAAGCGAAGCACCTCAAGCTGCACCGCAAGGCCATGCAGGTTTTTCCGAAGTGGGTGGACGACCTGTCCATCTCGCTAACCATGAAAGGGTGCTTCAATGTTAATCAGCGAGCCTCGGCAGTTGTGTCCGCGCTTCGCGAGCTTGACGCCCGATTCAAAGCGGCCTTCCAAGAGGACGAACAGGTCCGTGCGAACCTACTCGCGGCGTGCGAGGCGGCGCTCATTGAAATCGACGCGGCAGTCGCAAGCGGTGAGGTAGTTTCTTCCTCGCTGAGACGCCGACTCGAAGTCGCGATCGTCAACGCAAAGGAGACCGACCGATGAGCGAACAACCGAGCGAAGCGAAGCACCTCAAGCTACACCACAAGGCCATGCAGGTGATTCCAGAGTGGATGGGGAAGTGGGGCATAAAAGCACCCAAAGCGGAACTCTGGAATGATCCCTACTTTCCGCCGGCAAAGGATCTCCTCGGCGACCTCGACCGCCGATTCAAGGCCGCATTTCAAGAGGACGAAGCCGTGCGGGCGGACCTGCTAGCGGCGTGCGCAAAGCTGCGTGTGAACATAGCGAGGCTGTTACTGGTATGGGAAGAGACGGCAGGCATCCTTCGGCGGTTGGACCTTCCGAATCGCTGTGATATTGCAATCTCGCATATGGAGCCCGCGATCGTCGACGCAAAGGCTACCGGACAATGACCGAATCGACCCACACACCGAAGGCAATCGCACATGCCGCGGAAGTGGCACTGGCCCTCTTCTACGGCGCGTTCGGCGGCTTCATCGCAGCGAGGTTTTTCCATGCTTACTGGGGCTGAATTGCGGGCCAAAGAGCTCGCCTACAGGAACATGGCGAACGTCGTGCGATCCAACCGCGTGCGGCTGGTCAAACTGCAGATCGACGACGGGACGTACGGCGAGGAATCGGCGTTGCCGGTTGTCGCCGAACGTCTGGCGGATGAGTTGGAAGATGATGCGGGATAGAGCAGTTGGCAGCTCGTCGGCTTCATATGCCGAAGGTCGCAAGTTCGAGTCTTGCTCCCGCAAGTGAACAGGCCAGCCGGCCGTTGTCCCCGCGAGGCGCGCAAGCGCTCGAGGTGTTCTTGATCCCGCGGCATACGCCCGGAAACAAGAGGGAGCCCGGCCGAAAGACTTAGGCAGGTCGGGCCGCGGGGCGTTTTGAAACAAGGAGACGATGATGACCGAGCTTGACAGAGCGGTAAACGCTGGGCGAACGATCTCGATTTCGTTGGACGCTGATTGCCGCCTGCATTTCTTTTCTGAATCGGAACGTGAGACGGCTACGCGGATGGAACGCTATTTTGCTGACCGCGTTTTGGAACTCAAAGCCGCGGAGAATAAACAGGCGGACGACCTGTCTGCGTGCAACGCACAGGCAGACACGAGCCCAGAGCAACATGTGTGGAAAGCGATACATTATAACGCGCGTAGTCTGGACACCTTGGAAGCGGACTTTCAACAGCTCGCGGCTTGGACAGGGCTAATGTGTGATTGGTGTGGTGAGCATACGCACCCACCCAAGAGAACTTTGCTCCCGGCCCCCTCGTTCATCATACCGAAACAGGAGGATTGACATGGACGCAGCGAAAAAAGATGAGCTTGTTGAGGGAATGGTAACTCAGACCCACGTAGGCTTCGACGAATGGAAAGCCAGTTGCGACGTGGGCAGAAGGGTGGCACTTTTGTTTGCGGGGTTGACTATTAGCCTGCGTGATCCTCACAAAGCCCAGGGCTTCGTGGACGATATGCTTACGCTCGCCCACGGCGCCTATGTCTCGGGTGCGATACGCATCCTCGACTGTCGTCGCGCACAACAGGAGAAGATCAATGCCGCAACCTAAGATACCGGACACGCCGGACGTCAGTGTCAAGCCCACGGAACTGCTGCCCCCGGCCGAGGATGCGCCGATCGTCAAGGCTGCGGACGTCCAACCGACCGACATCATGGGCCTGTTGAGTCAGGCGATTGCCCGAGGCACGCCGATTGAGACGATCGAGCGGTTGGAGCAGATGCACGAGCGCATGATCGCACGCCAGGCTGAGGCGGCGTTCAATGTGGCGAAGGCTCAATTCCATATCGATTGCCCGCCACTCATTCGCGGTCACGAGAACCGCGGCTATACTCGCCTCGACCGAGCGGGACGCTCAGTCCCATCCCGTTATACAAATCTCGAAGACATGGAGGCAACTGTTGGACCGGCGCTTACGAAGAACGGCTTTTCGTGGGACTGGGGGGACATGGAGGAAAACGTGGAGAGACAGCAACTGTCGCTGCCCTTCGTGCTCACTCATATCGGTGGCCATCAGAGGATGAACCGGGCAACACTGCCGACCACGCCAGGAGAGGGGGCGGAAAGGAAAAAGACTACTGCGCAGCAGAGTCGTTTTTCGGTAGTCACTTATCTGCAGCGGTTATCAATGAGGCTGGGGCTTGGGCTCGGGGGTGGCGAGTATGACGACGACGGTGCTGGTGACGGCAAACCCGTCGAGCCGATCAGCGCAGCTCAACTCAAGGAAATATACAACTACATGCTCGACGTCAAGGCGGATTTCGCGGGGTTCCTCAAGCACTTCTCGACACCCGAACGCAAGATCACGGACCTCAAGGATCTACCGGCAGACCGCTACGCCGAAGCCGTGCGGATGCTGGACATCAAACGGAAACAACAGGAGAGCCAGAATGGATGAATCGACACTGAGGTTGATCACGCTTGAACTCGACAACGTCTTGGGACTAAAGGCGGTGAGGATCAAGCCGGACCGCACGCTCGTGCGAATCGAGGGCAAGAACGCGGCCGGGAAATCGTCCGTGCTCGATGGTATCTGTTGGGCATTGGGCGGCAAAGCGGGGAAGCTCGATAAGCCGGTGCGGGACGGCCAGTCTAAAGCGCGGGCGCTGCTCGATTTCGGCGAGCTAAAGGTTGAGCGTAAGGCGACGGCCAAGGGCGGTAGCGGTTTGGAAGTCACAAAGCAAGGGCACGTGATGGCCTCGCCCCAGGCGATCCTCGATAAAATGTGGGAGCAGTCGGTCGACCCCGTGGCATTCATCCACGCGACGCCCAAGGAACAGGCCGAGACCTTGAAGCGGTTGGCGGGCCTGGACTGGACGGCGCTGGATGCCCAACGGGAGCAGCTCTACAAAGAGCGGACGACGGCGAACGCAAGCGCCAAGGCCGCGAAGATGAGATGCGGCACGGCACTTGCGAAACCTTCGGACATGACACCGCGGGACATCGGCGAAATCGCCGAGAAACAAGATGCGGCGAAGGACCATAACCGTGCTGTTGATGCAGCTTCCGATGAAGTAGATCGTTTGGTTACGCACGTCATGGCTGGGAGAGAGCGTCTAGCGGAGGCCCAGAAAGAACTTGATATCTCTCTTGCGGAGCACGCACGGCTTCAACGCGCCTACGCCAAGATGGAACGCATAGAGACTGGCGATCTCTCTACGGAGATTAGCCAGGCACAAGCCCACAACGCCGCGATCGACGACTACGAGACCTACATGGGCCGCGTTATAGACGCCGACGCCCTGGCCTTCGCTGCCGACAAGCTGACGACCCGTATCGAGGCGATCGACGCGGAGAAGGCCGCGAGCCTGCAGACCGCCAAGTTCCCATTGCCCGAACTCGGGCTGGACGACATGGGGCTCGTCACCCTGAACGGCATCCCGCTTTCGCAGGCGTCTCAGGCGGAACAGTTGCGTACGGGCGTCGCCCTCAGCCTAGCCGAGAATCGCCCGTGCCGAATCATTCCCGTCAAAGACGGGTCGCTGTTGGATGAGGCGGGCTTGAAGCAGTTGAATGATCTGGCGATCGAACACGATGCCCAAATCTTCCTGGAACGAGTGGCGGAACACAGCACGCCCGGTGCGGTGTTCATCGAAGATGGCGAGGTGGTCCCACATTCGAGGATATGATCCGCGAGATCGTACGCGAGGAAATGCCGGAATGAGCATCAACTACGATCTATTGCCGTCGCACATACGGGCCGGCGCACGGAGGTACATTGAGGACGGGGTCAAGCCCGGCGGTTTTTTGGCCGCAGTGATCTGTAACGACCTGCAAGAAGCCTTTGCCTGGGCTGACGACATAAACAGAGAGTGTCTCCGGGAGGTTGTCCGCTTTTTCTACAACGAAGCACCATCGGATTGCTGGGGTTCCAGGAATGCAATGGGCGAGTGGATGGCTATGCGTAAAGCTAAGCGTAAACACGGCGTCACACCGGCAGACCTGTCTGCGTGCAACGCCCGTCTGCGTGCAACGCACAGGCAGGCACAGGCAGAGTTGACTGAGCATCTTGGGCCGGATGGGGAGATCGGCTGATGCACTGCTGCCCGGATTGCCATCGTCTATGCGATTGTCACGACATCGAAATCGACATGATCACTGGTGACGTTGATTTGTCCGGCTGTTCGTGTCCATGCAACGATGATGTTTACTGCGAGGATTGCGTATGAAAATCCACCTCGTCGAGCAGAAAACCGAAGCGTGGCTCAAGCTGCGTGCCGGCATCCCGACGGCGTCGCGTGCCAAGGATCTTATCACGCCGACCAGGAAAGTCTCGAAAGCGACGATGCCCTACATGTGCGAGCTGATTGCCGAGTCTATCATCGGGCCGCTCGAGACTGCCGACACACCGTGGATGCAACGTGGAACCGAGCTTGAACCGTGGGCGCGGTCGTTCTACGAGTTTGTCGAGAGCGTGACGGTCAGGCAGGTGGGGTTCATCACGCTCGACGACGGCAGTTTCGGCTATTCGCCGGATGCCCTGGTGGGCGACGACGGCACCCTCGAAATTAAAACCCCGAAAGCCCCAGGCCACGTCCAGAACATCTTGAAAATGACCGACCGACACGGCCCGCAGATACAGGCCGGGCTGATGGTGACGGAACGGAAGTGGTGCGATTTGATCTCCTACAACCCCGAGATACCGCCGGTGATCGTGCGGGTTGAACGAGACGAGGGATATATCTCGTTGCTGCGGACGGCGTTGGAGGTGTTCGTGCCGGCGTTGGCCGAGAAGCGTGCGTACGTTCTCCAGCAGCTCAACTGGACCGGCGAAACGAAAGGATAACCATGGCGAAAGTGGCGGCAGTGCGAAACTACGAACCAGGTGGAGGGGAGAATGTTTTGATTGTGCATCTCGGCCGTAATGGAAACCAAGTGGACATGGTGACGGTCGACGATGACGGTTCGTTGGGCACTTGGCTCTTGACCCTCAGCCCACGGGGAATTAGGCGGCGTCGGGGCTTGAGCCCTGACCTCGGGCTTCCGCTCGACCCCGATGGCCGGATCGTGCTGGACGAAAACGTTTGACAGCCCGGTTGGACCGGCGAAACGAAAGGATAAGATGATGCCTATCACAGACGAAAAAGGTTGGCAAGAATGCCAAGACAAGAACACCGACTCTTACGGTGGTTGCTGCGTCAACGTAGCTCGGCGGGTGATGGAGATCCTCGACGAAGAGCCAGGTGATTTTGATACGCACAAGATCATCTGCCGAGCGGACGACGAGATCAAGGCAGGCAGTATCACAAGGTTCATGGCCGGATGCGTGGCGAACATGGTGTCATGTTGTCACAGCCGTGGCGAGGAGTTCCGCAAGAAATGGAACACGGACAACCAGATCCGTGACGAGGGGGATAAGGCCAACGAAAGCGGTGGCATTCTAAACCCGGCTGTATTGGTTGTGGGCGGCCTCGAAGCGGTTGACAGCCCCGCGCAGCGCGGGTAGAGTGAAAGCGTGAACCAGCATGATAGAACCGAATGACAGCCCCCCGAGGTCTCAGTTCTTGTAGCTGGTTCACGGCCGACGGGGGCTTTTTGTGCCTTGAGAGACGGCGGCGGCGCGGCAGCGTCAGGTTGATGGAGATGGGTTGCCACCACGGTGCCCCTGCCGGGGACAGCAGTTTCCGTGGGACTCAGGTCGACCCAGTGGTAGCCGGGTGGGGAATCCGGCCCGCCGTTTCTCAGGCCAAGGATGGCCCGCGTTGTGTCAAAAATCGACGGCCTCTTTACGCCGGTCAGGGACGAAATCAGGGATCGTCCGGGACTTTCGTTGCTGGCGGTTTGTATCTACAGCGACATGGAACGAAGGGTGTACCAACAGGGTTCGTCGCGGTGGTGGACGATAGGCAGCCGCCTGTTGGCGCCCATGTGGAAGAGCAGTAAATGGCAGGTACAGCGTGCTATTATGGAACTTGAGACAGCAAAACTCATCGAGGTCAAACGTGGCGGACGCGGACACCGGGCTTCCTATCGGCTGTTGCAGGATCAGAACAAAGTGGCCGGTATACAACCACTAGTGGCCGGTATACAACCACTAGTGGCCGGTATACAACCACTAGTGGCCGGTGGGCGGCCACGAAAGAGAGAGAGACCTATTGAGACTAAGAAGAACCCCCCTACCCCCCAGGGGGGGAGAGAGAGTTCCGCCCTTTCCAGAAATGGGGAGGAGAAGAAAGACCAGCAGGCCGTCGCGGAATCGGACGGACGCTCAGAAGCCCGTAGGGCGGCGCTGGCGCTGTTCTATCCGTCGGGAGTCCCGGACACCCAACCGAGGCAAGTTAACCGCCAGCTCAACGCCCTGGGCAAGCTGTGCGATGAGCCAGAGCAGGTCGAGATACGCCACGGACGCTGGTCGACGGTGTTCCCCAACGCCGGGGCCTGCACGCTGCGTTCGCTGGTCAAGCACTGGGACGCGCTGGCGCCGCCGCCGCCGAACCCGTACGACCCGTGGGGCGGCCGACCGCCAACCAAACCGCCGCGGGACGAGGATTGAAACGAAAGGAACGAACGATGAACACAATCATTGACGATACCCGGCCGATCCAGAGTGCACGGGCCGAATCAAGCGAGATCGGCTTCAGGGTTGGCTTCCCGAAACAGAATCCAGTGACATCGATCGAACCCTACCCAGAAATGACTGATATGGGATTTGTTGCATGGCTTGGCGTCTGGAAGGGCGACCAGCTTGTCGCGCGGCTTAACGGGGCGAAGATGGCGGAGATCAGGTACGAGTAACCATGAACCAGGATTGAAACCATGACTGACCTTGAGATTTTGGAGTTGCTTCGGAGGTTTGTATACGGAGGCGCGACGATAACAGAGTCGCAAGGGGAAGAGTGTTTGGCCTACTTGAACCGCGAGATCAATCATGTGCTGTATTGAGGAGATTCAGGAACTCGTCGATCGCTATGTCCGGTGGCTTCAGGACAAGACGACTCTTCGCCAGGTGGATGACTGGGTGGAGATCACGACGCCGTACCTCGATCGGCACAACGACCATTTGCAAATGTATGCGAAGAGACAGAGTACGGGGTACTTACTCACGGACGACGCATACACGCTGAACGACCTGGAGCTTCAAGGCTGCAAGCTCGATTCGCCTAAGCGGCAGGCGCTGCTGAAGCAGGCCCTCAACAGATTCGGCGTGCTACAGAATACGAGCACAGGCGCGCTGGAGGTCGCGGCGTCCGCCGACAATTTCCCGCAGCGGAAGCACGCGCTGGTGCAGGCGATGCTCGCGGTCAATGACCTGTTCTACCTCGCTTCGCCGATAGCGGCGCTTGGATAACCATGAGTAAGTTCGACGATTTCTACGAGGCGGTTCGGCGTACGTGGCCGCGGTACCAGACGACGATGGAGGAGGTGCACGTTCCATGGATCGCCTGCTGTCACGACCGCGAACCGAGCGAAGTTGCTATGGCGTTCAAGCTGTGTAAGCAGGAATATCCCGACGCCAACAAACCGAATTGGGAACGGATTATCTCGTGGCTGGAACGCGACCGTCGATCGCGGCGTGAAGCGCGGGAGCGTCTGGAAGAACACCGTTATGTCCTTCAGTGGCGCCGCGAACAGCGGGAGCGTTTGGAACGAAAGGGTGACCCATTCCGGAGTACCTGAACCGATGACTGATCTTGAGATTCTGGAGACGCTTCGGCGGTTTGTGTACGGAGGCGCGACGCTCACCGAGCAGCAAGCGGCCGAGTGCTTGGCCTACTTAAATCGTGCGATCGACCGCCTCGACGACCCGGAGTACCTGAACAGATGAGAAGCAAGCCGAGCAAGTTTCTTGAAAGACACCGCGAGCGTGACGGCGAACTGGCGAGCGATGAATCGGACGGGATGAACGGGGCGTTTCTGGTGCCATTGCCACACGTGCGGGCCGGTGGAGCGATCGTCCTGTGTAGTGACAAAGGTGGCTGGGATCATGTGAGCGTCCATATCGAGACCCCGCTAAGACAACGATGCCCAACATGGGAAGAGATCGATTACATTCGCAAGCTGTTCTTCCGTGGCGACGAGTGGGTGATGCAGTTGCACGCCCCGGCCGACAAGAACATCAACGTGCACCCGTACACGTTGCATTTGTGGCGCCCGCAGAACGAGTCGATTCCGGTGCCACCAAGGGACTTTGTTTAACAGGAGACAACGATGAGTATGAGCGAGTTTAAGCGAGCCGCGATAACGCTCGACTGCGTTCGCGTCGCCCGTGACCACAGATGGGATGTCCAGCGCGGAAACGCGCCGGAATGGATAACTGAAAACCTGGATTATTGGGAGGGTAGAGTCAACGACCTCGAAGCCGCCGAGAAGGAAGGGGCGCTGGACGACCTACGCCAGTGGAACGAGAGCCTACGCCATTGCATAGAGCTACTAGCAAAGCGTGTCACAAGTCTTGAACAGAGGCCCACGGGTGGCGGTCATGGACCACCGGCTTAGGAGACAACCATGACCGAGCTTGAGATTGCGAGAGGGACCCGGACGACCTTAAGTAACATTTATACCGCCCGGGCCGAAGCGCTGGAAGCGAGCGGCGGTGAGGCTGCCATATTCACGACAGACGAAAGGGCGTTGCACAAGAAGTGGTGGGCTTTTTGGTGCGACCGCCTCGCCGAGCTCGAAGCGGCCGAGAAGGAAGCGGAGAAGCCCAGCGCCCAGTTCAGGTTCGACTATGCCATGAAGCGTATCGACGATCTGGATCAGCGTATGACTACGTTCGAAGCGAGATTTGATCGGCATGTGCGCCAACGGTGCGTTTACCGGACCGCCGATCAACGACTTGGAAGGAGAGACGGATGACTGAGGACATGACCGAGCGTGAGCTTGCGGAGCAAACACTGGACGCGCTCTGCATCGGATTGGGTGGAATTGACCAACGGCGTGTCATGCTTAAGGACCGCGAACGCATAGCAGGAATGGTCGAAGTGTGGCGTCGCGAGGTGGTCAAACTCGAAGCGGCCGAGAAGGAAGCGGAGAAGCCTCACGTGACGAACCGGGATCTGGACGAGCGTGTTACCTATGTTTCGGATCATTTAGGTCAGTTCGTGGGTGAACTGGGCCGCGCGAATAAGAAGATCGAAGATCTGGAGGCTGAAATCCAGAAGGTGCGTGAGTGGTGCGCGAAGCACTCGCACTATTTTGAAACGTCGCCGGTGTCTCAGGTTTCACCGGCCACTTCAGATAAGGTTTGGGAAACACGAGGGCCAAGGAATGTCAAACAGTTATGACTATCCTCGCACCATCCCAGCAAGCCTGGAGCGTGTTTTTACCCGTGAGCAACCGGACCGGAGCATCTAAACCATGAACAGGAGACAACCATGAGCATGACAAAGCTTGAGGAAGCAACACTGACCTGGGATCAGTTGAGTCGCGTGGTGGACACGGTGAATTTTTCACACGAGCTGCTGGCGCATTGGCGTGACCGTAAGC
>SDBU01005747.1_pt1 | contig 14741 bp, 34 predicted proteins | sample 2277071 | NCBI WGS metagenome assembly SDBU01 (sample SAMN10397929, study PRJNA504765) | marine sediment metagenome | isolation source: marine sediment core GS08_GC12, 126 cmbsf | place: Arctic Ocean: Gakkel Ridge, Loki's castle | collected 2008
TATGCCAACTCTGGGGCTGGCAAGTCGCATTTGATGCGGCTTATGGCGGAGCAGATTGGTAAACGGATCCCGATCCACATCATCGACTGGGAAGGGGAGTGGTACACGCTGCGCTCCAAGATCGACGCCGTCCTCGTTGCCAAAGACGGTGATCTGGCTCCTCAGGTTCGGACCGCTGCGAAGCTCGCCAAGAGGCTCTACGAGAAGCGCGTCTCCGCCATCTTGGACGTCTCCTCGCTCCCGCGTGTCGGTAGGCTTCAGTTTGTTGCGACGTATCTGGAGGCACTCCTGGACGTACCTCCGCAGCACCACATGATGATCTTCATCGACGAAGCCCACCGAATGGCGCCGGAAATCGCGTCCAAAGGTGGTGGCAAGGAATTGCTCTCGGCCATTCAGAGGTCGCGTTCCGCCGTGATTTCAGCAATGGATTCTGGGCGCAAGCGGGCCATGGGAGTAGTTTTAGCGACCCAGCGACTCTCCAAAATCTCCAAAGATGCGAGTGCAGAGGCGAATAACGTCTTCGTTGGCCGTTATGCTCAAGACACAGATCTGAAAAGGGTGAGCGAAACACTGGGCTTGGAGCGGGCTCAGAGAGACGCACCCAAGACCTTCAAGCCTGGGGAGTTCTTCGCCCAGGGCCCCGCGCTCAACAAACCTGGGACAACGAAGTTCCGGAGTTCCAACACGGTCACCAAGGCACCCAAGTTTGGGTCGGCACCCAAAACCGCTGCACCCTCCAAGAGCATGCAGAAGTTCCTGGTCGATCTCGCGAGCATCCCGGAGGAGGTCGAGCTGGAGGCCAAGAACTTCAAGGAGGCGAAGGCGGAGCTTCGGAAGGCGGAGGCGGAGATCAAGCGCCTCACCAAGGAGAACAAGCTTGCGCGCGACGGGAAGATGAGCAACGTCCAGAAGGGCCAGTTCATCCACGAGGCGATGGAGAAGATACTCCCGGGGATGGAAGCGAAAGCCAATGAGCTACTCAACCGCGAACGCGAGAAGTGGCTTGGTCGATTCCGGCCACTGGACAAGGGACTTACTGCGGCTATCGGTACGATCGAGCAGTTAGCTGCAGGCTTTGCAGAGTTCAAGACGGCGTTGGAATCCGTGACTGAACCTTCGGACTTCGCCAAGGCGTTGGTGAAGGGGCGCTCACCGAAGGTGGAGTACACGGGCACGACCACGGGGCGCCTTGACACCACAAGTCCTAACTTTTCGAACCGTCCTCGGAGCAACGGAGCCAAGGCTCCTGTGGCTCACTACGTCGAGGACAAGACGAGCACGAAATCCCGTTGGGGGCATGAGAACGCGCTGCCTTTCTCCTGGACTGCGGTCCCGGGCAAAGTTCTGACTGTCGTCATTCAGTACTACCCTGAGGTGTTGACCTTGACTCGGGTGGCTGCCTTGGCTGGGGTTCCGAGGAAGTCGACTTTCCGCAACGCTCTTTCGACACTTCGCACAGCTGAGCTGGTTGCGAGTCCTGAGGGCCCTCAATCGTTGAAAGCTACTGAGGAAGCCCATCGTGTACACGGGTCGTTCTTGCCTGCACTCCCTCAGGGAGACGCGCTCATCGAACGGTGGAAGAGCCAGCTCGGAGGAGGTGTTCTGCGACGTATCTTTGACGCGTTGTTGGCGTTGGGCGGGAGTGGGACCAAGGATGCCGTCCTTACTGAGGCGGACGTGGATGACAGCTCTACTTCGCGTAACGCGTTCTCGAAGTTACGATCGCTCGGCCTGGTCGACAAAGGTTACCCCCTCAAACTGTCGCCCCATGTCCTGGAGGCGATGGGATGAAAGCAGCGAAGGAAGACAAGGCCGTCGAGTTCACGGCCATCGACTACAACAAGGCCAACGAGGTGCCCTATCCCTACGGATTCAACGACTCTGTGGTGGTGATTTCCCTGATCGGCTCCGAGCATAAGCGTTCTGCCACAGCTCGCGAACGACAACTCATCCACTGGAACTTCGCCTTGTCATGGGAGAGTGAGCGTGGACGTCAAATTTAGACGCCGCTACATCAGTCAGCGTGACAGCGACTACGCAGACTGTGTGCCGATCGCGATCTGCAACGCGTTGCGTTTCCTCGGCCACCGCACTCCGCGGCCGGGTACGAAGCGTTGGGAAGATGTGGTCGATGCCGCTGGGTGTCGTCATGGCGGGACCATGGATGAACACGGAGTCGCGGACTTCTTGGGCGCCAAACTTGTACGGATCGCTCGCAAGAACATTCCCAGCCACGTACCCGTCTTGCTCATGGTCAATAATCCTGAGATCGGTCACGCTTTTCATGCCGTAGCCGTACTCGCGGCGGACGCCGAAGCGTGTACCGTCGTGAACTATCGCGTTGAAGCTGGGCCTCTCATCGAGCACATTCCCTGGGGCGCCCATCCTCCGCTGGAGTATTCGGAGAAGAAACGTGTCGCCCGAGGACGTCGAAAGGACGGTTTCATACGGAGAGTGACGGTGGAACTCGGACCTCTTGACCGGAGCGTGTATTGGCCTGCGATCTACCCGCGAGGCCGTGTTTTCAAGATCGAGGAGGCTGACTGATGGCGCACGAAGCATGGATGGATGACGAGGAGTACATCGCGTGGTTGATGCAGGGCAGCAACCACACCCGAGAAGAGGTGCTCAGTTTCCAATGTGGAATGTTGGATGGGTACAAGGCATGGCTCGGGGGGAGAGCATCGTTGCTTGTACAGAAAAATAAGCTCTTCGAGGATTTTTGTTGGCTCCTCGAATGCGAGATGGCCACCTTCAGCTACATCCGTGATCTCAAGCGCACCGCACAGCACGAGATCGCTCGGCACGAGAAGATCATCAAGGATGGTCTCCTCAGTGTGCGCATTCATCTCGCGGATAAGCCTGATCTGGAAGTTCCTCGGGAGTGCCTTCGCGTGTACGAGAACATCCATCCGGAAGACTTACCGCCAAAGTAAAAAGCTCACGCTCGCAAACTCAGGAAGAGACCTAGAAAAATGAAAACGAAGACAAGAACGAAGACTACGGGGCTCATAGTGGTGCCTCATCCTAAAGACCCCTTCGTGGACGAGGCGAAGATCAAGCTCGTCGAGCGTTACAAGACCAGCGATCTGAGCGGTGACGAATGGCGGTTCAGTGTGCGCATCGAGTTGTTGCGGAAGGGGAAGGTTGTTGCGTATCGAGATGTGAACGGCATGGACTTCGCCGCCATCGAGATGGCTCGGGTGCTCAACATAGGTGTTGGTGAACTGGAGATGGAAGACTACTGGGAAGTAGTGTCGCGTGATGAGATGCCTGGCGACGGGTTTTGTTGTCAGCCGAGGTGCCCTAACACGGCGACGCGAATCTACGTCATGAAGAAGCTTTATGACCGGAGCTGCTCCTTCAAGAAGGACAACGGGTCTAGTTACGAAGGAGCCCCGCTGGAGTGTCGCGAGTTTTGCGACGACCATGGGCAACGTGGAGACTGCGGACTCGATGACGCCAACGCAAACTACGTGTGCGTGAAGGGGAAGGACTGGAACGATGCTCCGGTCGACCCCGAGAAGGTTCGAGAGTCAGTGTTCGGCGGTGTTATCGACCTGGATGAACTGTTAAAATGAGCGTGAAACGCATCGCCGGACTCTGGGACAGCGGCTTGGGCATCTATGTCACGTCGGGCGCCTTGATCGGCGCCACCTTGGTCCTCCATCTCGGCTACGGGGTGCTCTGGGACGGGAGTGCCTTCGCGGCGATGTTCTTCGGGCTCCTCGTCTACGGCGAGTGCTCGTTTGTCCCTCGGGGCGAGCGCCTCTGGGACAGAAACCGGAGCAGCCGTGGCTGAAGACAAGTCTCGTTTCACAACACACGACAAGCGCCTGACCAGGCTCGATTTGATGGCAGGGGAAATTCGTAACGGCCACTTCGAGCATTCTGGTGATTTCAGAGCCGTCTTGATGGCGGTGCTGGTCGAAACCGTGATGCTCGGCCGGTTGGAATCGTTGCTCCATGCCGTTGAAAATCGCTGTCTCGATTTCGATTGGTTCGTCGAGAATGCACGACCTGGGGAGAAAACGTGAACAAGCTACGAGTACTCATCAAACGAGTAAACGATAAGCCTCGGTTCGAGCGGTTGTATGGCTGGCAAGTAGGTTTGAGCAAAGGTGTTGTCGGTGACCTAGACCAGTGGCACTTCTCGGCGATCTTGATCCCCAAGGGACGTAGCTCGACAAACAAGGACTGGACGCGGCTTGGAAAAATGGTGGGCTTTGTAGAGAAAACTGCAGGGCTCATCACGGAGCCTCAAACCATAAAAGCAGATCCGAACGCAGTACAGCACTTCGTCTGGATGGAGCCGAAGTCCACGAAGCCTGGAGAGGCGTGGCATCGGCCCAAAGGAGTAGGTCGCATCCACTTCACGTGCCTCGACATCCGGGACATCAGGCTGTTGATGCAGGTGGATAACAACATCCGTGAAGGTGACACAGCGTCAGCTGCTGATGGAGATCCTGACATCTCGTTCAACTGGTGCGCCAAGACTAACGACTCAGTGATCGAGTGGGAGAAGTCGCCATGGGACCAGGAACATGCGACTCGGAATATTGCGGAAGCTGATTTCTTCATCATTTTCACTGATGGGGTTGTCCGAGAAATGAAACCGAAGACGAATGGTTGAAGGCTCGCTCACCGACAAGCTTCTCGCGAAGGCGAAGAAAGCCCTGGAAATAGGTTCGGAAGCGGCGGATGTCTTGGTCCACCTTCAACACGGTGCGTCACCGATAGGTCTCGCCGCCGTCGGAATGCGGGTCATCAACTCCGTCCGCGAGCACCGTTCAAAGACACCCGAGGAGTACTTCGCCGATTGGAAACCGGTCGATCTAGGTCTGCTGGCGACGCAGACTTTGACGGCGTTACGTTCGGAAAACGACGTCGAGTATGAGGTTGTTCCTGGTGTGCACGACAGCACGCCTGCGGTGATCACCCGTGTGGATGGCTTGGAAATCGGGTGGGGCATCGAAGGAAGTCCCAAGAAGTCGTCGGTTCGTGTTCAAGCGGTTTGGACACGACCGGACGTTGACCTGCATACGTTCCTGCAGCGTGTTGGACGTGCTTTGTGGACGCATGTTGGAGGTTCGCAAGTATGTCTCACAATCGACGGTCGTTCCTCGGTTAAACTCGTTGCCGAAGACGATAGCGACATCTTGGCATCCGCCAAGGGCGACGAGCTGTATGAACGTATCAAAAAGTTCCAAACCAAGGGTTTGCGTCGGAGCTTCTTCATCATCGGTGAACCTGGGGTCGGCAAGTCGTGCTTACTCCGCTACATCGCTTCGCTGCAAGGAGGGTTCCGTCTACGGTTTCGGATGTCGAAGCTCGATGGCTTCAACCCCAATAAGCTGATTCGCATCGTCGAAATCTTGCGCCCCAACGTCTTGATCGTTGACGACTTCGACCGCTACGTGATGGGGCATGGCCATTATCGTGAGCAGAAGGAAAGTCCGGAAGGTCAGGCAATGCTGGATCCACTGGAGACTTTCGACAAGATCGTCCCTCTAGTTCTTGTGTCCGCCAACTACTCAGACGCGATCACCCCGGCCGTTCTACGCCCTGGACGTTTTGCGGAGATGGTGACTATTGATGAGATCGACCCGGAAGTCTACGACAAGATGCTTCCTGAAGCGCCGGAGTCGATGATCAAGCAGCTCAAAAGGCTCAAGGTTCCCATCGCCTACTTGGAGGAGATACGACAGCGGTGTGAGGCTCTTGGGTATGCAGAGACGGCCAAGGAGATCCCCAAGCTCATCGAACGTGCGGACCGGATCTTGGTCAAAAACACGAGGTCGACGAAGCGTCGGAAAAAGAAGAAGTCGACGCTGGTGGGAAAAACACCAGCGCAGAAAGCCAACATACTTGAGCACAAAGGCGCCAAGTTGGATCGGCGAGCCGCTATGTATGCTGATCGAGCTGCGCGACTTCGAACTCAAGCTGAAAAAAGACGACAGGAAGCTGAAGAGGAGCGAGAGAAGGCGCAGAGAAAGAAGGCTCCGAAGAAGACCGCCAAGAAGAAGGTCTTGAAGAAGCGATGATCAAGCTGGACACGCTGTACTTCGACGACCGTTTCTACGTGGTCTGCGACACGATGCGACGCATCTGCATCTCTGCGGGACCTTCAGCTGATTCGGATGAAGAGGCTCGTGAAGAGGCTCGTGAGTTGGGTTGGATTTGGGATGAAGATGACGGGGATCTTTGTCCAGGATGCACGAAAAAGCGTCGCGCCTCCCCCATGACGAAGACAGCTTGAATGCATTTGCACGTGCAGTAGTCGATGTTCTAGCGCAGACCTTGACGGAAGCTACCGGATGGGTAACTATCCGAGAGATGTTCGGGCGCAGCTCAACTCTGGTGGAGTGCTGGGGCGTCTCCTTGTTTTGAGAGACGAGTCGTTGAAAGAAAGCCGATGAGCCGAGGACCCAGAAACTACGGATTCTGCAGCGTCTGCAAGAGAGCCGTCTCGCTGCACTCGTCTTCGGGTGATCGTCGGTGGTCACGACCGATGATGCACAAGCGCGCCAACGGAAATCAAAAGCAGCGCCGCGTCGTGCCTCCACGTCCGTTACTCGTGCGCTGCAAAGGGAGCTACATCCCGGTGCCTCCGGCTACTGATAGTGGAGAAGAGAAAGCTCATGACCAAGAAAAAGCTTGAGTTCTCCTGGTGGCCAGAGTGGCCTTACGAAGACGAAGACGATAGGGAGGAGTGGCCTGAGGAAGCTCCGTACCCCTTGAATGCGGAGAACATCCAGCACCGCTTTTTAGGTTCAGGTGACTGCAGGTGTTTGCTCGGATGGTCGGGAGGTTTCCCTGAAGCTCCGCGTCCAAGTAAAGGTCCACGTCATGAAGTCGATGCCGAACTTCGGCGCGTGATCGCGAAACGTCTGGGCATCAAAAAACTGAAGGAGATAGAGGCGATCGAAATCGATGTGTACAGCGATTGTCACGATCCAGAAGAGGTCGCAGAAGTCTGGAACGAGACGATTCGGAACATTGGGTACACGGAGGTCACGTGCTCTTGACGGGAACCAAGTTGTACGGGTATTGCGGCGGCTGGTTTGGTCGTGATGCCTACAGCGACAAACGCGTCGAAGGTGTCGGTGCAGACTGGGTTGTCGTACGCCAGGAGAATGGCGAAGCACTCTTCGCCTCAGGGGAAGATATCCATCTAGAGCTTGCACCGTACACGTCACAACCGGAAGAAGGCGGTCTATGAGCGCACTGGTGAACATGCTCCGGGAGATCCGCGACTACGGACGACCAAGCGGAGCCGATCCCAAGGCATCCGCCCAGGCCGACCAGATGGTCCGACGTGGGTTTGTCGTACGCACCGGCAAAATGCCGTCGCGAAACAACCAGCTTGTCCAGGTCGCAGCTTACGCACTCACGCAAGAGGGAGAAGCGAAAGTCAGCCACGACGACGAAGCAAAGTCTCCGTTCTGTTCTCGAAAAGGAGGTGATGTGTGAACGCAGGACCCAAACGTCCAGAATATGAGCCGCAGACTCCGGTGCAGCGCTTGGGTTACCTCGTCGAAGAATGTGGCGAGGTACTTGCTGCGGCCGGGAAAATCCTCCGTCGAGGGTACTCCAGCGTCAATCCGGAACTGCCTCCTGAGTTCCAGGAAACGAACGCACAGTGGCTCAAGCGTGAACTTCTAGATCTAGAGGAGGCGATCCAACGCGTTCGCGAAGACCTTGACGATTGCGAAGGGTCGAAGCCGTGAGCTACACGAACCTCCACATGATCTTGAAACCAGATCGCAGCGTCTCCCCGACGTTGTGGAGCTGCGACTACTGCGGACAGAAGGACACGATGGAGGCGATGTCCAACGGTGGGTGCACGCATGAGTACCCGGTGTGCAAGCACTGTGGAGGCTGCGAGGACAGCAACGAGTGTCGCCCGGACTGCTCAGGCATAGCGGCCATTTTGGCGAGCCCGGAGGTCTACGTTGCAGGCGCTCCTGAAGTGGAGATGGCCAAGGCGGAACTGCGGGCGCTCAAGCGGAAGCTGGAGAACTGATATGCCGACACTTGCTGACCTCTTGTACGAGTTGACCGATGAGGAGTTCGAAACTTTCCAGACGGGTGGTTGGTCACCACGCTTGGCGACGTTCGAGCTGTACCGGCACGCGCCTCCTGTCGATCGCCCGGACTGTTTGGGCGAGTACGAGGTCACCGCTTTCGGCTACACGTTCCTGCGGTACTTGCAGGACTTTGCGGGGCGTTTGCCTGTGGGTGCCTACCTGGCGCTCCGGTCGGTGCCGGAGTCTGATGGCGCGGACTGGAAGGCCGCTGTCGAGCACAAGCTCATGGTCGTCACGGAGCCGGAGACCGGCTACCACGAGTGGACGCCCCTCGGTAATGCCGTGATGCGCGTGATCGAGGAAGCGATGAGGGCTGGGTCATGAGCAACGAGAAAGGTCTTGCTGGAGCTGATCACGTGAACTTGCTAAACCAGATACTGGAGGCCCTTCGGCAGGCTCGCGACGAACTGCTCGCCGAAGCAGATCGGCTCTCGGCCGAGGGCGGCGGAGAGGGGAGCGCGCGACTCCACGCCTTCACGCGCGGGCAAGCCGTGGGTCTCGTGACGGCGCTCGCGTTGGTGGAGCGCGTCGGTTTTAAAAAGACGTTGCCGAAGGAACCTGATAAGGACAAAACCCTCTTTGGCGATGGGTTCGAACGGAGTGCCGATGACTATGATGACTCCCGGTTCCGAGCACGAGACCGTCGTGAATCCGAAAACAAGGAAGGTTCATGACCCCGAACGACAACCACCGTCTTGCCGAGTTGTTGGAGCGTTTCATTGCTGGCCAGATGCCCATGTTGAAGCAGCTGAAGAAGACGCCCGTGGCGCTGCCGGTTGCCAAGGAGTTCCAGAGGCGCGTTGATGCTGCGACGTTTTTGTTGAAGTACTTGCGCGGCTTTGAGCGGATGGACATCGGGTCCGGAAAAGAGCGCAACCGAGACGAGGAAGGTCCATGAACCTCTGGGAGTGTGAAGCCCCCGAATGCGCCAACACGGCAGTCGGCACCGGAGGAGCAGTCGGGTTGCGGGCCATAGGTTGGTACTTCAGCGTCGGTCCTACGATTCTCTGTCCCGCGCACCACCCCGACAAACTCCCCTGCACAGACGTCCCCTCGATGCCCACTGCCGAGGAGCGACGCAACGCTGGAAGACCTTGTTCCTTGTGCGCTTCTGAAGCCCAGGCCGAGCGCATTCAGTCCCAGATCAAGGAGGCCAGGGCGCTCCCTGAAGAGCCGGAGGATGAGCGGTGAGCGACGTCGACATCGCCGACGAGATCGTGACCGAGGCTAAGTCGTTGACGTACGTCGTCTCGGTCAGCGATTGTCCCGGCCTCTGGGACGGTCACTGCTTGGAACTCGACGTCGTGTCTGGAGGACGAAGTCCTGAACAGGCCTTGAAAAAGACGCTTAGCCTGACTGCGTTTACGTTGCAGGTGTTCCGGCAGGAAGATCGAGATCCATACGAGGCACACGGACCGGCGCCGGATGAGGATTGGCCTCCGACGTTGCTTGCGGCGTACCGGAAGTCGGTGAAGACATGACCGAAAAAGAAGAGTGGGACGACGTTGGTGGCGGCGAAGACCTTGGGGCGCAACGCCTGTGGAATCGACTTGAACCCTAAGGCGTTGGAGATCGCGATGTCGAGGATCAGAAACCCATGACCAAGACCACCACCTTCGCTCACCTCCGAGAAGACGGCACGTTCGATAGCTTCTACCCGAGTCGAGCCGCCGTGAAGATGTGCGGCGCTCCTGTCGACGAGATCGTGGAGGTACGCCTTGTACCGGACGCGGAAGGTTCTTACTGGTGCTGGCTCGATTTCGAGAGGAACGAGTACTGCATGTGTTGGCCGTCGCTCATGCAGCTCAAGATTTGCTTCCCCTACGGGATCGAAATTGCGGAGAAGCGTGACAAGGGTGTGTGCGTTCGAGTCTCCGTTGAAAGGTTAGCGTCATGAACCGCGCCGTGCTCGCGGCGCTCATCCGGTCCAAGCACGTCTACGGCGCGGCGTGCAGCGGGTGCCGCAAGTGGATGTACCCGATCCCGATCTTGCACGAGTTCTCGGACTTCAACGGAGCGATGCAGACCGCCGCAGACGGGAAAGAGTACGGCTTCAACTTCGGTTTCTGCTCCGAGGCGTGCGTCACGGACTTCAAGGTCCGGCGCATGGAAGAGGAATGGAACGAGGGACTGGGAGTCGAGATGACATGAACCGCGCCGTGCTCCGCACAGTCTGGTGGAGCCATCACGTCTACGGCTCGGATTGCTCGGGCTGTCGCAAGTGGATCTACCCGATTCCGATCATGCTCCAGTTATCTGGCTTCACCGGCGGCATGCGGATCGGAGCGGACGGGGAGGAGTACGGCTTCAACTTCCGCTTCTGCTCCGAGGCATGCGTGAAGGACTTCAAGGTCCGGCGCCTGGAGGAGAACTGGAACGGCCCGGTGGAATCCTTGGCGTACTCCAAGAGGAAGCACCAGGAGGAAAAAGAGCGTCGAGCCAACGAAAGGCCCTGGAAGCAAGATCGAGCGGTCTGATGGGGCTGGACAGGAAGCTACCAAGGGGGTAAAAGAATCCTCCCCATGGAAGGCTTCATCGTCCGCTTCAAAAACAGCCATCGGCTCGGTCTGGACGACTACGACGTGACCTCGTACGCGGCGGTCCCCGCAAGCCGGGCTCTCGCGCTCCTGGAGGCTCCACGTGGCGTTATCTCGGACTTGCTGCACGAAGACGTGGTCCGGATGCTGAAGGGCTTAGGGGACGCCATGGTGGAGGTGAAGGGCTTCGGCATCTGCTGCGGGGACTACTATGTTCAACCATATTTGTTGTCCCACTGGGAGTGGGAGATCTTGCGCAACGCCAAGGAGTCGTTTTATGCCGAGAAGGAGTTGGCGTGGGAAGGTTAGTCCGAAATCACTCCACACACGTCGATGGTCTGATCGCCGTGCTCAGTACGCTCGTGCAGGAGCCGACGATCAAGACGGTGACGCCGGGACGGCTGCGTCCGGTGAAAGGCACCGGCTGCGTACTTCGGATGAAGGTCTCCATCCCCGTGAGCGGCGGCTGGAAGCTCAACGTCCGCAAGAGCCGCTTGGCGCAAGAAGTCTTCGTCGTGACTGATCTCGACAAACGTGACCTTCAAACCCTTGTCGACGAACTCCTTCGGAAGTAGAGATCGGACCATGGAACGAAGCGAAATCAAGCTCGGCGACCGAGTCACATGGAAGTCACAAGCGGGTGGCCACTGGAGTCGAAAGTACGGGACGATCATCTACAAGGGCGAGCCGAGCCTCAGCTTGAATCGCGTCGTGGAGGACACGGCGAACTGGTTGGACGAAGCGTCGAGGAACAAGGTCAACACGGCGTCGAACAATCAACGTCGCTTCGATGGCGGCGGTCAAGGAGTCCTCGTCGCCGTCGATTACTTGGAGAAGCTCTCTGACCCGGTTGAGGTGAAGAGGTTCAACAAGCAACGGATCTACGCACCGCGTGCGTCGCAGCTGGAGAAGACGGAGGAGACTCAGTAGATGGTCGTCTGGAGCGTTCTCGGATTCCTCGTCGGGGTAGGACTCACCTACGCCCTCATCCGAGCATTCGGTGGCGTGACCTACTTCGGAGTGAAGGCGATCATGGAAGGGAACTCTAGCGTCGAGCATGCCAGGTCGTTGGCGCATTCGACTTGTATGGCGCATGCGTCGTGGCTCGATCAGCTGGGGAACCCGGAAGCTGCAGGTCTTTTGGTGCTGTTGACCAGTCGGGGTATCGCCGAACCTACGAAGTTTTTCATGGTTACGCACCAAGAAGAAAAACGCTTGCTGGACAAGTACTCGAAGTTTCTTTTTCAAGGGACCTTGTTGGGAGGTCACCGTCCTGAAGCACTTCAGTGCGACATTCATGGGGAGAGTCTGTGGGGAGGTCACATCGAATGTTTACGTTGCAAGCGCGTCTTCGAGTTGGAGAACACGAAGACGAATGCAACGCCGATGACGAACGCTGCGCCTGAAATCTGTCCGTGCAGTTTCCGTTTGCTTCCTCCTTCAAAAGAGGAAGCGATCTCCACCCCTTCAACAGGGAAAACGATCTGCAAGCACTGCTACAAAGACCGTGTCGAAGACAACGATACGCAGCCTGTGCTCAAGGCTGAGCCGGAAGACCCTCTTCAGCTGCAGCCTGCGATGATTTTTTGGGGAGGATGTCCCAACTGCGAGGCTGAGTCCTATCTACGGTACGGGCCTGGCGAGCGTCCACCGCTTCAGTTCCACCCGGACGCGTGCCCAGTGTGCGGCCATACAGCGGAGGATGAAGAGGACGAAGAAGTCTGCGAAGGGCATGCAGCTGAAGAAGACGTCGAAGAGGCCCATGACGATTGACTACATCCCAGTGCTAGCACGCGAGCTGAGTCGCTACCGGTGGTCCGAACTCCTTGCTGGGAAGGGCCACCTACGTGCGGGCTTAGCCGAAGCACTGATCGGCTACGTCCACTCTTTGGCGATCGGGCTCACAGAGGATGAACGTGAGTGGCTTCTGACGCCACACACAGCGCCTCCCGCTGGAGCCCCGTGCATCCCCGGGCTCGTCACCAAGGGCATCGTCCACGTGTCACTGGGAAACGAGCCCGTCATCGTCCCTATGGGTCAAGCGGTCGTCTCCATCCTGGAAGAAAGAAAACCATGACCAAGCGCCAAGCCACTGATCTCGTCGAACGTCTCTGGGGCGAAAAAGGTGTCACAAGTTCTCGCCAGTTCAAGCGACCACGGTTTCGTGTTGGTCGTTTCTCTGATGGTGTCTTCTGCTGGCTCGGAGCAGGTTCGACGTGGGAACGCGCCTTTTCGCAGGCGCTGTCCACCAACCCTTTGAACGAGCAAGAGACGTTCGAGGAGATTTTGTTCCAATGGTGAAGGACCGCCAAACCCTGAACATCACCTCCGACGAAGCAACGGAGCTGAACACGAAGCTCGTCGTCGCCATCAGCGTAGTTTCACGCGTCTCCAACCGCCTTAGAAAACAACGTGAAGGCGGTGCTGAAGTGGCCGCACGCATCGACAAAGCACTCCTCGAACTCGCACGCGTCGCCGACGAAATCGGCGCCCATAGATCACAATGAACTCCCGGGAGAGAAGGTCCCACGTGCCTGACGACAAGCAACCCGAGGCGACCTCCGTCGCTGAGGTCATCCTCGAACAGCTGCTACTCACGTGGAAGGCAGAGTTCGAACGCTTTCGTGCAACCAAAATGTTCCCCGAACAACTCGATGGGGCGTCCGAGGTCGCTAAGTTTCACGCCGTCGCACAGCAGTTCGCGGTCGTGCACGCGCGGCTCGACACGCTTGCGCAGATGTTGGGTCATGACGTCAGTCCCAAGGCCACGGTCACGTGGCTCAAACAGGAAGCGTTTCCCAAGCTGACGCGGCTCAAGGAGGACGAGGTGAAGACGGTGCTGGACATTGAGACCGCCCATGTCGAGTGGGTCGTGTCCTTGAAGCACTGGCGCTACAGGATCGAAAACGGAGACCGACTACGCACCGGATGGCTCGATGATAGCTCGAAGCAGCCAAACGCTACACGATGTCCGAGTCCGAACGGGAAGGTCAGCGCCGCAGCTTCGCGTACGGGAACGCCAAGATCTCCAACCACCACATCACGCGAGCGATGGTCGACGAGGCCGCAGAGAGATGGGGACGACGATGAACGACGCTCTTTTAGAAGTTCAAGACCAAGAGCGCCGTGCTCTGACGGAACATGACCGAGCGCGACGACGCCGAAGCAACATTAGATTTCTCATCGTAATTGCCGCTCTGTTGATTTCACTCTCATTCGGTTACTTCAGTCCCCTTGTGCCGCTCCTGGTTGCGGGTGCTTCAGTCATCTGGATGACCTTCGAGCGCCGAGCTTCACTGAGACAGATTGTTGAAGATCGGCAAGAGCGCGAAGCATTGGACGAAGCCCAGCGTAAACAGTGGGAGGAACAGTAGCGATGGAGGAACGACCCATGAGTGACAAGCCCCAAGCCACCTCCTGCTCGCTGGAAATCGCATGCTTATCGCAAGAGCTACAGAAGAAGATCCGAGAGGTTCACGTGGGTAACCCGGATGTTCGTGAGGCCATGCGCCGCGTCCTGACAGGCACGCAGTTTGACGACGTGCTTGCTCAGATCGTTGTGATCCGAGAGGCGCGAACCGAGGTGAGGTGCTTGTGCTGCAGGTTCGTCAACACCGATCGCGGTGCAGCCATCTGCGCATCGCCTGGCTGCGGATGCAGTGTCGGCCATCTATGGGTAGGAGGACGATGATGAAAGAGGAGACAGTCACAATCACGTTCACGAAGACGGAGTTCTTCATGGTTCATTGGTGTGTCGCCTTCGTGGACGATAAATCCAGTCTCCGTGAAGTTTTCGAAGACGAGCTATTCGATGGCGAGGTCGACGACGACTACGATGAGACGGCCGCTGAATCTCTGGCTCGCAAGCTTGTGATCTACCAGGACGACCGAGACAAAGACGTTCTTTTAGCGGCAGCGCAAGAAGCCAACAAGTGATGAAGACCATGAAAATCCACGTCCTGTGCAACAACGACTTCCCACACAGCGTTTTCGAAGACCTTGCGGAAGCCGGAAAGGAGTGCAAGCACCTCAACCATGAAGACGAGAAGCGTTGCGAGGATGCTCATCATGCATCTTCGGGGCAGCGGCGCATCTACTACCACGTCAACAC